>OGRE01001902.1_pt1 | contig 16331 bp, 9 predicted proteins | sample 1553421 | NCBI WGS metagenome assembly OGRE01 (sample SAMEA2580076, study PRJEB22360) | human gut metagenome | biome: human gut; feature: human-associated habitat; material: faeces | place: Denmark | collected 2008/2010 | reverse complement strand
GAAGTCGGCCAACCGCTGCGTGTCGGCGGCGCTCAGGATCAGCACGGTCGGCAGCACGACGGTCTTGTACGAGCTCCAGTCGTAGGCGAGCGGCACGATGTCGGCGCGCGAGCCCGCGTCCAGGAACGCGCGGTACCAGTCACGCACGTCATGCCAGTGGTTGAGTTTCATGCTCGGCAGGGTCTGGGAGCGGGTGGCCCATTCCGATTCGGCGCTGAAGAGGATCGCCGTGTCGGAGTGCGCCAATTCGGTGCCCTGCACGCCGGCGTCGGCGAGCGTGTGCAACGACGCGCCCAGCTCGCACACCTGGCGGAACAGCTTCGTGTCCTCGCCGGCGTGCGGAACCATGGCCGAATGGAACGCTTCGGCACCGAACGCGGACGCGCGCCACTGGAAGAAGTTGATGGCGTCGGCGCCCATGGCCACATGGGCCAGGGAGTCACGCACGGTCTCGCCCTTGCGCTTGCGGGTGTTAAGCGGCTTCCACTGCACCGCCGAGGTGGAGTGTTCCATGACGTACCACGGCTTGCCGAGCGCGAGCGAATCCATGAGAGCGTCGGAGCAGGCCAGCTCGTCGAGGTGGGATTCGCCCTCGTGGAAGTAGTGGTCGTTGGATACGAAGTTCACTTCCTTGGCCCAGGCGGCGTAGTCCATGCAGCACTGGTCGGTGGAGACCATGAAGTTCGTGGTGAACGGCTTGTCGGGGCAGATTTCGGCGATCGCGTCGCGTTCGGCTTTGTAGAAGTCGAGGAGCATGTCGTTGCCGAACCGTTCGAAGTCGAGCTTCTGGCCGGGGTTGACCATCGAGTCGGCGCCCATGAACCGTGGGATGAGCACTTCGTCGAAGCCGTTCATCTCCTGGCCCCAGAAGGTGGTGCCCCACGCCTGATTGAGCGCGTCGATGGTGCCGTACTTGCGGCGGCACCATGCGCGGAAGGCCTCGAGCGCGTTGTCGGAGTAGTCCTCGCGGTTGTTCCACCCGTATTCGTTGCCCATGTGCCATGCGGTCACATACGGGTTGGTGCCGTACCGTTCGGCGAGCTTGCGGCACAGGGTCAGCGCGTATTCCTTGAACACCGGGCTGGTCGGGCTCCAGGATTGGCGCGAGCCGGCGTTGACCGGATGGCCGTACTTGTCACGCGGAAGGACCTCCGGGTGGCTTTCGTACAGCCACAGCGGCGCGGTCGCCGTCGCGGAGGCCAGGTCGACCACGATGCCGGCATTGCCGAGTTTGTCGATGATGCGGTCGAGCCAGCCGAAATCCCAACGATCCTCGGTGGGTTGGATGCGATCCCAGCTGAAGATGGCGAGGGCCACGGTGTTGACGCCGGCCTGCTTCATCAGGCGGATGTCGTCGTCCCAGATGTCCTCGGACCATTGGTCGGGATTGTAGTCGCCACCGAAGGCGATGCCGCGGCCATCCGCGGTCAGCAGTTCCGGCCATTCGAAGTTGCGTCGCGCACTCACGATTATCTCCTTTGGTAATTGGCATAAAGCCATGGTTTTTTGTATATTACATTCGTTATTCGCCCACCGGCATGTGGTACACCGGTGTAGCATACACGTCGGTGACGTCAGCGACGCACGCATCGGACTGCTCCAGGCGGGCCGCCATCGACGATGTTACCTTCACGCGGACCCCGCGCCTCAGCGGCGTGACGACCAGCGTCAGCTTTCCACCAGCGGCATCGATGGCATCCGCGTAATCGCGCAATCCGACCTGCCATGTCTCGCCGTTGCAGAAATTATCGGCGATCAGCACATCGCCGCAGAACAGCCAGCCGATATCGCCCTGGTATGCGATGTTCAGCATGACATCGGCGACCTGCCGTTGATCGCGGAAAAGCCGTCCCATGCCAGCCGGCAAAGCGATTTCGTACCGATCGGCGTGCAGTCTTCTCAGACGCGCATACACCGATACGGGCTCCACCGGCCGCGGAGAGCCGAGCAAGCCTTCCGGATATGCGGCGATCCCGTTTTCGGCGCGGGGCGATTCCAGCGTCCACCCATCGCCGTCCTCGTACAGCAACGCGTTGTCGTCGTCGACGAAGGCGAGGCCTCCGTCCAACACCGTCATCCGCCCGGCGAGCGCTCGTGTGACGCATACGATCTCCGCCGCGTCCCGGACCATGAAGCGTTCGAAATCCGCCTTGCCGACGGTGACGTCCTGGATGTCGCCTTCGAAATGGAACGTCAGCTCATCCATGCCATCGGGCTTGAGGAACACGAACGTGCGGAACGGTCGGCCCGGCACCCGCAGCACGGTGACCGGCTGCAGGTTGGCGCGGACGAGCCGCACGCCGTCCAGATCCATGTTGAACGGCAATATGCAGTTCTCCCCCTCGGCGAGGCCGATGCCGGTGAACCGTATGCGCTCACCGGTACCCGTCGTCACGTCGATTTGCTCACCGTGACGGCTCGGCACGCGCGCATGGTCCTGGAAGTTGTCGATGGACACGAAACCCCGTTCGCCATCGCTGCGCACGGCATACCGGAGGGTCTCGGAGTCGGACGGATCGATGCGGTCCTGCCCGTCCTGCAACGAGACCGGCATTCCGGCGAGTTCCGGCCCGAAGGCTTTGACGAACTCGTGCAGGGTGCGCAGCCGCCGGTAGGATTCCCGCACCTGTCCGAATTCGCCAAGGGGCGCTTGGAAATCATAGGAGCGTTTCGGGGTCTGCCCCTCATTGAGGAATCCGGCCGCGCCCTTCGGGTTGGTTCCGCCATGGAACATGTAGTAGCCGAGGAAATCGCACCCCGAGCCGAGCTTGATGTTGGCCATCGCGTCGACGGAGCGCTTCGGCAGCACGAAACGGTAATCGTACGAATTGAACATCCCGCCGCCCATCTCGCAGCAGGCGTACGGGCGGCTGTCCGGATCGTACGGGGGATCGAAGCCGTCGCTTGTGCTGGAGCCATGCAGCCTCCGGTATCGGTACTCGTCGGTGGCGGGATGCTCCGTCATCCCCTCGGCACCGACGCCGTCGTAGAACAGCCACGGCCGGTACGCGTATCCACCCCACAGCGGCAGCATGTCGTCCGGAACCGGTGACTGCCAGCCGGTGCAGGTGAACATCGGCGGGTCGATGCCTTCCTCGATCGCGATGTCGCGCAGCCGTTCCAGGTAGCCGGCCCCATCGTGGCCGGACGGCACCCATTCACGGCTGATGCCGGTGGTCATCTCCCAAGGAGCCGACGACGCCATGTACTCGTTGTCGACCTGGGCCGCGATGATCGGCCCGCCATCCTTGAAATACAGGCCGCGCAGCTGCTGCGCGATATGCGCGTAGAGACCGCGCACCGCATCGAGGAAGCCGGCGTCGAGGGAACGGACCTCATACGACTTGCCGTACAGCCAGTCGGGAAGTCCGCCGTTGCGCACCTCGCCATGGCAGAACGGTCCCAGCCGCACGATGACGTGCAGTCCGTGCCGGGCGCACAATTCCACGAATCGGTGCACGTTCCTGTTGCCGGAGAAATCCCACTCCCCCTCGCGCTCCTCATGGTGGTTCCAGAACACGTAGGTGGATACGACGTCGATGCCCGCCGCGGCCATCTTCGCGAGTTCCGTGTCCCACCGTTCGGCGGCGATCCGCGAATAGTGCATCTCGCCGGCGATGGGGATCCATGGCGATCCGTCACGGGTCAGGAAGCGGTTTGTGGCGCCCAGGGTCCCGCCATCCGGCCCGCATGCGGCTGCGGCGCGGATGACGGGGATCCCGTATGCGGGCGTCCGCGCGAACTTGCTGGCTTCCGAAAGATCAACCTCATAGCGCATAACGCTGCTCCTTGTCGAATTCCCGCAAGCAGGAGGACCGGTCAGCCCTTGACCGAACCGGCGACCAGGCCGGCCACGATCCAACGCTGGCAGAAGATGAAGAACACGAACACCGGGATGAGCGCGATGGTGGTGACCGTCATGAACAACGGCCAGTTCGTCGTGAAGGTGCTGATCGCGTTGAACACCTGCAGCACGATGGTCTGTTTGTTGGTCGACGAGATGTACACGCTCGGCGTCATGAAGTCGTTCCACGTGCCCAAGGTCTGGAACACGATGACGGTGGTCAGGATCGGGCGGATCAGCGGCAGCACGATCGTCCAGAAGATGCGGAACGGACCGGCGCCGTCGATACGGGCGGCCTCGATGATCTCATACGGCAGGCCGCGCATGTACTGCACGATCAAGAAGTAGCAGAAGGTCGCGCCGCCCGTGTAAAGCACGATCAGGCCGAGCAGCGAATCGACAAGACCCACCTGCGCCTCCATGCGGTACTGCGGAATCAGCAGCGTCTGGCCGGGGATGATGAAGGACAGCATGAGCAGCACGCCGATCACGGCGGTGAACTTGCTCTTCTTCAGGATCATGCCGTATGCGGCGAGCGCGCCGAACAGCACCTGCAGGCCGACGCCGACCACCGTCACGATGATGGTGTTCTTGAAGGCGTTGACAATGGGCAGATGCCCGAATGCATACGTGTAGTTCTCGAAATTCCATGTCTTTGGTAACCCAATCGGGTCCATGGACATCTCGGCGCTGCTTTTGAACGTGTTGATGACGATGACGTACAGCGGCACCGCGCAGATCAGCGCGATAGCGATGACGACGACGGAACGGATGATCGAGCCGATACGCTCGCGTTGCTGCAGAGTCATGACAGCCTCTTTTCTACCAGATTGGTGATTACCTGCTGCAGGGCGACCAACAGCGCGCAGCAGATGAAGAAGATGACGCCCAGTGCGGAGCCCAGTCCGTACCGGCTCGAACCGATGCCCGTGAGGATGATGGACTGGGTCACGGTGTAGGTGGAGTAGCCCGGACCGCCGCTGGTGAGGCCATACGGCAGATCATAGACCTTCAAACCACCGGTAAGCAGCATGAAGATGCTCACACCCATGGCCGGAACCATCTGGGGCAGTGTGATGTTGAAGAACTGCTGGCGACGGTTTGCGCCATCGACGGCGGCCTGTTCGTAGATATCGGCGGGGATAGCCTGCAGATACGCCAGATACAGCGTGGCGTGCCAGCCGATCTGAGCCCATACCGCTACGAAAATCACACAGAATTTGGCAAGTTCGGAATTCGACAACCACGGAATCGCATCGATGCCGATCTTGGCGAGCAGCGTGTTGACGACGCCGGACTTCAGCGGGGAGAAGATGTACTGCCAGACCAAGCCGAGCACGGCCATGGACGGCACCGAGAAGAAGAAGAACAGGGAACGGGCGAAGTTACGGCCGAAGAACTTGCGGTTGAGCACCACAGCCAGCGGCAGGGCGATCACGGTGATGAGCACGGTGGTGGCCACCGTGTACAGCAGCGTGAAGCCGAGGCCCGCGAGCAGCGTCGGATCCTTGAAGCACTGCACGTAGTTCGCGAACCCCACGAACTTCGCGTCCGCGAAATTGTAACCGGAGTAATCGGTGAAGCTGAACACCAGGCTTTGCAGGAATGGGATGAGGATCACCACGATGAACACCACCATGATCGGCAGCAGGAAGCGTGCCGAGGCGAAGTTCTCCATGAAGTTGCGGTGACGACGCTGCTTGAGATGCAACGCCTCTACCTGATCAGCGGAATGTGGACGCGCCGCTGACGCTGTTGATACTGACATGTTGGTTGCTTTCTACAAAACGTGAGATTGGCAGGTCCAGGCGTGGCGCGGACGGAAGGGTCCGCGCCAGCCTGCCGCGATGGATGTCTGTTCGCGATGGATCAGGAGAGGGTCTTGAGCTTGGAATCGAGGTTCTCCGCGGCCTGCGTAGGGCTGATGGAGCCGAGGGCTACCTGCTGCAGCTGGGTGAAGGTCTCGGCGCGCAGCGCGGTGGTGCCCTTGCTCCAGTGGGCGGAATTCAGGTACACGTTGCCGGTCTTGATGTACAGGTCGTAGGCGTCCTTGAAGTGGTCGTCCACCGTGGCGTTGAAGCCCTTGACGGACGGGATCAGGCCCAGCTGCTTCTGGTACAGCTTGAGGCCCTCGTCGGAGGTCAGGAAGGCGAAGAACTTCTCCGCGGCCTTGAGCTTGTCTCCGGAGATCTTGTTGTTGATGCCGAAGGCCGGATCGATGGAGCCCGGCGCGTACGGGGTGTCACCCTTCTTCAGCATAGGGATCTGGCCGAAACCGTAGTTGAGGCCGGTCTCATTGAAGCTGTCGATGTCCCACGAGCCGGAAGGATAGACCGCAAGACGTCCGGCGGTGAATTCCGACTTGACCTGGTCGCCGCTCAGGCCGGACACGTCGGAGCTCATCAGGTTCTGCTTGATCAGCTTGTCCCATTCGCCGTAGTACTTGCCATACACGTTCTTGAACGTGTCCTTACCGGCGTCGATCTTGGCGTCGAGCGCCTCGCCCTGCTTGGCGGATTCAGCGCCGATCCAGCCCTCGACGGCGTTGCCCAGTCCATCCTTCGGCTCAAGGTATGGGGTGATTCCCGCGGCTTTGAGTTTGCCGCACATGGTCAGGAATTCATCCCACGTCGCCGGGATGGAGTCGTAACCGACCTTCTTCAGCAGATCCTTGTTGTACACCCAGGCATTGGTCCAGGTGCTCACGCCCATGGCGTATACTTTGCCATCCACGCTATAGGCCTTTTTTGCGGCATCGCCGATTTTATCCATGAAGCTTTCATTGCTCAGGTCCTTGGCGTAGTTGCCTTTGACCAGATCGCTCAACGCCTCCGGAGGAACGATGTAGACGTCGGCCAGGTTTCCGCCGGAGATTCGAGTCTGCAGCGTCTGCTGGTAGCCACTCTGGGAACCGGTGGTGGTGCTGTAGTCGATCTTGATGTCCGGATTGGCCTTTTCGAACGCGTCGATGATCGGCTGGTACTTGTCCTGCGGATTGTTCGAGAAGAACGACAGCGTGGTCTTGCCGTCGGCGGCGTTTCCTCCACCGCACGCGGCCAGCGGAACAAGCATCGCCGCAGCGGCCACCGCCGCAATCATCCTGATGGATTTCTTCTCCATGATGTACTCCTCCTTGTGTTCCATCGTTGGCACCCGCTTTACGTGCGTTCATTCGTCGAACCCACTCCAGCTGCGGTAGATACACGTCAATATGTCTTCAACTGACCATTCAGTTGATTCGGGATATTTCCTTCCCTTTTTGGTATAACTGTGTACCTGTTGAAACAGTATAGGTTTTCCGGTGTACCATGTCAATTCAAACAAGGAAATTTGCATCCCATCGACCGCTACCCCTACAAAACATCGGCGTGTCGTATACCGGCAGCACCGTCGACAGCGGACGACGACCCGCCCGCACCATCCGGAGACGCGCAGCCCGAAAGCGTATTGCGGGTGGGCAGGACGCATGTGGACAAGTCGGTGTATTACGGGGGATTATTTTTCCGATGAATTCCCCAGTATTAGTTGGGATTGAAAAGATGCTGAAAGTCCACAGATAAAAAATCGGCGGCCCCAAGGAAATATCCTTGGAAGCCGCCGATATGCTTGCGTGCGTCGCGCTACGGGCTCAAGCGAGTACACAGCGTGCTACGCAGACCGTGAGCAACACAGACCGCGCGCTACACAGAATCGCAAGCTACAAACTCAGGAACAGCTCGTGGATGCGGGTGTCGTCGGTGAGCTCGGGATGGAACGCCGTGGCGAGGATCTTGCCTTGGCGCAAGCCGACCACATTGCCGTCCACCGACGTTTCGACGGTGGCGGCCGGTCCGACTTCGGCCACGAACGGCCCGCGGATGAACACCAGCGGGAAATCTTTGAGCACGATGTCGGCCGGGGCGTCCTGCGGAACATGCTCGCCCGGTGCGACCACGACGGCGGAATCACCGGAAGAGGAGCCGAAATCGGCGGTGGCGGCGAACGAGCCAAGCTGGCGGCCGTATGCGTTGCGCCGCACGACGGCGTCAAGCGCGCCGAAGTAGACGTTGTCGTCGTTATCGAGCTTGCGGGCCAGCAGAATCATGCCGGCGCAGGTACCGAACACCGGTTTGCCGGCGGCGATATGCTCTGCAATCGGCTCGAACAGGCCGGTGGAGCGCAGCAGCTTGCCCTGCGTGGTGCTCTCGCCGCCAGGCAGAATCACCCGGTCGATCGAATCGTCGAAATCCTCGGCGGCACGCAGCAGTTTCCACGGTACGCCAAGCCGATCCAGCATGGCGGCATGCTCGGCGAACGCACCCTGCACCGCAAGAATGCCGGTCACGCCATGTTGCGCGGAAGCCGCACCTTCGGCAACGTCGGCCGATTCTTCCTTCGAAATGTATTCAACGGCAACAACCATCGGATCTCCTTACCCAAACCATCGAGACCATCACAAATCATGCGAAATGCAATCACACGAAACGGGCGGCATAAGGCGGCCGATAGTCACACCCCATCCGCTCGCAATACGTGAAATCACAGCACAATCACAGCGAAATCACTCGCCGCGGGCGGCCATGATGGTTTCGATCTCGTCCTCGTTGATGCCGACCATGGCCTCACCGAGGTTCTCGGACAGGCGCGCGAGCAGATCGGGGTCCTGCCAGTTGGCGGTGGCCTGCACGATGGCGGCGGCGCGCTTGGCCGGGTCGCCCGACTTGAAGATGCCGGAGCCGACGAACACGCCTTCCGCACCAAGCTCCATCATGAGAGCCGCGTCGGCCGGGGTGGCCACACCGCCGGCGGCGAAGTTGACGACCGGCAGACGGCCGTTGTCGTGCACGTACTTGGCGAGATCGTACGGCACGGCCAGCTGCTTGGCGGCCTCGTACACCTCGTCGTCGCGCAGGGAGACGAGTTCGCGGATCTGCTTGTTCATGGTGCGCATGTGACGCACGGCCTGAATCACATCGCCGGTGCCCGGCTCGCCCTTGGTGCGGATCATGGACGCTCCCTCGGCGACACGGCGCAGCGCTTCGCCCAGGTTCTTCGCGCCGCACACGAACGGCACGTCGAACTGGTTCTTGTCGATGTGGTACACGTCGTCGGCAGGGCTCAGCACTTCGGATTCATCGATGTAATCGATCTCGATGGCCTGCAGAATGCGAGCTTCGGCAACATGACCGATACGAACCTTTGCCATGACCGGAATAGACACGGCTTCCTGAATGCCCTTGATCATGGCCGGATCACTCATGCGGGAAACGCCGCCAGCAGCACGAATATCGGCCGGAATGCGTTCGAGCGCCATCACCGCGCATGCGCCCGCGTCCTGTGCGATCTTCGCCTGCTCCGGGGTGGTGACGTCCATGATTACGCCACCCTTGAGCATCTGTGCCAGATTCTTGTTCAGTTCGTTCCTGTTGTTGGCCATCGCCAGCCTTTCGTCGAATCGTATTCCACTCTTCTACAGAGCGGATATCTCTTGACACAGATACTAACGATTTTCCGTTACAAAATCATGTGAAATGAATATTTGCACGTCTCAAAAAGTTGCTTTTCTTAAATTTTGACAATCATTTTCATGATTGTTTCATTTTCTTACGATTTCGATTCCGTCGACGATTCCACGATTTCGCCCGCTTTTCTTACCTGTCATGCGTTGTTTGCTTTCGATTCGCGCGCACAGCGCCTTTCGGCAGCGCTTTCAACGCACGTTATAAGAAATACGAATGACGCACGATTTTCATACGACCACATTGCGGACAGGGGTGCGATGCGCACGTACTTGCATAACACTGCATGCCACCGCACGCGCCGCATAATGCTGCAAGGAGCTCTACATACGCAATATGCGATCGGCGACGCGCATGGTGGAATCGCGGTGCGACACCAGCACGACGGTACTCCCCTGCTCAGCTAGATTGTTGACCGATCCAAGAATCACCGACTCGTTATAGGCGTCGAGACGGCTCGTCGGCTCGTCGAAGAGCACCAAATCGGCGTCACGCAGGAACATGCGGGCCAATCCGATGCGCTGCTTTTCGCCCTCCGAAAGGCGGCCGCCCAGCTCGCCGACCTGCGTATCCAAGCCGTTCGGCAGCGCATCGACCAACTCGAGCGCGGATGCCTTGGCGAGCGCCTCGCGCAATACGGAATCGGGGATGGCGGACGCTGCGGAATCGGCAGAATTGCAGGCAATGGTGAGGTTCTCTCGAATCGTACCGTCAAAAAGGTAAGTTTCCTGCCCCATCATCGTCTGCACACGGCGACGCCAGCCAGCGTCAACCTGAGGCAATGGAATATTCGATAGCGAAATCGTGCCGGAATCCGGATCCCAATAGCGCATGAGCAGCTTCAGCACCGTTGATTTTCCACGGCCGGACGGGCCTTGAATGCCAAGAATGCCATGCTGTGGAACATCGAGTGAAACATGGTCGAGCACGGGTTGCGAGGCACTGCCGGAAGTGCGGCCGCCGGAAGTGTGGGCACTGGAACCGTAGCCGAATGTGACGTCGCTCATTGTCATACCTTGATATTCCGGGCATTCGGCACCCTGCTCAACCACAGCGGGAGTCTCATCCATCAACGCGAATAGGCGACGCGCCGAAGCGAACGTTTGCGTCAAATTCGCCGGCAGCGCGCTCAATGCAAGCGTCGGGCCAAACGAGCTGGTAAGCAATACGAAAGCCGCAACCAACGCAGGAGCGTTCGAGTCCACGGAGCCCATCCAAATCAGGCCTTCCGGCATATCGACGGCAGTGGAAACCGCAGTGCACAACGTCATCACAAGGAAAGCAGTAATCGCGGTAAACAGCATCACCAATACCGCACCCAATCCTGCAAAATCACCATTCTTCGCACTCAATCGCAAACGTTTGCCCCACAACGAAAGGGTGCGCCGAGCGATGGAAGCGAGTCGGGCACTACCCTGACCGAAGCGGATGATTTCGCCGATACCACGCATATCGTCAAGCATTTCGTCGTCGAGGGCAGCGGATTCCTTGCGAAGTTCCGGACCGATGCCTCGCACCGCCGACGCGAACAACTTTGGTAGTACGACGCCGACTGTGAGGTGCGCGATGACCAGCGTCACCGCGAAGGGTGCACTCAGGGTGAGCAATGCGAGTGTGTAGACGACGGTGGTCACAACAGCGATGACGATCGGGCTGATGGTGTGCGCGAAGAAGATTTCCAACAGCTCCACGTCGGTGGTGACCAGCGCGATCAGGTCGCCCTTGCCTTTGCCCGCAAGTTTGGCCGGGGCGAGACGCCGCAGGGCCGCGAAGGCTTTCATACGGAACAATGCGAGCAGCCGGAACGCCACATTGTGGTTCATGAACTGTTCGGCATAGCGCATGCCGCCGCGGATCAGCACGCAGACGGCCATGGCGGTGAGCGCTGCGGGAACGCTGAGATTCCAGATGGGCGAGCCGACGGCCGCGAAAGCCGCCGCAATGCCGAATACCGGCAGGAAAGTGGCGGCGAGGTGGCCGAGCGTGCCGCAAACGCATGCGACGATCATGTACTTACGCAGCGGCCCGACTTCCTTCAGCAGCCGCGCGATAAGGCGCGACGTAGGCATACCCTGTATGTCCGATTCACCAGAATCGGACATACAAGGCACAGTTTCGGTACGCTGGCTGTCCGATTCGGGAGAATCGGACATGTTGGGTGCGCAAGCTGAAGTTACGTCGGTTGCGGATGTGAGCTGTTGGGTTTGCGGCCGCATTCCTACGTTTTCCACGGTTTGTTGGGCGTAGAACAGTTTGGTGTATGTTCCATTGGCACGCATGAGTTCAGCATGCGCGCCTTGTTCCGCCACGCGCCCGTGTTCGAACACCACCACATGATCGGCGTCGGCTGCATTCGCCATGCGATGTGTCACCATGATCACGGTTTTGCCGCGATTAGCAAGCGCACGAATGGTTTGCAGAATCAGGGTTTCGCTTTCCACATCAACGCTGCTGGTAGCTTCGTCGAAGATGTAGACGGCAGACTCCCGCAGCAATGCGCGTGCGATGGCGATGCGCTGTTTTTGGCCTCCAGACAGGTTGCTCGCGCCCTGTTCGATGGCCAGATCAAGTTCTTGCGATTGCGCACGCACGAATTCGTCGATATGTGCCGCTTCCAGCGCTTGCCACAGCTCGCTTTCGGTGGCATTCGGCTTGGCCATCAGCAGATTGTCGCGCAACGTTCCTGCAAAAAGGTGGCTTTGCGCCGCCACGATGGCGATTTCCCTCGTAAGGGATTCGATGGAAAGATCGTTGATTTGGTACCGTTGCGTCGAGCTGTTTCCTGCATTTCCGGACAGCAGCCACATACATCCTTCATATCCGGAAAGATTTCCGGAGAGCAGTTCGACGGCGGTAGATTTGCCGGATCCGGACGGACCGACGATGGCGGTCACCTGCCCACGCCGCGCAGTGAAAGAGACGCCATGCAATGCGACGACCGAACCATCGTCATCTTTCGACATGCCTGTTTTTCCAGCACCAACCACACCGGACTTTTTCCGGGGTTTTCTAGTTTCCCCAGTTTCCGCATCCGCCGTCGCAGCCGTATCCGCAGCCACATTCACAGCTGCCGCAGCGTCCGCGCCCACGTCCGCATATCGGAACGACACGTCATCAAAGCACACGTCCACACCGTTATCGGAAGCACCGAATTCCGGCATTTCCTGCATACCATGCGCAGGAATCGGCGTATCAAGCAATGCGAAAATACGCTTGGTTGAAGTCATGCCGTTCATCGCAACATGGAAGAACGACCCCAATTGGCGCAGCGGAATGAAGAAATCCGCGGAAAGAAGCACTATCAGCAGCACGCCGGCAAGCGGCAATGCGGCACCGTTCGCATACTGCCAGATCGCCACGCCCACGCCGGCCGCAGCACCCCCGTATGCAACGATGTCCATGGCGGCGAGCGAGCGCAGCTGAATTTGCAGAACATTCATGGTCATTACACGGAATTGTTCCGCCTGCTCGTTCATTTTCTTGGCGGCATGCGCATCCGCATCAAAAGTTTTCAGCGTTTCAAGACCTTGTACATTGTCAAGAAACACAGATCCCATGTCAGTGTATTTTCCCCAATATTTTTTGAATACTCGGGATGCGCGCATTGCGACCATGCCAACAATCAATACAATCAACGGCGCGCATACAAGCAATGTAGCAGCCGTCGGCATATTAATCGGCGCAACTATAAAAAATAACGTTACCGGCGCGAGAATCGCATAAAACAGTTGCGGCAGAAATAATTCGAAGAAGCTTTGGATTTGTTCGATGCCTTCACCGGCAGATTGCACCACGTCGGCAGTACTGATATGTTGCGAGTATGATGGTCCGATCGCAAGCATTTTATTGAATAATTGTTCACGTAACGCGAGTTTGACACGCTCGGCCGCTTCCGCGCCGAAATAGGCCGCGGCGCGCATCATCAGAAAACGCAGCACCGCGCAGACCACGATCGCCAGTACGCATCCGACGTACGTTTCCGCGCTGAATCCGCCGTAGCCAAAGCCGACGAACAGGCGAGAAATCAGGCCACTATCACCCATGGAGAACATGGGATCGAGCGCCGATTCCACCATGGCAAGCGCTGGTGAAAGCATGAGCACCATCGTCACCACGAACACGACGTTGGACAGCAACCCGATCCATTGGCAGAGCACTTTCGCCGCAACCAACCGTCCCACGCCGGGAGCGAGGGAAAACAGCCGTTTGTCAAACATCGAAATCCTTTCCTTCACATTCACGCGGTTCAATTTGCGCGCCCGCATCACCATGTCTCTCAATTCAGCCTATCCGCCCGGAAACAGAAACGTCAAGGGCTCATCGCACATAGCAATCGCAAACGCATCTCCAGCAAAAACACACGAACCAAGCACATGTGCGGCCCATGCCACACGACCAGCGAAACGGCGAAAGAGTAAAAGGCTGGATGTTCGCCGTTGAGCAGGCAGCCCTCTGACGCAAGGGGTAAATTGCGTCACTCGTGAGTGTACTCGATAAAAATCACTCGCACCACCATTTCTTCGTATTTCGCTGGTTTTACGGTCATTTCAGGGATATATGGGAAGCATGGCAGCTCCCCCGCAACCATTACGTCAAGCCTTTTTTCGAACGGATATAGCGCAACATCAAACACTTGATTTTTGACGGAATATCACCATTTGTCAGTTCATACAAAGTTGATGAAATATTTCTTGTCGCTTCTCACAATGCAGACTTACGGCCCCGTAACTTAGAATGTGCGAGGTGCGCAAGGGGTAGGAAACGCGGACACACGGTTTGCATCGCTCCCGCACACATCACAAGCAGAAATACGCGGAAATAACGCAAAAACCGCGAGAAAGAGAACGCTTCATGCTCACCGAGTACACCGCACCGGGCGAATCCGTCGAGGTCGGCGACGACGAATCCATCTATTCCCTGCTTACCGGACGCATCGCGCGCACTGGCGAGGATACCGTGATCGCGGAACGCAAAACCGCCCCCGGCCAATGGATGAAGGTCACTACCGGCGAATTTCACAAGGATGTGATCGCCGCCGCCAAAGGTCTCATCGCGTTCGGCATCGCCAAAGGCGACGCCGTCACCATCTTCTCCACCACCCGCTACGAGTGGGGTGTGCTCGACTTCGCACTGGCCGCAATCGGCGCGGTCAATGTGCCGATCTACGATACTGATTCCGCAGCGCAAGCCGAGCGTATCCTCAACGATTCGGATGTGAAACTGGCCATCGCCGACAATCGCGAGCGCTTCGACCGTCTCGACTCCGTAATCGACCGCTGCCCGTCTCTCAAGCACATTCTGATGCTCGATTCCAACGCCATGGGCGCGTTGGAAGGCTTGGGCGTCACCGTGTCCGACGAGGAGCTGGAAGCGCGCATCGATTCGGTGCATGCAGACGATCTGGCTACCATCGTGTACACGTCCGGTTCGACGGGAGCCCCAAAGGGCGCCGAGCTATCGCACCGCAATTTCATATCGATCACGCGCGCGGGAAGTCTGGCGTTGCATGAGATCATTCTCGAAGATCATCCGCGACTGCTCCTCTTCCTGCCGCTCGCCCACTGCTTCGCACGGTTCATCCAGTACGCGTCGATTGCTTCCGACGACGGTGTGGTCGGCTATCTGCCGGATACAAAGACGCTTCTACCCGATTTGCGTTCCTTCGAACCGACATATCTGCTGGGCGTGCCACGAGTGTTTGAGAAGGTGTATAACGCGGCCTCCCGCAAGGCCGGCATGGGTTGGAAGGGACGCCTGTTCCTCAAGGCTGCCGAGGCCGCACGCGATTGGTCGCACATGCAGCAGGCTGGTGAGAAGCCGACCATGAAGCAGACCGCCGAACATCTCTCGTATGAGGCTTCCGTATACCGTACCGTGCGTGGCGCCCTCGGCCCGCGCATCCGCTACGTGGCATGCGGTGGCGCTCCTCTGGACGTGTCTCTGGCGCATTTCTTCAACGGTATCGGCCTGCCGATGATTCAGGGTTACGGTATGACGGAAACCGCTGCGCCGTTCGCAGCCAACCGCGTCACCGACAATGTGATCGGCACTGTTGGCCAACCAGCTCCGGGATCATCTGTACGCATTTCCGATGATGGCGAACTCCAGGTCAAGGGACCAAACGTGTTCAGAGGCTACCATAATCTGCCTGAGAAGACGGCGGAAGCGTTCACCGAGGATGGATGGCTGAAGACGGGCGATTTGGCGTCGATCGACGACGAGGGACGCATTACGATCACTGGCCGTAAGAAGGACATCATCATCACTGCCGGCGGTAAGAACGTCTCCCCGATTCCGATGGAACAGGAGATCGTGAAATGTCCGATTGTGGAGCATGCGGTAGTTGTTGGCGACAATCGCCCGTTCATCGGTGCGCTGGTCACGCTGGATCCGGAAGGATTGGCAGCTTGGCTGCCGTCCGTGGGATTGTCCGCAGACACTCCGCTCGACCGCATCGCGACCGTCGCTGCCGTTCACGATGAGATCCAGAAGTATGTGGATAAGGCGAACGCGACGGTTTCGCGCGCAGAATCCGTACGAAAGTTCGTAGTGCTAAATACCCAGTTCACGCAGGAAAACAAGTGCCTGACCCCGTCGCTGAAAGTGGTGCGTCCGGCAGTGAACCGCGTGTTCGCGCAGGTGATCGATCAGCAGCTGTACTCCGGCAAGCGCTGAATGGGGCGATCGTAGAGAAAAATACGGGCCGTCGTTGGGATTTCCCAGCGGCGGCCCGTATTTTTTTATTGCATCTTCGATGACACTCACAGCGTCATCGAAGATAACGTGCGCAACGCTCCGTTATTTCAGTGACGGTTGTTGAGACGGTGGTACATTTCGCTCAGCTGCAGTTCCTTCTCGAACTGGCGGGCGGTGGTGTTCTCGTCGATGACGGCGAGCTCGACACCGGCGATACGGGCGAAGTCCTCCCAAGCCTCACGACCGACGGAGGTGGTCATGCAGGTGTGGTGGGAGCCGCCGGCCGCGATCCA
>OGRE01001897.1_pt1 | contig 16367 bp, 15 predicted proteins | sample 1553421 | NCBI WGS metagenome assembly OGRE01 (sample SAMEA2580076, study PRJEB22360) | human gut metagenome | biome: human gut; feature: human-associated habitat; material: faeces | place: Denmark | collected 2008/2010 | reverse complement strand
GATAAATCTTAAACTAGTAGTAATTGTCTGACAAACAATAAGCAGAGTATTTCTTTGCTGACATTATAACAGTGGTCACAAGAATAATCAATAGGGAAAATACAATCAATATTAAAAAATAATCATGATTGACAAGAATAAAACAACGTAGTATAGTGTAGTCAAAAGTAGAGTGTGAGTATTTCTTGAAGCAAATGATTTATAATTTTGATGAAAGAAATGAGGAAAAGTAAAATGAGTAAAAAGTCAGCATTAAAGAAGAATTTTCTGACCGTCATCTTGTTAGCGCTTGCCGGTTCCATTATATATGGGCTTCCCTACTATCGTTTCTATTATTATGATAGTTATATGCAACTTTACCATCTGTCGAATGTACAGATTGGTCTGCTGGGAAGTGCTTATGGATTCCTTGGAATGTTATCTTATCTTTTAGGTGGCGTAATGGCAGATAAGTTTAATGCAAAGAAAATGGTTATCTTCTCTTTGATTGCAACAGGTGCCTGCGGATTTTTACATCTTATTACAGGACAATTTTATGTTTTATTGGCAATTTATGCAATCTGGGGACTGACATCCCTTCTGACCTTCTGGCCTGCATGTGTGAAGATGGTCCGTATGCAGGGAGACACTGCGGAGCAGAGCCGTACATATGGAATCTTCGAAGGAACGAGAGGAGCTTTTAATGCCGGACATCTGGCAATCGCAACTGCGATCTTCGCAGTATTCCAGGCAAAATCAATGCCAGCCATGGGAATTCGCGGTGGTCTTCTCTTCTATTCTGTAACACCGATCATTTTGGGAATTTTATTTATCTTCCTGTTAAAAGATCCGGCAAAGATGGAAGCTGAGATTGCAGCAGATGAAGAAAATAAAGATGTAAAGCCACAGAAAAAATTTGAGTGGAGCGATGTGATCAAGATTTTGAAAATGCCGGCAGTATGGATGGTTGTTGTAATGGTATTTACAAGTTATACATTTAATATGTCAACAACTTATTTTAACCCATACGCAACAAATATTCTTGGAACAACAGCAGTAGTAGCAGTCGTTATTACAACATCAACCCAGTATATCCGTCCATTTTCCACAATCTTTGCCGGATTCCTGGCGGATAAGTTTGGAAAAAGTACTTTTATGGCAATCGGTTATATTATGATGATGATCGGTCTTGGTCTGGTGATGTTTGCCGGACAGTTAAGCGGAACAACAATGGGGGTTGTAACGATTGGTGGAATTGTGATCATGTATATCGGAATGTATTTCTGTTTCGGACTTACATTTTCTTTCCTGGAGGAAGGTGGTGTTCCGATGGAACTGTCAGGAACAGCGACAGGTGTTATCTGTACACTGGGATATCTTCCGGAAGTCATCGATTCTCTGATAGCAGGTAAAATCCTCGATACTTATAAAGGAATCGGTGGATATTATATTTATTTTACATTTATGCTTGTCATGGCAGTGATCGGACTTATTTTTGCGATCATGTGGGGCAAAACCTATGGAAAACGTTATAAAGAGCAGCAAGCTGCCAAAGAATAAAGGAGGACAATACAATGGCGAAAGTAGAAACAAAAGCAAAACAGGTCATGAAAAAAGAAGATTTCCCATATGACTGGGATGTGATCGAGAACACATGGATCCCGATGCCGGACGGATGCAGATTATCCAGCCGTATCTGGCGCCCTAAGACGGACAAACCGCTTCCAACTATTTTCGAGACACAGCCATATCGTAAACGTGATGGTATGCGTGGACGCGACGAACCAATGTATGGATATTTTGCAGGTATGGGATACAATGTAGTGCGTGTAGATATGCGTGGCGCAGGTGAATCCGATGAGTGTTTCTATGATGAATATCTGAAACAGGAGCAGGATGATGCGGTAGCAAGTATTGAATGGATCGCAAAACAGCCTTGGTCAGATGGTAATGTAGGTATGATGGGTAAATCCTGGAGTGGATTCAATTCCTTACAGGTTGCAGCCAGAAGACCGGAGCCACTGAAGGCAATTATCTGTGTTGGATTTGTTGATGACAGATATGTACAGGACATCCATTATAAAGGAGGCTGCCTGTTAAATGATAACTTCTGGTGGGGCAACATTATGCTTGCATACATGTGCCGTGCAGTTGACAGTGAGATCAAACCGGATACATGGAAAGAGGAATCCATTAAGAGACTGGAAGAAATGCCGCTTTGGCCTAAGAATTGGTTAGAGCATCAGACAAAAGACGATTACTGGAGACATGGATCTGTCGGAGAGAACTATGCGGACATTCAGGTTCCGGTATTCGCTTTAGACGGATGGGCAGACTCTTATACAAACAGTGTACTGACACTGATGAATGGACTTAACGTACCAAGAAAAGCAATGATCGGACCATGGGCACATGTATTTGCACATGATGGAGCACCGGGACCGGCTATTGATTTTCTTGGCGAAGCAACCAAATGGTGGGATAAATGGCTGAAAGGTATTGATAATGATGCAATGGACTGCCCACAGGTACAAGTATGGCTGGAAGACAGCATGAAACCGGAAACCGTGCATCCGGTCAGCAATGGACGCTGGGTAGGCCTGGACAGCTGGCCGTCAGCAGATGTTGCAATGAAAACATTGTCTATGACATACGGAAAATTACAGGAAGAAGCAAATACAAAAGAAGAGATTGTAGACCTCTGCACATTACCGAATCACGGCCTTCTTGCAAATGAGTGGATGGGCGCAGGTGTTCCGGGAGAAAGTCCGGCAGACATGCGCGTAGATGATGGTATGGCAATGGTATTTGATTCTGATGTTCTTGAAAAAGAAGTAGAAATCGTTGGATATCCGGAATTCGAAGTGGAATTTACAAGCGACAAACCAAATGCATTTATGTATGCAGAACTTTGTGATATTCATCCGGATGGAGCGGCAACAAGAGTTTCCTATGGACTTATGAATCTGACGCATCTGGAAGGACATGATAAAGTTGTTTATCTGGAACCGGGTAAGAAGTACAAAGCAAAAGTAGAGCTGGATGTATGCGGTCACAACTTCCCGGCAGGACACAGAATTCGTCTTGCTATCGCAAACTCCTTCTGGCCAATGATCTGGCCTTCACCAGAACTTGCAACTTTGAAATTGGATCTGTCTACAGCGAAGTTTGCACTTCCGATCTTCAGCGGAAAAGATATTGAAGGACCAAGCATGCAGCCGAAGTGCGCACCGCTTACTCCGATGACAACGTTATCACCAGGTCATGTAGACCGTGAAGTACATTACGATCTGATCACAGATACATGGACATCTATTACCAATGGTGTCGGTGGTGTATTTGGAGAAGGAATCTACCGATTTGATGATATCGGAACTGTAGTAGAGCATAATCTGAAACGTGAACTTGTTATGAGCAATAAAGATCCACTGTCAGCTTCCTATACAATAACACAGAAGATGAAGAACGGAAGAGAAGGCTGGCTGACAGACTGCGATATTGTTGTAACACAGACAGCGGATAAAGATTACTTCTATCTGAAAGGAAGTATGGATGCTAAGATCAATGATGAAAAAGTATTCCACAGAGATTACGATGAGAAAGTAAAACGTAACGGATTGTAAAATCAATCTCTTTCGTAAATGTACAGAAGACATCCCCCCTGAGTATTCATTTTATAAAGACAAAAAAACTGTCGGCAGAATTTTCCGCCGACAGTTTTTTGTGGCGCTTTAAAGAAGCAGGTGCTCCTGGCTCCAAAGTGCAGCAAATTCCATGAATTGTTTTAGAGCCGGCGTAGGTTCTGCCGATGGAGAATGAGCCACAACAAGAATTCTTTTGCAATGTTCTGTAAATGGACGTACACATACATCAAAAGGAATATGGTGCAAAAGAAGTTTCGGGAGAATTGCAATACCAAACCCCTGCTCTACCATTTTGATAACGGTATAATCTTCATTGATATGAAAACGAACATTGGGATGGATTTGATGAATGCGGAATAATTCGCCGGTTTCATAATCGGTATTATCGGCGGACATAATAAAATCTTGTCCGTTTACATCGGAAAGAGAAACGGAAAATTTGCTGGCAAGAGGATGGTCTTTTGATGTAACAAGCATTAATTCATCCTGTCCCAGTGTTACGCAGGGAAGCTCGCCCATAATGTATTTTGAGGTGAAAATACAGTCCAGTTTTCCTTCTTTTAATTTTGCACTTAATTCCTGAAATCCACCGACATAGAGCTGAAATATAATATTTGGATACGCATCTGTAAATTTTTTTAAAATACCGGGTAACCAGTGATAAGAAATACTTTGGATAGTACCGATGCGGATCAGTCCACTTTCTAATCCATTAATATTTGCGGCAATCTGTTCAATGTGATTTTCGGAGTCGCGAATTTTTTTTAATTCTTCGAAAATACTGTCTGTTCCGGTAAGTGGAGACATGCCGGTTTTCGAACGTTTGAACAAAGTTACTCCGATTTCTTTCTCATAATTGCGAATCGCCTGGCTGACAGCTGACTGTGTGTATTTCAGTCTCACTGCCGTTTTTGAAATACTATGTGTTTCATATACATCTAAAATAACATCAATTTTTGACATGAATATCAGCCTCCCATGTTGTCGGGTGTTTCTTTGTATTTTAGTAAAAAAAGTAATGTTATGCAAGAGAGGACGGGCAGGGGATATAAGAAAAATCGTATTTATCCATCAGATAATGTGAATGTAATCTTAAAATCTTTCGCTGTCTGGTATCGTTCAGAAAAAATGAACATAACTATCAATTTCCTGTTCTATCCAATGTTAAAAAAATGACATATGATGTAAGAAATAGGAAAACGGTAGACAAGATTAGAAAAGTGCATGGCATAGAACAATCTACAGGAATTATAAAATAAGGAGGTTGTAAGATGGGAGAGAGCTATTGGAACGGAGCACAGGCGGCACATCGACGTGTTATGATGAAGGCAGCAGGGTATTCAGATGAGGACATTCGCAAAAAGCCACATATCGGCGTGCCAAATTCTTATATGGCTGGTTCGCCGGGAACAGCACATTTAAGACAGGTGACAGAGGCTGTTAAGGAAGGCATCTGGGCAGCGGGCGGAATCCCGGTAGAATTTGGAATCCCGGCAACATGTGGAAATATGGCAAATGGCGCAGATGAGATGAAATATGAACAGGTCGGCCGTGACATTGTTGCGATGTCGATAGAGTTTGTATCGAGAGTACATAATTTTGATGCAATCTGTTGTGTCGCATCCTGTGACCTGATTATTGCGGGATGTTATCTGGCAGCATGCCGGCTAGATATTCCGGCGATGGTCGTGACAGGTGGTTCGATGCAGGCAGGAAATCATTGTGGACAGACGGTTGTAGAAGCAGATCTGGACGCAGCAAGATTTTCCGGCGCATCGGAAGAGGAACTCTTTGACATGGAAGAGTGTGTATGTCCGTCTTTTGGAGCCTGTCCTTCTATGGGAACTGCGAACACGATGCAGATGCTTGGAGAAGTCCTGAATCTGGTAATGCCGGGTACTTCAACAATTCCGGCATCCGATAATGCGAGACTCCGTGCGGCAAGAACAGCAGGAAAATACATGGTTCAGCTTGCAAAATCCGGAAGAACGCCGAAGGATCTCATTACAAAAGAAGTATTGGAAAATGCAATCATGTTTGATATGGCAGTTGCCGGATCTACGAATGCGGTACTTCATATTCTGGCATATGCATATGAACTAGGAATTAAAATTACATTGGCAGATTTTGAAAAATATGCGAAAGAAATTTATTGTATTAACGCGGTTATTCCAAGCGGACCATATACGGTTGTTGATTTTCATTATGCCGGCGGCGTGAAAAATGTAATGAAACAACTGGAGAGTAAATTACATACAGAAGCTCCTACAATTTATGGAAATACATGGAGAGAATTGCTGGAAACAGTGAAAGGCGAGCCAAATAAAGTGATTCACTCGCTGGAAGATCCGGTTGCAAAAGAACCGGGCCTTAAGATTTTACGCGGAAATATTTCCCCGGCAGGAGCAATCGTACGTCCAACGGCTGTATATGAAGAAGTAAAATACATCAAAGGCGCGGCAAAAGTATACGAATGTGATCAGGATGCTTATAAAGCAATTATGAATGGTGAGATCGTTCCGGGAGACATTCTGGTCATCCGCTATGAAGGCTGTAAAGGTGCACCGGGTATGAAGGAACTGATGCTCAGTATTGATGCGTTGATCGGGCTTGGGTTGGACAAGAAAGTCGGACTGATCACAGATGCAAGGTTTTCAGGATTCAATTATGGAGCAATTGTCGGACATGTTTCTCCGGAGGCGTATGACGGAGGCGTGATCGCGTTGATTAAAAACGGAGACAAAATTGAAATGGATATTGCAGGAGGAACGGTAAATTTACTTGTTTCAGACGAGGAACTTGCCGAAAGAAAGAAATCCTGGGTACGTCCACCGTTAAAACAGCAGAAGGGTGTATTGAATATTTATGCACAGAACTGCAGACCGGCCGAAGAGGGTGGAGCTATGCAGCCATGGGCACTGGATGCAGATTATGGATATCATCATGAATAGAGAAAAAGGAGGAAGAGTATGTTATTACTTTCAAGAGAAGATATTAAAAGTGTAGTTACAATGAAAGATATGATCGAGGCAGACAAAACTGCGTTTAAAATGACAGTTGACGGAACAGTAAAAACGCCTCTGCGTACAGTTATTGATGGCAAATATGATGGAGCATTTTTGTTTATGCCTGCATATGCGCCGGAATTAGATGCGGCAGCTATGAAGGTAATCGACATTTTCCCACACAATGTGGATAATGGGAAAATGACATCACCGGCACAGGTGATGTTGATTGACGGAAAAGACGGATACGTGATCGCATTGCTGGATGGAACTTATGTTACACAGCTCAGAACGGGTGCGTCTTCCGGTGCAGCATTTGATCTGCTTGCAAAAAAAGAGTGCAAAAAAGGAGCAATGATCGGAACCGGAGGCCAGGCAGCGACACAGCTAGAGGCGATGCTTGCAGCAAGAAAGCTGGATGAAGTAAAAATCTATGATCTCAATGCGGAAAGATGCCAGGCATTTGCCGAACAGATGCAGAAAGAGTTAGCCGATTATGGGGCAAAGATTATAGCAGCAGAAAATTCAGATGCATGTATAGAAGATGCAGATCTGATCATTACCGTTACTCCATCGGCAAAGCCGGTATTTGATGGGGCAAAAGTCAAAGCCGGAGCAACGATCAGTTGTGTCGGCACTTATGAGCCACATAAGCATGAAATGGATCCGGCGATCCTTCCAAGAGCATCTAAAATCATCTGCGATTCCAAAGAGGCGGCGCTTTCTGAGACCGGAGATTTATTGATTCCGATAAAGGACGGTATCATTTCAGAAAAGGATATACTTGGAAGCCTTGGTGATGTAATAAACGGTACAATAAAAGGAAGAGAAAATGATGATGAAATCATCGTTTACGAGACAGTTGGTGTGGCGGCACAGGATCTGGTGGCAGCAAAAGTCATTTATGACAAAGCTGTGGAAGTAGGAAAAGGAATGAATTGGGAATAAAACAGAGAAATAAAAGAGGTACAGCAACATTGAAAAAGGTTGCTGTACCTTAAGGTTTATATGAGAAGAATGGTTTTCTACAAGGTTGTAAGAAAATTTTTAACAGGAACGGGATAAAATGAAAGAAATATAATGTTTCATTTTAGTTGTGTATTCAGGAACATGAGCAGAATCTCTCGAATCTTCCAGAAGACAGCAATGGAGTAACTGGTGATAAGCACTGATGATCAATTCACTGATCGTTTCAAGCTCATCCAGTGGACGTCCCTCTTCTACTAGCAATTCGCGAAGTGGTAGCAAATTGCGATTTCCGAGTTGGTAGTCGGATAAAATCGGATAAAGCACATCTTCTACCGGAGGTAGTTCTTCCGGGAATAACTGATAATATTCATCATAGATTGCAGTAAGCGAACTACTGTGTTTATTAAAAAAAATCTGATGAAATGCGTCAGGATGTGCGAAAGAAATCTGACAGAAAATCTGCCACATAACATAGAAGCGTTCTTTTGCGGTATGACACTTTTTTAGCTCTTTTGCAACGGAGTTATTATAAAGACTCAGATATTTTAAACAGGCATACAGAACTACGTGATCCAGGTCATCAAAATAATTATAAAGCGTTGCATTATTATAACCGGCACCATCAGCGACCTTACGAAGCGTAATTCCCTGCATGCCTTCAGCTGTCATAATATCCTGGGCTGATTTGATAAAATAAGTTAGCATTCTTTTTTTCTTTAATTCCATATGTGCCATAGTTTCCTTCCACTTTTTCTACTATTAGTATAACATTGAAAGAACGGAAGTTTCAATAGAAATATAATCAAAATATAAAAAATAAACACTGTTTATTTTTTAAAAATTATACATTTTCTGCCGGTGAATGTAAGATAATAAATTTCAGATAATCCAGCATACGTTCCACATAATCCGGAATGGAATAAGCAGTGTGTGTTTCAAGCTGTATCAGACAGTTATTTAATAATTGATGATAAGCTGCAACACATAATTCATTCATCAGTTGCAAGTTGCCTGTTGGAAGGTGTTCTTCTTCAAGGTAAGGCTTTAAAACCAGTGTGTTACGTGTGTTAAGATCATACCCGGAGAGAATGGGGTACAGATGACTTGTAGCATCGGTTCTCTCTTCGGGAAATACTTCATAATAACGTTCACAAATCTGAGGTAGTGTATTACTGTGTTTATTAAAGAAAATCTGATGAAAAGCTTCCGGATTTTCAAAAGAAATTTCACAAAAAATTCGCCAGGAAAGATAGAATTTTTCTTTTGCTGAATTACAATCTGTCAAGTGTTCATTGAGTGCCTGATTATAAATTTGTAAGTATTTCAGACATGCGAATAAAACCAGCTGATCCAGATCTTCGAAATAATTGTAAAGTGTAGCAACATTATAGCCGGCACCCTGTGCAACCTTACGAAGTGTAACGCCGGAAATACCATCCTCTTTGATGATGTTCTGCGCAGAACGAATGAAATAAGATAACATCCTGCGCTTTTTTAAATCTTTATTTGTCATGATATCCTCTCAAATTTTGGGTATATTTTTATATTTATGATACGTGCAGATTATGCTGTACTGTGTGTACATTTATAACCCTATAACAGTGTTATTATACTGTAGTTTATTAAGAGTTGGCAAGGTATACAAATCGAATTCCAACAGATTTGTAAAGAAATTTATATGAATTATAGATAAAAGAGAAAGTGCTTATTAATAAAAATGATACTATAGAGCAGTGATTTTTCTTGAGAGAATGAAAGGTTAGTGCTATTATGAAGAGGTTAGAACAATTTCAGAAAGGAAATAAAAACGTGACTTATAAAGAAGCAAGGGTATATCTGGATGCGATGTCCAGATACGGAAGTGTACTTGGCTTGGATACGATTCGGGGACTGCTTGAGGAACTGGGGAATCCACAGGAGGATTTAAAGTTCATTCATATTGCCGGAACAAACGGAAAAGGATCTGTGCTTGCGTATACTTCAACAATATTAAGTAAAGCAGGATACAGGACAGGACGATATGTTTCACCGACAGTGCTCTCCTATCGTGAGAAGATTCAGGTGGATGGAGAATGGATCTCCGAAAACGAACTTACAGAGTTGACGGAAGAGATAAAAGAAGCGATTGCCGGATTAGAAACAGCAGGTGCACCGATACCGACGCTGTTTGAAGTTGAGACGGCAATGGCTTTTTTATATTTTAAGAAAAAAAGCTGTGATCTGGTTGTGCTGGAATCCGGACTCGGCGGAAGACTGGATGCAACGAATATTGTAAAGACAACTGTGTTGGCGGCATTTGCAACAATCAGTATGGATCATATTGGGATTTTGGGAAATACAATCGAAGAAATTGCAGCAGATAAATGTGAGATTATTAAATCGGGATGTAAAGTTGTGTCTGCAAAACAGAAGCCGGAAGTGAAAAAGATACTGGAAGAAAAGGCAGAAAGAACAGGCTGCCCGTTTACGGAGGCAAAACCGGAACTTTTGATAATACAAAAAGAAACATACAAAGGAATGGATGTAGAAACACTGGATTTTGGAAACCTTCATAGCGGACTTACAGGTGAATATCAAAAAGAAAATCTGGCAACAGCGCTGGAGATAGTTTGTGCGCTTCGAAAAGAAGGATACAAAATACCGGAAGAAGCTGTGCAAATTGGTGTGGCAGAGACAAAGTGGCCGGGAAGATTTACCAGTCTGCGGGAGAATCCCCCTTTGATTGTTGATGGCGCACACAATGAAGATGCGGCAAAAAAGCTCGCTATATCAATAAGACGATATTTTCCGAATTACAGGATCCACCTGATCATGGGCGTTTTTAAAGATAAAGAATATAAAAAGATCACAGCATTGTTGTGTCCGAACGCAGAGTGTGTATATGCGATTCATCTTCCGAATGAAGAACGCACATTATTAGCAGGAGTGCTTGCGGAAGACGCAGCGAAATATTGTGAGAACGTAATTGCATTTGAAAAAGCAGACGCACATAGTGATTTGGAAGAGGCATTGAAGACTGCATATAGAAATGCAAAAAAAGAGACAGAAGAGAATCAGAAATCCGTTGTGATTGCCTGCGGTTCTCTATCTTATCTGGGAGATGTGATTCAGATTGTGGAAACATGGGATAAAGCATGAAAGTGATATATTTGTAGAAAATAACATTTTTGATAGAATAAAACAGATAGTAGAATTATAGAGGGAGAGAGACATGATCGATCATGAGAAAATAGAACAGGCAGTCCGTTTATTACTGGAAGGTATGGGAGAGGATGTAACAAGGGAAGGTCTTAAAGATACACCGGACAGAATTGCCAGAATGTACGAGGAAATTTATGGCGGAATGGACGAAGATGCAGGAGTCCATCTGGCAAAAACATTTACCGTAGACAGCAGCGAGATGGTTATTGAAAAAGACATCACATTTTATTCAACCTGTGAACATCATCTGCTTCCGTTTTATGGAAAGGCACATGTTGCCTATATTCCGGATGGAAAAGTGGTCGGTTTAAGCAAGTTAGCAAGAACCGTAGAAGTGTTTGCAAGAAGACTGCAGTTACAGGAACAACTGACCGGACAGATTGCCGATGCGCTGATGCAGTATATGTGTCCGAAAGGCGCAATGGTTATGGTAGAAGCAGAGCATATGTGTATGACAATGCGCGGCATTAAAAAGCCGGGAAGTCAGACCGTGACAATTGCAAGAAGAGGCGTATTTGAGACCGATCCGACTCTGGAAGAGCGGTTCTTCCGGATGCTTGGGAAATAGATGAAATGGTGAAGAGGAAGTTAATGGAACATGCAGAGAAAGAACAGAAGATGGAACGACTAAATACAGTACTCAGACATCCGTTATATCAGCAGTATTACAAAGAACTGAGAGAAGAAGAAAGAGACAGGATCTTCTGCTGTCATCAGATGGAACATTTGTTAGATGTTGCAAGAATTGCATATATTCGGAACTTAGAAAACAATCTTGGATATTCGAAGGAATTGCTGTATACAACAGCGATTTTACATGATATCGGAAAAGCATTGCAATACAAAGAAAAAATTCCGCACGAGATTGCCGGAGCGCAGATTGCAGAGAAGATTCTAGATTCACTGCCAGAGGCAGTCGCTTATACGGAAGAAGAAAAAAAAGAAATTTTGACAGCCATCCGTGGGCATCGCAGGGAACGAAAAGATATGACAAAGTTGGAAAGACTTTTATACGAAAGTGATAAATGTTCCAGAAATTGTTTTGCCTGCCCAGCGAAAAAAGAATGTAACTGGAGTGAAGAAAAGAAAAACAGGGAGATACAGATATGATCATCGGGAAAAAAGAGTTTGATATTAAAAATGAAACGTATGTAATGGGAATTTTAAACGTAACGCCGGATTCATTTTCGGATGGAGGAAAATATAACGGTATGGATAGAGCACTTGCACATGCAAAACAGATGATAGACGAAGGTGCTGCGATCATTGATGTAGGGGGCGAATCGACAAGACCGGGGCATGTACAGATTACGGAGGATGAAGAGATTGCAAGAGTAACACCGGTTATCGAAAGACTGAAACAGGAGTTTGCTGTTCCTGTTTCCATCGACACTTACAAGAGCAGAGTTGCCGAAGCGGCGCTTCAGGCGGGTGCTGATCTGGTGAATGACATCTGGGGATTAAAATACGACTCGAAGATGGCAGGAGTGATTGCAAAGTATGATGTGGCATGCTGCCTGATGCATAACCGGGAAAAAGCAGAATATACAGATTTTCTGACGGATTTCATGACAGATATGGAGGAGTGTGTGACACTTGCAAAAAAAGCAGGTATTTCAGAGGATAAGATTATTCTTGATCCGGGTGTAGGATTTGGAAAAACTTATGAGATGAATCTGGAAATCATTGATAAAATGGAATGCCTGAACAAGCTTGGCTATCCGGTACTTCTCGGTACGTCGCGCAAATCTGTGATCGGACTTACTCTTGATCTTCCGGTAGAAGAAAGAGAAGAAGGAACGCTTGTTACAACTGTATATGGTGTACAGAAGGGTTGTGCGTTTGTGCGTGTGCATGATGTACAGAAAAATCTTCGCGCAATCCGCATGACGCAGGCAATTATGCGTGAGCATGAAGTGTAAAATATGGAAAACAGGTAGCGGATTAGGACAATAATACTCATGAAGTTTTGCAAACAGGAAGGCAGACTGGCAGAAAGAGTGACAGGTGTGAGGAATAATAATTATGAAATATATAAATAAAAAAACAAGTCAGGATTATGACCAGATAAAAATTACAGATCTGGAAGTATTTGCCAATCACGGTGTATTTTCAGAGGAAAACAAACTGGGACAGAAATTTCTTGTGTCAGCAGTGCTTTATACAGATACAAGAAAAGCCGGGAAGACAGATGATCTGACGGCATCTATCCATTACGGTGAAGTCAGTGCATTTATCACAAAATATATGAAAGAACATACCTACCAGTTGCTAGAACGGGTGGCAGAAACCCTTGCGGAAGAGATGCTTAAGAGCATATCGGGACTTTGCAAGATCGATCTGGAGATCAAGAAACCATGGGCACCGGTAGGACTTCCGCTGAAAACAGTCAGTGTGAAGATTTCGCGCGAATGGCATACAACATATATCGCACTTGGCTCTAATATTGGTGACAGTGAAACTTATCTGAATGAAGCAGTCGAAAAAATAGGACAGATTCCTACTTGTACAGTTGAAAAAGTTTCTTCTTATCTTGTAACAGAGCCTTACGGAGTGACAGATCAGCCGGATTTTTTAAATGCATGTCTGAAACTGCGGACGCTATTATATCCGGAAGAATTGTTAAAAGAATTAAACCGGATCGAGAAAGAAGCGGGCAGGGAGCGGATTATACACTGGGGACCGAGAACACTGGATCTGGATATTCTGCTGTATGATGACATCGTACTGGAAGAAGATGATCTCTGTATTCCACATGTTGAAATGCACAAAAGAAGCTTTGTGCTGGAACCATTGGCCGAAATTGCACCGTACAAACGCCATCCGGTATATGGAAAAACAGTGCGGGAAATGTTAGAGGAAATTCAGGCACAGTTATAGTATAATAAACAGGGGCAATGAGGTAGAGAAACTGCAGACAGTAATATCAAGACAGAAGAAGGAGGCGGAAGAATGGAACTTTGGGATATTTATGACAAAGACAAAAATCCAACCGGTCGCACGATGAAGAGAAATGACTGGTGCTTGAAAGATGATGAATATCATCTGACAGTACTTGGAGTAGTTGCAAGACCAGATCACACGTATCTTATCACAAAACGTGTAATGACAAAAGCGTGGGCACCGGGATGGTGGGAAGTATCCGGAGGCGCAGCACAGGCAGGAGAAACTTCGGAAGAAGCTGTTATACGCGAAGTGAAGGAAGAGACAGGGCTGGATGTAAGGAATGCGGAAGGTGGATATTGTTTCACATATCACAGAGAGAACCCGGGAGAAGGAGATAATTACTTTGTAGATGTTTATCGTTTTGTTCTGGATATTGACGAGAGTGATATACATTTACAGGAAGAAGAAACAGCGGGATACCGTTTCGCGACAAAGAAAGAAATTGAAGATCTTGCCGGAGAAGGCATTTTCCTGCATTATGATAGTATCAAAGAAGTTTTCAGATAGATTATCTATAAAATTGATAACTCTATAGATATAATAAATACACAAAAAAATGATAAAAAAATAACTTATTTTGTAATTATTGACGAAAACAAAAGCATTGTGTATACTAAGGGCAGTTGATAAGTCGGCAGATGAATTCGTGAGATACCGTATGGATAAAGAACAGGGGCTAGGCTTTATCCGAAACGGAGCCGAAGGGGTAGGCAGAAACTCTCAGGTAAAAGGAATGGATTCGGACGACACTCTGGAGAACAATATTTTTAATTGTACCGAAGAAGTAAACTGGTAGTTATATGGGGGAAAAACGATCAGCAATCTTTCAGGTAAAAGGACAGAGGCAGACAAAAGATCTTTAGTAAATGAAGCAAAGGTTTTTTGCCTGTTTTTTATTGGGGGAAACAGGCGTATCGAAGGAGGACAATAAGATGAACAGAATTGAAGATGTAACAAATTATATCAAAGAGTACGATGACGAAGTTGGAAAAGCACTGGAGCTGGAACTTGGAAGACAGAGAAGAAATCTCGAACTGATTGCTTCAGAGAATATCGTAAGCCCTGCGGTTATGCTCGCAATGGGAACCGTTCCAACAAACAAATATGCAGAAGGATATCCGGGAAAACGTTACTATGGTGGATGCGAAGACGTAGATATTCTGGAGAATATTGCAATCGAACGTGCGAAGAAGTTATTTGGCGCAGAGCACGCAAATGTACAGCCACATTGCGGAGCAAATGCTAATACAGCAGTTTATCAGGCACTTATCAAACCGGGTGATACAGTTATGGGACTGAACCTGGCACATGGCGGACATCTGACACATGGTTCACCGGTAAACTTATCAGGACTCTTATATAATTTTGTACCTTACAATGTAAATGATGAAGGATTTTTGGATTATGACGAGATTTGTAAGATTGCACATGAATGCAAACCCAAATTAATCGTAGCAGGAGCATCTGCTTATCCAAGAGAGATCAAATTTGATGTTTTCGCTGATATCGCAAAAGAAGTTGGCGCATATCTGATGGTTGATATGGCTCACATTGCAGGACTGGTAGCAGCAGGACTTCACCAGAGCCCGGTTCCGTATGCAGATGTTGTAACAACAACAACACATAAGACACTGCGTGGACCAAGAGGTGGACTGATCCTTTGCAAAGAAGAGCATGCAAAAGCAATTAACAAAGCTATTTTTCCAGGAACACAGGGAGGACCGCTTGAGCACATCATCGCTGCAAAAGCTGTATGTTTCGGAGAGGCTCTGAAACCAGAATTCAAAGAGTATCAGCAGCAGGTTGTTAAGAATGCAAAAGCACTTGCAGATGCTATGGTAGCAGAAGGATTTAACCTTGTAAGTGGTGGAACAGATAACCATCTGATCTTAGTTGATCTTCAGAATATGAACATTACAGGAAAAGAATTACAGAATCGTCTGGATGAAGTATATATTACTGTTAATAAAAATGCAGTACCGAACGATCCTGCAAGTCCATTTGTAACAAGCGGAGTTCGTATCGGAACACCTGCAGTTACAACTCGTGGACTGAAAGAAGAAGATATGAAGACAATTGCAAAACTGATCAAGATGACAGTTACAGATTTCGATACAAAAGCAGATGAGATCCGTGAAGAAGTTAATAAGATCTGCGCAAAATATCCGCTGTATGAATAAGAGCTGAAAACGCTTCATAGATGAATGGAATAGATCCCTTACTCAATTATAAACAGAAAAGTCCGGTGCGTTATGGAGAAGCACCGGATTTTTCTGTGGCTTTTTTCGCACCGCTGTGATAAAATACATCTACAACATATGTTGATTCATAAAAATCTAAGAGTACTTAATTTCAAAAAAATCAAAAACCATTATAAAAAGAATATCAAAACATATTCAAAAGGTTCGAGTCGAACAGGAAAATCCAAACTAAATTTACTTTCTAGCATATTAATAGAAAAGGGCGGACTGTGTAGATGTAGACGATTTTTCACTAATCCGTTATACTTAAGGAGGAAACATATGATTAAAAACGAAAAAATAAATATGGAAAATTCCATGTTTGTGCAATGGAGATGAAACACAGGAATCATGGAGGCCATTGCCGAACATGATTCCCGTCC
>OGRE01001876.1_pt1 | contig 16495 bp, 10 predicted proteins | sample 1553421 | NCBI WGS metagenome assembly OGRE01 (sample SAMEA2580076, study PRJEB22360) | human gut metagenome | biome: human gut; feature: human-associated habitat; material: faeces | place: Denmark | collected 2008/2010 | reverse complement strand
GCGGCTCTGCGAGAGTTGCCGGATGGCGGCAAAGCTCATGCCGGTGCCCCGGGACCTGAGCAGCAGCTGCGGCACCTGCGTGCGCTATACGGCCGATTCCCCCATGCTCTCATGCATGGACACGGATTATGAGGCCGTGTATGAGACGGCGGACAACGCCGTCCCGCGTCTGCTGTGTGAAAACCGATAACGATAAAAACACTCCCGGAGCCGAAAGTTATCCACGCACAAGGACAACATCAATGACCGTTTAGAGCAATGCCAAATTAAGGGGCGCGATTTACTATAAATCGCGCCCCTTAAACTTTTTCGACAAAGTTTTTAAGTTTTTCTGTAATACACAAGCTTTTTATGCGTTTTTATGTTATACTACAAATGCCTATAATTCCCTCTTGCTATTAGGACGAACTATTTTACCAATAGAAAGGGGTAATTTCTATGGCACAAGAAAAAGCTGCTCTCTCCAAAATTGCTGGGGGCAACTTAGCTCACATGCTTTGGCAACGCCGCATTTCCCAAAAGGAGTTTGCGGCAATTGTTGACCGCACTCCCCGTACGGTTCGACGCTGGATGTATGAAGGAATTCCTACTTTGGATGATCTTCAGACCATCACAGAAGCGCTTGGCGTGAGCGTAATGGACATCCTCTCTGATTCAGAGGATGTCCATTATTTTTATATGAGAGGAAATCTTATGTCCGTATTTGGTAAAGTACTACCACGATTCGACCTCATATGCTATAATGATTGGTAATATCGGCAAATGCTTTGTTGGGAATATTGTTATTTTAAATAGTTTTCTCGGCATGAAAGTATTCCAAACTACCATACAGAAAATATCACGTCTGGTGCGGGGGGATAACTATGTCTTTTGAAAGCATAACGCAACAAACACAAAGCAAATATGCGCTCAGAGATACTATGAAAGCAAGTTCTTGTGCAATTGTAGACTGGGACTCTGCAGTAAAGCTATGTTATGTTTTATGCGCCAACACACCATTTATTGGGGAGTATATACCATCAGAAGACCAATTCCAAGATATTGTAACAGATGGGAGAAAACTATTTTCCCGACTTATGTCACAAAGTATGCAGTCATTATCAGAGTTGGAGCAAAAAGAGCTTGTCTGTGCGGCAATTTTTTTGACACAAAGGATAGACACGCTGCGGAATTCATCTGAAGATGATGGTCAAGTGTGGGAGGACATTCTGTCTGGATTGGGCTATGATGAATTGCAACTGCCTCCGTCTTGGCAGAGTTGCTATAAAAAGATGACGGAGCTGATTCGCGCGAATGTCCCATACTTTGCTGAGTACGGGCAAAAATACTACAACACACTAAGAATTCAAGCGCTTACGCCAGCGGATTCTATTAGTGAGCTATTTGACATCATCTATTCTTTTTATCGAAACAACTTGGAGTGTCAATATAATAACACTGATAATGCATTTGAAATCCTAACAGAAAATATTCAGAAACGCCTTAGCAACGATGCCAATAATGACGATGCGCAAATAAGTTTTGGCTCAGGGTTCTGGAGACTAAAATCTAGCCTAAAGTTTCTCCTTTCTCATGAATCAACATATATGGCTGCTGTCTGTGATGCTATTGCCGGCAAAATGGATATGCTTTTACGGGGTGATACCCCTGTGATAAACAAAAACAATCGCTGGGATGTGTTACTTCAAGAATGGTTTAACAAAAAAACAGCCACCGAAAAAAAGCAGATGCAAAATGTGAGGCTCAGACAGGTCAATGCAAAAATCGCATCTAAACGTGAACAGATACACCCTCAATACCGTTTGGAAAATGAAAGTATTTTTATTTGTATTCCAAGCATTCGCTTGCCCGAAATCACACAACGACCTATCTTAAAATTATATCAAAATGGTAACTTGGTTGCGGAACACACGCTATCTGTTTATGGTAATGAGATGTGCTACACAACTAGGGAATACAATTTATCCCTTATAGATCTGGACTACATTTCGTGGGCTGATCCTTTAAACTTTCGGCTCCAACTCTACTGCGCAGAAAATAGAATCTATGACTCTGCTTCATGCTTATTCCGGGAATATATAGTCTTCAATTCTTTTGGCCTTGAGAGCAATATTGAGCGATGCACAAATGGCCAAATTCACCTGTTAACCAGCAACCATAATATAGTTGAAATTGATGACCCTAAGGATCGATATTGCGATTTATCCACAAAAGGTACTTTCAAACTATTTGATATTTCACTGATTTCCGCCCAAAGAATCGTTGTTAATCATATTGACATTCTTTTATCTCAATCAAAAAAGAACAACCTCAGATGTTATTTTTCGCCCATGCCAATCGACGGGATTCAATTATCTCAGGAAGGAAATGAGTGCCTTGCCTTTAGTAAATCCCCTGTACTACATATTATTCTTGACCCTAAAGATGCCGCGCAAAATTATCAACTCCAACTCGAAAAAGCGAGAACTCATTCCCTATATGAATTCTATGATAGTCAGACAAATTCAATTGAAATACCACTTCCCAGTGCAGCCAGATTCTTGCACAATATTAGAATCAAGCAATTTCAAACCGGGAAAATAGTTGCTGAATTCTGTTATATGGTTTTGCCTAAGTTTTCGTTTCAGTTTTCCACCCCGTTCTTTCTGAATCGTTCTGGCGAAGCTGGAAGTGTTAAAATCAGTATGTCTGGTTCGACGATACAGCAAAGATTTTCGCTTATGGAAAATCAAACAGAACTGGATGTATCTTTGGGAAATCAATGCCTTTGTTGCAAATTAGCAGTCCCCAAAATCAATATTACAATAGATGGTGAAAACGCACTTTATTGGCCCGAGCATATATGGTACAAAGCAATACCACAAACAACATTTTTACAAATCGAAGCCCCCGAGTCTGTATCAGTTCGCCCTATGCTTGGACCGTTGCCACTCCAACACTTGAAGAATAAAAAAATATTTGACCTCGGGAACCAATTAACAACCATAGATGGGAGCAAAGAAAGCTTGCTTCTTGGGATGTTGATTCAATGTGATGGGATAGTAGTGCAGAAAAAACTCACAGAGATACACTTCAAACCAATATTTCTCGATTCACCGATCACTCGAGAGGGTTCTGTTTTGACATGGGATCCAAATGGAAAGTACATCGGTGACAGCGGCCCGGAATTTCAGATTCAATTGGAAAACGACGAGTCGCAGGAACCATGGACCTACTGTGAAACGCTGAAAAAAGATGTCATGGAGCGCAACTTTTGCTGTGCACCAGGACGATATGAGTGCCGTGTATATTTAAATGGAGCCAAGCAAACATCTCCTTTCCAGAGAAAGCAAGATCCGCAATTACTTTGGAACACCGTATATGAGATTATAGCCAAACCTGAAGAAAGCTTTGTTAATGAGCGTGTATATTTGACAAGAGCACATTTTTGGTCACCCGAGACGGGACACGATGAAACCGCATCTATTGCAATAAATGATGCTATTATCGTTGACATACAATATGACAGCTTTGATGACTATGATGGTGCCATTGATCACGCTGATCATTTCTATACGGGTATTCTATCATTCAAAACGCCTGACGGTCGTTTACACTACATGAATCGGGGAATCTCTTTCGATTACGAAACAATCAATCCAATCCGTTTCTGTGTGGAACATGACCACCTCTTGGTTTTTAATGCAGATGGTGACAAACTTCAGCTAAATGCAAAACTATTCTCACAAAACAAACGTGTACGTATTTTAAATCGAAAAGAACTGTTTTCGCAGGAAGAAGCTCGGCAATGGCTACCTATTGCCGATTCGTTCGAATATAGAGAGGAATACGATATATGAACAGATTCAACCCAATTCTTGCATCTGATAATCTGAAACAGAGTTTCATCGACTACATCGCAACATCGTTTGATATTGCGGATCCTTATTATGCCCAAAAGTTACGCGAGGAACTTGAGCAGGATGGCTTTGTAGCGAAAGGACCCTATTTGGATGTTAGTGGCTCTTTTAAAGCAGGAAAATCACTGACAGAGTTAATGGATGAAGGGGTCGCAAGTAAATTATTTTCGCAGCTTGAGCCTATTGATGAAAAAGATCGCGAAATCAAATTAGAGCGTCCACTCTACCTACACCAGGAGCAAGCGTTAAGAAAGGCAAATGAGGGAAACAACCTTGTTGTTACAACGGGTACTGGCTCCGGTAAAACGGAATGCTTTCTTATTCCTATTGTTAATGCACTCCTGCGTGAACAGGAACAAGGAACCCTCGCCGATAGCGGTGTGCGGGCAATTATTATTTATCCGATGAACGCACTGGCCAATGATCAAATTAAGCGTATGCGCAATCTTCTGCGCAACTATCCCGACATTACTTTTGGGCTTTATAACGGCAATACAAAACATACGCAGAAAGAAGCGCTGGCAGAATATCGCAAAATTCATGCAAAAGACGATAATTTCACAAAAGAGCCGCTTGAAAACGAATTGATCTCTCGTGAAACCATGCAGCAGACTCCTCCACATATTTTGATTACAAATTACTCTATGCTGGAGTATATGCTGCTGCGGCCAAAGGACGATAAAGTCTTTTCTAGCGCGAAATTACGGTATATCGTTCTGGATGAGGCCCACATCTATAAAGGTACAACCGGCATGGAAACCTCCATGCTGATGAGACGGTTACGTGCGCGGCTGAAAGTAACCGATCAGGTTCAATATATCCTGACGAGCGCAACGCTCGGGGGAAAAGAAGCAAATAAAAGCATTGTTGAATTCGGGCAGCAGTTATGCGGATTAAATTTCAAGGAAGAAAACATAATTCGTTCGGTTGATGCCAGCCCTGTAATTGAAGAGCGGAATATATATCCGGTAGCATTTTTTGGTGACATTGCAAATGGCTTGTTGTCTGTCAAAGGGGCATTTACAAAGTATGGTATACCGGACTTTGCCCCGAACGGCAATGACGACAAGAAGCTCTATAATTTTTTACTTCATAGCGACCTCTATTACCGTTTTCGTGAGGCAACTCGGACCCCAAAAACAATATCTGCAATTCACTGTGATTTAGGAATCTCTAAACAAGAATTAATTGATTTTGTAGCCGTATGCACACGAGCGGAAAAGGGCAACGCAAACCTCATAAAAGCACGCTATCATTTCTTCGTTCGGGCTTTGGAAGGTGCATACATTACGTTGAATGAACCACGCCAGCTTTATCTCAGAAGGCAGGAACACAGCAAAGAAGGCCAGCGGGTTTTTGAAATTTCCGTGTGTCAAGACTGTGGGCGAATCGCTATCGTTGGGAAAGACGAAAACGGTTTTTTTCAGCAGGTGGCAAGGAAGACCGAACGCGACCCCAAAGAATGTGATTTTTATTTGCTGTGGGATTCTTCTATTTCTGGTGAAATCAGTTCTGACGATGAAGATGAAGTGGCTGGCACCGACCAAGCCGAGAATCTTGGTAAAGATGACTTTGTGATTTGTCCTCAATGCGGCCGGATTGATGCAAAGGCAAATTTACACTTTGGCCCTATCTGCAGTTGCGAAAATGTCAAGTATGTTTCGTTAAAGCGTGTTAGTAGAACCAAGGAAAAGAACATCGCCAAATGCCCTGCTTGCGGTTATGGTACATTTCGCAGTTTTTATTTAGGTGCTGATGCAGCAACTGCTGTTTTGTGTACAGATTTGTTCGAACAACTCCCAGATCGAGAAATTGTCACCGTAGCAGATGTGGCGCAGCCAGAAGCAAGGCCGCTGAGTGGACCATTTGCAAAGATTACATTCAGGCCCAAAGAACCTGAAACAAAGAAGAAGGAGAAGCAGTTTCTGTGTTTCTCTGACAGCCGCAGTGAAGCCGCTTTTTTTGCTAATTATCTTGAGAAATCCTATGAAGAGTTCCTGCGTAGACGCGGAATTTGGCACGTGGCAAAAGAAATGCAGGCACACGGCGAATACTCTCTATCTGTTCCGGCGTTTGTTGATCGTCTTGCTAGAGTCTTTGAAAAAGAACAGTCTTTCCGCCTGTGGAGTCCGGACGGAATCCGTGATGCAGACAGCCTTTCAGAAACAAATCGGCACAACGCTTGGAAAGCCTTGCTCAATGAACTCTTTAACGGCAGACGTGCCACAAGCCTTTCCTCTATGGGGCTTATCTCTTTTGAATATACACGGAACGACCCTTGCGATAACTACGATCTCCCTACATTTTTTGAAGGTACCTACAATCTGTCCAATACAGAAGCTCGCAGTCTCCTCGAACTTATTATTCTTGATGCATGCTATACGGGGGCACTTAACGCTGGGGAAGGAATGACACTAAACGATGAAGAACGGGAGTATATTTTCTTTACGCCCCAAGAAAAACACTTGATCCTCTGTAAAAGCAGTGAAACTGTCGGGCGTGCAAATCTGATGGGCTGGGCCGCACGGGCACGTGAAAATGGAAAGAACGCATATTACCCAAGCACTCGCTTACAGCGACTTTGCATTGCAACCGGTATGTCGGAAGATGATGCAAATCAATTCTTGAAAGACTATTGGGAGAATGTTTTTGGGCAAGAGAAGAATGCCGAATATGCGCTCAATATCTGTGATTTTAGAATTCGATTAAATGCTGATCCTGCTGTACATACATACCGCTGCAGAAAATGCGGACGCATCACAGTGCATAATGTCAAAAATCGCTGCGCTATCATGCGTTGTGATGGACAGTTAGAAGAAATCAAAGATCCACAAACCTATTTTAACGTCAACCACTATATGAAGCTCTACGGCAGCGATAAAATGCAACCTTTACAAGTGAAAGAGCATACTGCGCAGCTTTCTAGAAATCGGCAGACACAATATCAACAGGCATTTGTCGATGGAAAAATCAACGCACTAAGTTGTTCTACTACATTTGAAATGGGTGTTGATGTTGGCGGTTTGGAAACGGTATGCATGCGAGATATACCACCGAGTCCTTCCAACTATGTTCAGCGTGCTGGCCGTGCTGGTCGTTCATCACACTCAGCGGCGTTTATTATGACATATGCAAAGCTCTCGTCTCATGATTTTACATATTACGAGAATCCAGAAAGTATCATTTCTGGCAAGATCTCTGCGCCTGTTTTTTCGTTGCAAAATAAAAAGGTTATATACCGGCATATTTTTGCTGTTGCGTTAAGTGAATTTTTTGCGAAGTACCCCGAAGTTTATAATAGAGATAATGCGACCGTATTTCTTAATGGGGACGGTTTTGAAAAACTCAAAGATTTTTTGGCATCGCCTACTAAACGACTTATAAGCCTCCTTAAAAAGTCTGTCCCGCTCGATATGCATCAGCCAATGGGAATTCATGATAATTCATGGGTTGATGAGCTCATCGGCGAAAATGGGATTCTATCGTCTGCAGTCGAACGCTATAAACGGGAACTGGCCGAGTTAGAAAAAGCGTGGAAACAATCTCAAAGAACGAATCCAGAACGTTCAAGCGGCCTTTATCGTGAGTTGAAGCAGCTTCGGTGCGCAGATGATGATGGATATAGTAGGAGTCTAATTGATTTCTTAGCCAGAAACAACATCCTTCCCAAATATGGATTCCCTGTAGATACCGTTGAACTGCAAATAGCAGGGAAACGCAATGGGAACAGCAATGAGGATTTGACGCTTGCGCGTGACTTGCAAATGGCAATCGCGGAATACGCACCTGGTTCTGAGGTCATTGCAGATGGGAAATTATATAAGAGCCGATACATCAGGATGGAATCGGTTCAAAAGCGAACCGCAGCATACGGGTATTACGCAAAATGCAAAACTTGTGATGAATACAATTTCACTCGCAATTTGCAGGTCCGCACAACGGGACAGGAATGCATATCTTGCGGCACAAAAATACCAGGAAAATCATGGATTAAAACAATAGAACCAAGGCTAGGTTTTATCACCGACAAAGCAGACGCAAAGGAGGCTCCGATGGCAAGGCCAGAGCGTGATTACAAGACAGAAGATTATTATATCGGTGATCAAGATCATGATATCATCAAAAGGAAAGTTTTCTCGTTTGATGGCGCAGAGGTGGAATTGCAGTCTACCGCAAATGATTCACTTGTCGTAATTGGTTCTGCTCAGCATAAGGTATGCCCTATTTGCGGCTGGACAAGCGACGCAAATGGCGTATTGAAAACTAAGCACAATACCTCAAGAGGCTATCCTTGTAAATACGAAGGTGCCGGTGATTCACTGTATCTTTCTCATGTATTTAAAACAGATGTTGTGAAATTGACATTCTTTACGTCCGATGCGGCTGACTATAAAACCATGCTTTCCGTCATGTACGCTCTGTTAGAGGGATTGTCCCGAGAACTTGAAATTGAACGCACGGATTTAAAGGGGTGCCTACATCAGCAAAGCTGGAGCGGGAGCAGCAAGCTGCTATTTTCCATTATTATCTATGATGCAGTTGCTGGTGGCGCTGGTCATGTGCGTAGGTTGGTTACGGATGACGGTGCGGCTTTCGCCCGTGTTTTGAAAGCGGCATATTCTGTTGTACATAATTGTAGTTGCGAGCCATCCTGCTACCATTGCCTCAGAAACTACTATAATCAGAAAGTGCACGACCACCTGGATCGGCATGTTGCGGCTTCATTTTTGTCGAATTGGCTGGGTAAATACACTCCTGTCGAACTACAAGAAACAGAAGAGGAGATTTTCGCTGATGTTCCCTCACATACAGCACAGCCTATTGCGATTCAGGGCGATACTTATGCTAACGAATATTCTTCATGGAAAGAGGTTTTTTCTGTTAATGGATTTGATGTCGCCATTGGACAAGCATGGGACGCCTCTGGCATTTCCCTTGAAGCCCTGATTTTGCCGGATGTTCATGTGGATGATGTCTATGTCGAACCCTGCTTCGCGTGGGAAAAGCAACGAATTTTGATCGTTGATGCATTGGATGCCGATGTTCAAAACATATTGAACAACAGTGACTGGTTGTTGATGGACATACACACATCCCCAGAACAACTGAGCATCAAACTGGAAGAAAGAAGTTGATGGAAATTGGCGATTATGATTCCCAGTATGGAGACTAAGGAAGACTTCAATGCCAGTGGTGGAGAACTGCTTCTCTACGAACTCCTTGCTCAGCTTCCTGACGATTATTATGTTTTCCACTCTACGCGTTGGAATGAAAAGTTGCAGAAATCAGCATATCCTGGCGCGCACAGATATGTACAATGGGGAGAAGCGGATTTTACAATTTTTCATCCTGTGTATGGCCTTATTGTCTTTGAAGTAAAAGATGGACAGATTGCGTTCAGTCGTGAGCGCGGATGGGTTCAAATTAACCGCTATTCCGGGCATGAAAAAATAATCGATCCGATGGAACAAGCAGAGCGTAGCAAGTATTATTTTTTGGAACAGATAAAGCGGCGTTTTGGTGGCTCCTCTCCCTATTCGTTTTGCTCTGCAGTTTGGTTCACATCGGGTGACAAAGCTTGCGTTGATGGGGCAATGCCGCTAAATTACAAGGAAGAAACTGTCTTATGGAGCAATGACTTGCAGTCTCCCGTCTCTGCAGAAATGGCCATTCGAAAAGTTTATCGTTATTATGACGTGAAGCATGTTGTACCCTCAAATGAAACCACGGCAAAGGTCCTTGACACATTAGCTCCAGAATTTGGCGTCTTTGAGAGCATCCGAAGCAGGATGCTCTCAACAAAAGCTATGTTCCGAAAGATGACCGCGGAACAAATGTATCTGTTGGACTATCTTGAAGAGCAAGAAGAAGCTGCTATTCACGGTGTTGCCGGAACTGGAAAAACCGTACTTGCGGTGCAAAAAGCTAAGTCACTCTCTGAAAGCGGCCCTGTTCTTTTCCTTTGCTTTAACCGCTTTCTGAAGGATCATCTGCAAAATGCATATTCCGCAGAATCGGGCATTTCTTTTTATACGCTAGATGGCCTTCTGACGAAATACACAAGTAACTTTAGTCAAAGTCCGAGTGAGCGAACAGAAATGATTACTGAGTTTCTTATGGACTGGGACCAGTATGAAATTCCTTTTTGCCATATCGTAATTGATGAAGGACAAGATTTTCAAGACGAACACTTGCAACTCCTTCACGCCATTGCCAGGTTAAAAAACGGATGCTTTTATGTGTTTTATGATAAGAACCAGTTTGTCCAGGGGTTGAACTATGCACATTGGCTTGACCAGATGGAATGCCGTTTGGTACTTTCACGAAACTGCAGAAATACAAAGGAAATCGCTATTACTTCAACCCGCCCCATCGGGCTTGAGGAAAGTCGTATAAAAATGCGTCGTGAATTTGATGGGTTCAACGCATGGAAGCCCAAATTGTTCTTTGTTGATGATAAAAACACGTTACAAGAATATCTAGCAAAACTAATAAAAAAATATACTGCTGCCGGCATTAAAGGAAACGATATCGTAGTTTTATCGATGAAACCGGAAGGTAAATCTATACTTCAACAATCTGACTTTCGTATTTCTGGAAAATATACGCTATCTCGTGAACCAAAAGAAAACTCTATTTTCTTTACAACCGTTCGAAAATTTAAAGGCTTAGAGGCGGAGGTAATCATCTGCATTGACATTGATAAAGAGACTTTTTCCTCTCCTCAAGAACGCAATGTATTTTATGTTGGAACATCGAGAGCAATGGCGTACTTAGACCTACTCTCACTTAGTAGTCCGGAGGAATTAGCCACTGCGATTGACGTTGGAGAAATATATAGTAAACGTCCCCAAGCAATTAAAGCAGTCAGAGATTGCCTTAAAGTCAAGATTGCTTCTGCGTTTGATTTAACAGACGATATGGACTCATGACAAAAAGTATTTGTGTTCATACAACCCTGTATATCTAGAATTTAGCAAGTAGTTTTCTTCCTCCAACGCCGCCTATGGCGGCATTGACGCAAGCATAGCATTTGTATGACAAACGCGCTTGCTGGGGTAAACCCCAGTCCCCCATGCCGCCTGCGGGCGGAAACTTCTCGGCAACGTTGCCAGAAGGTGAGGACGCAAAATCGGGTTCGGCCATATTGCCAAACCCGATCACAGCGGACTGCCCTAAGGCGCTTCAGACAACATTGTCAAAAGCGGTAGACGCTGAAAACCGGGTTTGACAATGTTGTCAAACCCATTCTTAAAAAACTATACCGCTCATTCTAAAGCATTTCTCCACGTGCAAACCTTACTTACCAGATCATCTCCCGCACTGCTCGAATCAGCGTCACCACCCAGGAAAGCACCGCAAGCCCCACCAGCACAAGGAAAATGCCGTCCGCCAGAGCGGTATGGGCCAGATACCACGGGCGGAATACTGTGATAACCAATGCCCCGTACAGCAGCGGTACGGACAGCCGTAGCACCTGCGCCAGACGGATAACCCCTCCCAACAGCGACAGCCCCAATGATAAAACAGCATACATCATGTTCCGAGCCTCCTTCTTCGATTTGCGGTATGTTACCATCGGCAGACAGACTTTACAAGAGCCTGTCTGCCGATTCTTTTCGCTTTGGGTGTCAATAAGACACCCTTGATTAGACGGCGAGGGTGTCTATTGCACACCCTTGACCTTAAATCTTTTACAGGAGCTTTTGATTCCGGGGTATTCACCACGCTGTTTTTTCGGGAGGGGTAGTGAGGGGGTATCTGAAAAAACAGAAAACCGCTTTCGGCAACATTGCCGGAAGCGGTTTAGAAGTTCAAAGCCGTTGGTAAACACCCGCCCGTTCGCCCCGTGCCGCCCTGTGCGGCGTTCTTCCGCAATGGGCAGCCGTCCCTGCCCATCCCCTCCGGCAGAGACCCCACAGGCGGCGTGTGGGCAAACTCGATCCAAATAACACAAGGAGAGCCTATGGAGCAAAAAGCCAATATCACCATCGACAATCATCATATCACCGTGGAGCGGATGCAGACAGCCTGCGGGCGGGAGATTCAAGTCATCTCCGTGTTTCCCCGGCATGGCAGTGAAACCGTGGAGGACAAGCTGAAAGCCCTGGCAGAACTGGACTTTCAGCAGGGAAAGCTGTGTGCGTAAAGTGCTGGACAATTCAAACCGTTCGGGGTATTGTGGTGTCGCAATGCTCTGAACGGTTTGACAAAGAAAAGGAGGACTGTATGAATCAGTCAAACCAAGTCAGGAAAACCGCTCTTTACTGCCGTCTCAGCCAGGACGATGGGATAGAGGGCGATTCGAACAGCATCCAAAATCAAAAAGCTATTTTGCAGAAATTCGCGGAAGATCACCGTTTCCCCAGCCCCTGCTTTTATGTGGATGACGGCTTTTCGGGAGGGAATTTCCAAAGGCCGGCGTTCCAACAGATGATCTCAGACATGGAAAACGGAGAGATCGGGATCATTGTGACCAAGGATCTCAGCCGCCTCGGTAGAAATCAGCTCCACACGGGACTCTACATCGAGGAACGCTTCCCCATGTTCGGCGTCCGCTACATCGCCATCAATGACAATGTGGATACCGACAGCAGCGAGAGCAACGATCTCATGCCGTTCAAGAATTTGTTCAACGAGTGGTTTATTCGAGACACCAGCCGGAAGATCCGTGCGGTTCTGAAGGCCAAGGCGGAACGGGGCGAACGGCTAGGGACCAGAGCGCCTTACGGCTACCGAAAGGACCCGGACACGAAGAAGTTGATAGTGGATGAGGAGGCGGCAGCCATTGTCCGTAGGATCTTTGTCATGTGCGCCGGCGGCAGCGGCCCCAGCCAAATTGCCCGCATTCTCAAGAAAGAGCAGATCCTGACGCCTACCATGTACGCCTACACCAGATTCGGCATGAATCATACTTGCCTGGACACCGCACACCCGTATAACTGGTCTGACAGCGCCATTGCCAACCTGCTGGAAAACGAAATTTATCTGGGCAACACCGTCAACATGAAGTACAGTACGAAGTCCTACAAGGACAAACGGAGGGTCGAGCATCCAAGAGTGGAATGCATGGTCTTTGAGAATACCCATCCCGCCCTCATTACGCGGGAGGTCTGGGACATGGTACAGAGAGTGCGGAAGAACAAGCGCCGTCTGAGCAAGATGGAAGAACAGAACAAGTACTCCGGTCTTGTGTTCTGTGCCGACTGCGGCTCCAACATGGTGCTGCACCGGGCGCATACCATGTCCGCCAGCTACAATCACTTTACCTGCCGCACCTACAAGAAGGACGGGGAAGCCTGCACGGGCCACTACATCCGGGAGTGTGTTCTGGACGAGATTGTACTGGAGGACCTGCGCCGGGTGACGAGTGCGGCACGGGAACATCCGGAAAAGTTCGCCGCCTACATTGGCAGCAAGCAGTCCACCGAACTTCAGCGGGAGATCCGCAGGCAGGAGAAAGAACTGGCAGCCATGCGGAAACGGAAAATGGAATTGGACACCAACTTCAAGAAGCTGTATGAGGACAGTGTGCTTGGCCGTATCACCGCAGAACAGTTCCAGATGCTTTCCGGCAGCTATATGGAGGAGCAGAATCAAATCGCCGCAAGTATCCCGCAGAAAGAAGCCGACATCCAACGCCTGCGGGAAACGGTGAGCGGGACGGACAGCTTCCTCGACAAGGCGAAGCGGTACACGGATATCACGGAGCTGACGCCGGAGCTGCTGCGGCTGTTCATTGAGAGGATCGTAGTCCACGAGAAAGAGGTAAAGTGGTCTAAGCACGCGCCCCAGACTGTGGAGATCCACTACAACGGCATTGGCTATGTTGGCAGCGGTCAACAGGATGTGGAAGAAGCACTGGAAGCGCCGGAACCCCAGCAAACCCAGGACACAGAGAAGCCCCGGCAGGCATCGTAAACACGATGACCTGCCGGGGTATCCCAGGAATCACTTGTTACCCCTGTGAGGGGGGAGCGAACAGCTCCGGGAGTGTTTTGTCTGTGCAAGGGCTTACTCCAGATTCAGATGGCGGCGCAGGATGCGCTCCGTGACAAAGAAGTACACGATCCCGAGCACGGCCAGCAGGGCAAGCATCACGCCGATAAACAGGTTGAACATGCCTGGCGCGCTCATGCCGGCAGAGAGCTGAACAAGGAAGCGGCAGAACGGCTCAAAGTTGCTCAGCACGATGATGGACGTGACCGCGACCGTCTCGAGCACGACGTTGATGGCATAGTAGAACAGCACAGCGAACAGGATGCGCTTGCGGCGGAACAGGTGGCCGATGGAGCAGGACAGATAGATCTGCAGCACGGACACCGCGACCTGCACCACGACCAGCAGGACGAGCAGGGCGATGCCCCAGCCGTTGATTATCCCGCCGAAGCTCTGCTCCAGCGAGGTGCGGATGGAAGGCAGCAAGCCACGGATACCGCCGAACAGGATGCCGACGGAAACGAAGCTGACCAGGCCCGTCACGACCAGCGTCAGGAGGGCCGTGAGGAGCTTCGACAGCACAAGCTGCCACGGCCGCACCGGCAGCGTGAACATCAGGTAGCCTTCATCACGCAGCAGGCCGGAATAGAAGCGGATGACGGAGATGACGAGCGCAAACACGCAGGCGGCAATGACCGCGAGCACGAACAGCACTGTCGTCAGATTCACAAAAATGGCAGAGATCTTGACCGGCAGCTCCGCCATGAGGGCAACGCGCTCGAGCAGGCCGAAGACCAGAATGGCGGGCCAGATGAACAGGAAAATTTTCAGATTTGCGCGGAGATCGTATTTTAACAGCTTGCTCAGCACGGCCATTCACCTCCCATCGGGATCGTGCGGAAGACTTCGCGGAAGACCTCGTCGACGGACTTGCCCTCGGCGCCGCGGATGTTATCGGTCGAATCGTGGCGGACGACGCGGCCCTCTTTCAGGAAGATCACCTCGTCAAGCACAGGCTCGATGTCCGCGATCAGGTGCGTCGAGATCAGGACGGTGCTCTCGGGCGAATAATTCGTCAGGATCGTCTGCAGGATGAAGTCGCGCGCGGCAGGATCGACGCCCGCGATCGGCTCGTCGAGCAGGTAGAGCTTTGCGGCGCGGCTCATGACGAGCAGCAGCTGGAGCTTCTCCTTCGTACCCTTCGACATCGTCTTCACGCGCATATCCAGCCCGATGCCCAGCGCGCGGCACATAGCCTCGGCGCGCTCGCGGCGGAAATCGGGATAGAAATCCGCAAAGAAGTTGACCATATCCTTCGTTTTCATCCAACCGGCATAGTACATTCGGTCGGGCAGGTAGCTCACGAGCGCCTTCGTCTCCGGGCCGATCGGCTTGCCGTCGATCGCGACGGAGCCCTCCGTCTGGCGCAGCAGGCCCGTCAGGATCTTGATGAGCGTCGTTTTGCCGGAGCCGTTCGGCCCGAGCAGGCCGATGATCTTGCCCGGCGCAAGCTGCAGGTCGACGTGGTCGAGCGCGGGCTTTGCCCCGTAGCTCTTCGTCAGTCCGCTGCAGCAGACCAGCATGTCATTCATTTTCATTCCCTCCAAACAATGTTGCAATTTCCTCCTGCGTGTAGCCGAGCTGCCGCATCCGCGCGCAGAACGCATCGATCTCGGCCTGCGCCAGCGAGCGGCGCGTCTCGCGGATGCACGCCTCATCCTGTGTGACATAGCGCCCGGTGTTCCGCTGGGCGCTGACGAGCCCGCTCTCCTCCAGCGCAGCGAGCGCGCGCTGCATGGTGTTCGGATTGACACCGGCCTCTGCGGCCAGCTCCCGCACCGACGGCAGCTTCACGCCTGCCGGATACTGTCCGGAGACGATGCGGAACTTCAGCACATCCACGAGCTGCAGCCAGATCTGCCGCTCCGGATTCAGTTTCCATGCCATTGGCTCACCTCCAATGTGTTATTGTACTAATATACTAATACACTAGTACGGCTTTGTCAAGAGGGTTTTTCAAAAATATTCCTGCCTTCCTTTCTGTCCGCCCCTCACGGACACCGCACCGCAGCAGGCAGAATTTTGATTTGGGTATGGGCAAGCGGGCGTTTCTGTGATATGATGGAGGCAGGATCCCAAGATACAACAAAATACGGGCCATCTCCGCACCAAATCGAGGGGATGGCCCAAAATGGAGGATGCAGCCTATGAGAAGTGCAAGCAGATGGATCTACGTCGCAGTCGGGTGCGTGGTACTTCTGTTCTCGGGCCTGGTGTACGCGTGGAGCGTACTGTCCGGGCCGATCGCCGCAGAGTTCCCCCACTGGAGCACCGCACAGCTTTCCCTGACCTTTACGATCGTGATGAGCTTTTTCTGCCTTGGCGGCCTGACCTGCGGCGCGCTTTCCGCGCGCATTTCCCCGCGAATTTTCCTCTGGATATCCGCCCTGCTGTTTCTGGTGGGCTTCCTGCTGACGGCGGGCATGCGGTCGCTGCCTATGCTGTATGTCGGCTTCGGCGTGGTCTGCGGGCTGGCCTCCGGCTTCTCGTATAACGCCGTGCTCGGGACAGTCGGCGCGTGGTTCCCCGACAAGCAGGGCCTGGCCTCCGGCGCCATGCTCATGGGCTTCGGCGGCGGCGCCATGCTGTTGTCCCCC
>OGRE01001839.1_pt1 | contig 16796 bp, 17 predicted proteins | sample 1553421 | NCBI WGS metagenome assembly OGRE01 (sample SAMEA2580076, study PRJEB22360) | human gut metagenome | biome: human gut; feature: human-associated habitat; material: faeces | place: Denmark | collected 2008/2010 | reverse complement strand
GATTATGGTAAAGCCAAAATATTTTGCCCATCATATACAGAACAACTCAAATATGTGGAGTTACTGTCTGCAATAGATAACAAACTATCTGCAGAACAGAGTATTTTAACCGACCTTAGTTTGCAGAAGCAATACTTGCTCAGTCAGATGTTCATATAAACATCTGGCGAAGCAGATGCTGCTTTTGAGAATTATATAAGTCAAGCAGACTCTTCTCTGTTTCTGTTTTACTTTCTATATGGCTCAATATGGAATATATTCGTTTTTGATTTTCCAAAGAGGGCAGTTTGATATTTGCCTTTTCAAAGTCTGCCTTACAAAGGTTGAACCTCGTACTTCCTTGTGCATAAGGATAGATAAATTTGCGAAAAGGAGTTAAAGATACATAGTAAGATAGATATGGGGGAAAAGCTATCTTCGTATTTCTGATATGAATACCAAAACAAAAGCTATTCAGATATACATTCTCATTGCCAAGATATACTGAACCTATACCAACTTCCTCTGGAGTTTCTGATGATAGCGTGAATAATACATCACCATATTCTACAACATTCTGTTTCTCATCATCTTTGATTGCTACATATTGAAAATCTTTCTCATTGATGATATTGTTAGAATACACATTCAAGTAAGTTATGAATGGTTTTCCTGAACCAAAGTCTTGCGCTGATTTGCCAGACAAACCAGAATATGAAAAGCCGAGACTTGAAAAAGAAGTCAATACATCATTGCCGTATTGGGCATATAAAGAATCATTTAGTCCCTTGATTAAGGATTGTGCAGTTTATAGGTCTGCGATTATTGATTATGCGATAGATTCTCTTGATACTGATTTTGCTAAATTCAGTTCTTTGTATGAAACTGCTGGTGAGGGTGGAACTCCAACAACTTCAAACGCCAGTTTCTACGATAATGGTAAAATACCATTTGTCAAGATTGATGATTTAAAACAGAAATATTTGACTGAAAATAAAGACTTTATTACAGAACTTGGATTGCAAAAATCATCAGCTTGGCTTGTGCCTACACGTTCCATTCTATTTTCAAATGGTGCTACCATTGGGGAAATTACAATAACGACATATCCTGTTTGTACAAAACAAGGGATATTGGGTATTGTACCAAAGTCCAATATAGATGTTGAATTCTTATATTATTTTATGTCGTCAACTTATTTCAAAAAAGCAGTTAGTCGCATTGTTACAGAGGGCACTATGAAGACTGCCTATTTAAAAGATATAAACAATATACTTTGTCCGATACCAATAAAAGAGAAACAACAAGGAATAGCCAAAATACCATCCACTCTGAACTCCAAGATTGATTTTGAGCAAAGTATATTGAGACTATTTTGGGCACAGAAACGACACTTACTTAGCCAGATGTTTATATGAACATTTGGTTAAGTAAATACTGTTTTTCTCTCAGATACATTTCATAAGTACACTGATGTACCAGTAGACGACTATCCAATGTTTGGAATACCTTGGATAATCGTTTTTGCGTTTCCATATCCGGCATTCTTATTTTTATCGAAGCCATTGTGTTGTTCATCAATTTAGGATTCGCTAAATTAGAAGAAACATATTTTTGAGTAGCTTGTTGGAGAACAAGCGATACAAAGTGGCAATCAAATTGGAGATGTATCTTTAATGTGCCACAAACATTGGTACAATTAAACTTACCATTTCTGTAAAAGACTGTCCCTGCATTTGCACCATCAGTAGTCCAAGTAATATATTCGCCATCAAACATATAATTATCCAAATATCCCATAATTCCATCATTGGAAGTTTGGGAAGAATAAACAGGATATAGAGGATGTCTTTGTTTTTCAATTTCTACTGAACTAATGACACGCCCTCTTCCTATTTCTGCTATGTCTTGGATTTTATAAGTAGTCCACTTGTCGTTGCATAATAACTTCTTGCTAATCGCAGACTTTAGTTTCTTCAAATCCTCAATGATTTTGTTTTGAGTTGCAATGCGCTCGTCAATAGCATTAAGCAAAGACGCTATTTTCGTTTGCTCTCTAATTGACGGAACTTTCAATTTGAATTTTCTTAGATTCTCCATAGAAAGAGCTGGCTGAGAAGAAGTTGCAATAAGAGGAAAAACTATTTGATTGTAGAATTTTTTACTACCAAGCATTTGTTTTATGAAGTCTGAATTATAATCTTTTGAAAGTCTAATTCGAGAAACATTAGGAGCCAAATAATACTTGTCATTCTTGTCAACAACAGCTACTTCTCCGACAGTCCCGACATAAGTATAGAGAATGTCTCCTGTGTAAAGTTTACTTCTCGATAGTTTGCTAAAATCACTATTATCAATATACTTTACATCTCTTAAATCAAGACTGCCATTCTTGCAATTAAGCCCTCTAATTGCTATGATGTTTCCATTGTCTTCATATGTTACATATTTGGTGAATTCAAATCCTGCCAATTTTGTAACATCTGATATATTCCCAAGTAAATGTTCTTCCCATTCCCCCTGAAACTCCGGAAATCTGAGATTTGGGACATTGAGTTTCTTATGTTCGTTATTTATTGTCGTTGTCATTTTTAATCCTTAATTTAAGTTCACCATTGCGGTTCAGTTACATGCCAGTTACATGGTAGTTACATACCTTTTTCCCTATTTTAGAAAGGATTAGAGGCGATTTTGATGTGCTTTCTCGACTTTCAGTTACATACCAGTTACATGTTTTCATGTTCCCTCGTATGAATGTCAAATCATAAAAGCAAATACCAAAATTATTCGTCCTTTGTACTTTTCTCTGTTTCCTTTTCTATTTTTTCTTCCAATTCTTTGATGGATGGAATGGTTCCCTCCACCTTTTTAGGATACAACTTAGATAGTTCGTACTCGGAGATTCCGATAGGCTGACTGCTACCTTCTAAAGCATACTGGGCTATGGTGTTGCTCTTTTGCTTACAAATGAGTAATCCTATGGTCGGGTTATCTCTACCTTCTTGGCGCAAGAGGTGATTGCAAGCTACTACATAACCACTTAGTTGTCCTGCATCTGGAAAGTCAAATTCTCCAATCTTCACTTCTACCACAACATAGCAAGATAACTTCAAATTGTAGAAAAGCAAATCAATGAACTTCTCCTTTTCGTCTATCTGCAAACGATACTCCTTGCCAACATACGCAAAACCTGTACCCAATTCCAACAGGAATTTCGTAATGTTAGCCAGTAAAGCATCTTTCAATTTGCGTTCATTGTATTTACCACGAACACCAGTAAAAGAGAAATCATAAGGGTCTTTTGTAATTTCTTGTGCAAGGTCGCTATTCATATCGGGCAAAGTCTTCTTGAAATTTGTCAATGCCTTTCCACTTCTTTCATAGAAATCTGTTCCAAGGAAATTCAACAGCATAGAACGACTCCAACCGTTTTCCATTGTTTGGCGAACATAGAACAATGCTTTATGAGCATCCTCCGAACACTTGTCAATGATATAACGATGATGTCCCCAAGGTATAGAGAATAGGATAGTGTGCAAATCTTCCACAAGTTGTGGAAGATTTGTATTCTCTGATTTTTCCACAGCTTGTGGAAGACTTTTTTCAAGAGGCGAGTACAAGCAATAGAATCGTTTTGCATAGCGGACAGATGTTTCAGAAAGTCCGTCAGCATCAGGCAGTTTATGTCTTAAATCACGACTCAGTGCCGCATAAAAGCCACTACCATATTTGTTAGACGCTTCTTTTGTCTCAATATCCTGTCCTAACTCCCAATAAAAACGCAGCATTTCAGTATTCACCTTTACTGCTGCCCTTATTTGACTTTTGCGATAACGCTTGCATAGTTCTTCGACCCACTGCAAGTAATCCTTATCCAATATGTTTATTGATTCACTCATTGCTTAAACCTCTTAATTAAAAATTGCACAAAACTGGCAGAAAGACTATTCAACCACTCCCAGTTCTTTCAAATAGCCTTCAATCTCCTTGTCAAGGTCGGCACGTTTGGCTTCCAACTCCTTGATTTCCTTCATGACGGCATGAATGTCGATAGGCTCTTCTTCCTCGAAAGTATCAACGTAACGAGGAATATTGAGATTGTAGTCGTTTTCTGCCACCTCTTGCAGTGTGGCAAGATGGCTGTACTTTTCTATTTCCTTGCGCTCACGATAAGTATCTACAATTTTCTTGATGTGTTGCGGACGGAGTTTGTTCTGGGTCTTTACCTTTTCAAACTCCTTGCTTGCATCAATGAACAGGATGTTGTCATCCTCTTTACGGCATTTCTTAAACACCAAAATACAAGTCGGAATGCTTGTGCCATAGAAGATGTTGGCAGGGAGTCCGATGATGGCATCCACATAGTTCTTCTTCTCAATGAGAAAACGACGGATTACGCCCTCGGCATTACCACGGAACAACACACCATGAGGAGCAACACAAGCCATTGTGCCACCCTCATTAAGGTGGTAAATCATGTGGAGAATAAAGGCGTAGTCGGCTGTCTTGCGTGGTGCCAAGCGTCCTGCCTTGCTGAAACGGTCGTCGTTGTTGAACTTGTCGGCTGCACTCCATTCGGCAGAGAAAGGTGGATTTGCGACGACAGCGTCAAACTGAGTGTCGCCAAAAGCATCAGCCTCTAAAGTATCGCCATTCTCAATGCGGAAATTGCTGAACTTGATACCATGCAGAAGCATATTCATACGAGCCAAGTTGTAGGTCGTAGGGTTCTTCTCTTGTCCGAAAATCTCGTTGGCATGACCGATGCTTGCAGCACGGAGCAGCAACGAACCACTACCGCAAGTTGGGTCATAGACATTGCGCAGACGAGCGTGACCGATGGTAACAATTTCTGCCAAGATACGGCTCACTTCCTGAGGTGTATAGAACTCGCCAGCCTTCTTGCCGGCACCAGCTGCAAACTGGCTAATCATATACTCGTAGGCATCACCGAGAATGTCAATCTCTTGCGATGCTTCTACACCGAAATCTATGTCATCAAGGGCAAGAAGAACATTGCTCACCAATGTGTTCTTATCATCAGCAGTCTTTCCCAACTTAGGCGAAGCAAGGTCAATGTCAGAGAACAGACCGCCAAAGTCCTCTTCGCTGTCCTGTCCGAGAGTGCTGTCCTCAATGCGCTTCAATGAGCGTTCGAGCATAGGTAGGATGTTCTCTTTCTTCTTAATGCTTTCAATGACTGACGAGAACAGGAAGTTTGGCTCTATGAAGTAGCCGATGTTTTCCAAACAGTCAGTCTTTACTTCTTGTTGCAATGCTTCAATATCCTCGTCTTTCTCCATTGCCCACAATTCCTTGAACGTGACTTCATCATCCACCAAGGCGGAGTTTGCATGTTTCTCTATCTTCTCCGACAAATACTTGTAAAAGATAAAGCCAAGGGTAAAATACATGAAGTCACTGGCTGACATATTGCCACGCAGTTTGTTTGCGACTTCCCAAAGCTGGTCACGGAGTTTCTGTTGTAATTCTTCGCTCATATCGTTATTTCTTTTTTATTTTCAATGTTTCACTAATAAAGACATTGTCATCGTCTTTGTCTGTTATATACTGATGGCAATACTTCCCTTTCCCCTTATTTAGTATTATAACGCTATTCCAAAAAGAGGTATGATTGATGGTATAGCCTGGGTCTAAACAAAATATTTTTTCAACAACCCCTTCTTGCTCTTCATAGCCAATAGCAAGTATTGCATGAGCACCACCTCTAAATGATATGGCAGTAACCAAAGGCAAGTTGTCATTTATTGCAGTTTTAAGTTCTTCTACAAATATGGTTTGGTCTGATAGAGAAGCCGTATATTGTAGTGCAGATGATGTTACTTCTTTAGCAAAAGAGTGAGAAAGTTTTTCTTTGATTTCTGAGAAATAGAAACCATCACGGCAAAGTCCTTCTGTTACAAAGAACTCTTTGAAAAGCCTTCCTTTGGCGGTATTTCCTTTGAATGTAGTGTTCAAGTTTACAACTTGGCTACGAGTGAGAACCTTTAGTATAAGAAGATTCATCATCATAGAATACACAGCACATGCTCCATCCATTTCACCTTGTTGTAAATGGATAGGTTGCCACTTGCGGTTATACACGCTGACTCCAAGAGCCGTTATATCTATATCTCTAACTATCTTTATCATTGCAATTTTGTCATTCCCAACTGAATGTTCTTATAATAGAACGCAGTTTATCGAGTATTCTTGTTAATGCTTTGCGCTTTTTTATCAGTCCCAAGTGCTTCTCTTTCAATGCCTCTTGTATGATTTCTGGCTGCTCCTTTTGTAGATAGTCATATTCAGAAAGGTAATGATTGAGCACGGAAGCGTCCAAATCTTCGTCCTTGGCAAGCGTATTGATAGCATTGTTACGCTCTGTGACGATATAGTTGTTCAATCGCTCTTCAAGGTCGCTCGTACCGTCAGCCTTTTGTTTGCGAGCCATGAAGTTGTCACGGTCATCATCTACATTCTTCTGGATAAATCCGTCAATGAGCTTTGCCTTACTGCGAAGTTCGGCATCCTTTATCATTGTGTCGATGATGTGCTTGCGCTTTTCTGAATAATCCTCGCTGTATGGATTGAGGTCTGCAATCAACTCCAAAATGTAGGCAACATTGATAATGTCACTATGCAACAATTCCAAGCAGAAGTCAATATCCGTAAGTTTATGATCTTCTGGAGTTGGTTCGTCTTCATTAGGGTTGGGAGTTGGCTTTGGTGCAGGTGGGTCAACCAAAATAATGCTGTCATGAATGTCAAGATACTTGCTGCGGAAGTCCATAAACTGCTGTTCGGTCATGCCAAGGTCGGGAGCATCTACATCAAACTCGTCATACACCTGTATCTCTGCGTGTTTCTTGATGATGTCACGGAAAGCAAGGATAAACTGCTTCTTGTCGTTCTCGCTTTGGAGATAGTCCACGTAATGTGGTTCGGGATAATGTGTCAAGAAATCCTTGGTCAGTTCTTGATAGTTCTTCTTCACATCATCAAACGGCGGACGCACTATATCTTCAAGATTGTTGCTGTTGCTGAAAAGTTTGATAGACTCGTCCACCTTGCTTTTCAAGTCACGGAAGCACACCACCTTTCCGAAACGTTTCTTCTCGTTCAGCACACGGTTGGTACGGCTGAACGCTTGCAGTAAGCCATGATACTCCATGTTCTTATCAACATAGAGCGTGTTGAGTTTCTTGCTGTCGAAGCCAGTAAGGAACATTCCTACCACAAGGCAAAGGTCGAGAGGCTTCATGTCGGCCTTCTTTTTCTTCATGCGGAGGTTGATGTCATCGTAATACGCGCGGAAGTTTTCGGTGGTGAAACTCGTTCCATACATATTATTATAGTCATCCATGATGGCTTGTAACTCGTCAGCCTCACCTGTGCTGTCGCTTACATAGCCACCTGTGTTCATGCCTGTCTGCTCGTCATCTTGGCTGCTGTTGGCAGCGTATGTGAATACCGCACCAATTCTAATCTTCGGATTGAGACTCTTGAATATCTTGTAGTAGCGGATAAGCATTGGCACAGACTGCACGGCAAACAGTGCGTCAAACTCACCGTCAAATGTTGACTTATTGAAATTATTAAGGATGAATTTGGCTATCTCCGTCATGCGGTCTTGCTCGGCATTGTCCACATCCTCGTTGCCGTGGTAATACTCCACAAGGAAACCGAGCACGTTTTCATCGGCAATGGCATCCTTAATAAGATACTTGTGAAGGCAGTTACCGAAAATCTCTTTTGTAGTGTGTCCGTCCACGGCATTCTCCACAAAAATAGGCGTACCAGTGAAGCCGAATATCTGCGTATTGTCAAAGAACTTCACGATGTTCTTATGGCATTCTCCGAAATGGCTTCGATGACATTCATCGAAAATCATTACGATACGAGAATGGCGTATTTCCTCAATGCGACTACTGTACCACTGCTTGCTAACAGCGGCATTCAACTTCTGGATGGTAGTGATGATAATCTTAGAATTGCTGTGCAGACGCTTCACCAACTCATCCGTGTTGTCGGTACTGTCAACGGCACCAGGCTCAAAGGCCTCGTATTCGGCTTGCGTCTGAGTGTCAAGGTCGTGGCGGTCAACCACAAACATAACCTTATCCACATCGTCCAACTCAGAAACGAGTTGTGCAGCCTTGAATGAGGTCAAGGTCTTGCCTGCACCAGTTGTATGCCAAATATAGCCATTGTCGTTGGAGTTTTCTACACGGTCAAGAATTTTCTCCACCGCATAGAACTGATAAGGGCGAAGCACCATCAGGCACTTGTCACCCTCATGCAGAACGATGTACTTGCCTATAATCTTGCCCAACGTACACTTGTCGAAGAACACTGTGGCAAACTTCTCCAAGTCGTTGAACGGCACATTGGCTGCATCCGTCCAGTTGAAAGTGAACTTATAGCCACTATTCGGGTTGTTGGCAAAATAGCGAGTGTTCACACCATTGGATATGACAAACAACTGGATATAGTCAAACAATCCATGAAAGGAAGTTTTGTGGTAGCGTTGTATCTGGTTGTACGCCTGTTTCAACTCCACACCTCTGCGCTTCAGTTCAATCTGAACCAAAGGCAAACCGTTAATGAGTATCGTCACATCATAACGGCACTTTTTCCTTCCTTCAACTGTAATTTGGTTGGAAACTTGAAACTCGTTTTGACACCAATGGGTACGGTTCAAGAACTCCACCCACAGGCGTTCACCACTTTCAAGTTCAAGCGGAAAGAGGTCACGAAGTTTCTTTGCCTTCTCAAAGCGAGTGCCACCTTCAAGATAAATTAGTATCTTTTCAAATTCAGACTCAGTAAATTCTGTGCGACCGAGTTCTTCCAATTTCTTCTTGTTGTGTATCTCCAACTGCTTCTTGAAATTGGCAGACAGGTTCTTCTCCTCCTCAATATGAACATACTCGTAGTTCATCTTTTGAAGAGTGTCTATAAGTCCGTTTTCGAGAGCGGCTTCACTTTGTACTGGCATATCTTATCTTGTTTTTATCATTACACTTATGAGAATATGACTATTCATCCATTTGCAGGAAATGAATATACAAGGCATTCTCTATTTTGCTTATGGCTTCAAGCGAAAGGTTTTCTCGTCCTTTTAAGATTTTTGAAATGTACTGTTGCGTACAATTCATTTTTTCAGCCAACATCTTTTGAGTCATTCCAAGTTCCTTCATTCTTGCGGACATGGCATTGGCTATCATTTGAGAATGATTTAACCATGATTTTTCTTCTTGGCTCATTTGTGTTCCTGCATTTTGAACAGGAGATATTGTTTCCTTTATCATCTTAGACGTATTTCGCTTTGTTCCATTTATAATTCTGGCTATTGCCATTTTGCCTACAAAGATAACTGATTTTAATGAGAAAACACAACTGCGAGGTTGTTTTCTGCATAAATAAGGCGAATTTGTGCGGTTTTAGTGTCATTTGTAGCTGTTTATTCTTCAAAATGAACTTTTATAGCATCATCAATCGCTTTACTCGTTGCACCGTACTCACACCCTTGCCACTCAGTTTCGCCACATCCCGAATTGAATATCCCTTGCGGAGCAAACTTATTACTTCCCTATATTCGGTCTTTATCTGTTCTGTAGTTTTTATAGAGCCAACCTTGCGTCCGAGTTTTCCGCCTTTCTCTATATACCGCTTCCGACCAGACTGCAATCGAAATGAGATATTATCACGTTCCAATTGCGCACAGGTCGAAAGCGTGGCTATCATTATCGGGGCAAAGAGGGATGGATGTCCTTCATCGTCCAATAATATAAGCTGTTCCTTTTGTATGTAGAGGTTAATGCCACAGTCAATGAGTTTCTTGACAGAGGCAAGCACCTCAAACGCATTGCGACCCAATCTTGACAGCTCGCTGACAAGTAGGATTCCAATGCGGTTTGCCTTGCAGTATTCCATTGCCTCACACAACACTGGACGCTCATCATTCTTCTTTGCGCCAGAGATGTGTTCCTCAAAGACCTTGAAGACTTCGATACCCTTATATTTTGCATACTCCGACAAGTCCTTGACCTGTCTTTCCGTGCTCTGTCTGTCACCCATACTGGAGACACGAGCGTATATTACTCCTGTTGTCATCTATATCAAAGATTAAATTGAACATGAAAATGCCTGTGCTCAGATAAGTCTTGCTGATTTATTTGAACACAAGCGTTTTTTGAATACAGCCTTACGGCAATTTACCAACAAAAGGGAAGAAGTAAGACTTCCCCATTGTTCGCACTCTGCTGTATGTCTCAATCAAACACGCCATTAAACAGATTGACCGCCTCTATCTTCTTTTCAAGAGCCACTTTTGCATAAACTTCGGTTGAAGTTATGCTTCCATGTCCCAAAACATCCTTCACTGCTGATATATCTGCTCCTGCTGAGATAGCCAACGATGCTGTCGTATGCCGTGAGCAATGGTAGGTCAAATCCTTTTCTATGCCTGCCTTTTCTTTAAGTCTTCTTACGTATTTCGATACGTTGTCTGACTTCTTGACAAGGTGAAACACAAGACTTTCCGGATTGTCATCCGTCCGAGGTGGCAACAATGATTGTGCCATTTCATTGAGCGGAATAATGGCAGGACGCTTTGTCTTTCGCTGTATGATGCTGATTGTCGGCACGCCATCTATCATTTTAATATCACACCACCTTAGATGCTGCATATCGCCAAGGCGAAGGGCTGTCATGGATGATAAACCAAATGCGAGTTGTACGGTTCGTTCATTCTCGCATTCAGCTTCCACCGCCAGGAAACGTGTGAGTTCTTCGGGCGTAAGATACTCTCTGTGTTTGTCAGGAGCATGGAAGCGTTCCAACTTGTTTAGACTGTGTACTGGATTGAATTTTACAAGTCCTTCACGCATAGCCTTGTTAAATATCGCTTTGACAGTTTCCTCAAACAACAGTAATGTGTAATCAGCCAACCGTCCTCCGTTGGTCTTGATTTGGCGTTTGTTGCGATACTTGTTGCGCATATAATCAAAAAGACCGCAAATTTCATCTTTACTGACATCTTTCAGCAGGATGTTTTTCTTATCTACTCTCCGTAAATAAGTGGCGATACGCTTGCGGACAACATTCTTATGACCTATCATCTTCTTGCAGTTGCCACAATCAACAGACCATTTGATATAGTCATCGCACCATTGTAGCCAAGTCAAGCCGTTGCCTTGTTCTTCGCTTTTGGCATTCTCTTTCTCCAATACAGGAGGGGTGAGGATGCGCTCTGCTCGTATCTCCATAGCCTTGTTGTATGTAAGCCGATTGTGCTTTGCAGCACCAACGGCATCATCGGGCAAGAGATAGAGGTGCAAGTTTTCTCTCTTACGGTAGCCAGTCTCGTAGTATTCCAGATATAAGGCTCTTTTGCCTTCCGTCAGCTTACGTTCCTTGATTTCTATCTTCATTGTATTACTGGTATTTGGTCAAACATTCCGTTCACGAGGTTCACGGTCTCCAACTTCTTCTTGTCAACAATCTTGGCGTAAATCTCCGTCATCTTGATGCTCTTGTGTCCGAGTATCTTGCTTACTACATAGATACTTGCACCAAGGGTCAGGAGCATCGTAGCCGCCGTATGTCGTGAGCAATGGTAGGTTATATGCTTGGTTATTCCTGCTGCCTCCATCCATTCTTTCAGAACCACTTCTACAGTTGTAGATGTGATTGTCAAGTTGTGGAAGATGTTGTCTATGCCTTCTTCTCTTTTAGGCATCCACTTCTTTGTTTCTTCCGACAAGGGGATGGTTACTCTATCCTTGGTCTTGACTTGGATATGGTCAATGTATTCTGTCTTGCCGTCAGCAGCCTTGTGGATTTCACTCCAGTTCAAGGCTTTCATGTCGCTATATCGCAGACCGGTGAAACAGGAGAATAGAAAGGCTTTCTTCACCAGTTCATAACGGCATGGTGTGTTCATCACCTTCTTTATTTCCTCTATCGTCAGAAACTCACGCTCAGCCACTCGCTTCTGTGGCTTCTCCTTTGCCTCCAACAACAAGAATGGATTTTGCTCAATCAGTCCGTCCCTTACTGCCTTTGCCAATGACGAGCCGAAATAGTTGACGAACATACGGCAAGTGGTGGTGCTGAGTTGTTTCTTTCCATCATTGTAGGTGCAAGTCTTCAAAAAAGTAATGAAGCCTTTGCAAAACTCCTTATCCACGTCTTTCAACAGAAACTCTGGCTTGCCTATATGTAATAGGTATTGGTCAATGCGAGCATGAGTGTTTCGCTTTGTCTTCATGGAAGACTCAGACAACTCGGCATTGTACTTCACAAAGTCATCCATCCACTTGGTAAGTGTCATGCGTGACTTCTTCACCTTGTCCCAATCCACAAGACCCTCTCTCTGGATGTCAAGAATGCGCTGCGCCTTGATTTGCTCTGCCAACTTTCTTGTATTGGCGTTTTGCAACTTGGTAGCAGCGTTGATTTCTGGCACAAGATAGAGTTTCAGCGTCTCTTTCTTTCTCAATCCCTTCTGGTAAATGTCAAGATAGAGGCTGATGTTGCCACCTGCTATCTTCTTTTCTCGGATGCGCACAGGCTCCTTCAAACGGATTTCTTTCTTCTTTCGTCCCATTTTATTTCCTTTCTTTTCTGATGTTAATATATTCTTTTATCACTGATTATCAAGCATTTAGCTTGCGATGCAAAGATAATACAACGAGGGACAAAAACGAGACAAAAGTGGGTAAACAATCCGCTAATTTAGGAAAGAATAACGAACCAATCCTAAATCGGCTTTCATTCCTAATAGACTGTAAATCAGTGATATTACATCACCTTACTATCCTTTCATTTCCGATGGTTAGATCCGCTTGGGATAATTGGTGGATCTTGCAGATGTGTATGGCACTGGCCGCACTCTTTGCCATCATCATGGCGGCGGGCATGGCGTATAAGATGATGGTCAAACACGAACCGCTGGACGTGATGAAACTCTTCCGCCCCTTGGCCGTGTCGTTCGTCTTGTGCTGGTGGTATCCGCCGGCCGATACGGGCATGGCGGGCAGCGGGAGTAACTGGTGCTTTCTGGACTTCCTCTCTTACATACCGAACTGTATCGGGTCGTACACGCACGACCTCTATGAGGCGGAAGCCGCGCAGATAACGGATAAGTTCGAGGAGGTACAGGAACTTATCCATGTACGGGACACGATGTACACGAGCTTGCAGGCGCAGGCCGATGTCGCCCATTCGGGCACGTCCGATCCGAACCTGATAGAGGCGACGATGGAGCAGACCGGCGTGGACGAAGTGACCAATATGGAGAAAGACGCTTCGAAGCTGTGGTTTACCTCATTGACTTCGGGCATAGTCGTGGGTATAGATAAGATTATCATGCTGGTCGCCCTCGTGGTGTTCCGCTTGGGTTGGTGGGGCACGATATATTGCCAGCAAATTCTTTTGGGAATGCTGACGATATTCGGGCCGATACAGTGGGCGTTCTCGTTGCTGCCCAAGTGGGAAGGCGCATGGGCAAAATGGCTGACACGCTACCTGACGGTGCATTTCTACGGAGCGTGCCTCTACTTCGTCGGGTTTTATGTTTTGCTTCTCTTCGATATTGTACTTTGTATTCAAGTGGAGAACCTGACGGCGATAACGGCAAGCGAGCAGACAATGGCAGCCTACCTGCAAAACTCCTTCTTCTCGGCGGGCTACCTGATGGCGGCAAGCATCGTGGCCCTGAAATGCCTGAACCTCGTGCCGGACTTGGCGGCATGGATGATCCCGGAAGGCGATACGGCGTTCTCTACCCGAAACTTCGGCGAGGGCGTGGCACAGCAGGCCAAGATGACGGCAACGGGAGCTATGGGCGGAATCATGCGATAAAAACAATCAATAACCGGATATGCAAAAATGAAAATGAAAAAGAAAATCGAAAACTGGTGCAAGGACGAAAAGTTCATGTGCTATGCAGACAAATGTATGAGCGAGGCATTCAACGACGTAGTGGAGAACCAGCCGCTCGACCCGCAGTATGAAGAACTCGACGAGGCGTTCGAGTGGAATGACCGTTATGTCGTTCCGCTGGCGGATTATCTCACCTATCGCCTGCACCTTGCCAAACTCCAAAAGAATCCCCGAAAACGCAGGAACGGTATCTTTTGGGTGTTTACCCATGTGTTCATGCAGGGACATTACCTGCATGTGTTCGCCGAGGTATTCGCCCCTCTGGTAACAGAGCTACACGAGACGATGATGGTCATGCTTCACCGTGAGTATGTAAATGAACTGAAAAACAAAAACAGGTAGCGTATGGTCATCAAGAATCTGGAAAACAAGATCAAGCTGGTAGGTATCATCTGCACCGCCTTTCTTGCGGGGTGTATCATCATCAGCGTGTCGAGCATCTGGACGGCTCGCACGATGGTCACAGACGCACAGAAAAAGGTGTACGTGCTGGACGGCAACGTGCCCATACTGGTGCGCCGCACAACGATGGAGGAAACATTGGACGTGGAAGCCAAGAGCCATGTGGAAATGTTCCACCACTACTTCTTTACGCTTGCGCCCGACGACAAGTATATCCGCTACACGATGGAGAAAGCCATGTATCTGGTGGACGAAACGGGGCTGGCGCAGTACAATACCCTGAAAGAAAAAGGTTTCTATTCCAACATCCTCGGAACGAGTGCGGTATTCAGCATTTTCTGCGACAGTATCGCTTTCAACAAGGAGAAAATGGAGTTCACCTATTACGGCAGACAGCGCATCGAACGACGGAGCAATATCCTGATGCGAGAACTCGTCACGGCGGGGCAGCTCAAGCGTGTGCCGCGCACGGAGAACAATCCGCACGGACTGCTTATCGTGAACTGGCGCACGCTGCTGAACAAGGACATCGAGCAGAAGACGAAGAGCAACTATTAGAATATCGAAGTTATGAATATCAAAGGATTCAGACGTATGCTGTTCGGCGAGAAGATGCCGGACAAGAACGACCCGAAGTATAAGGAACGCTACGAGCGCGACGTACAGGCAGGCCGCAGGGTCGCCCAAGCGACCCGCATCGACAAGGCCGCCGCCAAAGTACAGGGCTTCGCCAATGTGCACCGGACGCTGTTCCTTGTCATTGTCTTCGCTTTCGTCATCGGCGGGTTAGTGTGGAACATCTACCGCCTGACGGTCGTGTACCGTCATCATCCGTCCCGCCGGACGGCCACGGAGATGCAGGATTCGGTTCTTCGGGAGCGGCGGAAAATGCTCTCCGCACCGAACGGGCCACGGTTCGACATCAGGGGACAAGATGCGGACGTGCCGTAGTCCGGATTCCGAGGCGGGAATAAAACAAAATGACAAGAACTATGAATACACGATTCGAGAGGACGGATAATCCGTCCGATGAATGGTACACCCCCAAGGAGGTGCTGGAGGCATTGGGAAAGTTCGATCTCGACCCCTGTGCGCCGGTTCATCCGCTATGGCGGACGGCCGAGGTCATGTATGACAAGAACATAGACGGGCTGTCCCAAAAATGGAAAGGCCGCGTATGGCTCAACCCGCCGTATTCGCGACCTCTGATCGAGCTTTTCGTCAGGCGTCTGGCGGAGCACGGCAACGGCATAGCCCTGCTGTTCAACCGCTGCGATTCGAAGATGTTCCAAGACATCATCTTCGAGAAAGCAACGGGCATGAAATTCCTGCGTCACCGGATACGGTTCTACCGTCCGGACGGGTCGCGCGGCGACTCCCCCGGCTGCGGCAGTATCCTGATCGCTTTCGGGGAAGAGAATGCGAGGGTGCTTAGGGAGTGTGCCATAGAAGGTAAATATGTGCAAATCAATTAGAGATGATAATGGATATAATCAAGAGAATCAATTTCAGAGAACCGAAGTACATGCTTCCGGCCATACTCTATATTCCGTTGTTGGGTGCATCGTACTTCATCTTCGACCTGTTCCATACCGAAAAGGCCGAGATTCTGGACCGAACGCTGCAGACGACGGAGTTCCTGAACCCCGAACTGCCGGACGCGACCATCAAGGGCGGCGACGGTATCGGCAGCAAGTACGAGAACATGGCCAAATCGTGGGGCAAGATCCAAGACTACTCGGCCGTGGACAACATCGAACGGGACGAACCCGACGACAATAAGGAAGAGTACGAGTCACAATATACGGAGGACGACATCGCCCTGCTCGACCAGCAGGAGCAGGAGAAAGCATTGGCGGCGCAAACGGCCGATGCCAAGCGACGGGAACAGGAGGCTCTTGCGGAGCTGGAGAAAGCCCTTGCCGAAGCGAGGCTGCGGGGACAGCGGGAGGTTGCACCGACCGGGACGGACAGCCTCGCCCCACCCGCACCGCAGGATACGACGGTACGGGACAAAGGAAGCATCGACGAGGACAGCCGTTCGGTCAAAGCCCCGTCCGAGCATGACAAGGCGAGCGAGGTGGTAAAGAAAGTGAAGACCACTTCGGACTACTTCAACACGCTGACCCGGAACGGACGCGAGCCGAAGCTCATCCAGGCTATCATCGACGAAGACATCAAGGCCGTGGACGGGTCTCGCGTGCGGCTGCGCCTGCTCGATGACGTGGAGATCGGCGAGAATGTGGTCAAGCGGGGCACGTACCTGTATGCCACGGTCAGCGGCTTCTCCTCCGGGCGCGTGAAAGGGAGCATCAACAGTATCCTTGTCGATGACGAACTGGTGAAGGTCAGTCTTTCGCTGTATGATACAGACGGACTGGAGGGGCTGCACGTGCCCGTCAGCCAGTTCCGCGAGACAAGCAAGGACGTGGCGAGCAGTGCCATGTCGGGCAGCATGAACA
>OGRE01001799.1_pt1 | contig 17048 bp, 15 predicted proteins | sample 1553421 | NCBI WGS metagenome assembly OGRE01 (sample SAMEA2580076, study PRJEB22360) | human gut metagenome | biome: human gut; feature: human-associated habitat; material: faeces | place: Denmark | collected 2008/2010 | reverse complement strand
GGCCGCCCGGACTTCAGCCGCAGCGCTGCCGCCGTCATGGCCCGGTGTACCGGACTCAGGCCCGTCACCAGCGCCGGGCCGCCGCCGCTCTCCATCAGCTGCGCCAGCTCCTGTATCTCCCGGAGCTGCCACAGCTCCCGCAGCAGAGCTTCCATCCTGCCGCCTCCTTCCGATGATGAAATGTCCGTTCCCGGCGTACATGGGCCGGGAACGCCTTCGGGGGGCGTATACGTCAGTATACGCCCCTATGCTGTAAGTTACCTGAAAAAGCAGAGAAATATGCGTGAAAAATGATGTGTATTTGCCTCCGGGCAGAAAGGCGCCAAAGAACGCCGCCAGAAACCAATGGTTTTTGGATTTCCTTTACCTTCAAGAGTTTCGTTCGATATGAGATGTCGTGGGAATTGACTCAGCAGCAGCCCCGCTGCCGCTCCCGCCCAGATGAAGAAACTGGTGGTTCTGCCGCTTGGGAGTATGGATTCCCCCGGTAGAAGAACTACCCCCTTCAACCACCCAATGTAGCGGCAGCGAGAGTAGAAGAACGCCGATTCCCTGCTTCGGCGGAATTTAGGAAGCAACTCTTACACACAAAAGGAAGTCCAGAAACCATCGGTTTCTGGCGGCATTTTTTGCATACTTTTTGCTGCTGTTGGCAAAAAGTATGCCGTCGGAGACAAAAAGGATGATGGGCCGCCGGAGGCAAAACAGAAAAGGCTGTCGGAAAACTTCCCTTCAAAGGCAAAACAAATGAATCAGTTGAACCGGTTCATGGCCCGGTCAGGCCCCTGCGAGATCAATACCTCCGCAGCGTCACCGGCACGGTCCAGCGCCTCCATCAGCACCTTCTGATCCTCGCCCAGAGGGCGGCCGATGACCCAGTCCACCACGTCATAGCCTGCCTGCCCCGGAGCGCCTACCCCCACCTTGATGCGGGGGAACTGATCGGTTCCCAGATGCTGGATGATGTTTTTCAGGCCGTTGTGGCCGCCGGCACTGCCGCCGGTGCGGATGCGGAGCTTACCCACCGGCAGGGAGATGTCGTCAGAGATGACCACCACGTGGTCCGCCGGGATCTTATAGAACCGGGCCGCCTCGCCTACGGATTCGCCGGAGAGGTTCATATAGGTCTGGGGCTTCATCACCAGCACCTTTTCCCCGTTCACCATCCACTCCGCCGTCCACGCCCGGAAGCGCAGCTTATTGAAGCGGAAGCCCTTCCGCCGGGCCAGCCCGTCCACCGCCAGAAAGCCCATGTTGTGGCGGGTACTCTCGTATTTGGAGCCGGGGTTGCCCAGCCCCACCAGCAGCCAGCTGACGCCGCTGCCCTTGCGCTGAAAGATCATAGGTCCACATCCTTTGCCGTGTGAATTATATAAAATTTTCCGGGATCATTCTATGAGATCGGCTCCCAAAAGAAAAACTCTGCATTTTGTGCCTCCGGCGGCCCACTTTTCCCAGCAGCTGGAAAAGTGGGCAAAAGAGCCGTTTGAAACCGATGGTTTCAAAGCTTCCTTTACTCTCAAGAGTCTCGCTTGTTATCAGCCGTAACGGGAATTGACTCAGTAACAGCCACGCTGCCGCTTTCGCTTTGTTGAAGAGGTCCGATCGGCGGCGGTATTTCTTCCGGTTTGTTGTTCTACGCCCGGCGCTCAAAAAATACGACTATATATTAACATAGAAGCTTGAAAAAGGGTAGCGAAACTTTGCCGAAACACAAGAGGAGTATCCTCCGCCCCGCACAAAAGCCGAACAGACGGCGTCTGTTCGGCTTTTTCACAGGTTCTCCTTCACCCACTCACCGGCACAGCATCAGGGGGATGGCACCGGGGAGGTTCCGCAGCTCTACACGGGGGGCGCTGGGGGCGTACTCCCCGTCCAGCGACCAGGGCAGGTCCTCATCGGTGGTGACGGTCACCTGCTGTACATGGCGGAAAATGACGCCGGGGCCGTTGTAGTCCATGCGGCTGATGGCGGCGATGAGGCTTTGCAGGTCGATGGCCGTCTTGGGCATCCGCAGCAGCAGCAGCTCAAAGGCTCCGTCGTCCATCTGCACCCGGCTGGGGTCCAGCTTCATGATGCCGCCCAGAGAGGTGGAGTTGCACACGGCTCCGAAGATGAACTCCCCCTCGAAGGTCTCCTCTCCCGTCTCCACCCGGCAGCGGTAGGGCCGCAGGGAGTCCAGATCCTTCATGCCCTCCAGAATATAGGCGAAGTGACCCAGAGCGTTCTTGGTGGCCTGTGGCACGGAGTAGGAACTGCGGGTAAAGGCCCCGAAGGAAGCCACATAGGCAAAGTATCGGTCGTTGTGGCGGCCCACATCCAGATAGAAGGGGTGGCCGTTTACGATGCTCTCCGCCGCCTTCAGCGGCGTGGCGGGGAGGTGCAGGCTGGCGGCAAAGTCGTTGGTGCTGCCGTTGGGGAGATAGCCCACCTCCGGACACTCAGGCAGCTGCATCAGGCCGGACACCATCTCGTTGAAGGTGCCGTCGCCGCCGGCGCAGACCACCAGATCGTATGCTCCGCCCAACTCTGCCGCCGCACGGGTGGCGTCTCCACGGCCCTCAGTGAGGAATACCTTCACCAGATAGCCCGCCTTGGAAAAGCAGGCCACCGCATCAAACAGCGGCGCAAAGGATTTGGTGCGCCCCGCACGGGGATTGACGATAAACAGAAGCTTTTTATCCATACCGGTTCTCCTCTTTTGCACACGGTTCTCGGTTTTGTGTTTCCACAGAAGACAGCATAGCATTTTTATTATACTCCTCTCTGCCGGAAAAAGCAATGGGTGCCGCCGGAGAAGTCCTGAACGGTTTCTGCACACATTCTTAAAGAAAAATTTGCCCGGCGGGCTTGCATTGGCGGCGGGCTTTCGGTATGATATAAGATATTATGGTACGTTGTGCGTACCTACTTCGGCGGAAGGAGTCCACCCATGAAGCAGCAAAAAAGCCACTATTTCAAATGGGGCCTGACGGTGTTTCTCACCGTTTGCGCCATCCTTGCTTTTTACGATACATTCTATATGAACGGCACCCTCCAGCGCTATCTGAGCAAGCTGGTGACGGTGCTGGCCCCGGTGCTGTACGGCTTCGCCATGGCCTATCTGCTGGCACCCATCGTCAACTGGATCGAGGGCTTGATCCGTAAGGGGCTGAAGCGGCTGAGCAAGGGTCAGGAGCCAAAGATCAGGGGCGGTCTGCTGCGGGGTGTCAGTATCCTGCTGACGTGGGCCGTGGTGGCGTACCTGCTGTATCTGCTGATGAGCGTGCTGATCCCCCAGCTCATCGACAGCGTGGCCATGCTTATCAACAACGCCGAAAGCTACTATAATAAGATATATGTCTGGGTCACCAATCTGCTGGAGAAGAACCCGGAGATCGCCGGCTGGATGGAGACGAATCTGGAGAACTACTACAATGACCTCATGAAGGTGCTGACGGAGCAGGTACTGCCTGGCGCCCAACAGATGCTCACCACCATCACCGGCGGCATCTGGACAGGCATCTGGGGTCTTGTGACCTTCACCACCAACTTCCTGGTGGGCATCATCATCTCCGTGTACCTGCTGGCCATGAAGGAGAAGAGTCTGGCCCGGTGCTGCAAGCTACTGTATGCCCTCCTGCAGGAGGAGCAGGCCCGCTGGGTGGTGCGGGCCACCCGCAAGACGGATCAGATCTTCAGCGGCTTCGTCCGGGGCAAGATGCTGGACTCCCTCATCATCGGCATTCTGTGCTTCATCGGCTGCTCCATCTTCTCACTGCCCTATACGCCGCTGGTAAGCGTGGTGGTGGGCGTCACCAACATGATCCCCTTCTTCGGGCCGTTCCTGGGTGCTGCGCCCAGTGCGTTCCTGATCCTGCTGGTGAGCCCCAAGCAGTGCCTGATCTTCATCGTGTTCATCATCGTTCTGCAGCAGATCGACGGCAACATCATCGGCCCCAAGATCCTGGGCGATGCCACCGGCATCTCCAGCTTCTGGGTGGTGGTGGCCATCACCGTGGGCGGTGGCTTTGCCGGGGTGCTGGGAATGTTTCTGGGCGTCCCCATCTTCGCCTGCCTGCAGACGCTGGTAAAGTACCTCACCGACCGGCGGCTGGAAAAGCGTCATATGCCGCTGGAGGCCTGCGAATACGTCCACCGGGATCAGGAGCCCATGCCGCCGGAGGAGCCTCCCGCTCCGCCAACGGAGACCAACTGACAGCGCAGCTCCCGCATCGGCATCCCCTCAGGGGATGCCGGTGCTTTTTTGCGGGCTGCCGGGTTTTGCCGGGGAGGTGTGAGCGCTTTCCCCGCATTTTTTTGCAAAAACGAAACTTTCTCTTGCAAACCGTGGGGAAATGTGGTACATTGCACTTCGACAACTGCATATCGACAGGCCCTCGCCGGGTGATGCCACACGATCACACAGGCCGGGGGCGACCATTATTTCTGGCCTGCCGCCGAAAGGGCGGCAAGGAAGGAGAAGACATGAAGAAGAGACTATTGGCTCTTTTCCTGACGCTGGGACTGGTCTGCACCGTACTCACCGCTTGCGGAGACGGCAGCAAAGGCCAGGGCGGACAAGGAAATAACGGCGGCGAAGCAGTCAGCGGCGGAGAGATCACCGTTGGCATCGCCAAGGACCTGGATGACAGTCTTGACCCTCACCGGATGGTGACCGCAGGAACCAGAGAGGTCTTGTTCAACTTGTTTGAGGGCTTGGTAAAGCCCAATTCCAAGGGTGAATTGATCCCCGCTGTTGCGGAGCGCTACCAGCTGTCTGAGGACGGAAGGACTTATACCTTTACCCTGCGTGAGGGTGTGAAGTTCCACAATGGCGCAACGGTGACGGCGGAGGATGTGGTATATTCCATCGAACGCTGCGCCGATACATCGGAGGGTACGCCTCTGGTGCCGGCGTTTTCTGTTATCCAGGAGGTCAAGGCCGTTGACGAAAGGACCGTGACCATCACCATTGCCCAGCGGGATCTGGAGTTCATCAGCTATCTCACCAGCGCCATCATCCCCAAGGGCTACGACGATCAGGCGACCCATCCCGTGGGTACCGGCCCGTTCATGTACGTGTCCCGCTCCCCGCAGGAGAACTTCGTCATCCAGCGCTTTGACGATTACTGGGGGACCCCCGCCTATCTGGATAAGGTGACCTATAAAATTTACGAGAGCGCCGATGCGCTGGTGACGGCCCTGAAGGGCAAGTCCATCGACCTGTGCGCCCATCTGACCTCGTCTCAGACGGCTCAGCTGGACAGCGACTTCCAGATTTTGGAGGGTACCATGAATCTGGTACAGGCGGTGTATCTGAACAACGCCGTGGCACCCTTTGACAATCAGCAGGTGCGTCAGGCCCTGTGCTACGCCATCGACCGCCAGAGCATCATGGACATGATCGCTGACGGCCACGGTACGGCGCTGGGCAGCAGCATCTATCCGGCCTTCACCAAGTACTTCCTGCCGGAGCTGGTGCAGAAGTACCCCTATGACCCCGCCAAGGCCAAGGAGCTGCTGGCACAGGCCGGCTATCCCAACGGCTTTGACATGACCATCTCCGTTCCCTCCAACTATCAGCCCCATATGGACACGGCAGAGGTGGTGGCCGAGCAGCTGCGTGCTGTGGGCGTCAACGTCACCATCCAGCCCATGGAGTGGGGCGTGTGGCATGAGCAGGTCTATAAGGGCCGGGACTTCCAGGCCACGCTGGTGGGCCTGGATGCCAGTGCCATGACGGCCCGTGCGCTGCTGGAGCGCTTTACCTCGGATCACGCCAAGAACTTTGTCAACTACAACAATCCCGACTACGATGCGCTGTTCACGCAGGCCATGAACGCCTCCGACGACACGCAGCAGGCGGAGATCTACAAGCAAATGGAGACCATGCTCTCCGACACCGCCGCCAACCTGTACATCCAGGATCTGGCGGATCTGGTGGCCATGCGTCAGAATCTGGCGGGGCTGGAGTTCTACCCCATCTATGTGCTGGATCTGTCCACGGTGCATTTTGTGAAATAAGGACGGCGAGACCGTCCCCATAGAAATGAGGCGATGACCATGAAATATGCGGCAAAGAAGATCGTGTGGATGCTGCTGACCATGGTCATCGTCTCATTTTTGGCCTTTCTGGCATTCCGCATCATCCCCGGCGATCCCACCGCCAAGCTGCTGGGCGAGCAGGCCACCCCGGAGCGGGTGGAGGCCCTGCGGCAGGAGCTGGGGCTGGACCGCCCGTTTCTGGAGCGGTACGTCAGCTGGCTGGGGGATTTCGTCCGGGGGGACATGGGCTCGTCGTACAATTACAGTATGCCGGTGAGCCAGATGCTGCAGGGGAAAATTCCCGTGACGGGGCTTTTGACCCTGCTGTCGTTTCTGCTGATCGTGGTGCTGTCCATCCCGCTGGGACTCTTCACCGCCCGCCACAGCGGCGGGGCGCTGGATAAGGCTCTGACGGTGGTGAATCAGGTGCTGATGGCGGTGCCGGCCTTCTTTACCGGCATCCTGCTGACGTACCTGTTCGGCCTGCTGCTGCGGTGGTTCGTGCCGGGAAGCTTCGTCTCGCCGGCGGAGAGCTTCTGGCAGAGCGCCGGCTATCTGGTCTTCCCCGCTGCCGCCATCGCCATCCCCCGCATCGCCATGACGGTGAAGATGCTGCGCTCGGCGCTGCTGGCGGAGATGAACAAGGACTACGTCCGCACCTCGTACAGCCGGGGCAACGACCGGCGGGCCACCCTGTACCTCCATGTGCTGCGGAACGCCCTGCCGCCGGTGGTGAGCTTTCTGGCCATGACGGTGGCGGATATCGTGGCAGGCTCTGTGGTCATCGAGCAGGTCTTTGCCATTCCGGGGCTGGGGCGGCTGCTGCTGACCTCCATCTCCAACCGGGACTATCCGGTGGTGCAGGCCATCGTGGTACTGGTGGCCTTCTGGGTGGTGCTGGTGAACCTGCTGGGGGATCTGCTGAATCAGCGGCTGGATCCCCGTCTGCGGCTGACGGATTGAGCCGCACACATTTGTAAAGAAAATTTTCTATGGAAAGGGGGGCGGGCTTCTTGCTGCTGCACCAGAAAAAGAATCACTATCTCCGCATCGGCCTTGCCATCACGGCGGTCATCACGGCCATGGCGCTGGTGGGCTGCTTCTGGACGCCCTATGCCCCCACGGCCATGTCCGGCAGCGAGAAATTCGCTGCACCCTCCCTGCGGCACCTGTTCGGTACGGACAATTTCGGCCGGGATATTTTCAGCCGGGTCATGGTGGGCGCCCGCACCACCTTCTTCATCAGCGCCTGCACCGTGACCATCGGCGCCGTGGTGGGAACGCTGGTGGGCGCCCTCACCGGCTACTTCGGCGGGCTGGTGGACGAGCTGCTGATGCGGGCCAACGACGCTGTCACCGCCTTTCCCAGTATCCTGCTGGCGCTGGTGTTCATCTCCCTGCTGGGCTTCGGCACCTACAACGTCATTCTGGCGCTGGGCATCGCCTTCATCCCCAGCTACGCCCGTGTTATCCGGGGGGAGTTCGCCCGGCAGCGGGAGATGAACTATGTGAAAAACGCCCGGCTCATGGGGGCCAGCCACCTGCGGATCATGCTGGTACACATCCTGCCCAACACCCGGCAGGTGCTGCTGCCGACGCTGGCCATCGGGTTTAACAACGCCGTTCTGGCGGAGGCCAGCATGAGCTTTCTGGGCATTGGTGTCAAGCCGCCGGAGGTGTCTCTGGGCTACATGATGTCCGAGTCCCAGAGCTACATGGTTCGTGCGCCGTGGTATATGCTCACCTGCGGCAGTGTCATCGTGCTGCTGATCTTAGGGGTCAGCCTCATCGGCGAGGGCCTGCAGCAGAAGAAATGGGGGAGGTAGCGCCATGCTGGAGATCAAGGACCTTCATGTGCAGTTCCATACCTCCGACCACGAGGCGGTACGGGGCATCGACCTGACGGTGCAGGACGGTGAAATTATGGGGCTGGTGGGCGAATCCGGCTCCGGCAAGACCGTAACGGCCATGATGGTGTCCGGCCTGCTGCGGCCGGAGCAGGCGGATTTCCGGGGCCGCATCCTGCTGGACGGCGAGGATCTGCTCCACGCCGGCGGCCAGCGCATCCGTGCCATTCAGGGCAAGGATATCTGTGTGGTGTTTCAGGAGCCTATGAGCGCCATGGATCCCACCATGCGGATCGGTAAGCAGGTGGAGGAGTGCCTGCGGGTCCACACGGACCTGTCGGCGCAGGAGCGGAGGCAGCGGGCCCTGCAGGCTCTGCGGGACGTGGAGCTGCCGGACCCGGAGGGGATCTACCGCAAGTACCCCCACGAGCTCTCCGGCGGGATGCTCCAGCGGGTGATGATCGCCGCCGCCATTGTGGCCCGGCCCCGTCTGCTGCTGGCGGACGAGCCCACCACGGCGCTGGATGTCACCATTCAGGCCCAGATACTGGCCCTGCTGAAGCGGCTGAACCGGGAGATGGGAATGTCCATCCTCTTCATCTCCCACAACCTCCATGTGGTGCGTAAGCTCTGCACCCGTGTGGCGGTGATGGAAAAGGGCCGCATCGTGGAGACCGGTCCGGTGGACCAGATCTTCTTCCACCCGCAGGCTCCCTATACCCAGCGGCTCATTGCCGCCATTCCCACAAGGAGGAAGCTATGAACAGCGAACCCATTCTGGAGGTACGGCACCTGAACGTGTGGTATCGGCCCTCCGGCGTGCTGCGCCGGGGACGACAGCAGGTGCTCCACGATGTGAGCTTTGACCTGTACCGGGGGGAAATTCTGGGCTTGGTGGGGGAGTCCGCCTCCGGTAAATCCACGCTGGCCCGTGCCATTTTGGGGATGCTGCCGGACTGTGAGGGGGAGATCATCCATCACAGCAAGCGCCCTCAGATGGTGTTTCAGGACCCGGCCAGCGCCATGAACCCCAGCCGCACGGTGGAGTGGATATTGTCCGAACCCCTGCGGATCTACGGGAAATACGACGCCGCCGAGGTACGGCGGCGGGTGGCGGAAATTATGGAGCTGGTGGGCCTGCCGCCGGAGTGCGGCAAAATGTACCCGTCGGAGCTGTCCGGCGGCCAGCGGCAGCGGGTGTGCATCGGCACGGCGCTGATCCAGAAGCCGGGGCTCATCATCGCTGACGAGGCGGTGTCGGCGCTGGACGTCACCATTCAGGCTCAGATACTGGAACTCATCGCCCGGCTGCGCCGGGAGTACGGGCTGTCGTACCTGTTTATCTCCCACGATCTGAACGTGGTGTATGAGATCTGCGACCGGTGCCTTGTGATGCACCGGGGACGCATCGTGGAGCAGGGGCCGGTGGAGGAGCTTTACGACCATCCCAAGGAGGACTATACCAAGGCGCTGTTAGCAGCGGCGGAGTGAGAGCATATGACCAACCAACTGAAAGAGAAATTATTGGCCTACGGCACCAAGGCCGAGCCATTTACCGTACACAATCACATCCGGGTGACGGACCTGCAGGACGGCGAGGCCCGTGTGGAGCTGACGCTTCAGCCGGAGAGCCTGAACCGTTGGGGGACGGCCCACGGCGGCATCCTGTTTGCCTTAGCGGACATCGCCGCCGGAACGGCGGTCCTGACCCTGCGGCAGGAAGTGTGCCTCACCGTCAACGCCTCCATCGACTTTCTGGATGCGGCGGGGCTGGGCAGCACCCTCATCGCCGCGGGCCACGTGGACCGTATGGGCAAGTCCCTCTGCTTCTGCCACACGGACATCACCGACGAAACGGGCCGTCTGCTGGCGACGCTGCGGACGGTGATGGATCTGACGGGCCGCCCGCTGGAGCTGTGAGCGCTATGAGGGAGTTTTACAGACGCCACCGGGGACTGCACCGGTGGCTTTTGGCCGTGGTAGCTCTGCTGGCAGTGTATTTCGCCCTGCGGCCGGTGCCGGGGCTGATGAACTGGCTCAGCCGCCACGTCATCATGCCTTGGGAGCAGGCGGTGGCCAGCGTCTGCTATCTGTTCCGCACCTCCATAGCGGAGGTGTTGTATATCGTGCTGCTATCGGTGGCTATCTTCTATGTAGCCAATGTCCTCCGGCGGTTGGTGACTCAGCCCCACCGGGGCCGGACTCTGTACCGCTTCTTCCTGACGGTGGTGTGCAGCGGGCTGAGCATCTATGCGGGCTTCTGCCTGCTGTGGGGCGTCAACTACTATGCCGACTCCTTCCAGCAGCAGTCCGGCATCTATGCCCGCTCCTGTACCGTGGAGGAGTTAGAGGCCGTCACGGCGGACTTTGCCCGCCAGCTGGCACAGGTGGCAGACAATGTGCAGCGGGACGAGAATGGCTGCTTTGCCGTGTCCCGGCAGGAGATCTTCGCCGCCGCCACGTCGGTGTACGCCCCCTCCTATGAGGAGTTCCCCTGTCTGCGGATGAAGGATCACACCCCCAAGGCCATCAGCTGCTCCACAGCGCTCAGCGCCATGGACTTCACGGGCTTCTACTTCCCCTTCACCGGAGAGGCCAACCTCAATGTGGACTGCCCTGCCAGCTTCCTGCCCTCCACCATCGTCCATGAGATGGCCCATCAGCGGGGCATCGCCTCGGAGCAGGAGTGCAACTTCATCGCCATTGCGGTGTCTCTGGCCAGCGGCGACCCGGTGTACCGGTATTCCGGGCTGCTGATGGGGTATGTGCATCTGGGCAACGCCCTGTACCGGGCGGACCCGGACCGGTGGCAGGTCATCCGGGATACACTGCCGGATACGGTGGTGGCAGACCTGCGGCAGAACAGCGCCTATTGGGCGGCCTTCGAGGGGCCGGTGAACGACGCTGCCAGCAAGGTCTACGACTCCTTCCTCAAAAGCAACGGCGAGAGCCGTGGCGTCCAGAGCTACGGCACCGTGGTGGATATGCTCATGGCGTACTACGGGTAAGTCAGGTTGCGGTAAGAGGAGCTGCAAATTCCCCAAAAGCGCAAGAACAGGCCCCGTCCGATGGACGGGGCCTGTTTCGATACCGGCACTCCCGGAATTTTTCTCCACGGAGACGAAAAATACATTGCGTCTGACCAGAGGGGATGACAAGAAGGATACGGGCGTCCGCAGTCGGAAAGCACGCCGGGGTCTGATGACCCGGCCCCATAAAACCAATAGGGGGACGCATGGCGTCCCCCTATTGGTTTTATTTATCAGGCAATGAAGAAATCGGAGATCTGCCCGTACAGGATCATCAGCATACACAGCGGCGTGATATACTTCACGCAGAGACGGAAGAAATCATAGACCCAAGGGCGGTTCTCACCGTTGAGGAGGATCTCCTGCCGCAGGGCATCCGGCTTCAGCTCCCAGCTGATCATCAGGCACATGAGCAGCGCCCCCAAGGGCATCAGCAGGCCCTCGGCCACGCTGTCGAACAGACCCAGCCAGCTGGTGCTCCAGCCGGGCAGCTTGGCGCCGGCCAGACCCAGCAGCTCCGCCGGGGAGATGTGATTGCTGCCCATACCGTCGGCGCAGACCAGAGCGCACAGGGCCGCACAGATCACCACCGCAATGGCGGAATACAGCTTGCGGCGGTCGCCCTTGCCCTTTTCCCGTGCCTTATCGCAGAAATGAGCCACGATGACCTCCAGCATGGAGATGGAGGAGGAGATAGCGGCAAAGAACACCAGCAGGTAAAACAGGATGCCGAACACGGGACCGGCGGGTCCCATCTTATCGAACACGTTCTGCATGGTGATAAACAGCAGCTCCGGGCCGCCCAAAGCTCCGTTGGGGTCTAGGGCAAAGCGTCCGGGAATGACACACAGACCGGCCATCAGGGCCACCACGGTGTCCATGCCCACGATGATCATGGCGCTCTTGCCCAGATCCTGCTTCTTATCCAGATAGGAGCCGTAGGTAATCATGACACCGGCGCCCAGAGACAGGGAGAAGAACATCTGCCCGCCGGCGGCGGTGAGGACTCTCCAGAAGCCGGGGGCCTCGTCGATGATGCCGTTGGCCACGGCCCAGCCGGGGACGAACATATACTTCAGGCCGTCCACCGCACCCGGCAGGGTGCAGGAGCGGATGATGCAGATGATGAGGATGAAGAACAGGGCCGGCATCCCCACGGAGCAGACCCGCTCGATGCCGCCGCCTACGCCGCTCATGACCACCAGCATGGTGATGAGCATGAAGGCCAGCGCAAAGGCGATGGACACGTCGGGCTGACTCAGCAGCCCCTGAAACACGTCGGCGCCGCCCACTCCGTTAGTGCCAAATTCGGCGCCGATGAGGTTGCCAAAGTTCACCACCACATAGCGCAGACAGTAGCCGCCCAGAGCGCTGTAAAAGCTGAAGATCAGCGCCGCAGCGGCAATGCCCAGCCAGCCCAGCCACTTGAAGCGCTTGGAGATGCTCTGGTAAGCGCCCACAGCGCCATGGCCCGTCTTGCGGCCCAGCGCCAGCTCACCCAGCATGATGATAACGCCGCAGCACAGCGCCAGCGCCAGATACAGGATCAGAAAGGGGAAGCCACCGTTGGCACCCATTTTGTTGGGGAAGCCCCATATATTGCCCAGCCCCACAGCCGAGCCTACAGCGGCCATCAGAAAACCGAAGTTTGATCCGAAGCCCTTGCGATCGTTCATCGTGTGTTTCTCCTCTCCGGTGCATAACGCATAAAATCTTAAATATTATACAGCATTTTAACATAAGATACAACGATTTTTTCCGCAAACTCCGTTGGATACAGCATCTATTTATCCAGCAAAATGAGGCAGACCGCATATTTAGCCGGGGCGCTCCACGATTTTTGATGTTTTCGGGAAAAAGTGTTGACACCGGGCCGGGGATGTGGTATATTAGGTGTTGCCGATATCCGCCGGTGTGGTGGAATGGCAGACACAGGAGACTTAAAATCTCCCGGTAGCAATACCGTACCGGTTCGAGTCCGGTCACCGGCACCATCCGGTTTCTTTAATATCGCGGAGTAGAGCAGTTGGCAGCTCGTCGGGCTCATAACCCGGAGGTCGCAGGTTCAAGTCCTGCCTCCGCAACCAGAAAGTCCTGATTTCTCACGAAATCAGGACTTTTTCCGTACTTTTGTGCCCAATAACTTACTTCCCATTTTTTCTGACCCAAACGCTGACCCCAACGGGAGCGGGTAGCGGAAAGCACTATACCGCACCAGAGAGAAGGCTGCCCATTGTTTTTGCCGCTTCACGCTTGGCGGAGGTCGTTACATGCGCATAAGTGTCCAGCGTGAAGCCTGCCGAAAAATGCCCCAGCATACCAGACACGGTCTTGATGTCCACACCATTTTGCAGTGCCAGCGTTGCGAAGGTGTGGCGCAGGTCATGGAAACGCACCTTCGGCAACCCTGCCCGCTTCAGGACTCGGTGCAGCATGTGCAGGACGCTGTCCGGCGACATGGGGCCTCCGGTGGGCGATGGGAATACCCGTTCGCTGTTACCCGTTTTTCTTCTTTGTTGCATCAGAACATCTACCGCATCTGTCGACAGGGGCAGTGTGCGGTAGGCGTTTTTCGTTTTCAGCGGCATCTCAATGATTTTGCCGTCGATGCGCCCAATCTGCCGTTGAACCCGAAGGTCTCCTTTTTCCAAATCAATGTCCGGCCATTTTAATCCGAGCAACTCGCCCCGCCGCAGGCCGGTGGTCAGGTCGATGTAGTACAGGGCGAACACGCCGCTGTCTTTTGCCTCGCAGAGGAAGGACGTCAGCTGCTCAACAGGAAGCGTCTGCATTTCCTTGCGCTCCGCCTTCGGCAAGGCACAGCCGTCTGCCGGATTGCGGGCGATCAGCCGCTGCTCGTTTGCCAACTTCAGGGCAGCGGAAATGATTTGATGGATGTTGCGTACTGTTTTGGCGCTCAGTCCCTTGGGCTGCTTCTGTGCTTCGATTCGCTCTACCCACCCTTCCGCCAACAATTTCTTGTAGAACTGTTGCAGATGCAGCGTCGTCAGATTATTCAACGGGATCTTTCCGAGCTGCGGCTTGATGTGGTTTTCGATGTAGCCATGATAGGTCAGGTAGGTGGATGGGCGCATTTTGATTTTGGCATAGTTCTCGTACCACACTTCTAACCAGTTACCCACCGTGTAGGTCTTGGCCCGCCCGTAGTCGATGCCCACGTTTTCCTCGATGGCTTTCTTCAGCTTTTCCTTGACTTCTGCCTGTGTCTTGCCGAGGACATTTTTGATGATGGCTTTGCCGGTTTCCGGATCGTGGCCGACTGTGTAGCGGCCCTCCCATCGTCCATCCTTGCGCTTTCGGATATTGCCTTCTCCGTTTGCTCGTCGTTTTGGCATGGTATCAGCCCCTTTCGCAACGAACAATACCGTAGCCAAGAGGGAAAAGCTACCAGAAAACGGAACAGTTATCAGAAAGTTATCATTTGAAGGGGACGCCCTATCTTTGTCTATGGCGGCGCAATTTCTGCGCTGCCGGAGACGCTCTTCTTTGGTTACAGCGGTGCGATTTTTGAACGGTCGAAAGTTTCTTTTCATTGACTGCGGTGACTCAAAACACGCTTGCCCTGCACCATTGATCACGCGAAGGTGATTACCTCGATTTCCTTCCGAAACGGCCACAAGGCACCACCAAAATCCTTGGGACATCTGCGTTTGCGGGAACCAAGACGCCAGCCGCTCTGAAATTTTCTTCAAAAGGCGCCACAACCGACTGCGCTGAAACCCCCGTCAACTGCCCGCACTGCGGGCAGAAGTGATTGGGCAAAGCGTCGGTTCCGACGCCAGCCCTTTATCCTGCTTTCTTTTTCGTCCTCGAAAAAGGATCGAAAAGCGCAAGAAATGCAGTCATATCAATGCTTCCAATGCATCGGCCATACGGGCTTCAACACCTCTGGCACAAATGGCCCACATTCGCTTTCGCGGATGAAATCGGGTACACACGCCACCCCAGCCCCTAACCGCGCACACAGCGGCTTACACGCCGAAACAGGGGCGTTTCGGACAGAGGGTGCTATCACTACCCTCGGAGCGTTCCGCACGTTCACAAACATCCCCGGGCCGGGTGTCAAAACGGCAAACTTTGCCGGTTCTGGGGTCTTGATCTGGTGTACTCCCGAAGAACGCAGAGAGCCTGCGGGACAGCGATGCGCTCATGCGCGTCGCTGTTCCGAGGCGTCGCGGCCCCGCCGGGCTGCGTGATTCGGTGAGTGCGCCATGGATTATGTGGTAAGCATTTGTAACCCTTGATTCCGCCACGCTTTTATATACATACATTTCCCGGTTCTCTGTGACCCATCACCATCAGCAGAGGGAGAAAATCCTGCAAAGTTGCTACCATAAATTTTATCTCCCAACCGCTTTTCATTCCGCTTTTCAACTTCTCGCACAAACGCCCCACGTTCGCTTTCACGGGCAAAAGTGGGTACACGCTCGGCTTTGCTCAAAGGATCGCACACAGGCGTTCACAGGGCGAAACATGGGGCATTTCGGATGGGGGTGGTATCACTACCCTCGGACTGTTTCATGCGTTTTGGAACCCCTGCGTGGTCAGGGGGTAAAACGGCGTACTTTGCCCCTTTGAGGTCTGGGTCGAGGGTACTCCCGAAGAACGCAAAGAGCCTCCGGGACAGCGATGCGCTCATGTGCGTCGCTGTTCCGAGGCGCCGCGGCCCCGCTGGGCTGCGTGATCTGTTTGCAACTTGGTGATGTCGCTGTTTTTTCACTCTGTGCGCAGTACTTTCTGAACGTGCGAGGTGGGGGTGGTATCACTACCCCCGGCGTGCTTTGCGTGCTGCCGAAACGCCGGACGTCCGCTTGTCAAAGCGGCTCATTTGTCGTTTCCTGCGGTCGGACGGCCATCATTGATTCCAGTGGCGTAAAATTTGACCCAACCCATAATCTTGAGAATCTCAAGACTATCTTGATTTTCTCAATTGCCTGTGGTATGGTGGTCTTATTAGAAATCAAACCATTACACAGGAGTTATTATGTCGGTAAATTATAAAAAGCTCTGGAAGCTGATGATCGACAAAAATCTCAGCAAGACTGAATTGACGCATTTGGCTGGGATCAGCACTAACGCTATGGCAAAGCTGGGGCGCAACGAAGATGTTCGGGTGAATGTGCTGGAAAAGCTCTGCACCTCACTGGATTGCAAGCTGGACGACATTGTCGAATTTGAAACTGAACAGAAGGAGTAAATTGAAAGGAAAGGGCGTGACAACATGGCCTATAGTGCCGAACTCTATGTGCACGACTTGGACAGGCAAGCCGCAGATGCTTTGAATCAATTCCCGAAGTTTGTAAAGCTTCTGGAATCGTATTCTGCCAATTACGATGAGAAGGCTGCTAAAATCGACCTTCTATCGACCGCGATCCGTCTCGGCGAAAACCAGATGCCGGAGGTATACGGTCTCTTGCCCCCGATCTGTGAGCAGCTTGGCATTGATACGCCGGAGCTTTATTATGTGAGGGACAGGCAGGCCAATGCAGCAACATTTGGCAGCGTTCACCCTTGTATCTATGTGACATCCGGGCTTGTGAATAAACTTCCGCTCAATCTGCTCCCCAGTGTTCTGGCGCACGAATGCGGCCACATTGCCTGCAAACATTCCCTTTATCACTCCATTGCAGCGCAGTTGGTTGGTGGTATAGACCGAAGCCCGTTAGTGCGTATTCAGGCCATTGGCAAATATCTCACGCCGACATTAGTGAGGGCGCTTCTATTCTGGGATCGTTGCAGTGAGTTGTCCGCAGACCGAGCTACTGCTCTCTGTGACGGAACAGCGGACAAAACCATTGATGTATTGCTCCGGCTCAACGGCTATGGCAAGAATGTGGATCGGAAAGAATTTCTGAAACAGGCGCTTGACTTAAAATCCTTTGTCAACGATTCAAAATCCAACAAGCTGATGGAGCTGATGCTGGTGCAGGACGAAACCCATCCACGATTGGCCACCCGTGCCTATGAGTGCTACGAATGGTCCCAGTCAGCGCAGTACGCGGGAATTATTGACGGTACGTTTACTTTGCCAGACAAGACAAAAGAGATCAATCAGGAGTTGGCAGAGGAAGTAGCTTCGTTCCGATTAGCACAACCAGCGCAAACCCGCATAAAACCGGGACTT
>OGRE01001792.1_pt1 | contig 17084 bp, 15 predicted proteins | sample 1553421 | NCBI WGS metagenome assembly OGRE01 (sample SAMEA2580076, study PRJEB22360) | human gut metagenome | biome: human gut; feature: human-associated habitat; material: faeces | place: Denmark | collected 2008/2010 | reverse complement strand
CTTTCATTGTTGTTGGGGTTGGCTCCCCAACTGTGTACTATTTCAGGAGAGGACAAAATCAAAAATATCCACCGAGATATTTGAAAACTCATCGGGAGAGATTGAGATGAGCTCGCTCAGTTTATATTGTAATGCGTCAACCCTGAAGAGCCGTAAGATTTAGCTGGCGGGTATGTGCTATTTTGTATCTTTGCAGTCAGATCCTATCGGAGTGCGTCGCCTAGAGCGTAGTAGCCTCACGATGGATCGCTCACTACGTAATACGCATCTAATGAAATACAAGCTCCCCAGTAAGGATGAACTTCGTGCCCGTCTAGCCGCTCTGCCTGGCCAGGCCGCTGACCTACTCACTAGTCGTAAGTTTTGGTACGAATTGGTCTTGATGACCGTTGCCATGTTTATTGGCGCCATGGCGGTACACTACTTCCTCGCACCTAGTGGTCTGATCGTCGGCTCGGTGACGGGATTAGGCATTGTGCTGGAGCGACTGCTCCCAGTGATGTCGCTGGGATCCTATATGTTTCTCATCAATGCGATCCTGCTACTCCTCTCTTTCATCCTGATCGGCAACGAGTTTGGTGCTAAGACTTGCTACACGGCACTGATCTTAGGCCCGTTTGTCGACTTGATGGGGTGGATCGACCCTGTCAGTGGGTCGATGTTTGCTCAGGAGGTACATGGCGTTACGGTGGCTAATCCTGGGTTTGACTTGGTCTGCTTCATCTTGGTGATGAGTGCAGCGCAGGCGATCCTCTTTAGCATCAACGCCTCGACGGGTGGACTGGATATCTTGGCGAAGATCTTCAATAAGTTCCTCCATGTGCCACTAGGCGTGTCGGTTACGATCGCTGGTGGTCTAATCTGCTGCTCCGCATTCCTGACTAGTCCTACGGGCCTTGTGATCATGGGTCTGGTGGGTACGTGGCTCAATGGCTTGATCCTCGACTACTTCATGACCCGCATGAGTTCGCGGACACGTGTCTACGTCATCTCCAAGGATTGGGAGCATATTCGTGACTATGTGATCCATACGCTCAATCGTGGGGTGACGATCCATCCCGTGACGGGTGGTTACTCAGGCGAGGATCACAAGCAGCTGGAGTGCATCTTGACGAGGGATGAGTTTGGCAAGCTACTAGATCATCTGCGTGCCGAGCGTATGGAGCCCTTTATCACCTCAGACCCTGTCAGCGAGGTGTATGGTCTATGGCGTAAGAAGAGCCAGCGTGAGGAACTCACAGTCGAGACGGGGACGCCTGATGAGAGCACCTTTTAGTATTACCAGATTCACCTAGAACTATGTCACATCTCACGAAGTCGCTCTCGGCTCTCATACTCCTACTGTCACTCTCGCTCGGCTCGCTGATGGCGCAGGAGCCTACGCCCGACGCTGAGCTAGAGGCTCCGCATGATAAGAAGGTGTCGCTCTCGCTAGAGGCGCGCGGTGACTACCAGCGCATCTATCTAGGAAGCCAAGCCGACGAGGCGGGCTCAGGCTTTAAGGGAAATATCGCTAACATTATACTCAGTGGCACCTTCTCGCCAAAGTTTAGCTACCTATACCGACAGCGACTTAGCTCGGCCAATCTAGATCGCACCTTCTTTGAGTCGATCGACTTCCTCTACCTGCAGTACAACCCTACCGAGCAGCTCAGTGTCAAGCTTGGCAAGTGGATTGTCTTCGTCGGTGGATGGGAGTTTGAGCCAGCACCGATAGATGTTTTTCAGCTGGGAGAGTTTTGCTACCACATGCCCGCCTATCAGTGGGGCGCTACCGTGAGCTACACCTTGCCTAATGGGCAGGACAATCTCCATGCGCAAGTAATCCAGAGCCCCTATCGCAAAGACTACGAGACCAGGAGCGGACAGTCAGCCGACATGTATGCATACAACCTCATCTGGACAGCACACCACAACTGGTTTGTACCGATGTGGAGTGTCAACTTTATGGAGTATGCGCCTGGACGCTTTATGAACTATATTTCGCTGGGCAACCGCTTCCAGCTAACCCGTCGCACCTTCGTCGACCTAGACTTGATGCACCGTGCGCCACTTGATGGAGATGGCAAGAAGCTCTTTGCCGACTACTCTATCTACGGTCAGCTAGCTTTCCACCCGACAATTCAAACGAAGCTCTACCTCAAGGGAAGCTACGATCATAATACGAGTGGCTTTCACGCAGACTACGGGGTCACCGATGGCACGCAGATAGCTTGTCTCGGTGGCGGTGTCGAGTACTCACCCATCCCCGAGGTGCGTCTGCATGCACACGCTAACTACGCCTTTGGCACGAACACGAATCCGCAGGCCGTGCTGCATGATCAGCGCACGCAGATCAACGTGGGGGTCACCTGGCGTATGAAAGTACTCTAACTCTTTATACGATATACTATGAGCCTTTATAGACAGCTTAGCGAGGCGATCGCCTCGATACTACATACCCTTTACGATCTCACCACGACCGCTGATGAGATCACGTTGACCGCCACGCGCCCTGAGTTTGAGGGGCATGTGACGCTCGTCGTCTTCCCCTATCTCAAAGCTTCGCACAAGTCTCCCCAAGAGACCGCCGAGACGATCGGTGCCAAGCTACAAGAGCAGACAGACCTCATAGCCTCCTATGGCGTGGTCAAGGGCTTTCTCAACCTCACACTGACCGACTCGGCGTGGCTTGCAGCACTGCGAGAGATTGCCGAGACTCCGCATTACGGTCATATCACGCCGACAGAGCAGTCGCCCCTCGTGATGATCGAGTATTCATCACCAAACACCAACAAGCCCCTGCACCTGGGACACGTTCGCAACAACCTACTCGGCTACAGCCTCGCTCAGATACTAGAGGCGAGCGGGCATCGTGTGGTCAAGACGAATATCGTCAACGACCGTGGCGTGCACATATGCAAGTCAATGCTGGCATGGCTACGCTGGGGCAATGGCGAGACGCCTGAATCTTCGGGCAAGAAGGGCGACCACCTCATCGGTGACTACTACGTGCGCTTTGACAAGGAGTATCGTGCCGAACTGGCGCAGATACGTGCTGCGCATCCTGACTGGAGCGACGAGGAGGTCGAGGCTAAATCTCAACTGATGGCTGATGCACGACAAATGCTCCGTCAGTGGGAGCAGGGCGACCCTGAGGTGCGTGCGCTGTGGCGACAGATGAATGAGTGGGTCTACAAAGGCTTTGACGAGACTTACAAGCGTATGGGCGTCTCCTTTGACAAGATCTACTACGAGAGCGATACCTACCTCGTAGGACGTGAAGAGGTTTTGCGCGGTCTGAAGGAAGGACTCTTCGAGCGACACGAGGATGGCTCGGTATGGGCTGACTTTGAGGCGGAGGGACTAGACAAGAAGATCCTCCTACGCAGTGACGGCACCTCGGTCTACATCACCCAAGACATAGGTACTGCCAAGCTCCGCTATCAAGACTTCCCAATAGACCAGATGGTTTACGTCGTGGGCAACGAGCAGGAGTATCACTTTCAGGTGCTATCGCTACTCTTAGACCGTCTAGGCTATAAGTGGGGCAAGAGCTTGACACACTTTAGCTACGGCATGGTGGAGCTACCTCACGGCAAGATGAAGAGTCGCGAGGGAACGGTCGTCGATGCGGACGATCTGATGGACGCTATGCGCGACACCGCTCTAGAGGTGGCACGAACAGCCCAGCAAGCTAAGGGTGCAGAGCTAGCCACCGAGCCAACAGCCGAGAAGCTACGCACCGCCGAGATGGTCGGTCTAGGCGCGCTCAAATACTTCATCCTCAAGGTGGACCCGAGGAAGAATATGATGTTCAACCCCGAGGAGTCTATCGACTTCAACGGCAATACGGGTCCTTTCATCCAGTACACCTACGCACGCATCTGCTCGCTCCTGCAGAAGGCGGACGAAATGGGCTACAAGCACCAGCTCCCCGAGGGCGGTGAGCTAGCACTCTCGTCGTATGAGACGGCACTCGTCCAGCAGCTGCTCGACTATCCGACAGTCGTGCAGGAGGCTGCCGAGAGCTATTCGCCTGCTCGCATTGCTAACTATACCTACGACTTGGTCAAGGGGTATAACCAGTTCTACCACGAGTGCTCCGTACTGCGTGAGGAGGATGAAGCGCTGCGCAGCATGCGTCTGCAGCTCAGCAAGACCGTTGCCGAGACGATACATAGTGCTATGGGGCTTCTCGGCATTGAGTTGCCCGAGCGTATGTAGTCCGCTTTGAGGGCTTGACAGATGAGGTGTATGGAGACCGCTCTTTACACATCACTTCCTCGGGATAGTCGCATCGCACTGCTCGCTTCGGGTGGTGTGGATAGCAGTGTGGCGATGCACCTGCTCGTCGAGGCGGGCTTCCGTCCAGACCTTTACTATATACGTATCGGCATGCAGGATGAGGATGGAGGCTACTTCGACTGTCCTGCTGAGGAAGACATCGAGCTGGTGACGCTCCTGGCGCGTCATTACGACCTGCACCTAGAGATCATCGACCTGCATAAGGTTTATTGGGATCGTGTGGTCACTTATACGATGGAGGCTGTGAAGCGGGGGCTCACGCCCAATCCCGATGTGATGTGCAATAAGTTGATCAAGTTCGGAGCTTTTGAGGAAAGGTGTGGCGCCTCGTACGACTACATAGCCACGGGCCACTACGCTACGATACGACAGACGGAGGATGGCTTGACCTTCCTCGGTACTTCGCCTGACCCTGTGAAGGATCAGACAGACTTCTTGGCGCAGATCGGCTTTCGGCAGATGGAGCGTCTTCTCTTTCCCATCGGGCATTTGCCAAAAGAGGAGGTACGTCGCATCGCCCTCGAGGCGCATCTGGTCAATGCGCAGCGCAAAGACAGTCAGGGCATTTGCTTCTTAGGACAAATCGACTACAACGACTTCATCGAGCGCTACTTAGGCACGCAGACGGGCGACATCATAGACCATGAGACGGGCGAGAAGATCGGCGAGCATCGTGGCTACTGGTTTCACACCATCGGCCAGCGCAAAGGGCTCGGGCTCTCGGGCGGCCCGTGGTATGTGGTGGCAAAGGATGTGGAGCACAACGTCCTCTACGCCTCACGAGGCTACGACCCCAAGACGCAGTACGGCACGATCATCGAGACCGAGGAGATGCACTGGCTCACGACCGACCCGTGGCTCTGGACGAAGACTCCGTCAGACAGTCCGCTGGAGGTCACCTTCAAGATAAGGCACACGCCCGACTTCACCGCTGGACGCCTCGAGCATCTCCCCTCAGGCGGCTATCAGCTGATCAGTGGCGTGCCGATACAGGGCATTGCGGCGGGACAGTTTGCCACCATCTACGATCCTCAGCGCCAGCTCTGCTGGGGCAGCGCTCCGATCCGCTCGGGCCGCTAGTCGTAACGCTCCCTACAACTCGCTACTCCCCCCCCCGACGAATCTAATTTCCTCGGAGGATATTTCCAAATAGCTCGCTGGAAAATAAAAAATCTCCACGGAGGAAACGGAAGATTCTTCGGAAGTATCAATCCATTCTTCCGAAGTATCATTTGATTCTTCCGAGGAAATTTTTCATCCCTCGGAGGAAAAGCAAAAATCTCCCTGGAGGAAATGAAAACTCCTCCGAGGAGATTGGAATTTATAGGCACAACACCCCAGCTTTAGTCGTCCACTCTCTCAGCACCTCATAATGGAAATTAACACTGGAATGTGCGCCGCGAAAAAAACTAGGCTATAAAACTCCCTATGAAGTTTTTTCCCTACATTTGTAACCGTGTTGCACTTGACACTGGAATGTGCGGAAAAATAAATGCATATGAATAATTTGGTTTTTAAGTTTTTTTTGCTGACTACAATGGTGATTACACATAGTATGACCACCTTTGCACAACAAAAATCTATAGAAATGCAACAAGTATCTGGCTCCGTATTGATGGCGACCAATCGCAGCCCAGTACCCTTTGCCAACGTCCACGCCATCACTCAGCGAGGTGAGCAGCTCGACACGCTCAGCCAGGTGAGCGACCACATTGGCCGCTTCATCTTCACCTTAGAGGAGGGGCGCGAGTACCGCTTCGTAGCCACCTTTATCGGGATGGAGTGCCAAGAGGTAACGATACTTCCCGAAGAGTACGGCACCGATCGGCCCGTAGTGATCCTGATGCAGGAGAGCACTACTGAGCTGGACGAAGTGCGGGTCGTAGCCGCCCGTCCACTCTTCAAGGTGGATATAGACCGCATAGCCTATAGCGTCAAGGACGACCCCTCGGCTCAGAGCTCTTCCCTCCTCGATATGCTGCGCAAGGTGCCACTCGTGACCGTTGATGGGCAAGACAATATACAGGTCAAGGGTTCCTCATCCTTCAAAATCTATATGAACGGCAAGCCATCCAAGATGATGGATCAAGACCCCTCCACCGTGCTACGCTCCATCCCCGCCTCTCTGGTGCAGAACATCGAGGTGATCACCGATCCCGGCGTGAAGTACGATGCTGAGGGAGTAGGTGCCATCCTGAACATTGTGACCGAGAGCAAGGAAGAGATGGAGGGACTGGCAGGCTCTGTGACTGTAGGCACCCACTACACCAACAAGAAGGTAGGCGGCAATGGTAGCCTATCCTTGACTGGCAAGAAGGGGAAGTTTGGCTTCAGCGGCTCGTACAACTTCAACTACATGCCCCACACCTCGCAGACCGTCCTAACCACCCGCACCTCCGACGTTGCGCTCAGCCATTCCGATGCCAGTACTGGCAACAACGCCAAGGTACACATGGGCAACCTATCCGCCTCGTACGACATTTCGCCCCGCGACCTCCTCTCGGCGAACCTCTCCCTGATGCGGGTCAACAGCCTATCCCTCTCCAAAGTTACCAGCCACGACTACGCTCCGCAGGACCTTACTATGGCTGCCCCCATCAGCACCACCACGTACGACTCCTCCACCAAGTCGCTCTACAGCACCATCGAGACCTCGGTGGACTACCAGCACTCCACCGATCTGCAGGGCGAGCTGCTCACCCTCTCCTACCGCTATGCTGGCAACCCCACAGAGGCTGATGAGCTAATGAGCATAAACTATCTCATACCCACTGAGCGACTACTCCAGCAACAAACTATCAACCGAGGCAACCTCCACGAACATACTGGACAAATCGACTACGTACGCCCCTTCGGGCAGATGCACACCCTCGAGACTGGTGTGAAGTACATCGCCCGCCTTGGCAATACAGATCCCACCTACCTATTTCGTGTAGGAAGTGAAGGCGAATGGAACTCAGGAGGAGCCTTCGACCAGAAGATTGCCTCAGCTGGAGCGATGCGATACCGTCAGCAGATCATCGGAGCCTATGCCTCTTATGCTCTTCATGTTGGAGTCTTTGGCTTCAAGACGGGCGTGCGTGGGGAGTATGGACTAAACAATATCTATTACCCAAACAATCCATCGGACAACTTCAAGAACCAGTTCCTCGACTGGGTGCCAGAGGTCAATCTCTCGTACAACTTCTCACCAACGCAACAGATCGGCTTCGCATATCGCTTTAATGTAGCACGTCCCAATATCATGCAACTTAATCCGACACGCAATCAAGGAAGTCCCTATGAGATCCAGTACGGGAATCCCAACTTGGAGAATGAGCATCGCCACTCGGGCACACTTTCCTTCAGCACCTTTAGCAATCGATTCATGCTACAAGCATCGCTCATCGGTCAACTATGCAACAATGCTATAGGCGTCTACAACTTCGCAGACCCCTCGAATCCTAAACTGATCCACTTCACTTGGGGCAATATCGGGCGCAACTGGAGCACCATCCTCACACTATACAGTTCCTACATGCCTACCCTCTGGCTACGCATCATGGGAGGAGGGATGTATGGCTATCACTCCTTCGAGTCCTTTGGCAAGATCAACAGCACTGCGAACATCTATGCATGGAAGAATGGAGGCTGGGGCGGCCAGTTGTGGTTTCAGGCTATGTTCACACTCCCCAAGAGTTGGTCTGCCACCCTCTCAGGAGGCTACGTACAGCAAGGTGTAGCACTCAATATGGACAACTACAACCTCTGGTGGAACAACGTCAACATCAGCAAGAAATTCCTCAAGGATCTCCTCACCGTAGGTGCCTACGTGCAGAACCCCTTCACGCCTGTAATGAGACTAAACATACATGGGCATGGACCAGGCAATAACGTGACAACTATAGTCTCTCGCAGTAACTTCAGCGTCGGCATCAACCTAACCTACAACTTCGGTCAGATGAAACAGAACGTTTCGAAGGCTCGCCACACAATCGTCAATGACGACCTCAGTACAGGAAGCAACAACACGAATGGTCAAGGTGGCGGAATTACGGAAAGTGTTAAGTAAAGCTCAAAAGGAAGTAAAGACTTGCTACGACGTATATATGAAGCTTTGGAAGGATGACAACCGCACCCATTTCCTCGATGAACTCCGAGAGAAACTCAATAAGAGTATAGTGGAGAGTGACCTGAAAGGTGGCAAGTTCAAAAAGCGGTAAATCAAAAGGGAGATATTCCGGTATTTCGGAATACCTCCCTTTATTCTTTCTTTGATAAGTACTTCCAACTTCTTGGCTATATCATCGGATGTTGAAAGCAGTTCCTTATTACCCTAAACACTGCCCACAAACAGAAAAAAGGAGCAGTAAAACTTCAATGACAACAAAGAAGAGTTTAAGTTAAATCAAAGAAATTGTGCATGTTAGCAATTCAATTACAGACAACTGCGTACTTATGTTGCTGACCTGGAAATTTCTGACTCTGATGTAAAAAAGTACTCCGTATTTTCCACTCCAAAATGCAATTTGGAGTGGAGCTCGTCCTGCTCCGGACGCCCCCTCCTCCCTCTTGCTCAATTCAAAATAAAGGTATAACTTCGCAGAAAATGCAACTCACACGGCCGAGCCATCAAGCTCCCCGTCACGCTACAACTGAGCACTAATCTCTAACTTCTAATCTCTAGCTACACTATGAGCAAACATTTCCGCATCTGGCTCTTTCCCCTCCTCGGCACGCTGCTCACCTCCACCTCCCTCCTAGCCCAAGGCGTCATCACCATGACCACCTCCCAGAGGGTCGGTGAGGAAATCGCACTCAGGATTGAGGCCAATGGTAACGTCACCATCGAGGGGGCTCAAAAGACTGGGAAAAAGGGCGCAAACGATCGCAAGTCCTACAGGCTCACTAGCCAAACGATCACCATCCGTGGCGATGTGACAGAGCTTGACTGCTACAATAGTGAACTGACCAGCTTGGATGTGTCAAAGAACGCCGCCTTGACAAATCTTGAGTGCGGCGAGAATAAGCTGACCAGCTTGAACGTGTCAAAGAACACCGCCTTGACAGAGCTTACCTGCTACAGCAATCAACTGACCAGCTTGGACGTGTCAAAGAACACCGCCTTGACATTTCTGAACTGCTCCGACAATCAACTGACCAGCTTGGACGTATCAAAGAACACCGCCTTAGAAACACTTTACTGCTACAACAATCAACTGACCAGCTTGAACGTGTCGCAGAACACCGCCTTAGAAACACTTTACTGCCCCAACAATAAGCTGACTAACTTGAACGTATCTGGGTGTGCTAGATTGACGATTATTGATTGCTCCAGTAACTATATCAAAGGCAAGGCTATGACCAAGTTGGTGAATAGTCTTCCCAATCGAAGGAAAAAAAGTAGTGGTACTATTTTTCTAGTAGATCGCTCCTCTGAGAGAAGGGATAAAAACAGGTATAGCGCTGCTGACGTAACTACCGCAAAGAGGAAAAACTGGGAAGTTCGACAATATTAGCGTTCTGGCTGGATGAGCTTCGTCTAGTCCGACCCACAAGGGGTTGATCATCTACCACGTTCGCCGTTCCATCGGTCGCTCGAGGCTGTGCCCTCCGACCGACGGCTACGATGCGTCGGACCTCTGCGAGGTCCTGATTCTATCAGAGATATTAGAGGGAAAGGTTTCGGAGCTATCGGAGGAGTCAGACGGGAAACCTTTGTCGGGCCTCACGGGATAAGTCATACCCCCCCCCAAAAAAAGCCCCTTGCTAGATGCAAGAGGCTTCTATATACTCAACGCCGCGACATCGTCACTCGTGAGATCTGCGGAATTGAAGGAGAGGAGGGGCAAGGCTACGCTATGCGGTCGGTTTTTTGTAAGTTTGCAGAAGTAATTGAATTCATCAACTATAGATACCTATGAATATGTTCCTTCTACAAGCAGCACAGCAGGGTGCTCCTGCGTGGACTTCGCTTATCTTCTTTGTAGTCATCATCTTGATCTTTTGGCTTTTCTTCATCCGTCCTCAGAGCAAGAGGCAGAAGAAGCTACAGCAAGAGCGTGACGCACTCGCTGTAGGCGATGCAGTCATGACGGCAGGCGGTGTGCATGGCGTGATCCGTAAGGTGCACGAGCAGACCTTTGAGGTGGAGATAGCTCGGGATGTCTGCGTAGAGATTGCCAAGAGCTCGGTATATCCACTCGGCACGGATCCCAACGCTCGCTAATAGACTCTTCGAACTGTTGAGACGGGAGCGGTGCGACTCAATCTGACCCCTAAGCCTCGCACAGGTGGAGAACCTGTGGTGCGTAAGCAGCGTATGCCTCGCTTGAGACGACTGCTGGGGATTGCTGTGTGGGTGCTTCTAGCGACCGTCTTATGGTTCATGCAGACGCTCTCCCGTGGCACGACCTCGATCGTCCATGTCCCCATCGTATATGAGGAGATGCCCAGAGAGATCGGCCTAGAGGGAGAGCAGCCGAAGTCGCTGGATGTCAGCGTCTCAGCAAAAGGCTCTCAGCTCCTCTTCCGCTGGATGAAGGGCGTACCGCCGATCTCCCTATCTATGCCACAGCGGGTGCCTCAGAATGGGCGCATTCTCTTTAGCAATGCGGTCTTGACGCAGAAGGTGCGTGAGAGCCTCGGAAGTTCTATACAGATCCGTGATATCTATCCTAATCAGATTTCGCTGCGCGCATTCCCTCTCCAGAGGAAAGAGGTGCCAGTCGTAAATCATGTGTCGGCCTCTGCTAAGGATGGCTATATGGTTCTCCCGCTGACGATAACTCCTACCACGGTCAAGCTGTATGGTAGCCGTGAAGCACTAGAGGGGATTAGCGAGGTGCACACCAAAGAGCAGATCTACAAGGACTTGTCGCAAGACAAAGTGGCGCACGTGCCGTTCGAAGAAATCCCCCATGTCTATATTTCTCCCGATAGTGCCCAGCTACAGATCTCTGTCGTCGAGCTAACGGAGAGACGCATCGAGCTACCCATCGAGGCGCTTAACACTCCCTCTGGCTTTGTCGCTAAGCTGCTCCCAGCTCGTGTCACTCTGACCCTAACGATGCCGATCACAGACTACAATAAACCTATCGGAGACAAGATCTCAGTAGTGGTCGATCTGCAGTCGCTCTCAGAAGCTGAGCAAAAAGGTGAAAAACGACCAGAGATGTTGCCCGTAAGAATCGAGGGCCTACCTGACTGGGTGGTGCGTGCCAGCGCTGCGCCCAAGGCGGTACAGTATATCCTAGAGACTGCCGAGCCGTGAGCCGTGCTGGCTACCGTGTCATGACCGAAAAGCAGCTCACATCCTCCGCAATACCCCCTCGTATCTTAGGATTGACAGGAGGAATAGGTGCGGGAAAAAGCTTCGTTGGCCGGATGCTTGTCGAGGCAGGGCTACCACTCATGGATAGTGATGCGGTGGCTCGAGGGGCTTACACCGAGAGTTCACTGGTGCGTCAGCAAGTGATCGCGCTGCTGGGTGCAGAGGTTTATGACGCAGAGGGAAAGCCTCGCTATGATGAGATCGCTCGTAAAGTTTTCGCTCCGTCTGATGAAGGGAAGTCGCTATTGCACCGCTTGGAGCAGATTATTCACCCCTATGTATCTGACAGACTAGAAACTTGGGCTAAGGCTCAGCATGCCCCCGAGGGGTGGGTCGTCCTAGAGAGTGCTATCTTGTGGCAGTCAGGCTTCTATCGTCTCTGCGACGCCGTGGCCGTCGTGACGGCTCCTGAGTCGGTACGGGTGTCTCGTGTCCAGGAGCGTGACAAAGCCTCCCGTGAGCAAGTGCAGGCACGGATTGATCGTCAAGCATCGTACGCTTTCACAGCTCTGCAGCAGGCGCACCCCGAGCTACCTATCTACCAGATCAACAATGATGGGGTGCAGGAGCTGGAGGGGCAAGTGGCGCAGCTGCTCTCTTCTCTAGCCGCTCTGTAGATAGACTAGCGTGTATGGATAGCTCGGTCGGGTTATGGACGTTGACTCCCTTTGGGGTAGATCGTGGAGCTGAGGATATCATTTTACTACTGCTCCTCGTGCTACTCTTACTCCCAGCACTTATGCAGATGTGGGTTGGCTCTCTCCTGTCTCGCTCGGTCGATGCACTACTATATAATAGAGGACACATCTTCTTTCGCAACTTAGTGCATCGGGTATCTGTCGGTACTTATGCGCTCCTCGGAGGGTTGCAGCGACACTTGCTGGTCGGTGTGACTAGTTATCTGCTCCTACGTTACTATGCCGACCTTCCTTCAGGCGAGCTCTGGACGACCCTCTCACAGGTAGGGCTCCTAGCTCTCGGTAGTCTTGTCTTGAGCGGACTTTATCTAGGGGTCAACCGTCTGCTGGCGGGGATCTATCTTGACTCCGAATTTTATCTACACTGGGTGCGTCACTATAGCATCTTGGAGTGGCTGTGGCCGTTGCCTCTCTACTTGAGCTCCTTGCTGCTGCTGGCAGGCGTCTGGCAGGGCGTCGCACTCTGGCTGACGATCGCTGTAATTCTCTTGTGGCGTCTAGCGATCATCCTACCTACGGCCCGATGGCTAGGGGAGGCTGGGGTGACTCCTTTGCTTATTTCTTTGTACCTTTGCAGCCAGGAAATGGCTCCTCTTGCCTATCTCATAGGCTTTGGAATGCTGATCCTATGAAAGAATCTATCGTATACCATTAGCACCCTGCCTGTGCGTATGTCACGGATAAAAAAAATACTTATTTCTCAGCCCGCTCCACTGATGGCCAACCCCTACACCGAAGTCGCTGAAAAGTATCAAGTGGAGCTTGATTACAAGCAGTTCATTCGTGTCGAGACGGTTGCAACGAAAGAGTTTCGCCAGCAGCGCATCAATCCTTTAGATTACACAGCCATCATCTTTACCTCTCGTACCGCCATCCTGCACTTCTTCACGCTGATGAAAGAGATGCGCATCACGATGCCAGATACGATGAAGTATTACTGCAGCTCAGAGATGTCCGCGCCATACCTACAGAAGTTTGTCAACTACCGCAAGCGCAAGGTCTTCTTTTCACCGACAGGACGTACTGAAGATCTTGTCAAGGTGATTGTAAAACATAAGGGTGAGAAGTATCTCCTCCCCGTCGCAGAGGAGCACAGTGCTAAGCTCTCCGACCTGCTGACAGAGGCGGGGATAGACTATACCAAGTCGATCATGTATCGCACCATACCTCGTGAGTTAGAGCTTGAGAAGCCACTACCTTACGATATGATCATCTTCTTCAGTCCCGTAGGGATCACCTCGCTCTTTGAGAATGTCCCTGACTTCAAGCAGGAGGATATGATCATCGCTACCGTAGGTCCTAAGACCGCACAGAAAGCTGAGGAGCTAGGGCTCAGAGTAGATATCAAGTCTACGGGCAGTCGTCAAGATCCGCCGATGCCTGAGTTGCTCCACAACTTCCTTGCCGAGCAGGAGGGATGACTACGGAGGAAGACTCTCTTCACTCCCACCAGAATCAACGTCTACTCAAGGGTGAGCGACTCTATCTGCGTGAGGAGATAGAGCGCCTTCATGACCGTGGGCGTTCGTTCGTCTCTTACCCCATCCGCATTGTTTGGCTCACTGAGCCTATTGCCACGCAGACCCCAGGAGATCAGGCGCAGGTGGCGGTTATGACTTCGGTCGCTAAGCGTCGCTTCAAGCACGCAGTAGATCGCAACCGCATCAAGCGCATGACCCGCGCTGCCTATCGCCTCCACAAGGATCCGCTTTGGCAGGCAGCTACCCAGCACCACTGTACGGTGCGACTAGCGCTACAGTCTGTCGCTAAGACGATGCCGACCTATCCAGAGATAGAGCAAGCGGTAGAGCGTGCTGTGGCACGCATCGTCAAGGAGATAGAAAAGGGGAACCAGACCCCTCCCGACGCTGCATCCTCAACCGATCGTCAGGAGCAGACCACAAAAGCCTCTGCTGAGCAAGCTAAGCAAGACGACTCGCAGCAGCTCTCATTAGCGGTACGCTTGCTGAGCTACCCTGTCAAGTTTTATCGTCACTTCATCTCGCCACTACTGCCACCCAGCTGTCGCTTTACGCCGACCTGCTCGCAGTACGCATTAGAGGCTCTGCGGGTGCATGGAGCTCTGAAGGGAAGCTGGCTAACTATATGGAGACTCTTACGATGTAACCCCTTCAACCGACATGTAGGTTACGACCCCGTGCCACCACGACAATGAGCCAGGAGATCAGAGCAGCAGAGCAAGGCACAGGTAAGCGATGCGCCAGCCGTCCAAAACTCCTAGACTGCCACACACATAGCCAGGAGCTGTGCTGCCAAGCGATTCGCTCGCTTACTTATGCAGAGTGGGGCGATGACGCAACGATCGAGGAGGGCCAGCTCTACTCGATAGGCTATCACCCGTGGTCACTGCCTCCAGAGAAGAGCTTGACACCACTCATTGATCAGATGCAGCGCCGCCTAGCATCGGCACCTCAGATCGTCGCTATCGGTGAGTGTGGCATCGACAAGGTGCGTAGCAACGCAACGCTCTCACAGCAATTAGTCTGGCTAGAGGCGCAGATGCGCTTAGCCTGTCAGCTACAGCGCCCTATCCTCCTACACACTGTACGTGCATGGGCTGAGATGATTGAAGTGCGTAGTCAGATGGCGCAAGAGTTTGCGCAGCTCCCTCCGATGGTGCTGCATGGCTTTCGAGCTAGAGGAGAGGTGGCGCAGATGATGCTGAGCAAGGGCTTTGCGCTCTCCTTCGGCCGTCGCTACGATGCTGAGGCTTTGCACTTAGCCTATGAAGCGAAGGCACTCCTCGTCGAGACCGATGAGATCCCCAACGGACTTACGCATCGAAAGGCTATAGAGGCAACCTACGCTCACATCGCAGAGGAGCTAGCCTCCACGCCAGAGGCCTTGGCAAGCCAAGTCGCGCAGACACCTTTCTGGCAGCAGATCGAATGCTAAGCCCTTTGCGCTAAAAGCGTTATCTTAGTCCACAGATTAGCCCTAACAGACGGAATGGAATGACAGATATGAACCCGCTTGCATGCTCTCCAGAGTATCAGAGGCTTCGGGAGCAGTACGAGACGCTCGTCGCGGACTACACGGCACTCGTCTCTCAGTATCAGGAGATGACGGATCACGAGGCGCCTCACCTGTCTGCGCTCTACATGCACTACTTTGGCAAGCTACTATACAATCAGTTGCGTCTAGGGCTTTCCTTAGCCACGCTCCGCTTGAGGCGCTCGCTCCTGCAGGCTTACATCAATCGAGACGAAGCACCCGACCTCGTCAAGATCGACAAGCAGATGGCGCAGCAACGGCTAGAGTTTCATCAGCTCCTCGAGCGAAAGCTAGCTCAGCTCAAGGCTGCCAAGGAGTATTGGGACAGACCGCGCCTGTCTCCCGAGGAGACCAAAGAGCTCAAGGAGATCTACAAGAACCTCGTCAAGCGACTCCACCCAGACCTCAACCCGCACTACACGGAGGATGACAAGCGGCTCTTTCTGATCACTGTGAAGGCTTATCAGATCGGAGATCTACCGCAGCTACGAACCGTGCTGGATCTGCTCAACAAGGAGAAGCACAAAGAGGTACTCCCCTCAGATCCTGAGGCTCTCTCGGCAGAAATCGAAAAACTACGAGAGAAGAAAAGTAACCTTGAGATTAGGATGGCCAAGCGGTCGGAGAGCTTTCCTTTTGATCAGAAAGAGTTACTGTCAAGCCCCGTAAAGATACTAGAGAAGCAAGCTGAGCTGCAAGCGGTCATCCAGGAGCTAGAGGCGAGCCAGAAGAAGATGCAGAAGATCATCACACTGATGGAGGAGTACAAGTCACATAACCTATGAGTAACGAGATCATACCAGTCAGTCCTGAGCTACTAGCGCTCATTGGCACTGAAGGCATCAACGCACTAGGACTACCCAAGCGGGAGATCTTCCTCCTGGATATTGTAGTCGCTGGGACCACCTTCTGTCCTATCGTACAGGAGATTTATCCGACGCTACTACCTGACACGGTGCTACGTATGGTACGACAGCCGCAAAACGAACACGACGAAAACGCCATCGCCATCTATTACGAGGAGCACCGCATAGGCTATGTGCCACAAGAGCTCAACCTAGTCATATCACGTCTGATGGACGCTGGCAAAGAGTTCTACGCTCGGGTAGTCCAGGTGAAGAAGATCAACGAGTGGGTGCGCATATCGGCCAAGCTCTTTATGATCGAGTAGCAAAATGTAGGGGCCCACGATCGAGTAGCGAAATGCAGGGACGCTCGGTCGTGCGTCCGTTGTATCAAAGGCTACAGCGTCGCAGTTTTAACGGGGACGGACGCACGAGCCGTGCGTTCCTACAGGGTGACGTCTCGCTCTAACTTCTAATCTCTAACTTCTAATCTCTAATTTCTAACCTCTAACCTCTAACCTCTACTCTCCCTCCTCTATAAACTTGAGGTAGTTGCTGAGCGTACGCTCGGCTTGCCCTACGTCTTGCGGGGCGTAAAACTGCGCATCGCTAAGTTCGTCGGGCAGGTACTGCTGTCGTGTATAGTGCTTGGGGAAGTCGTGCGGGTAGCGGTAGTCGACTCCGTAGCCGAGGTCAGACATCAGCTTCGTAGGTGCATTGCGCAGATGGAGCGGAACTGGCAGATTGCCCGTCTCACGCACTTTGGCGAGGGCGGCATCGATGGCGAGGTAGGCCGAATTGCTCTTCGGCGAACCAGCTAGGTAGACGACCGCCTCGGCGAGCGGTATGCGTCCCTCGGGCCATCCGATGAAGTCAACCGCATCGGCAGCAGCCTGCGCCACCCACAACGCCTGCGGGACGACCGTA
>OGRE01001791.1_pt1 | contig 17084 bp, 14 predicted proteins | sample 1553421 | NCBI WGS metagenome assembly OGRE01 (sample SAMEA2580076, study PRJEB22360) | human gut metagenome | biome: human gut; feature: human-associated habitat; material: faeces | place: Denmark | collected 2008/2010 | reverse complement strand
ATGCGGCCGCCACGGTGCAGTCGCGCGCATAGTCCCAGCACAGGCAGTCAAAGCCCTGCAGGACCGATTCGCCGAATACGACCGTATCTGCTCTCCCGCTGCAGGCGCGGAGTACATCCTCCATGCACCGCACGTTCCATGCCACGTCGCCGTTTCTTACCGGCTGCGAGGCCAGCGCCAGTCTCATGCTCCCACCTCCTGCCCCCAGCATACCAGAATTCAGGCGCTCGTGCAAGCCCCAAAAACAAAAAGGAGCAAGCCGGCCGGCTTGCTCCGAACTGGAGCAGGGTACGGGAGTCGAACCCGCCTCAGCGGCTTGGGAAGCCGCTGTACTACCGATGTACGAACCCTGCATGGTAATAGATATTATAGCAGATGCAGCCCGGAATTGCAATCCTCATTTTGAAATGTTTTCCCGGAAGGATGAAAAAGGATTTGCAATACCGGGCAAAATCTGTTATAATATTCCGGAACATGAGAGAAACGAGGTTGAGAATGTGGCGCAGAAAATTTCCAATTCCGTGTTAAAACGTCTGCCGGTCTATCTGTCCTACCTGAAATCGCTGCCGGAAGACGCGCCGGAAAACATCTCCGCCACAACGCTGGCAGCCGCACTGAACATGGGCGAGGTGCAGGTCCGCAAGGACCTCGCGCTGGTCTCAGACGGCGGCCGCCCCAAGATCGGCTATCAGCGCCTTGGTCTGGTCGAGGATATCGAGCAGTTCCTCGGGTATGATAATACGAACGACGCCGTGCTCATCGGCGCGGGTAAGCTCGGCCGCGCGCTTCTGGGCTACAGCGGCTTTTCGGAATACGGCCTGAATATCGTCGCAGCCTTTGACTCCGACGCCTCCGTCGCCGGGACGGACGCCAGCGGCAAGCCCGTCCTTCCGCTCTCCGCGCTGGAGGACCTGTGCAGCCGCCGGAAGATCCTCATTGGTATTCTGACGGTCCCGGCCGCCGCCGCGCAGGGTGTGTGCGACCTGCTGATCCGCAACGGCATCAAGGCCATCTGGAACTTCGCGCCGACGCACCTCGATGTCCCGCCGCAGATCCTCGTCCAGAACGAAAACATGGCGACCTCGCTCGCCGTTCTCTCCAAGCATCTTTCCGCGCAGATGAAGGGATACTGATCCCTGCGCGGTCAGACTATATCGGCCGGTGTGTTGGAATTGGCAGACGAGGCGGACTCAAAATCTACTTCGCCGTTTCATACCACTTTGGCGTAAACCCTTGATTTTAGGGGGGTTTTTGAAAACTGAATATGTAACTTGCTTTTAATGTCCCTCCACGATGTCCCTCCGATTTCTCGGACAGGACATCGGGAGACGACTTAAAATATTAAATGCCGGAATGATGGAATTGGCAGACGTGCTGGACTCAAAATCCAGTGGTGGCGACACCGTGCGGGTTCGACCCCCGCTTCCGGCACCAGACCTTAACAGCTCGTAAACCCTTGATATATCGGGGTTTGCGGGCTTTTCTTTATGCTCTGCACTCTTAATAGCGTCCCTCGCACATCAGCAAATTTTCCATTTTCAGGCTGGTTTTAGGAGGGACATTGGAGGGACATAGAGCATTAAGCGGAGGGATATACGCCTAAAATCGCATTGGCAGACGCAACCTTTGAGGTGAAATTCAAGTGCGTGTAAATGTTTGAGGTGGTCGAAATATCGCTGTGACCTAACCACTCCTGAATTTCTTTTAGGCTGACACCGTTTGCATATAAAAGGCTTGCGCAGCTATGCCGCAAATCGTGAAAACGAATCTTCCGCATACCGTTCTTTTGCAGAATCAGCGGAAAATGCTGTGTGATATAGCCGGGCTTTACAAGCTCACCGATTTCGTTTACATAGATATAATCGGTGTATTTCCTGCAATAAGATTTCCCGCACAGCTTTCGGTTTAGTTCTTGCTCCGCTTTCAGACGGTGCAATAATTCCTCGAACGGCGGTACAAGCGGTAAGCTGCGGTAGCTGGCCTTTGTTTTTGTCCGATCCTTTTGAATAATCTTGCTCTTGCCGTCTATGGTCGCCTGTGTAACCGTGTGACGAATGGTGATTGTTTTCTTCTTGAAATCAATCGCGTCCCACTTTAAGCCGACCGCTTCACTTCGGCGCAGTCCGTAAAATGCACCGAGGATAACGCCAAGCTCTATGGGATCGCCTTTGACGATTTCAAAAAGACGGTTTAGCTCATCTTCTTCGTAAACGCTGCCGACAAACTTTTCTTTTTTCGGCCGTTCAATGCGATCCGCTGGGTTCGTATCAATCAGACCGAGTTTGAAAGCGTGCTGTAAGGCTTTACGGATATTGGCGTGACGGTGTATGACCGTGTTTGCGGAAACGCCTCGCACCGTCAATTCGTAGGTATAGTAATCTTGTATATGCTTTGGCGTAACCTCGCACAGCACCAGTCCGGGATGGTGTTCTTCAAAGTACGGAATGATCTTGTTTTTGATCCCCATTGCATACGCCCCGTAGGTGGTTTCCTCCACATTCTTTTTCGTCATTTCCAGCCAGTCAAGCAGAAATGCAGTGAAAAGGATCGTGCCCGCAGGGGCTTTGCCTGTGCTTCGTTCGATCGCTCTTGCCTCTAATTCGGCTTCTTTTGCGGCACGAGCTTCGGAAAGCATCTTTTCGGCACGCTTTTTGTTTCCCTTTACCGTCAGACCCGTAGACTTGGACGGCGTGTGCCGTTTGCCGTACTCGTCCACATAGTTCAGTACCATATGATAGTACCCGTTTTTTTCTCGCAGATGTCCTGCTACCATAATAAAACCTCCTTTGATTGGTACAGCGTAGATTCATCTGCCATTGACATTTATATTGTAGCAGAAAGAACCCCATAGGCCAAATGTGCAAACGAGGTTTTACGCAGTAGATTTATCTATCAATTCCAAGTATTCCAGAATGTTGAGCTTCGGGATTCGATAATGACGGCCGACGATAAAGCTCTTGATTTCGCCGGATTTCAAAAGCCGATATGCCGTTTTATCGCAGATGCCACCGAGCATTTCACACATCTGCTCGACATTGACTACATCGGGATATTCGGTGAACAACAATTTATAGGCTACCTGAGATTCCATAGGTAGTCCTCCTTACCGTTTCTTCGGAATCAGCTCATAGTCGTATCCCTTCCGCTGATTGCAGTAGGTGCAGGTGTCTTTTGCCGTTTGGTGCGGGTCGATCCTGCGCAAATAATAAGCACCCGTGCCGCAGAAGTTATCGGCGCAGGTGCTGCAAAGGCAGAGGATCAGTTTTTTCGGGACGCTTTCGATCAGACCGATGCTGACCGCCAGCGCATGGTTGATGCCGCAAATGTGCTTTTCGGACAGATGCCCGATGAAGTTGCCCAAGCGTCGCTTATCGACGGTGCGCAGCTGTTCCAGCAGGACGATGGAGGGCAGCTCCAAGCCGTCCTCGGCGTCGATGTAGTAGTGGGTGGGAAGTTTGGCTTTCACGCCGGTTTTGCTCGTAATGGAAGCGATAATGACCGTGGGGCTGTGTTTGTTCCCGACATTGTTCTGAATGATCACGACGGGGCGATAGCCCTCCTGCTCGGAGCCGATACCCCGGCCTAGATCGGCGTAATACATATCGCCGCGCAAATATGTGTGGTTCATTCTGTGATGACCTCCTTTGTGTATTTAGGCGTTTCCGCCTATGTAGAGGTCAAGCGGCAGAACAGAATTGAGGTCGGTGAGAGATAAAACATTCTCCGTTTCGTCTGACCCGTCCCGCCGCTTGACCGTAGTATTTTGAAGAAAATCTATTTGTCCTCGACACCCCGATTTTCTATTGGGAAGTCATCAAGCGGCCGATGGCTGTCGGCTCCACGGGAATTTCACCCTCACGAGGTTCTCTCGCAACCGCCCCCATTGCCTGCGACGGCTTCACGGTCGAAATGCCGCTTATCACGCTCGGACTGTGGCTGGACGGGAGTATCGTTAGCCCTATTGCCGGTCGTCGCCGGGGCGGGAGCCACCCGCCCGTGATAGCCGACTGTTTCTCGCTCCCCGCAATGCGGATTATGGCGCAGCCGCTAATGTGGCTCATGCTTTCGCAATGGCAATAGGAATGTGCTTGATGAATGGGTATTCGGTTGTCAAAGATCATCCCTGCTTGCCGAAAAGGAAAACAGGCAGAGAGTTTTCGTACCTCTCCACCTGTTTCCTCACTTAAAGGCTATTTGTGTAGTCTGAACTCAAAAATTTTTGAAAAACTTTTTGAGCTTTTCCACGGCGATGTCTACACTGAATTTCACTGCCCGTTTGGTGCATCCCTCCATTTCTGCAATCTGCTCATAGGTCAAGCCTTGAAAATAGTAGAGGATCAACCTCCGCTTTTGTATTTCGGGCAGTTCAGAGATCGCCCTATGTAACTGCGCATATTCCATGCTCTGCAAAGCGCTTTCTTCGACCGTCGCCGGGCGATGCACGGCTCGGTCATACAACGATGCCTCCGTGAGCTCCGACTGCTCATAGTGGCGATCCACCTCGTTCAGATAGGAGAGATCGTCCAACTCAAAGGAATCGAACAGTGTAAATACGGCAGCACTGATCTCAAAATGATGTCGATTGCCTTGCCCGTCTGAAAAGGTCAGCCAGTGGCGGCCGTCCTCGGTCGTGCTGATGGTATAGGGATCATATTTGTCCTTTCTTCGTTTCGGATGGTTTCCATCCATAGCGTTATCCTCCGTTTCGATTTGAATTTTTGAATGATCCAAATCGGACGGAGGGCTGCGGCAGCCTACGCTGCCACGCAAAAGGCACAGATATAGCAAAACGCACCTGCAAAGCGGCAGAAGCCGCAAAGCAAGTGCGTTTAATTCATTATTATAATGACCGTGCAGTTCAGCATCAAGGAATGAGTAGAAATCAAGTTGAATAATTGATGCAAGCGATGGATCAAGCGCCCGATGCTTTTGTCATGCTTTCAGGATAATCCTCATTGTCCGGTCACAGCAGCGAAAGCATCTATCAAATCGGCGTCATGTTTTTGCTATACACCGCAAGGTGACAACCATTTTACGGATTTCCGTAGCCATATCCTTGAAGACATAAGACTTCAAGTCACCAAAATGGGCTCTAAACTGCAAGCGAATCTTTTGGTATATGGCACTGTCGGTCATTTTCCTTGTGCAAATAGGTGATGCAACGGATCAGTGAATCAACTTACCGTCTTTCATCTTTAGTAGCACATCGGCTACCTCTGCTACTGCGGGATCGTGGGTGACAATGATAACACAGCGATTTCCCTCATGGGCCAGCCCTTGCAGAATACCAACAATGTTTCGGCTGTTTTCACTGTCCAAATTGCCGGTAGGTTCGTCTGCCAGAATAAGCTCACTGCCTGAGGTTAGCGCGCGGGCGATAGCCACTCGCTGCTGCTCTCCTCCGGAGAGCATATTGGGAAACCGCTTGAACTGATCCTCCTTCAACCCAACTTGCAGAAGTTTTTCTGCTGCGAGCTCATCCGCTTTTTTCTTTGGCATTTTGCGGACATACAGGGGATAGGCGGCGTTCTCCAACACGGTCAGGTGTTGAAACAAGTTGAAATTCTGGTAAATCACGGACACATGGTTCAGCCGGTAAGAATCACGGTTCATTTTCGCCGTGGATTCTCCGTCTAATTCGATCGTGCCGGAGGTCGGCACATCCAGTCCTGCAAGCAACGATAGAAATGTAGTCTTCCCGCTGCCGGAAGGCCCTACAATGGCATAAACATGCCCCTGTTGAAAAGTGCAACTGACACCATTCACAGCCCTTACTGTCTGGACTGCATTTCTATATTCGTATGTAACTTGTTTGGAAGTCAGGATATTCATATTCAATCCTCCACCTTCATGAGATTCATAACATTTATGCTTGTGATCCGAAGTGCTGCAACCGCGGAACCGAGTAAAAATATACCTGTCATCAGCGCAGCATGAAGCAATGCACTTGTCTGTATTTCGCCTTCCAGAAGAATGCCACCAGCTATACCGAAGAATGCACCTGTAAAAGCGAGAATAGAAAGTTCTCCCATGACCAATCCAAAAATTTTACATTGTTTCATGCCGAGGCAGCGCATGACAGCAAACTCTTTTGTCCTGCCGCGAGTTGCCAGAAAACTTGCGAAAAAGCCGATGCCGCCGCATACAATGATCAAAACCGGCAGCAACAGATGCAGCATGGAAAGGTTCGCCTGAATCTCCTCTATATTTTTCTGATAGGTCTCATCGTGGATTAAAACACCAAAAGTAAGACCATCCATTTGATTGCTGAGATCCGGGCGAACAAACCACTCGTAAATATACGATTTGCTTTCTTCCAGCTTTTGATTGTTTCGGATATCGAAAGAACAGCTGTCCGTCAGAAAAGCAACGGAAACGCCTTCACTCCATGACATGAAATAGGGACAATATATTTCATTGCTCGGGCCGTTTGTAACAGTCCCTATGATTCGCAATCGTGCAGATTCGCCCATATCGGCGGCAACGGTAATGTATTCGCCATCGGTGACCAAGTCAGATGAAATCAGGCATACTTGTTCTTGCCCGCGCAGAACTCCTTCCTCCCAGTCTTCAAAAAATTGGACATAGACCCCTTCTGCTTGAGAAAGAGCGGGATCGGAATCGATCGAGAGAATCCTGCTGAGTGTTGCGCCTTCCGGTTTCTCCAATGACATTTTCGCTTTTGCCCGCACGTTTTTTACATAATCGTCCAAATAGCATTCCCGCAACCGTCGTTTCCCCTCCAACATCTCTACAAAAGCCGAAAGCATCTGTAGGTTGCCGGAATCAGTGCCTTTTGCATTTGTTACGGTGCAGGAAATCGTGGTGTTCTCAATTGTGCTGCTTAAAGCGTTCTCCTGACGGATAGTTAAATTCTGCAAGATCATTGCAGAAAGAGCCCCTGCGGCGGCAACCGCAATAAGGAGCAGACTTGATGTCCATCGGCGGAGCATGGCAGTCAGTGTTACACTTTCAAGAGCGTGACCGTTTTTTTGAGACATAGACAATTATGCTCCTTTCAAGGCAAGCCTTATTTTGCTTTCATCAGCTTGCGGTTCGCAAAGATCGCCGTGCTGATCATAGTAGAAACCATGAGAAATACAAATGCAGTAACAGCAGAAACCGCCATTGCCTCCGGTCGGAGCGTAAGAGCGCTCGAAAGCAGATTCCGTGTAACAACATCAAATAGCGCAATTGCAGCACATGTGCCAAACAAGACTGCAAGGGTTTCCAAAGGAATAAGTGCCATGATGATTTCCCGGAATACTGCCTTGGATGACCTGCCCAAGAGGCGAACACCACGGATCGTCAAGTTCATTCTGCGGAAATTCAGAAACAAAAACAGTGCGGAAGTAAGCAGGAATACTCCGATGCCGACCATCATCAGGCGCATGGCATTGGTTTCAAGTGCATCCAGTGATTCCTGCATAGAAGAAAAGTCCTGATCGAAATAGAGAAATTGTCCAGCGAGGTTCTGCTGCTCCATGTACTTTTCAAATTCTTTTGCAGAGCCATTTTTCAGGACAAAAGTGTTCAGTAAGGAATTTGCCCGTGTTTCATAATTCTGCGCATTAGGAACAGATGCTTTGGGAACCAAAATCGTGTCCGCATTAAGCTGATATGCGCCAAATGCGAATCGAGCGCCAGTATAAATGCCAATAACGGTATAATTTTTGCATACACCGATCGCATCATCGAGAGACATATAGTATCGTTGACGATAAGGGCCCGGATCTTCCGCCGCAAGCATAGAATTCGCCGTCGCACCGTTGTTGTATTCCCCAAATCCAGAATCATAGTAGTCAAGCTGAATCATATCTCCCAGCCGGAGGCCGTTTTGTTCAGCATAGGCTGCACTGATGACACACACATCATCACCGTTTGTGTACTCTTCGCCTGTAAAAAAGCGCCCGGATAACAAAGCCTCATCACCGGTATTAAAAGAATACATACTCTCTGCTCGATCGGTCAGTATCACGGCCGCAGACTCATAGTTAAGCTGACAAAGCGGTACAATATCTTCCCGCCAAGTCGAAGCTGCATCGCTGTTTAGATAATCTGTCACCGACCCTGTATATTCACAGACCCAAGGAAGTTGTCCTGCCGCAGGGAAATGGTAGTCCAGCCCATTATAACTACCAAGTTCAAGACTGCTGGGCTCACCATAGAAATTGCTGTTGATCTCAGGGAACGGAACAATGTAGCGATTCTCATTTTTTACCTGATCATACCCATCGGCAGACCGAACGACACGATGATCTTGGTATTGGCCGAACACAAGATAGGTTTTACCTTTTTCAAATGGTACTGCCCCATTTGATTCGCGTACATCGCTGTAGATATGTACTGAATCAGGTTTGGGGAAAGTATTATATGCGTCTGACAGGCAGATGATTTCCTCAACGCTGAATGTTGCATCATACAGAAACATACCTTCCGTTGGCTGCTCCCGGATGCCGCTGCAGCGCAGTGCAAATACGGCGAGAGAATAGCATTCTCCATCGAATGCCGTATTATATTCAGATGGGTCGATGCTGCTGGAAGAGAGGGATCTACTGCCCGCTATATGAGCAGAAAGCAGGCAGCGGCGGTCAACCGTGGTGATTTGGGGAGCTTCCTGCGCTGCTTTGTCTGCAAATACACGATTCTGCAATGCGGTGGTAATCTCCTCTGGTGACAGGTTGCTTAGATCAGGCTCTATCGGGATTGCAATCGTTGTGTAACCATTTGATATCTCATTTTTCTGTGTCTTGGCGCTTTCCCATGCGGAATAACCGGTGCAGGAGAGCAGAACAGAGAAACTGAGCAGCAATACCAGCAATGTGGTAAAGAGCGGCCTCCTTGTTGCCTGCTTGAGGAAAATGTTCATAATTCGTTTTGCCTCCTTGGGATATAGTCGTTCGGCACATATCGTATGATCGTCCGTTTCGTATATTTTACTCTTGAATGTATGACGATTCAATCGGTCACGCACGAAACGACAGTTTTGATGCGGTTTTGGTCATGCTTCCTATGGCACATTCGGGGGTGGTGCTTGCAAAAAAGCACAAAATATGCTATAATGATTTTACTTATATAAAGTGTAAGGGTACTATTATGCGTGTGATTTTTTGCGATGACGATTCGATTATTCTTGAGCAACTGCATTTATATGTATCGGAGTATTTTGAGCAGCTGGGCGGAATGATACCGGAATTTGCCTGCTATTCCAGCGGAGATGCTCTGTTAAATACTAAAGCTCGCGCGGATATCGCATTTTTAGATGTTGAAATGCCCGGCGTTAGCGGGATCCATGTTGGTGCAAAGCTGAAAGAATTGAATCCAAATATAAAAATATTCATCGTGACCTCTTATCCGGATTATTTGGACGAAGCCATGAGATTTCAGGTGTTTCGGTATTTGTCAAAACCGATTGATAAAAATCGGCTGTTTCGCAATCTGAAAGATGCAGTTTACCAGTACAATATGGAAAGCCGCGAGTTCCCCATTGTAACGAATGAAGGAGTATTTGTTCGTCGTGCGGAAGAGATCATTTGCGTTGAAGCGACACAGAGAAAAGTTTTAGTTCATACGATAGATGGAGTTCTGCAAAGCACACAGAATATGGAGTATTGGCGGCAAACTTTGACCTTGCCATGCTTTTATATGACGCACCGGAGCTATATCGTCAATCTGCACTTTGTCAATTCTATTCACAAAGATACGATCCTGCTGAAATATCGGGGCAGGGAGATGACCGCTTACTTAACAAGGAGAAGGTATACTGCATTCAAGGACACCTATTTGTGGTATATGGAAAGCGTGAAATGATGGCGGAATATATTTGCTACGGCGTGTTATATATTGCAGAAGCGACCATTGCGTGGCTGTATTTTGATGCTCTGTTTTGTAGAAAATCATCCGGTCTTAGAATTGGCATCACATGTGCGGTTGCCTATCTTCTTTTGTTTGGTATTACATGGTTTAACAGCGTTGTTTTGAATGGCGCAGCATTTTTCCTCGCTAATTTACTGCTGCTATGGATGAATTACGAATGCAAACTGAGATCTGCCATATTGCATTCTGCTTTTCTGACCTCGATCATGGCTATTACAGAAATTATCGCAGCATGGATCATCAGCTTGTTTGGGTTCCGTTTTGGCGCCTATGCAGATAGTTTGGCCATCATGATCGTCATGGCTGTGATCAGCAAAATGCTTTATTTTTCGATAACAGTCATTGCTGCAAAACTCTGGGCTCCGAACCGACAGGCTCAGGAAGAGCCTGCGTTTATGGGATTGCTTTGCATATTACCGATCTTTTCTGTCATTGTCTCAGCAGTAGTGGTATATATCGGGGTACGCGCAGAGATGACAAAGCCGGTAGAACTTCTCATGATAATCATTGTGTTGACCTTGCTGATCGTCAATCTGATTTTTATGGTCATATACAACCATTTGCAGCGAATGCACGCTGAACAGCTGGCTATGAATTTGAGTATTCAAAAAGAAGAAGCAGATGCTGCATATTATCAGGATCTGCAAAAGCAGTCCGAAAACCAGCGCATTCTCATACACGATATCAAAAGACATCTAAATACTATTCACGGCTTGGCAAACGATTTCAACGCTCCGGGGATATCCGAGTATATTACAAAACTCGTGGATGATGTACTGCCTGATCAGCAGGTAAAACTATGTTCTGACCCCATACTTAATTTCATGCTGCAGCAATTTCGGGATAAATGTAAAAGCCCCCAAATAACCTTTCAATGTGATATCCGGGATAATTGTCTTTCGTTTATGGATGCCCCAAGTATTACGACCTTTTACGGTAACCTGCTGACGAATGCGTTCGAGGCGGCGAGCTTCTCTGCAGAACGGACGATAGAGCTATCCGTAAAGAAAAATGAGGACCAACAGGTTGTGATCGTTTCAGTTGTCAATTCCTGCGACACACCACCTGTGCCGGATCATGAGGGCTTGTTTCGAACGAAAAAGCGCAATCCCGGAATTCATGGTGTGGGGCTGAAGAGCATTGGACGTATAGTAGCCCGATATCACGGCGTTGCAACGATGCGTTTTGACCCCGAAAGTAAGAAATTCTATCATATCGTTCAATTTCCCATGCAAGAAGAACGGAAAAATCGTAGCTGAACACATCTAATGATTTTTCCGCCCATTCGGTATGTAACATGCAAAAGGAGCAAATGGCATCTTTGGTCTATGCCATTTGCTCCTTTTTATAGGCCTAATTCAAAGGCTGGTATTCCATACCCAAGGATCTCATAATACCCTACGGGATATTGGTTCTGTCGGCAGCTATCGCCGGAATTGCCCTCCACGATGTAGACGATGCCGTTCTCGACCTTCTCCACGATCCCCACATGATCGGACTGGCCGTCCTGCGGACCGGAGGAGCCTTTGTTGTTCCAATCAAAGAAAATGATCATGCCGGGTGCAGGCTCAGCCGAGCCGTCCAGCCATTGCTCACGGTCTTTGAACCATTGCACGCCGCCTACGCAACCCGCAAATTTCGGCACAACGCCGCTGTCGATATAGCCACACTCATTGGCACACCACGATACAAAGCAAGCGCACCATTCCACACGGCTTTCAAATCCGTACCATGACCAGTAAGGCTCGCCGCCTACATTACCGACCTGTGACAAGGCTACCGTAACGATGGCATCGTCCCCGGAATAGATGCCGTAGAGAACAGCTGACCACATACTACGGTTTTCTTCGGCAAGCAGCTCGGTAAGCTGCTGCCGCTGATCGACGGTGAAAGCGTACTGATCTGCCATTTCCTCGGCGGTCTTATGGCTGACGGTGATATACAGATAGGTGTGTGTCACCGTGGTAACGGTTTCCACAATGTTGCCGTGCCCGTCGTCGTTTTCGATGATGACTTCCTCGGTCTTGCTTTCGGTATGGGAAGAAATTTCGTTCATCTGCCAGAAAATCTCCTTGAGGATGGCTTTCTTGGCATCATCCACCGTAGCGACTTCCTGCGGATCATCGGGATCTGTCGTGGCTTTCACCGCATACACGGCAAGCACCTCCGGCCAGACGGCGCGGGAGCCGGACATTTCCAGAACATCATAGGAAGCATTCGCTTTGGCGGCATCAAGCTGCGCCTGATAGTCGGCGTTGATCTCCTGCACCGCCTGCCGCATGGTCTGACCCGTGCCGCTGTCCTCACCGGAGAAGAAGATGCCGAAGCAGGAACCGGCGATCAGACCGATCAAGCAGATGACGACGATCACAACGACTGCAACCCAGCCCCCGGCAGCGATGGCGGCAATCAGCGCCTTAGTTCCCGCAATGATGGCTTTCACGGCGGCAACGGTGGCTTTGACTGCTGCCTTAATGCCTGCCACGGCCGCCTTTGCCGCCGCGCGGGTAGCCCGTGCCGCAGCTTTGGCACCCTTTGCCGTCGCCTGTGCTGTCTTTTGCGCAGCTTTCGCCGTCTGCTGTGCGGTTTTGATCGTCGTTCGGGCAGTACGCTCGGCGGTCTTTACGGTTTTCTGCGTGGTTTTGACCGCCGCCTTGCCCATAGATTTTGCCGTTTGCTTGACGGTTTTGCCGCTGCGATCCACCGTTTTGATGGACTCTTGCGCAGTATCGGCAAAGGTTGGCGCGTTCCGGGCAGGGCGCCCCCCCCGCCGCAGGGAGCTCTGCGCCCGTTTTCTCGGCAGGTCTGCCTTTTGCTGCCGAAAATACTCCTTTGCCTTGGAGATATTCTCCTTGGTGGTTTTTACACCCTTGCGACCGACCTTATCCAGCCCATGGACGGCCTCATGCTCTGCCGTTTCCGCACCGGACAAAATGCGATCGGCGGCGTATTCATCGGGCGACCCCTCCGCCGCAAAAACACCGTGCTCTGCCTTCTCCTTGGTGCGGATATAGGCATCCTTCATCCGCTCGGCGGCAACCGCCGATTTGTCGATGGCTTTTACCGTTCCCTTGACCATATCTCTCGTTTTGATGTCAGGCATCGCCGCCCACCTCCGCAGAGGGCGAAACAATCTTTTTCGCCACAACGACCATGCGCCCGTTTTTGCGGCTGTATTCGCAGGTGGAGAGCGTGATCAGCCTGTCGCCGTATTCCACCGTTACGCCGGTGTCGTAGAGGGAAAGAGCCTTGCATTGGACGATATAGGCATCAAAATCCTCCGCCGATTCCGCACGGGTGAAGTGATAATACTTGAAGCCCTGCTCGGAATAGGCGACCGTCTTGAACACCGCCACGACCTCATATTCACCAAAGCCGGACAGCGTATCAAAGCGGACGGTCTTGTGCTCCTGATAGAAGTCCTCGCTTTCGTATTTGCAGAGATCGGCAAACATTGTCCCGTTGTTCATGTGATGGCCGTAGATCACACAGTTGTCAGACAGTGCAAGGTCGCAGTTTTCCTGCACATAGGGCACGCCGTAATCGCTGTGCTGTTTGTCAAAGCCCCGTTTCAGATAGAAATTTGGATTGTCCACGGTCTGCATCACGGGATAGTCAATGTTCGTGCCGGGGACGGAGAGCCAGCCAACAAAATCGCTGTTCTGCTCCTGCACCGCCCGGTACTTTTCAAACGCCGTCAACTCCGGCAGCAGCTCGGTTTCCTGCGGCGTGTCGGTGGGAGCAGGTTCGGTTTCCACCAGCGCGGCGACCTGTTCAAAGGCTTCGGCGCTCTGCTTTTCATCCGCATACTGCCGCCAGAGCATGATGCCGGAGAAAAGGAAAAGGGCGGCACATACGGCCGCCCCGATCATCAGATATTTGCTTTTCATATATGGCCTCCTTTAAGATGCGTTTCCGCTGCCGAATACACCCTCACCGGGGCGCGTCGTCATCAAGCGGTAAAGCTCGGTATCTTTGGGGAAACGGTTGATAAACGGCACCAGCGCCGAGCCGTACTTGATCAGCCCACAGCCCGCATCGGCGTTGGTGACATAGCTCATCTGTTCGTCAGAGATGTTCAGGAGTTTTGAGAGCTTGGCACGGTCGGAAAACGCCTGATTGAGCATGACCACAAACTCGGAGTTGGAGAGCATCGTGCTTGCCTGCACGGAATCCAGCAGGTATTCCACATTCTGCGTGATGGCGGTGGGATAGCCGTTGCGCTTACGGAACTGCCGCCATGCGGAATTGAAGAAAATGCCGCTCTGCTCATTTTCAAAAACGACATGAAATTCGTCGATGAAGATGTGGGTGCGCTTGCCCTTCTTCCAGTTGAGAGTGACACGGTTGAGGATGGTGTCGGTGATCACCAGCAGTCCCGTCGGCTTCAACTGCTCGCCAAGGCCGTGAATATCGAATACGACGATGCGCTTGTCGAGATCGACGGTGCTTTCGTGGCCGAAAATATCCAGTGAGCCGGTGGTGAACAGCTCCAGCGACAAGGCGATTTCTTTTGCCTTTTCTTCGGGCTGTTCCAACAGCTTGTTTCGCAGGTCACAGAGCGTAGCGGGCTTACCCGTCCGCTCGGCGTCCTGATACACCAGCGCCGTGCAGCGGTCGATGATGGATTTTTGCTGCGGGCCGACACCAGCCTTATCGATCTGCTCCACAAGGGACATGATGAACTGCGATTTCTCCACGATGGGGTTGTTCTCGCCGTAGCCGTCCACCATATACATGGCGTTCAAACGGTCTTTGCCGCCCGCCGCCATATGAATGACGGTCGCCGTTTCCTTGCCCAGAGCCGCCGCCAGCGCGCCAAATTCGTTTTCCGGATCGCAGATCAGCACATCGTCCTCGGTATTGAGAATCAGAAAGGCAATCAATTCTTTTGCGGAAAAGGATTTACCCGAACCGGGAACGCCGAGCAGAAAAGCAGACTGATTCAAAAGGTTCGCCTTGTTGCACATAATGAGATTGTGAGAAATGGCGTTTTCCCCGAAATAAATACCGCCCTTGTCCTGAACCTCCTGTACCTTGAACGGCATAAATACTGCCAAAGATTCCGTTGTGAGAGTGCGAAAGGCATTGATTTTTCTTGTGCCGATTGGCAGTACGGTATTCAGACCGTCGAACTGCTGGAATTTCAGAACGGCAAGCTGGCACATATGCTTTCGTGCCACGGCAAGCACCGTTTCGGTATCGCTGTCGAGCTGCTTTTTGTCGTCGGCGGTAATGACCATCGTAATAACGGCAAGCATCATCCGCTGATCTCTCGTGGTCAGGTCGTCCAGAAACTCCTTGCTTTCCTTGCGCTGGAGCTCCATATCATAGGGCACGACAGCGGAGAAATTGTTGTTGGCGTTCTGCCTGCGCTGCCAGTTGGTGATATTGGTTTCGATACCGAGCAGACGATTTTCCACCTCCCGCACGGCCTCGTCGGTGGGGATCGGCACAACATCGATCGACAGCATCATATTTCGGTTGAAGTCGGTCAGTTCCGTAACCATGCTGTCTTTGATATACGATGCGTAGTCCTTCAAAAACAGGACACGGCAGTATTTCTCGCCCAGCTTCAGACAGTCGCTGCTTTTCTCCAAAGAGTCGGGGCAGATATAGTCCTTGAAATCATGTCCCTTACGCATCATATCCTGCGGGTCAAAGTGAAACGCCGCTTCCTCGCCCTGACGGTAGAAGTCGTGGAGTACCCGCAGCTTTTCGGCGGCGTCCAGCTCGGTACACTTGGAGCCGAGGGCGGCGAAATGAGCGATCAGGTCAGCGCCGATCCGGGCAAAGTAGGTGCGGGCTTCTTCAATGTCCTTTTTGCAGACCAACACCGTGATATACTTCTCCTGAATGATGCCGTTGGCACCGGTGGCCTTGTCCAGCAGCATTTGATTGTATTCCCGGCGGTACACATCGCAGACATCGCCCCGCATGGGCATCAAAATCGACTGCTCGAAATTCGCCCGGTTCAGCCTGCGGTTGTTGATGGTGATTTTCGTCGTCGCTCCGGAATCCAGACTGTTCAGCAGCTCCGAATAGGCAAGGAACATCTGCTCCTTGTCCTCACGGCTTGCCACAAGGTAGTTGATGTCGGTGAACTGATAGGTCTTGGAAAAGCGGCCGCCCACCTGAAAAATACCGTCCTTCCAGATGCGGCGGACGGGGATCACATCCTGCACCTTGCGGGGTACGGTGTACCGCTCCTTGTCCTGTTTCAGCAGGTTTTTCAGCGTTTTGATCATGATTTTCCTTCCTCCAATTTGTCTTTGAGTGCTTCATAGTAGAGGTTCGATGCCTCAAAGCGAAGCTCTTTTGGCTCTAACAGCTCCGAGCGCAGCCACGCCCAGAGGAATTGTTCAGCGGTCATACCGTGGTAAGTGATAAAGCCCAGCGCCGCAAAGGGTGCGGCGCCGAGAATGCACATCCAACTGACGGTTTCCGTCCCGAAGTGGGGTTTCAGCAAAAAGTACAGCCCCACGGCGACGAGGATCGCCAAGACAGAAAAAACGAACTGCCGCATGGACAGCCCGAAAAACATGGATTCCGTATAGTTGCGAATCTCCCGATTGATTTTTACTTCCAAATTTCTTCCTCCTTTACAGTCCCATCATTTCACGCACAACACGGTCGGCCATTTTGACTGCGCCGACGAGCACCAGCATATTGAAAACCAACTCGCCCACATACGACCACACCTGCGTTGCCGCCGCAGCGTCGGAATCGACGACGGGCGGGCTGGATGCAAACAGGGAGAAAATGATGCAGGCCAGTACGATGATCGCGCCCTCCAAGCAAACGGCGACATAACTCTTGATAAAGCTCTTGCCGATGTTCTGTGACGGCTCGCCCGCAAAGGCCGAGAGCGGAACCGGCGCAATGGCCGTGTAGAGATAAAGTTTGAAAAATCTGCCGTACACGGTCATGATCATGATAAACGACAAGACCGTGATGAACAGCCCGCCGATCAAGGTCACTGCCCACAATGGGATGCTTTCAAAAAAGCCGCAGTCCTCCACGGCGGTCACGATCTCGGCGGGCAGCACGGTTTCCTGCGCTGTGCCGAAGCCTGCGGCGTTCATGATAGTAGAGATCAGCCCCTGCACGATGTTGAATAGGGCGATCATCAGCTCCAAGCCGTATGTGACGGCGGCCTTGGCAAGGGCGAAACGGATAAACACTTTGAGAGCGTGCTCCGGCCGTTT
>OGRE01001765.1_pt1 | contig 17241 bp, 17 predicted proteins | sample 1553421 | NCBI WGS metagenome assembly OGRE01 (sample SAMEA2580076, study PRJEB22360) | human gut metagenome | biome: human gut; feature: human-associated habitat; material: faeces | place: Denmark | collected 2008/2010 | reverse complement strand
TCTGGTCCCAATCGTCGCCGCCCAGGTGGTTGTCGCCGTTGGTGGCCTGCACCTGAATGGTGGAGAAGCCGTCGTCATCCTTGCCGATCTCCAGCAGGGACACATCGAAAGTACCGCCGCCGAGGTCGAAGACCAGAATGGTTTCGTCTTCCTTGCCCTTTTCGAGGCCATAAGCCAGTGCGGCCGCGGTCGGCTCGTTGATGATACGCAGAACGTTCAGGCCTGCGATGGTGCCGGCGTCCTTGGTGGCCTGACGCTGAGCGTCGTTGAAGTATGCCGGGCAGGTGATCACGGCGTCGGTGACCGGCTCGCCGAGGTAGGCTTCGGCATCGCGCTTCAGCTTCATCAGCACCTGTGCGGAAATCTCCTGCGGAGTCCACTTCTTGCCGTCGATTTCAACGGTCCAGTCGGTGCCCATGTGGCGCTTGACGGAGCTGATGGTGCGGTCGACGTTAGTCACGGCCTGACGCTTGGCAACTTCGCCGACAAGGATTTCACCGGACTTGCTGAACGCCACGACGGACGGCGTGGTGCGAGCGCCTTCAGCGTTCACGATAACGGTGGGCTGGCCACCTTCAAGAGTTGCGATGCAGGAATTGGTAGTACCCAGATCGATGCCAACTGCGCGTCCCATAACTTGTCTCCTTTGTAGATAGGTTCGCTATGCGTTTTCTGTTCTGTTCGTTCTTTCGCCCGAGTTTCGGTTTGCCGTCTCTCGGACTTTCCAAAACTTGAGCCTACACCACTCAACTTTTGAACGCAACTTTTTATTCCCGAATCCACAAAAATTCTTGAGCCATCTTCGCTCAACTTTGTCGATCCCCTCAATCTACCGACGCCCACACCCGCCTCACCGTCGGCAGACTAAGAAACAACCCAAACTACCGACCCTGACGACCACCTCACCGTCGGCAGATTGAGAACGCCTCAAACTACCGACGCCTAGAGGACACTAAGCGTCGGCAGTTTGGGAAAAGGATGGACGACCCGGATCAGCGGGTGATCTTCACGGTCTTGATGATCATCGCAATGGCGGCCAACATGGCCACGGCAATCGCGACGACGGCCACCGCGGTACCGGTCTCACCGAGCGGCGAGCCGTCGACCTTCGGATTGTTGTTGACCTTGCCGGAAGCGATCACACCGTTCTTGTCGGCATTCTTGTCGGCGCTCTTGTCGGAAGAACCGGCGGCCGGAGCCTGGAAGTCAACGGTCACGCTCTTGCCGGACTGGCGTCCGGTGACGGTAAGCGTATATTCGTTGCCTTCGGCCACCTTGTCGGGTGCGATCGCGGTGGTCTGCGCGGTCTTGACTCGCACACCGGAGAGCGGAGTGGTGGAGTCGGAAGCGGCAATCACATTGCCCGATTTGTCCTTCAGCTCATAGCTGAGTACAGCATCACCGTTGAAGCCCATCGCATCGGCGGCATACGAGCCGTTTTCGGTGGCGACCTTGACTTCGGCGTTGTCGGACAATGCCTTCTGCTGGTCGGTGGTGGTGGCCAAGCCGAGCGCGCCGGCGATGGTGTAGAAGTTGTCGGTCTGATCGGTCAAGCCGATCACACGCTGGGCGCCCGGACCAGATGCCGCTATGCGCAGCTGAGTGCCGGTGTGTTCCATGTCACCACCGTTGTAGCCGCCTTCCTCATCGCGGGAGTCCTCCTGAGCGGTGCCGTAGGAGACGACCATGTTGTTGCCGTCGGCGGTCTTGAGCACGGTGGAGAGCGCATAGGCCGGCTGAGCGGTGAGAATCTGCGAGGTGTGGGCGTGGTCGGCGGTGACGATCACGAGCGTGTCGGAAAGATCAACGTTCTGCAGCACGTAGGAGATGGCCTGATCGAAGTCATCGGTCTCACCGATCTGTCCACAGGCGTTGCCGGCATGATCCTGCTTGTCGATCGAAGCGCCCTCGATCTGCAGGAAGAAACCGTTGGATTGGCTGGCCGGATTGGCATTGAGCAGTTCGAGTGCCTTCTTGGACATGTCCTTGAGTGAGGAGCCCTGGTTGCCGAGCCACTGATCGTTCACGGTGCACACGGTCGGATTGGCGTCCTTGGACGGATCCTTGGCGGTCGCCTTCGACGCGTTGAACTTGGTCGGCATATTGCCATCGCTCATCAGCGCGAGTACCGGCTGGCCTTCCTTGTATTCAAGCGCGTTCATGGCCGCCGGATCGTTTTCGACGGTCTGGTAGCCCATCTCCTTGGCCTGTTCCCACACGGTCTTGCCCGCATATTCGCCGCCCTGTACGGTCTGGCGGAAGTACTTGGAACCACCGCCGATGGTCACGTCGGCGCGGGTGTCGAGCAGCTGCTCGGAGATGGAGCCGATGCCGCCGTTCTCCTTAAGCTGGTTCACGAGGCAACGCTTCGCAGCATCATTAGAGGAACCATCGGTCTTGCCCTGCGGACCGTAGCAGCCACGCTCGGAGGAATGTGATTCCAGTACGGCCGGAGTGGCGTCCTGGATTTCCGCGGTGGTCACGTTGCCGGTCGCCTTGCCTGCAGCCTTGGCGAGTTCGAACAGATTGAGCTGTGGATTGCCATACACGTCGACATCCACCGCGTTGTTGTAGGTCTTGGTACCGGTTGCCCAAGCAGAACCGGATGCGGAGGAGTCGGTGACTGCGGTAATCTTGCCGGGATTCGAATTGGCGTTCAGATTGCCCTTACCGTCCTTACCGACGGCACTGTCGGAGCTGTTGGAACCGAGCGAGAAGGTCGTGTACTGTCCGGTGCCGGCTTCCACGTCGTCGAGCGCACCGGGCTGACCTACCGCGTCAAGACCGTCGAAATGGCCGTTGACACCCTTGAGATAGTTACGTGCCACGGTGATTTCGGAGTCGCCCATGCCGTCGCCGATGAACAGGACGACATTCTTGGCGGACTTGTTGCCGATTGCTGCGATGCGTTGTGCGCCGCCATGCTGGGCCAGTTCGGCCACGGATTTGCCGTTCGGACTGTAGGTGGATGCGCTGTCAGCGAGCGCCGGTACGGCGAGCGCGCCAAGCGTGGCGACGGAGGCGAACGCCGCGATGGCGCCCTGAAGAGCCTTGTGCTTGCCCATGTGTTCTTCTTTCTTCTGCACGCGGAACCTTTCCGCGCCTTAATGTTGCGGAATCTTACGTTTCCATCACCCACGCTAAGTATGCAAAACCAACGCAGTTCAATTCGCACCCTAACGGCAGATGAATTCTGAGCCTGCCAAAGTGAATAACTTCCCTACCATCACAAAACGGGTCTGTGACCCCCTGTTATGAGGAAGTCGCAGACCCGTTGACTCGCTTATATGATATCGACCGCTGATTCATCGCATATGGCGGATGCCCCCTAGCATGCTTATCAGCTACGCAACAGAATCTCCTCCAAGACGCCGTTTACCGCGTCGGGCATGCCGTATGCGACGAACGGTTCCTTGCTGAAGCGTGGTTTGCCGTCAAGCGTGCGCAAGGCGCCAACCGCTCGGACGCCTTGTTCTCGGATTGCCTGTAACGCATGCTCTTTGGTGACATACGGCATCTGTGCATGTAGCAGCGCATCAAGTACATCCTTGTCAATCGGATTATCCGCGACGGACAAACCTTTTGGAACGGCGACACTCAGCCGAGCAGTTGAAGGCACGTCATGTACGGCGACGGACAGGCTCAGCGTCTGTTCATCGTACACAATCTCAGCCGTCTCGCAGGCGATGCCGTTGATGGTAACCTGCAGTTCGTCGGACCCAACCGGCGAGACGCCACGGAACACAATCGTCCAATCGCGTCGTTCCGGCACGGATTCGACGACTCCGTCAACCGGTGAAATCTCGAACCGACTGCCGCCGGATCCGGTAGCGTCACCATCCTTGGCACTATCAGCAATGTCGGCACGCCAATCGAACGTCATCATCGTAGCCGCGATGTGCGCACGTCTCGCGCAGGATACGATTCCGTCATCCTCACGCAACGTGAAAGTTCCGTCCGTACCGGGAAAACCAGCACGTGCAGGACCGAGGGATTGCGAAGGTCGTTGACATCGTCACCGGTTGCAAGTTCCTGCAACGGAATGATGCCACCCGCTTTAGCGAACACAGGTATGCGGTCAAGCGCGCGCCACACTTCAAGTCGCCGCCCGGACGCGTTATCGGAGACATAGCGCCGTCCATCGAAGAAGTCGTACCATTCGCCTTGCGGCAACCATGCTTCAGTCCTGCCACGCTGTGCCGTCGGATCGTCATCGGTCACGATGGGTGCCACCAGCAGTTCGGTACCGAATCGGAATTCGTCTTGCCGTCGACTTCATCGGCCTCGACGATGACGTTCGATCCGGAATCATCGATCACAGCCCAACCGTCACGTGAGAGTACACCGTCATCCAACGCGATTTCGCCATCAGCCTCGTCGAGTGTACGCGCGGTACCTTTGAGATTGTGCAGAGGCGCATCGCCGTAATGCCAAGTATTGAACTGAGTATCGGAGACGCCTTTGACGACGATGCTCAGCCCTTCCTTGCTGAACGGTTTGCCGTCGTAGGTCAGGTAGAGTGCAGGGGTATCGACGATGAGCAGCCCGTTACGATGCGTTACGGTGAATTCCGGATCGGCTCCAAAGTCGCGATTGACGGCCATCTGCGTCAACCGATCCTCAAACTCGCCTGAATCGGACCATTCGAGCCGAATGAGGGATTCGGTGAGGATGCCGATCCTCCAATGCTTGCCCTGTAGGACTGTCGCGTCGCGCATGCACGGTCGTGCATTGCGTACATAGTCGATGAATACGTTGCTTGTCATGGTGTTTCCCACTTTACTTGCCACTGCCAGTCGCGATGCCGGCGATGAACTGCTTCTGGAAGATCATGTAGACGATGATTACCGGCACGATGGCCAGCGAGGTGGCCGCGAACAGTCCGCCGTAATCAGTGCCGTACTGGCCGTTAAAGGCCTTCAATCCGACGGCGAGCAGCTGCTTTTTCTCATCAGTGATCATAAGGAACGGCCACAGGTAGTCTTCCCAGTTCCACAGGAACGTGATATCGCCAATGCTGCGATGGTATTGTGGCTCATCGGCAGGATGATGCTGTGGAAGATTCTGGTTTCGGAAGCACCGTCGAGTTTGGCGGCTTCGATCAGCTCATCGGAGATGCCGGCGATGGATTGGCGGAACAGGAAGATGCCGAACGCGCTTATCATGCCGGGCAACACGAGGGACGTGTAGGTGTCTTGCAAACCCCAGTTGGTGAACATCTCGTACTGCGGGATGATGGTTACGGCCCATGGGATCATCATGGTGCTCATGACGACGCCGAAGAGCAGGTTACGGCCACGGAAGCGCATTTTGGAAAACACGTAGCCGAGCACGGCACTGGTATAAACCGCAATGCCGGTTTTCAGACCCGCTACGACCAGAGAGTTGATGAACAAGCGCAGGAAATTGAATTTTTCCTGGATACTCACATAGTTGGCAAGTGCGGATGGCTTGGGGAACAGCCCTCCGGTCACCTTGACGATCTCGCTGTTCGGTGCAAATGACGAGATAAACATCCAGATGAAAGGAACGATGGTGATCAGGGCGACGGCGAACAATAACGCCGTGAGGATGATGCCGCCGATTCTGCGATTTTTCATGCCAGGTCCTCCGAATCTCCCGAAATCTTGAACATGATGAGGGTCAGCACGCCGGTAAAGAGGAAGAGGATGACCGCCTGCGCCGACGCGACTCCGAAGTTATATTTCTGGAATGCCTGATTGAAGATGAGATAGCTGATGGTGTAGGTCGATGTTCCCGGCCCGCCTTCGGTCATGACGAGAATTTGCACATATGCCTGCAGATAGCTGATAAGCGACGTGATGACGATGAATAAGGTGGTCGATTTAAGCAGTGGCAGAGTGAAACAAGCATCACGAATCATTCGGAGGCACCATGAAGGCGAGTATCGGCGACATAGCACTCAAAGCCGGCGTATCCAACGCGACGGTGTCGCGCACCTTCGCGCACCCTGAGCAGGTATCCGAAGCAACTCGCATCAAAGTGCAGGCCGCAGCCGATGCGTTGAATTTCAGCATCTCCCGATCGGCGAGAATCCTCAAATCAGGACGCACCTACCGTGTCGCATTGCTAATCGGCAGTCATGCCATCGAATGGTTCACGGCAGAGATTATCGCCGGACTCAACGACGTCCTACGCGACGCCGGCTACGATCTCGTCATCTACCCCATCGAAGGGGCCGAGGCACGCGATGCATTCTTCGAAGAGCTGCCCGTCCGCAACAACGCAGATGCCGTGTTCGTATCCTCTTTCGGCATCAGCCCAGACGAAGTGAAGCATCTCGGCACCGCCAAAATACCGATTGTCGGAGTCAACACCACCAGCGAGGGCTTCGATGCGACTGTTGGCATCGACGACAAGGAAGGCATTAAGCTCATCGTGCGGCATCTTGCCAAACTAGGGCATCGCAATCTTCTGTACCTCTATGAGAGCTTCTCATCTACGCTCGGTTTCAGTTCATACAACCGCATCACTGGATTTCAAGAAGCCTGCGGCACCATCGATGGCATGAATGCGCGCACACTGGCCGTGCAGAAGAACGACAACATCATCGATGCCGCGATCTCCGAAATGATGGCGCAGGACAATCCGCCCACTGCCCTATGCTTCCACCAGGATTCGCAGGCTATCCCGCTGTTCTTCCGTCTTCAACGAAGCGGGCTATCCATCCCATTGGATATTTCCGTGACAGGTTTCGATGACAGCGCGTTCGCCGAAGAAGCCCAATTAACCACCGTCCGGCAACGGCCGCATGATATGGCCGTCGCAGCTGCAAGGAAAGCGCTGGATCTGATTGAAGGACGACCCGTCCCCAAACCGTTCGAGACGTTCCCGGTTCAACTACAGGTACGCGGCTCGACCGCAAAGCCACGAACTACGCCTTTACTGTAGATACGGTTGTTTCACAGACGGATGCCCGACCTCGCCAATCGATCTTGGCGCAGGTCTTCTGACCGGCATTGACCGAAACTATGCGCGGGAACCACGAGCCGCACGAGTGGCTTTGACGGCCACGAAGAAGCTGCGGACCAATAACACGCACAGGTAGGCCGCGAACATGATGGCTCCGGCACGCGGCGAGACCGCCCCGGCGACCCATGTGCCGAAAGGTGTGGTCAGCGCAGCTATGACGCCGATGATCAGCCCGGCCTTGATGTGCACCAACTTACGTTTCATATTCGCCACACTGGTGGTGATCGAGTTCGGGAACATGGCAAGCAACGAAGTACCGCGCGCGATCAGATCGGATGCCCCGAACAGTATCGACAATGCCGGCACGGCCAGTGCGCCGCCGCCAATACCCAGCAACCCGGCCAAAGTGCCGATGACCACGCCCAACAGCACCAGCCCGATGCCCGTCACCACACTCATGAAGATCCGTTGGTCCCGCGACGGCGTAAAAATCACCTGATTGGCGGTTACGAATATCAGAAACACCACGAACACCCACCGCAGTACGAGTTCTGGCAACCGCGACAACAGCCAGCTACCAAACTGTCCGCCGGCGAACATGCCAACGAACAGCAGCGGGCCGCGACCCAGTCGACGTTGCCATTGTGCGCATAGGAAATCACACCGGAAATCGACGTCGGTACGATCGCCAGCATGGAGGTCGCCGCCGCATGGCGTTGCGACAGTCCGAGCCACACCAGTGCGGGCACGATCACCGTACCGCCGCCGATGCCGAACATGCCGGACAACAGGCCGACGATCATGCCGACAATCACCAGCACCATCATGCCGTGAGGCGATTCATCCAGCCCACTCGGATTCGGCCCGAATAGGCGATCCTGCCCATCATTTTCAGTCATATCGTCCCCATGACGCAACCCTCCTTCCATCTTCCGCTATCACGCCCGATGTTGCTGCAGTCGCACGCAGAGGATAATGGCCATCTACTATTGGGCATGTCCGAAGCCACTATTGCTCCCAAAAAGAGCGTCTACTTGTATCGGCAAAGTCTCGACACATGTCGCAATACGGCAACAAAAAATACGCCAACACGCATAAACCCTCCGACTTTGACAGTAGCGAACCGGTTCGATACAATCAATCTCGGACCGGTTCGACACAGACGATGACCGTCTGCAAGAATCAGGCCACGGTCAGATTGTATCAGGCAAGAGAGGGCCCGCATATGACCTTGACAAGTGATTTCCGACGAAGGAAGGTCGCAAGGAGGAAAGGAAACCCCATGAAGAATCTCACGAAAGGCATCGCCGCTGTCGGCGCGTTGGCCATGTTGACGGGCGTCGGCGCCTGCGGTTCCAACACCGCGGACGACAAAGGACATGTCTATTTCCTGAACAACAAGCCGGAAGTTGTCAATCAGTGGAACGAACTCGCCGAAATGTACACCAAGCAAACCGGCGTGAAAGTGGATATTCAGAGCGCCACCTCCGGCAGCTACGAGTCCACTCTGTCGTCCGAACTCGCTAAGAACAACGCCCCGACCATGTTCGGTATCGGCGGCTTCGATCAGTATGCCAAATATAAGGACTACCTCGAACCTTTGCAGGATACTGAGGCTTACAAGCTTCTCAACGATCAGGGCAAGCAGATGGCCCACAAGGACGGCGACAACGTGTACGGCCTGCCATATGCCGCCGAATGGTTCGGTATCATCGTCAACAAGAAGCTCATCAACGAGTATGCCAAAAAGGACTACGCCGTCATCAAGTCCTTCGACGACATCAAGGACTACAACACTTTGAAGAAGGTCGCCGACAGCATGCAACAGCATAAGGATGATTTGGGCATCGACGGCGCGTTCTCCACGCCGGGTCTGGACTCATCCAACTACTACCGATATGCTTCGCATATGACTCAGGTGCCAGTCGCCTACGAGTACATTGACGAGGGCGTGGACTTCGAGAAGGAACTCAAGGGCACCTATCTCGATAACTACAAGAATCTGTGGGATCTCGAGATGAAGGACAACCCGACCGAAAACACCATGCTTGGCTCGGTGAATTATGAGGACTCCACCGCCGAGTTCTCCGCCGGCAAGGTCGCTTTCTACCCGAATGGTGTATGGGCCTATAGCCAGATCAAAGGCAACGAAGTTGCCGATGAAGACTTGGCCATGCTGCCGTACTACATGGGTTTCCCGAATGAGAGCAAGTACGCCGCGAACTCCATCTATGACATCTCCTGGTCTGTGAACAAGAACGCTTCCGACAAGGACAAGAAGGCCACTGAGGATTTCATCAAGTGGATGGTCTCCGACGAGGATGCCAAGAAGATTCTCTCCAAGGATATGGGCTTCGCCGTTCCGTTCACCACCTTTGACTCCGAGGATTTCCAGCCTGACAACCCGCTGACCAAGTCCGCGCTCAAGCTTGAGTCCGATGGCCTCACTCCAATTCATGGCGCCTATATTCCGGGACAGGCATGGGCTGACGGCGTGGCCAATGCACTGCTCGAGTACGCTCAGGGCACCGGTGACTGGAATGGCGTGAAGAAGGCATATCTGGACGATTGGACCAGCGCCTGGAATGATTATGAAAACAACTTCGGCATGCTTCCGCCGGCCCACAAGTGATTCGCCTATGGGCCGCGGTGAATCGCATAACGCCATTTTCACCTGGTCCATAACGGCATGACCACAGTCTCCATCGGCTTTCTCGCTCGCCGATGGAGACTTTCTCATATTCAAAAAACAAACAACGTCTGTGACCGAAGCTGATACGCACAGATATGAATGTATCGCGCAAACAGACGCAGCATACGCCATGAAAGGAACGAACATGACACTAGAATCCTTGACCAAGATACGGCACGAATCAAGCCGCGCAGTCAACGCGGAAAACCCGACCGGCGAACCGGGCAAAGGCGGCATAGCGGCCAGTGAGCTTGGCCCAAGTCGCAAAGGCAGCCCTTGCCTACGTAACATACCCGTCGGCGCAACGGCGACTCTTGCTGATATCACCGGCCCCGGCTGCATTCGACACATCTGGATAACCGTTGACGAGAAGACCACCGATGCCGATTGTTTTGTACTGCGGGACCTTGTGCTGCGCTTCTATTGGGATGACGAGGAGGAACCAAGTGTGGAGTGTCCGCTTGGTGACTTCTTTTGCTGCGGATTCGGCCGTGCGTGCCTAGTAAATTCCATGCCTGTTGCCGTAGTGCCGAACCGCGGTTTCAACATGTACTTTTCGATGCCGTTCGGCGCACGCGCACGCATCACGCTCGAAAACCAACACAAGAACGCCATCAGCGCATTTTTCTACCAGATTGACTACACCGTGAATGACGAGCCGTTCGACGATGACATTGCCTATTTCCACGCACAATGGCGGCGCCAGCGCCTTACTGAAAAGGGGAGAGACTATGTGGTGCTTGATGGCGTGAAAGGTGAAGGGCATTATGTAGGTACCTACCTGGCACTGACCACGCTTGAGCGCTACTGGTGGGGTGAAGGCGAATTCAAATTCTACATCGATGACGATGAAGAGTACCCCACGATCTGCGGCACCGGCACCGAGGACTATTTCGGAGGCTCTTGGAGCTTCGCCAAGCAGGTCAATGGCAAGACCGTGGAGCAAAACTACTGCACACCGTATCTCGGATACCCGTATTACTCTTCACACGACGAGCTGATTCACAACGATTATCACAATGATGATTGCCCCCCGATGCGTGGCTTCTACCGTTGGCACATCCCCGATCCGATTCGTTTCCGTTCCAACCTGAAGGTGACCGTTCAGCAAATCGGTGTTGGTCACCGCGGATTCTTCGAACGTCAGGATGATGTGGCATCAGTTGCCTACTGGTACCAGAAGGGGCCACACGCTCCATTTCCGCAACTACCTAGCGCCGAGGAACGTTGGCCGCGCTGACGTCATCCATAAGTAGCTCACCTCAAGCCGCATCCCTTGTCTCTCAGGGGATGCGGCTTTTTGCTACAGTCAATCGTTTGATGTACAACTTTTTTAGCAAACGCTTGCATAGTGTGTCGCCTAATTTTATGCCTAAAAATGGCAGCAAATAGCGGATTGCCCGGTATTGCAACGTGATAAATCAACAAAATACTGCCATCGTTTGCAAAAAAGATGAAAGTGATGCATAATAGGGGCATCGGCAGAAAGCAGCACTATCTCAGTGCACATATCCAACGGGGACGTTGGACCCGATGCAGAAAAGGAAGGTTCGAAGATGAATCGTAAATTGAAGTCCGCACTAGCCCTCATTGCGGTCACCGCCATGTCTGTCACGACATTTGCCGCTTGTGGCAGCTCATCGAGCTCTGATTCAAGCAAGGGCAAGGTATACTACCTCAATTTCAAACCAGAAGCCGCCGACGAGTGGGCCGATTTGGCTGCGGAGTACACTAAGGAAACCGGTGTCGAGGTCAACGTTCAGACCGCGGCCTCCAATACCTATGAGCAGCAGCTCAAGAGCGAGATGGCTAAGTCCGAGGCACCGACCCTGTTCCAAGTCAACGGTCCGGTCGGTTACGCCAACTGGAAGAACTACACTGCTGACATGTCCGGCACAGAGGTATACAAGCAACTGCAGAACCAAGATGTTGCCCTCAAGGATGGCGACAAGGTCGTTGGCGTACCGTACGTCATGGAGACTTATGGCCTAATCTACAACAAAGACATCCTTAACAAATACTTCAGCACTTCCGGTGCCAAGGCCAAGTCCATCAAAGACATCAACTCCTTTAGTAAGCTGAAGGCCGTTGCTGACGACATGCAGTCCAAGAAGGATGAACTCGGCATTAAGGGCGCCTTCACCTCTGCTGGTTTCGACTCCAGCTCCGATTGGCGTTTCAAGACCCATCTAGCCAACCTGCCTCTTTACTATGAGTTCAAAGATGACAACATCACTGAACAGCCGGCCACTATCAAGGGAACCTATCTGCCGGAGTACAAGAACATCTTTGACCTGTACATCACCGATTCCACCACCGAGCCGTCCCAACTAAGCTCCAAGACTGGTGACGACGCCAATTCCGAATTCGCACTCGGCGAGGCCGCTTTCTATCAAAACGGCACTTGGGCATGGTCCGATTTGCAGAAAGCCGGCATGGAGGCCGATTCCGTTGGTATGATGCCAATCTACATCGGCGCCAAGGGCGAGGAGAACCAAGGTCTGGCAACCGGCTCCGAGAATTACTGGTGCATTAATTCGAAAGCATCCAAGGCCAATCAGAAAGCGACCGCCGACTTCCTGAAGTGGGTCATCACCTCCGATAAGGGCAAAGAAGCGCTGTCTCAGAAGATGGGCTTCACCACCCCGTTCAAGACCTTCTCCAGCGTCAAATCCGACAACCCGCTGGTCACTGACGCCATGGACGACCAAAAGTCCGGTACCACCGCAGTGTCTTGGAACTTCACCATGATGCCGTCCGAACAATGGAAGAACGACCTCGGCTCCGCTTTGCTCGAGTATGCCCAAGGCACCGGCAATTGGGATGGCGTCAAGTCCGCGTTCGTGGATGGCTGGGCCAAGGAATATGCCAACGCCCACAAGTGACCGCAATTGACTTCACTGTCTGATTCTCTCCTTATAGAAAACCGCTCCGGAACCAACCGGAGCGGTTTTCTATGTATCGGTAAGCGATTAGCCCTTATCCAAGGACACTCGCGAAGTGCTGGAGCGAACGATCAGTTGCGCCGGAAACGTCTGAAACGGCATACCCGTGGTCTTGCGATTGATCAAGTCAAGAGTCTTACAAGCCGCCTCGTGTGCCATGCCAATCGGATCCTGGCGAATCGTGGTCAAGCCGATATCGTGCGCATAGAAGCTGTCGTCATAGCCGATGACGGAAATATCAGACGGAATACGGTAGCCACAACGCACAAGCTGATAAATCAGTGGAATCGCGATGCCGTCCTCCTGACAAGCGATGGCGGTTGGCATTTGCGGCAAGCTCAGCAACTCGGAGACAATCGTGCTAATGCGGTCCTCACTTTCCTGCGCAACCAACGTAGTTGGCGTGACACCCTGTTCCAGACAGGCCTTGACGAAGGAGTCATAACGTTGCTGCACACTGAAGTGCAAGGAAACCTCACGCGACGTACGTACGTAGACAATGTTGCGATGCCCCAGCCCGATAAGATGGCGCGCAACCAGACGCGAACCTTGATCATCGTCTATCCCCACGGCCGCAGTGAAACCGTATTCTCTTGGATTCACACAGTTGATGCCGATAATTGGTACGCCGGTGCTGGCCAGCTGTGCGCTTTCCTGCGCATCGACATCGATGGAAGCAACGATCACCGCGTCGGCATTGCGACGAACCGGCAGCATATCAAAGAACTCACGGCGTTCCTCGATACTGGAGATCTGGAAGATCGATAAATCATAGCCGTCTGCGTGCAAAACCTGGTTCAACCCTTCGATGACGGAAGCGCTGAACCATAGTCGGATATGGTCGCTCATCAGCAAGGCGACACGCAATGCTTTGCCGGACTTGAGCGCAGTGGCCGAACGGGAGATGGAGAAACTCATCTCGTCGGCGATGCGCAACACCCTGGACCGTGTCACCTCAGATACGAGCTCAGGTCGGGTGAATGATCTGGACACCGTGGAAACCGACACCTTTGCCGCTTTGGCAACGTCTTGAATATTGACTGACATGCACAACTCCTTTATGGCAGTAGATACTACAAGACACAACGTGTTTTGCAAAAAATATCCAAACGTTTGCAACGACACGACAATACGTATTTCTTGCTTATTTCCAAGGGTATCCGTATACTGATAACTGTTCACATTTGATAAATGAATTGACGTTGCATGAAAATCATGACAACGTTTGACTTTTATTTATCTGTGAAGTGGGTATTCTCGAACCGGTTCGAACCCGACGTTGCGGTCACGGTCGAACTGTCGTTGAATCACTCGAGGGGTGTTCCCAAGGAGGAGAAAGTGGGCATGAAATGATTACGATGTCCGGCAAGGCAATTCGCAGGTGGTGGGCGCTGTTTGCGCTACCCACGTTCGCGGCTTTCGTCATTGGTTTCCTGGTGCCGTTCGCCATGGGCGTGTACCTGTCGTTCTGCAAGTTCAGCACGGTCACTGACGCCACGTTCGTGGGCGTGTCGAACTACCAAAACATAATCACGGATCCGGAGTTCCTGCACGCGCTGGTGTACACGGTCCTGTTCACGATTGTGACAACCGTGGTGATCAACGTAGTCGCGTTCGCCATTGCGTACATGCTGACCAAGGCCATCAAGGGCTCCACGCTGTTCCGTTCGGTGTTCTTCATGCCGAACCTAATCGGCGGCATCATCTTGGGCTATATCTGGCTACTGCTGCTCAACGGCGTACTGGCGCACTGGGGTCGTTCGATCACATTCTCGGGCGTGTACGGCTTCTGGGGCATGGTTCTGCTGACCTGCTGGCAGCAAATCGGTTACATGATGATCATCTACATCGCGGGTCTGCAGGGCCTGCCCGGCGATGTGATCGAGGCTGCCGCGGTTGACGGCGCGAACTCCCGCCAGACGCTGTTCAACGTGACGATTCCATTGATGATGCCGTCAATCACAGTGTGCACATTCTTGACGGTGACCAACGGCTTCAAGATGTTCGACCAGAACCTCGCCCTGACCAATGGCGCCCCGTCAAATAGCTCCGAGCTCTTGGCTCTGAACATCTACCGCACGTTCTACGGACGCGCCGGCTTCGAGGGCGTGGGCCAGGCCAAGGCCGTGGTGTTCTTCATCATCGTGGCCGTGATTGCCCTCATCCAGAACAAGCTCACCACCAGCAAGGAGGTCCAAGCATGAGCGACAAGGTCAAGCATCCTGTATTCTGGACGGTTTTCCTTTCCATCGTCTCGCTGGCATGGGTCTATCCAATCGTGCTGGTGCTGATCAATAGCTTCAAGCAGAAGGCTTACATCTCGCGCAACGCATTCTCCCTGCCCACCGGCAAGGCCTTCGTGGGACTGGAGAACTACATCAGAGGCATCGAGCGCACGAACCTAATCAGCAGTTTTGGCTGGACCGTAGTCGTCACGGTCGGCGCGGTCCTGCTGATCATCGTGTGCACGTCGATGTGCGCTTGGTGGATTGTACGTACGAACAACTGGGCTGCGCGCCTGCTGTACACACTGTTCCTGTTTAACATGATTGTTCCGTTCCAGATGGTCATGTTCACGCTTTCCAAGCTCGCCGACATGATGGGCCTGAACACCCCATGGGGCCTGTGGATTGTGTATCTAGGCTTCGGTGCGGGCTTAGCCGTGTTCATCTTCACTGGCGTGGTCAAGGGCATCCCGTCCGAACTCGAGGAGTCTGCGATGATCGACGGCGCGTCGGTACCGAGAATCTTCTTCCAAATCGTACTGCCTATCATGCGCCCGAGCCTGATTTCAGTGGCGATCCTGCAGACGATGTGGATCTGGAATGACTTCCTGCTGCCGTACCTGACGTTGGACATGCGCCGTTTCAAGACGATGTCGATTGCGATTCAGTACCTCAAGGGTGGTTATGGATCAGTGGACATGGGCGCCATGATGGCCTGCTTGGTGGTGGCGATTGTGCCGATCATCATATTCTACCTGTGCTGCCAGAAGTACATCATCAAGGGCGTGATGGCCGGCGCTGTCAAAGGCTGATTAACTTCATCGCATGAGGGGTGCTGTCGGAATTTTCGTCGGCACCCCTTTTCTTCATATCCGCAGAACACGCACGTCAACCGTTGCAAACACTTATGTTAACGTGTCTCTAGCAGTTGTCATGACAGCAATGTCGTTCGTCAGTGGAGGATTCTCTATGAAAGCGAGCATCCAAGCCGTGGCCGCCGAAGCGGGAGTATCGATTTCGACCGTCTCTCGCACATTCGCCAAACCGAATCTGGTGCTGCCGGAGACTCGCAGCAAAGTGATGGCAGCCGCGGAAAAACTTGACTACCGCATCTCCCGCTCAGCGGCCGCACTGAAAACCGGTCAATCGTTCCGCGTCGCGCTGTTGATGAGCGATTCGATTTCGACTTGGTTCAATTCCAATACCTATGCCGGATTGGATTCCGTGCTGCACCCGGCCGGATATGACATTTCCATCTTCGAGATGGCCGACGCGCACGACCGCCATGAGTTCTTCGCAACGTTGCCGGTACGCCGCAACGTCGACGCGGTCATCGTAAACTCCTTCAACATCGTGCCCGAAGAGGTCGAAAAACTTTCGAACATGAAGGTACCGATCGTCGGCATCAACATTCCATCAATCAACGGATTCAATGCCACGGTGAGTATCGACGACCGTCAGGCCATGCATGTTGCTGTGAAGCACTTGTTCTCCATGGGCCACCGACGTATCGCTTATGCGTACGAGACATCAAATGACAATAACCAGAACATGGTCTTCAGCGCAGAAGCGCGTCTGCATGGGCTGATGGAAACTGCCGAAGAGCGAAAGATGACGGTGGAACGCATCGCAATCCGCAACTATGAAGACGCCACCAACACTATTCTCAATTCATTGCTGACCATGGACCCCGCCCCCACCGCACTGTATTGCGAAAGTGACGAGCTGGCATTGCCTGTCATCTATAAGTTGTGCCAGTACGGGCACGCCGTCCCTCAAGAGCTCTCGGTCGTCGGATTCGACGACGTACCACTTGCCGCAAAGATCGGCCTGACCACGTTGCATCAGGATCCGTTCAACATGGGCGAAAACGCCGCACGTAAGATGCTGAGTGTCATGTCCGGAAAAACACCGAAACCGCTGCATGAAACACTACAGGCACAACTCATGATGCGTGAAACCACCGCATTCATCGACTGACCAAGCCACTACTACCTCGCCAAAGGGTTCTCTATGGCACATATGCTGTAACTGACTGCCCAACCGGCTATGAATCCGAAATCACCATTCAGAGTGACCTTGGCGCATCGGCATCATCATCGAATCTCTAATTCTGTCCGGAATGGCAGGAAGATGGCATTTTCGAAAACCACGACACGCAGATAGTCATGACATCACGACCGGAATCCGACCAGCAATTCACCAAGACCCTGCAGGATGACCTACTCATCATCGACACTCCGGCCCTTCAGCCTGCCTATGGTATGCGCCCCCTCAGCAAAGAAGGTTTGAGTGTAGTGGTTAAAGGCCCTGCACCAAGCCAGATGAACACATACGCATTACGGTGAGGTTCAGCATGGCAAATCTTCGCGGTACCGGTGAAGCTCAACCTGACTAGTCCTATATCGTAATGCGCAAACGGGGCTTGGCGGATAAACCGCCAAGC
>OGRE01001762.1_pt1 | contig 17278 bp, 18 predicted proteins | sample 1553421 | NCBI WGS metagenome assembly OGRE01 (sample SAMEA2580076, study PRJEB22360) | human gut metagenome | biome: human gut; feature: human-associated habitat; material: faeces | place: Denmark | collected 2008/2010 | reverse complement strand
AGAAAGCCGGACTGGCTGCCCGGCTTTCCTGTCCAAATTTATTGTAATAGGAGGCAACGAAAAATGACCATCTTCAAGCATGAGCTGTGGCAAGGTAGAACTGCTTTTGTGATTTGGACAGGCTCTATCGCCTTTCTGCTTATCATTTGTGTATTCATGTTTCCTGAGATGAAAGGCGAAATGGACGCTGTAGGAGAAATGTTTGCGTCGATGGGCAGTTTCACCGCCGCGTTCGGGATGGACCGCCTGAACTTCGGAACACTGATTGGATTCTATTCCATCGAGTGTGGAAATATCCTGGGGCTTGGAGGCACGTTCTTTGCCTCTCTCATGGGCGTTTCTGTCCTTTTCAAAGAGGAAAAGGGTAGAACGGCGGAGTTTTTGCTGACGCATCCCATATCGAGAACACGCGTTGTCACCGAGAAACTGGCGGCAGTCCTTGCACAGATCACATTGATGAACCTTATCCTACTTGGCCTTCCCTTGTTGTCGATGGCACTGATTGGAGAGAATATCCCTTGGAAAGAGGTCCTGCTGATGCACGGGGCCTATTATCTGCTCCAACTGGAGCTGGCGGGAATCTGTTTCGGCATATCAGCGTTCCTGCGTCTTGGCGGCAACGGGATCGGTATGGGGCTTGCCGCCATGATGTATTTTTTGAATCTAATCGCCAATATGACAGAACACGCAAGGTTTCTAAAATATATAACCCCATTTGGATACTGCGAAGGCGGAGACATAATATCCAACGGAAGACTGGATACCGGGCTTATTACAGTAGGAATGTTGTTTGCCTCTGCTGGCGTCACAATGGCGTATTGGAGGTATAGTAAAGTAGATATTCGATGATTTATGTGCCGACCTTGGGATTGGATGTGAAGTGATAAAATAATGGTAGACACAAAAGTACCTACCATTATTTTTATGCTATTATAGACATGGAGGTGGCAATATGACTGGTAAATACACGATGCGAAGCAAAGAAGAAAAGTTAGCTATTGTAAAGAGGAATTTAGCAGGAGAAACTTCAAGGTCGCTCGAAAGAGAAACAGGATGCAGTCATCGGTTAATACAAGAGTGGACCAGAAAGTATCTAGCAGAAGGTGAAGCCGGGCTGGAAGTTAAGAAGAAACCCGGGAATCCTTTATCTCGTTATGAGCGCCGGAATGAACTGACCTACGAGGAGCAGCTGCAATACCAAATCGAACTGCTGAAGCGAGAGCTGGTCAAGAAAGAGGCGGAGGTACTTCGTTTAAAAAAACGGAACGAACAAAAAGGGGGCGATGCCCGAAAAAGATGATCCGAGAGATGTATGCCGAGATTCAAAAGCAGACAGACAAACATTCTGTCAGCGAACTTTGTGAAATCTACGGTGTTTCTCGCAGCGGCTACTACAAGTGGCTGAAGCGAGCAGGACAGTTAAATGGGAACTCAGCGATACTTTTGACAATTTCCTCGTTATGAAGCCGGCAGAGCGCCTTCTGAAAAGAAAAATGAGCACCGAACACCAAGTCCTTTTGCACAGCGACCAAGGTGTCCAGTACTCATCCGCAGGTTATTGTAACCTGCTTAAAGAATACAATGTAATTCAAAGTATGTCAAGGGCCGGAAACCCTCGCGACAACGCAGTTATGGAAAGCTTTTGGGGGCGATTCAAGGACACGCTGCGCAAGCACTTCCGTTACTGGGAACGTGATGATCTGAGATCTACCATTGAGCAGGCAATCTACTATTTCAACAATGAACGACCCGTCCGCAAACTAAAAGGTAAACCACCAGTCCCGTATAGAACAGAACTGGTGGCATAAGAAATTTTGTGTCTACTAACTATTGACTACTTCAGACTACACCGGGGAGGACGGGCTTTTATATTGCGGGAGCTGCCGCCAGCCCAAAGAAGCCTATTTTCCGGAGGGCAAGACGCTTTTCGGACGTGACCGACACCCTCGGGCGTGTGACTGCAAGAGGAAAATCCTTGACGAACAGCAAGCCGCCGAGGATATACGCAGACATTTTGACACGGTTGAACGGCTGAAACGGAAAGGTTTCACCGACCCGGCTATGAGGGAATGGAATTTTGACAATGACAACGGGAAATGCCCGCAAATGGAATTTGCCCGTGAATATGTGGAGCAATGGGGGCATATGAAAGCGGAGAACCACGGGCTGCTGTTATGGGGGAATGTCGGCACAGGCAAGAGCTTTTTTGCCGGGTGTATCGCCAATGCCCTTATGAAACTTGAAGTGCCTGCATGACAAATTTTGCCCTTATCCTCAATGACCTTGCCGCCAGCTATAAGGACAGGAACGAGTACATATCCCGCTTTTGCAGCTTCCCTCTGCTTATCCTTGACGATTTCGGCATGGAGCGTGGCACGGAATACGGCTTAGAGCAGGTCTATAACGTGATTGACAGCCGATACCGAAGCGGCAAGCCCTTAATCGTGACAACAAACTTGACGCTGGAGGAATTGCAGAACCCGGAGGACACCGCCCATGCCCGGATATATGACCGCCTTACGGAAATGTGTACCCCCGTCCGCATTACCGGGGAGAATTTCAGAAAAGCCAGAGCAAGGGAGAAAATAGAACAGCTTAAAACGCTGCTGAACAGAAAGGAGAGCCTATGACCGACACCCCCAACAGAAGCACCGCCACTACCGCCCGCCGCCCGGATTGCGTGACCGAGGTACGCCGGGGGAACACCGTCCTTGTGGTTTCCGGCTACTTCAAACAGGACACCACCGCCACCGCCGCCGACAAGATGATGAAAGTGCTGGAAGCCGAAAGCGCAGCCGGGGAAAGAGCCGCCCACGCCATATAAAGTGACATTCCTTGATTAAAAACATTCGACATTATATCCCATAAAGTAGCAAAAAGGACTGTACAGCCAGCCCCGCCCTATGGTATAATAGACCTACGGAATAGTGGGCTGGCTGTCGGAAACGGAGGAATCTATGTCAAGACAGACCACCACAACACTTATCACCGCCCTTTATCCGAGATTATCCCATGAGGACGAGCTTTCCGGGGAATCCAATTCCATGGATGACTATTACTGCGAATGTCGTTTCTGGGATTTGCTCATCCAAAAGGCTCTGTACATCTTCGGCATTGGCGAAACCGGTAGTCCCCCCCTTTTTTTTTAGCTGCAAGCAAATACTCATTTTTTAAAAATCATACCGGGATTATTATAGAAAAACAAACCACGACGGGGTATTATATAACCAATATAATATTATGAAAGGAGAACTTGCTATGGCATTGATTCAGTACAATTACAAAAGCCAGTCCATTTCCAGAAACGTTCCTTTCACCGTGATACTCCCCACCGATGGTCTCAGCTTTTTTAAACCTGAAGAATTTGAGGCCCGTGGGCAGAACCCCATCGGCCGTCCCAAGCTCCATGTTTATGAGCCCGGGATGAAGTTCCAGACAGTCTATGTGATGCACGGAGGCGGCGAGGACCAGTCCGTTTCGGCCCGCTATGTGGCGCTGGAGCGTTATGCTCAAACGAACAAGGTCATGCTGGTCTGTCCGGATTTCCAGTTTTTCGGCACAGACTGCGCCGGGGGAAACTACTTTACTTACCTGACAGAGGAACTCCCCAGAATCATACAGACGGTTTTCCCGTCCTCTCCAAAACGTGAGGACAACTTTGTTATGGGCTATGCCATGGGCGCAAATGTTGCTTTGGGCATGGCTGTCCTGAGGCCGGATCTATTTCATGCCTGCCTAGACATTTCCGGCGGTATCGGCATGACCTTAGTCCCTGAAACCATGGTAGAGGAGATGGCCAGCGACCATTTCCGCACCTTTATGCCATCCTATAAGGTTGCTTTCGGCGAGCCGGAGAATTTCCCGGGCTCTAGGTGGGACCTGTATCCGGCAGCCAAGAAAAATAAGGAGAGCGGCGTGGAGCTGACTGATATTATCATCGCCTGCGGAAATAAGGAGTTCATCCGCAAGCGCGTGGAGGGAGATGTGGCCGCATTGGAGGAGCTGGGCCATCCGGTAAAGTATATTTGCGCCGAGGGCTACGACCACGATTGGAAGATGTGGGAGAAGTACATGGAAGAGGGATTAAATGAGCTTCTGCCGCTGAAACGCGAATATCTATATCCTGAAAGGTAAAAAGAGACAGGAGGGAGCTTTCCCTCCTGCTTTTTTATTTCCTGGTGGATTTTGGACTGATTCCGTAAATGGACTTATAGACCTTGCTGAAATACGCGAAGGAGTCGAATCCGCACTCTACAGCGATATCTCCGATGGATTTTGAGGTGGTCTGAATAAGCGTGTGGGCATACTGCATTTTTTCCCGGGCGATAAGCTCCTTACATGAGCATTCGGCGATGGTGCGTACGATGTGAGAGATATAGTCCGGGGAAATATGGATATGATCTGAAATAGCCTGACGTGTTATCTGCATAGAGACATTATCCCGGATATATTGCTTGATTTGCTGGTAGTAATCCCGGTAATTCTGCGAAGCCGCGTCAAAATTCCTGTGCTCGGCGGTGGGGTAGAGCTTTGTAACGGTACTGTTTTGATACCCCAGATAATCCATAGCGGTCACATACCGTACTGCGGCCCTCAGCTCCCTGAAACCCGTGTGACAATAAAAGATATCGATGGAACAGCTTAGAGACTCCTTCACCTGTTTTATAAGTATCTCGAAATAATCCGTGATATCATCATAATAGGGCATAAACAGCATTGTGAAAAAGTGGGAATCATCTTCCGAATAGGTGGTGGTATATCCGTTTGCAAAGGAAAACACCGACCGCATTACCTCCGCGTACCGGCTCCTGCAGGACAGCTCAGACAGGGGCAGGGCGTACCATTCCCGAATCACAGTAAGGAAAAATATACAGCTGTCTTCCTCCCGGCAGGGACAGCCCAGCTCATTAAGGCGGCGAATCTTTTCTGTAAGCAGAGCTTCAAAGTTCTCATCGTCCTTTGGGTCCGGCCAGGTTTTGAAAAAATGCCTTGAGGCATGGTTGATTTCATAATTTGAAAATTCCCCCGCGCTATACATCCGAGCGCTGTTGTCTTGAAAGGAGATCTTATCCGCAACCTTTTTCACGGAAGCCACGATGCTGGCGTTGCTGGCAGGCTGTATCACATAGTCCATAACCCCCAGTTCGATTCCCTGCTTGGCATAGTCAAAATCGGCGTGAGAGGTAAGCAGGATGCATTCGATATCACATTTCTGATTGCGCACCCAGCGTATCAGCTCCAATCCGTTTTCCACCGGCATTTCGATATCTGTAAGAAGAATGTCAATTTTTTCTGTTTGCAGGATATTTTTGGCCAAAATGGCAGAGCTTGCGGAATACACTCGGTCAATTCCTGCGGCACGCCAATCTATTGTCGACGTCAGCGACGCTATCACGCTTGGCTGGTCATCTACAATTAGTATATTCATACATCTGCCTTTCTGAGCTTTGCTCACAGGGGGTAACGATTTCCACAACGGCGCTGGAGCCGTCGTTCTTCAGGGTCAGGGAGGCCTTGTCTCCAAATACCAGGAAAAGCCGGTAGCGCACGTTGAGAATGCCAATATGTTCGCGCCGGTACGAGAGCTCTTTAAGGTCGACATTGCTCTGTTGTTCCAAAACCTCCGGGGGAAAACCGCCGCCCGAATCCCGTATGGTAAAACTCAGTCTTTTCTCGCCGTTCTCCTCGTAAAATGTCTCTATGGAAATGGAGATTGTCAGGGCGCAGCCCGTCTGGGTATGCTTGATGCTGTTCTCCACAAAGGTGAGCAGTGACATGGGCAGACACTTTATGCTCGCACAGTCGCCGCTAAGCTTAAATTCCAACTGGATATCATATGCAAGGCTGTTACAGAGTTCCACATAGTTTTGTATGGCCTCCAGCTCATCCCGAATGGTGATAAAGGTTTTTGCGTCTGAAAAAGCATGAGAGATATGCTTTGACAGAGCGTATATCAACAGCTGCGCCTTATCATATTCCTTCAGTTCTATCAGGGAATTAAGATTCTTCATGCAGTTAAGATAGAAATGCGGGCGTATCTGCAGCTGAAAATACTGCAGCTGTGCCTGCACGGCCGCAATACGGCTGTCTATCTCGTCCTCCTTGGAGCGCTTAACTGCGTCCAGCATCATATTGATTCCCTTGGCATAGGCACAGATATCGTCTATGGAATTTACAGCCGGTATCCTCAGTTCAAAGTCACCGGCGGTAATGGCCTCCACTGAACGGGAAATAATATCCAACGGCCTTGAGATAGAGTGGGTCAGCGCCCACAAAGACAGAGGTATCAGTACAAGCAGAAAGACGATTGCCCCCAGCAGGGTTATCTGTATCCCGGATAAAGGATAACTGATGGAATAGGAGTATAAAAGTTTCAGATCTACCAGGGACAGCGTTTTAGAGGAAACTTCGTAGCTGTCCGGCACAGTTACAGAGAAATCAAAGGCGGCGTCTTCCTTATAAATGGAGCAGTAATTGATATAGACCGGATTCTTTCGGGGATCCACCACGGTAGTGATAGAGCCGTACCGCTTGGCGATTGAGCAAAAGATGTAGGGCAGACCGTTCACTTCCCGCACCGACAAGACAGTCGTCGTTCCTTCAGGGGAGAGTGTGGCGACGATATCTTCCATCTCCTGACTGAGAAAAAGGGAGTCAAAGGAGCGAAAAAGGGGAAGGCAGCAGCCGCAACGGGTATTATTCAGAACCATGCAAACCACTTCCGGATGGGAAAAGATACTGGTTTGACTTTTTGAAATAGCTGCCCGGCCGTAGCGGTCTACATTTTCATATGAACTGCTGTTGCAAAAATAGAAAAAGTCGTTGGAATATGTGGCCATGCGCGTCTCGTTCATTACGCCGACCAGCGAAACTTCTACGCTTTGAAAAATATCGTCCGCCGCAGTATGGAATTTTCCCTGCTGATTGACCCTGATGGTATAAGCTGTGTAGGCAAACAGAAGGACCAGCGTGACAGCGAAAGGGATAAGCAGGAATACCGTCACATAGTTGAAGATATTGTTCAGCTTGATATGCTTCAGAAATTTCATAGGAACATCCTCTTATTTTCATCTATATGCTACAAATATAGCATAAATTAACAAATAAATCAATATTGCACGGTTTCGCGCCAAGCGTTTATTATATTTTTGTGCGGATTTTTTATGATTTTTTAAAAGAGTCTGCTTTTCTTCAATTTTTTTCAGCATATCTTGTTGAAATTTATGGCCTTTAAGAAGTAAGATTTAGTTCAGGAAAATAAAGGAGGGATCCCTGTGAAACAAAGAGACAGACTATATAAAGAACCGAAACCGGCCCTTCAAGGCTTTCGGGTGGAAGGCGGGCTGAAGAACATGCCGCACAACTTTGGACTGGATTTGCGGCGGAATAAGGCCCTTTATCTGCTGTTGATTATTATTTTGGCATACTTTATTATTTTCCACTATTTGCCCATGTTCGGTTTACTTATGTCCTTTGAGAAATTTTCTCCAGTAAAGGGAATTTTGGGGAGCAAGTGGATTTGGTTTGACAATTTTAAAGTCTTCTTTTCCGGCCCATATGCCGGCCGGCTGATACAAAATACCGTTATCATTGGCGTGATGGATCTGCTGGTCAATTTTCCGGCCCCTATTATCTTTGCCTTGTTGCTCAATGAAATTCGCCAAAAGCACTTTAAAAAGACAGTACAGACAATAAGCTATATGCCATATTTTGTCTCCACCGTGGTGGCGGCCAGCCTGGTCATCAACTTTACTAAATCAGGCGGCCCTATTTCGGAATCACTCAAATTCATGACCGGCGGGGTTAGCGAGAACCTTTTGAATCTGCCTGCATGGTTTCGGCCCATCTACATACTGATGGGTACCTGGCAGGGCATGGGGTATGGTTCGATTATCTATCTGGCTGCATTAAGTAACGTGGACCAGGAGCTGTATGACGCTGCCAAGGTTGACGGCGCAGGTTATTGGAAGCAGATGCTGCATATCACCCTTCCTGGTATCAGCGCCATGATAGTCATGATGTTCATTATGCGAATGGGCACGGTATTTTCCGTAGGAGCCGATAAAATCCTGCTGCTTTACAATCCCTCAACCTATGATACGGCCGATGTGATAAACACCTATGTCTACCGTATAGGTATGCAGGACATGAATTTCGGCCTGTCTACGGCGGTTGGCCTGTTCAACTCCGTTATCGGAACTGTTTTGCTCCTCACATCCAACTCGGTGCTGAAAAAGCTCTCCGGCACATCCATGTTCTGAGAAAGGAAGAGAAAAATGAAGATAAAGGAAAAGCCCAGCCGCATTCTATTTCTTATTATTGACGTCATAGTTTTGCTGCTGATAACCTATGCCTGCCTGATGCCTATCTGGCACATGGTGATGGCCTCCATCAGCAACCCGACCTCACTGAATACCCATCCGGGAATCGTGTATTTCCCGCTGAAAAACACTGATTTCAACGCCTACAGGATTATCCTTCAGTACAAGAAGCTTTGGTCGGCGTACAGCAATACCATTGTGTACATAATCTGCACCTGTGTGCTTACGGCTGTACTGACAACCATAGCGGGCTATATTTTCTCCAGGAAGAGATTTTACTATCGCAACAGCTTTATGGTCTTTATTTCCTTTACCATGCTGTTTAACGGAGGTATGATTCCAAACTATATAGTGATGAAGGGCCTGAATCTGACAGATAATCCTCTTGTGATGATAATCCCCGGGTCCCTGAGTGTGTTCAACATTATAATCATGAGGACCTCTATGGAAAACGTCCCCGCATCCCTTGAAGAGGCTGCGAGGATAGACGGCGCCTCGGACCTTCGCATCCTATGGAGTGTGATTCTGCCCCTTTGCAAGGCCACATTTGCGGTACTTATGCTCTTTGCGGCCGTGGCAAAATGGAATGACTATTTTTCTGCCCTATTATATTTGCCCACCAGGCGGGATCTGTACCCGTTGCAGATGGCCTTACGCGAAATTGTTATCACAGCTACTACAGACATATCCTCTTCGTCGAATCTGATGGATTTGTCCGAAAAGTCCACTGTGTATAAAAAAGCCATTGAGTACGCCTGCATTGTAGTTTCAACTCTGCCTATCCTATGTATTTACCCGTTTGTTCAGAAATATTTTGTTACGGGTATTACCATGGGTGCGGTAAAGAGCTGAATATAAAAAAGAAAGAAGGAAAACAAAATGAAGAAAAGACTGGCAGCATTAATCCTGGCCGCGGCAATGCTGATTAGCTGTCTGGCTGCCTGCGGTGGAAACGATGAAAGCGCTTCCGTTTCCGGCGAGACTTCCTCGCAGCAGCAGTCCAGCTCAGAGGCGTCCGCCCCGGAAGACGACGAAACAAGGGACATCAATGGGCTTACTCTGCCCATCACCCCCGAGAAGACAGAAATCAGCGTTCTGATGGTCTATGATTCCAACGTGATTGAGGACCCAAATGATATCGCTGGCGTGAAAGCCATGGAAGAGGCCACCAATGTCCATGTAAACTGGACGGTCTACAGCCAGACTGTGATGCTGGAGAAATTCAGCCAGATGATGGCCACCGGCGAGTTGTTCGACGTCATGTTCCCCGGCGGCACCAATTCCTACTCCGGCGGCTACCAGCAGGGCATCGAGGACGGAGTCCTGATCGACATGGATCCCTATATCAAGGAGTACATGCCCAATTATATGGCCCTGCTGGAATCAAACTCCAAGGCCAAAAAACAGGCCACATTTGACGATGGTCTCATGCACTCCGTCAGAGTGCTCAGAGGCACCGACGAGAACCTCAAAATTCCCGGCGCTTTCCTGGGACCCGCTATCCGCGCGGACCTTCTGGAAAAGATGGGCGAGGATGTTCCCGAGACCGTAGACCAGCTACATGATCTGCTTGTCAAATGCAAGGAGGCCGGTATGACCGCTCCAATGACCCTGCAGGGGGACGGCGGCACGTCTCTGTCCCTGGCCTGGGGCGTCAATACCGACTGGTCCACCAATTTCTGGCAGTATGACGAGGAGACCCAGAAGGTCTGCTACGCTCCATTCTCGGAGAACTGGGACGTTTATCTGGATACCATGCGTGACTGGTACGCGGAAGGCCTGATTGATAAGAACTTTACCATAGGCTCTCCCGTCATATCCGGCGACTATTCCAACTATGAGAACGACCAGTGCATGTTTATAGACACATGGTTCAACTTCCTGACGGGCGACGAGATTTATAGGCAGGGCTTTGTTTCCAATGATAAAGTAAACATCGTTCCCCTTACCGGGATCGTGCTTAATCCCGGCGACCCCACCATCTGGTGCGGTAACGAATCCTATGTGAACCAGGAGATCTATGTGACCACAGAGGCCGAAGACAAGATCGACGTGGTCAGCAAGTGGATCGACTATCACTATACCACAGAGGGCATGCGCTATAAGTATTACGGTATTGAAGGCGAATCCTATACGCTGGACAGCAGCGGAGAAGTCACCTATACCGACGCTATCCTCAACGACCCCGATGGGCTGTCTATAGGGGACGCTCTGAGTAAGTACGCCATGCGCACCTACTTCGGCTATCAGTCTGAAACTGCTGAAAATTCTACTGCCATCGCTTCTGCGGCAGGAGGCTCCGTCCCCGTAATCGAGGCCTCAGAAGTCTGGAGCAGCGCCGACATAACTGTCCATGTGCCGCCCGTAACACTGAGCCAGGAAGAAAACGAATATATCAACACCTATATCACAGACATTCAAACTATGCTGCAGGAGCGCATGACCAAGTATATCCTTGGCACAGACACCACTTCCCATGAGGAGTTCAGAGAGAAACTGAAAGCTTCTCATATCGAAGAGTGCACCGCCCGCATGCAAGCTGCCATTGACCGCTACAACGCCCGGTAATTATGCTGTGAGGACAGCGCTGACATAACTGTCCACGCTGTCCTCATTATATTAAAATAGGAGTGACTGCACTATGGAAAAACAATTTCGATACGATCTCCAAACTGCTGTTGTAAAAACCGATAAAGGCCTTGTCCACGGCTATGAATATGATGGCATGAGCATTTTCAAGGGGATTCCCTACGCCAAGGCCAAGCGTTTCCACGACCCTGAGCCAGTGGAGCCCTGGAATGGTCTTCTAGAAGCCACAGGCTATGGCTATGTATGCCCTCTTATGGATGACGAAAGGCCCGGCAGTGACTTGGGCACACCACATAGAATCGGCGTGCAGAACGAAAACTGCCAGAATCTCAATGTGTGGACCCCTGCCTGCGATGGTGAAAAGCGCCCGGTTATGGTCTGGCTCCACGGCGGCGCTTTTACTGGCGGTTCCTCCATGGAGCAGATAGCTTATGAAGGGGCAAACCTATGCAAATATGGTCAAATTGTGTTCGTCTCTATCAACCACAGGCTGAATGTGTTGGGCTACTGTGATCTGTCTGAATATGGCGAGGAATATAAAAACTCAGGAAACGCTGGTACAAGCGATATGGTGGCCGCGTTACAATGGGTCCGCGACAACATCGAAGCCTTTGGGGGAGATCCCGGCAATGTGACCATCTTCGGCCAGTCCGGAGGCGGGATGAAGGTGACTGCCCTTCTACAGACTCCTGCCGCTGACGGGCTCTATCACAGGGGAATTGTAATGAGCGGCGTTCAGGGCGGCGCGCTGTTCGACTGTGTAGGCTCTGGCAGGCAGATGGGCGAGCTCATGATGAAATCACTGGGAGTTAAGACTGTAAAGGAGCTGGAGGACGCGCCCTATCAGGATTTGGTACGCGCTTTCAAAGATATGCGGTATCAGCTGCGCCCACAGAAAATAAACAGCGGCGAAACCCCTTGCCGCAACGAGTTTTATCTGGGCGATCCGCTGGAGGTGCCCTTCAGGAAAGAAACCATTGATATTCCCATCCTGGTGGGCAGCACCTTCAGCGAGTTCAGTGGTTTTGGCGTCATGGGCCTAGACAGAAAGAATGTCACCGAAGCCGAAGCCCTGAAGACCATCGAGAAAAAATTTGGCAAGGCTGTTGCGGACAAGACCATCCCGCTGTTCCGTAAGGCCTATCCAGAGAGGAACCTTATCGACTTGCTGGGGCTTGATTTTATGTTCCGTGATTATACCCTCAGCTATCTGGAGCGCCGCAGCGGATATAACAGCTGCACCTGGGACTATATCTTCAACTTGGACGGCCCCATGTTCGGCGGGCAGCTACCGCCCCATTGCGCGGATATTCCCTTCGTCTTCCACAATACTGAGCTGATTCCCTCTACCCAGGAGGCCGGCGTCACCGAACGGCTGGAAAAAGAGATATTCGATACGGTGATGGCCTTTGTAAAAACCGGCAACCCCAACAATCCCTCAATCCCGGAGTGGAAGCCAGACAGCCCGGAGGAGTTCAACACCATGGTCTTTGACAGAAAGACAGGAGTTAGGACCAATTTTGACCGTGAGCTGGTCAAGGCCTTGAGCAGGGAATATCTGGACGGCATGGTAGAGGGAATCTTAAAGGGTATGGCCAGAAAGCCCGAATAAAACTTAAGAAGCAGAAAGTGACATAATATGAGTAAAATGCAGAATACTCTTTCGTCAGAGCGGCTATGGACCTGGAAATTCCTGATGCTTATAGCCATTAACTTCGGCAGCGGAGTGGCAGGTTATATGACGGTGCCCCTTGTAGCTAAGTATGTCATGACCTTCGGGGCAGATATCACTACAGCCTCCGCAGTGTCAGGAATCCTGTCCCTGGTAGCTATGTTTATGTGCCCCGTGGCCGGAGTCCTCTCCGACAGGATAAACAAGAAAAAGCTGCTGATAATCACGGAAGCAGCTTATGCCGTCTGTCTGGGCCTCCACGCCTTTGCCAGAAGCCTTATCGCCTTGCTGCTCCTTCGGGCAGTTACCGGGATTTTCTTCTCTCTCTCCAATGTGCTCACCATTGCCTACGCCAGCAGCTATATTCCCAAAAGCAGGATGGGCGAGGGGCTTGGGTATTTCGGCCTGGTAGTTCCCCTTGTGCAGGCGGCGGGTCCTTCCATTGGGCTGGGGCTGCGGGACAGCATAGGCTATGGAGCGGTGTTTACCGGCGCGGCCATTGCGGCCCTTGCCGCGATGATCTGTGTGGCAGTCCTGCCATATAATGCGCCGGAACCCAGCGGACAGAAAAAAACGCTGAAATTCAATGACATTTTTGCCGTAAGGTTTATCTGGCTCATGCTGCTGACAGCGCTGTTCAGCTCGGCAAACGGCCTTATTTCCACATATCTTGATATTCTTGCCAGCGAACGCTCCATCACGAATATATCCATTTTCTTTACCGTCTTTTCTGTTGTCCTGATAATTTTCAAGCCTTTGACCGGCAAGCTGCTGGATTCCAGGGGCATGTATCTCGTAATCATTCCCGCGGTTGTTTTTGCTGCTCTCGGTATGTTCTTTGTAGGCATTGCATCCTCGTTGTGGGTGATGCTGATCGCCGCAGTTTGCAAGGCTCTTGGACAAGGAGCCGGTACGCCGACCATACAGGCCCACGCGGTAAAGATGCTGGATAAATCCCATTCTGGTGTGGCGGTATCCACCATACAGATTGGCCAGAGCTTGGGAAATTCCATCGCTCCTGTATTGGGAAGCTTTTTGGTAAAGCCATTCGGCTATACGACTATGTTCTGCGGCTTTGGAGGCATCATTCTGGTTGCAGGGTTCCTGTTCCTGATTTTGCAGGCGCGGCGTGAAAAGAAAGTACCCAACAGTAAAATAGTCACAACCGATTAACACAATATACACTGAAAGAAAGGATCAGTTTTATGAGACATAATCAAGGAATTTGGGATGCCCATGTGCATACCCACGGCGGTTGTACTGTAGATGGCTACCTGCGCAATGGCCGGGACAATCTGAGCGCTTCGGGTTTGGACGGCATGAACCTTCTCTGCGTCCGGCTTGGAAAATCCGCCTGCATTACCGATGCGGAGGCCCTGTTGCTGAAAGCACTCATGCCCGGCCGGTTCACCGTATACTGCAATCCGGCTTTTCAAATTGAGGAATTCGGAAGTGATGCCGAGGGGCTTCACAAACAGATACTGGGATTTGCCGAGGCCGGCGCGGACGGCGTAAAGCTGGGAGACGGCGAAGCGGGGGAGAATGTAAATCTGGATGATCCCATTTATGACGGGATTTTCAGCGCGCTCGAGAAAACGGATTTGCCCGCTCTGTTCCATGTGGGCGCGGCGCCCTACATTCCGGCACAAAGGTTTTTTCAGAAAAACAAATTCCCGGTGGCGCGCCCGCCCTGGCTGGTTTATACAGGCAAACAGGACGATGACCGGGAGGCGACCTCCCGTATCTCCAGGGAAAGGCTTGCCCAGAGACATCAGCAGATAAAAAATCTGCTTAGCCGTCATCCCGATGCTCGGGTAACCTTTGCCCATTTCTTCTTTAAAGCAGATGACCTGGACAGTATGGCCGCTTTCCTGGACCACTATCCGAATACTCGTATAGATATCACGCCATGCAGTGACCTGTATTATCACCTTTCGCAAAATCCCAATCGCTCCCGGGAGTTCTTTGAGACCTATTCCGATAGGCTGATTTTCGGCACCGATAATGAGATGGAGCTTGACCCCGTGCTGCAAATTGCCCTCGTACGCCAGTTCCTTGAGACAGACGAGAGTTTCTTTTGCGTGAAATACGGTTTTGATATCACCGGCATTGCACCATTGCAGAAAGAGACTCTTGAAAAAATCTACAGAAGTAATTTCCGTAAAATGGTTCCCGGTACGGTAATAAATTACAAAAAAGCTGCGGCCTATTGCGAAGGCCTTTATGAGATCGTTAAGGGATTTGAAGAGATGCCCGAGGAAAACGCGTTGGAGGTACTTGAAGTCGCCAGGCGGTTTAATTCCATGGTATAGCGGGAGTCACACTATCAACTTGTACTGATAAAGGAGCATACCGAATGTGAAAAATTCGGTATGCTCTTTATTGGTTTGCTTTAGCGAAAATAACCCCCCCGGTTATACCGGGGGAATAAAAAAGCTTCAGCAAGAAAAAAGTAAGAGAAGAAAAAAGTAAGAGAAGAAAAAGTAAGAAGATGAACTAACTATAGGAAAAGATAAGGAAATAGCCAGTTAAATATAGCAGTTGGGATGGATAAGGAAACAATAACTGGTTTACCAGTTGCAGGGCGTGTAATGCTATGGTATAGTTCAGTGCCCCTTTAGGGGCTAAGTCCGTATTTGCCCCTTCTAGGGGTTTTGCTTTCTACAAGGGATGGCATCAAAGTGGGCAGCACAACACTTTGCAGAAATCGGAACTATAAACAATTTGATACCCAAGGATTCCCGCATAACACAGCCATATTTGAGGGATTTGACCCCTGAATTCCGGAACCTTCGCAATAGTGATCCCAACGTATGTTGACTCTCTGAATTCCGAAATTCCCTGAAACGCCCGGCATTGCCGGCCGAGCGTTGTGAGCCGAGGTGGGGAAGCAGCGTGACCCCACCTCTTTCTCCTGCTATAATATCAGACATAGATATCCGGCCACAAAAAGTGCATAAATGCCGGATATCTATACAGGGAAACCTGGCCTTCTATTCTCCGTGAGAGATCGAAAAGTGGAGCTTTCAGTTCATACCCTCAAAGCAGTTTGACCGGTTTCCCTGTTCTCTTGATATCAATTCTAGAACTAATCTGGATATGATATAATTTCTCCATCGGACAGGATTGCTCAACATCTCATTGTGGTACAGAGACCGTCTCTGGTCCACTGAAAGCAGTTTGAGTCCGCAGCCTTACAGGGATATGCTGATTAGCCGGATGAGGGAGCACCAGCGCTTTCCTCTCATATTGAAGCAGGGTGCGTCCGGTAAGCAGCTGGGAATTGTCCGAATCATTTGGGGAGGTTTCTCTATGTACATTGTTGGTATTGACGTAGCAAAACGCAGCCACGAGGCCATCGTGATAGATGATAGTGGCAGCACCGTTCACAAGGCATTTAACTTCAAAAATGACGCCGACGGATTCCGCAAGCTGCTTTCTGTACTGGATTCTGTCAGCGCAGATCCCGCTGACTTTATAATAGGTATGGAATCCACCAGCCACTATTGGCTTGCTCTGTTTTCCAATCTAACGAAAAGCCCTTACACTGTTCATATGTTCAACCCCATCCAGTCCAACGCACTGCGTGATATGTACATCCGCCAGACCAAGACGGACGAAAGGGATTGCTTTATCATTGCCGAAGTGATCCGTTTCGGGCGGTATTCTCAGGGCAGTATGCCCCCTGCGGACATATACGCACTGCGGGAAATGTGCCGTGCACGATTCTTTATGGTGGACATGACATCCGATCTTAAGCGTAAAGTAATTGCGCTGCTAGATCAGGTCTTTCCCGAGTATGAAACGCTGTTTACCGATATCTTTGGATTGACTTCTTCCGCACTCTTGTGCACCTGCCCAACTCCCGCTGAGATACTGGCTGTTGACACAGAGAAACTGATCGAGCTCATCTCTGTTCCCAGCCACAAACGATTCGGACGGCAGAAGGCCGAACAGATTCGCTCCGTTGCCAAGAAATCTTTTGGTGTTTTACTTGGCAACGATGCTATAAACGGACTGATCAAGCAGTACATGGAGCATATCCGCTTTTCTCAGCAGCAGATCATGGAGTTGGACGAAAATATTGCCGCTCTATTCTCCAAGTTCGATACTCCAATCACTACTGTGCCTGGCGTTGTCCTGTCCTGGGCGCCGCTATCTTTAGTGAGATAGGCGATATATCCAGGTTCCGCTCCGCAGCCAAGTTAGCTGCTTTCGCCGGTATTGACCCATCTGTAAGGCGCTCCGGTGAGTTCTCCGGCATTCGCAATCATATGTCTAAGCGAGGCTCCCCATATTTGCGAAGGGCCCTTTGGCAGGCCTCTGTTATTGCCGCTCTCCACGATCCTGCATTGAAAGCCTTTTTCCAGAAAAAGAGGGCGCAGGGAAAATCCTATATGAACGTTATTGGCCATGTTACCCGTAAAATGGCTAGTATTATCTTTGCTGTGCTTAGAGACCGCACTCCGTATTACGTTCCTGATTTGAATTGACACTTTTGCCGGGTGCATTTATATACACAATTTTTCTTGCGTTTTCACGCTTTGGGCCTTGACATTTTTATAGCCGGCTGCTTGTTTTTCTACCTTGTATTTTAAGGTGTTATGGCCTGGATTCTGTGCTGACATTCACTCGCTCTGGATGGAGTAGTACCCTGTAAGTGCAGTCGCAAAATCCCCAAAAATCTGTTAAACTG
>OGRE01001755.1_pt1 | contig 17312 bp, 4 predicted proteins | sample 1553421 | NCBI WGS metagenome assembly OGRE01 (sample SAMEA2580076, study PRJEB22360) | human gut metagenome | biome: human gut; feature: human-associated habitat; material: faeces | place: Denmark | collected 2008/2010 | reverse complement strand
CATAATAATCGTAATTGCCGAGATATTCGGTTACACCGTTCTTATCAAGCACCTTAATGATGTCTGTAACAGGTGAAAGCAGGTTGTCAAGAACCTTGCCGATGCCGTTGTTGTCAATAAAGTAAGCAAGGTTCGGAAGAACTGCCGTGAGTGTGTCAAACGGTTTGTCGGCAACTTTGTTTACAAAGCCGAAGAGCGGATTAAGAATGTTGATAAGGAGATTATCCTTAGCTTTCTTGTAATCGCTGAGATACTGTGAAGGAGATTTAACATTATCGCACATAAGAGCTTCAAGAAGCGGAATGATTGCGCTTTCGTAGCCGTTGCCGCCCTTAATGCCAAGCTCTTTAAGCTGAGCGATGATTTCGTTAAGGTCTACCTTAATTGTGTTCTTTACTGCATCTGTTGCAGCTGTGTTGAGAAGTTCAACAACAAGAATGTTGCCCTTCAAAGAAATCGTAATCTGAACACCGTTTGCAACTGTTGTTGTGTTGATTTCAAGCTTGTCAAGAACAAACTGAAGAAGCTCGCCGATGTTCACATCGCCGCCTGCAAGAAGCGCAGCAACAATGTCGTTTACAGGTCTGCAAAGAGCTGCAAGTGCATTGATGAAGCCCTGTTGAGCGGAGGAAGAGCCGTCTGTGAAGCCCCAGTTAACCGATTTAACATCGCTCCACTTAGCGCAGCCCTTAAGTGTGTTTGCTGCCGATGAATATGTTGCGCCATAGCTTGAATCCATAAGATAAGCTGCAAGGTCGGCAGGTGAGATAAGATTTACGCTCTTTTCGATTGCGCCGTAAACGCCGGTTGCAATCTTTGTGATAAGCTCGTTTGTGAAGAGTTTATCGTTAATGATGTCGTTAAGGCCGTTTGCGTCAAGAACGCCGAAGCTCTTGAGAAGCGGGAAGATGTTCTTAACAAGATCATCAAGGCTTGAAACAGCCTTAGTTGCGTCGGAAGCTGTGATTCCCTTGGGATAAGAGAAGGTGTTGCTTGCCTGAGCAGCATAGTTAGTGAAGGTCCAGGCAATTTCCTTCGGGTTTTGTGTTGATGCGATAACCTCTCTGATTATTGTGAGAAGCTTGCTCGGAGAGAGCTTTGAAACCATATCAACAATGCCCGGATACTTGCCGTTGAGCAAGGAGCTGAGAAGTGAGCTGTTTGTGATAACGCTTACGCCTACAGTGTAAACAAGAAGCAGAAGCTCAGCATTTGATGTGTTGCCAACAAGAGCAAGTAATGAGTTAAGATCAAGGTCAATTGCATCCTTGCCTACAGCGGTAAGAATAGCATTGATTGTGTTAACAAAATAATTGTCTTCTTTAAGAATGTTGGTGTTAACAAAATCATTAACAAGTGTTGCATAGCCGGAAACTGTTTCGCCGAGCGTCGGTGAAAGGTTGGAAACAATATTGGCAGCGCCGTTGATTTCGTTTGTAATCGGAGCAACCGCTGCCTTAACCGTTGCGCCGAATTTATCGTCTGTAAGGTTAATAGCAAGGCCTCTGATTATGCCGAGAAGTGATGAAGCGGGAGCTTCAAGAACTTTGTTTATAAGCTTGGAAACAACTTCGATAATTGCGAAGGTTGCATCCTTGCCGTCTGCGTTTGCAGGAAGAGTCTTGGTGTAAGAAATATCAAGATTGCCGCAAACATCGGAAAGAATGTGGCTGAATACATTGTTGTAGTAGCCCGTTGAGCAAAGAAGTGTGCCGAAAACAGCGGGGATAACGCCGAGCGAATCAATAAGGTCTTTATAGAAGGTGTTCTTATCGCCTGCAACAAGATTCTTATAGCCAAGGTCTTTTGCATAGCCTGTTGCCGAAAGATCTGTCCAGGTTTGCTCTTTCATAATCTTCTTGTTGATTGAATCGGAACGAACCGCAATTGCGCTCGGGGAAATGATGCCCTTGATTGCGCTGTTTACGAGTTTGTTTGTATCGCCCTTAATGTTGAGCTTTTGGTCGATAATCGTTTCAACAAGAACATAGGTTTGAGTTACAAGGTTTGAAAGGTTTTCTTTGCAGTAAACCTTCTTGGTATCAACCGAACCGTCGTCTGTTGCAACATTTTCTGCGTTGATTGTTTTAACATACTGCATAACAAGATCAAGGATATCGTTTGCAGTGTCAACGCCGAAGTGGTTAACAAGGAATGTTACCGCGCCGGAAAGGATTCCGTCTGCCTGGTCAACGGTGAAACCGTCAATATATGTGTTTGAAAGGAGAGTTGAAAGAAGTTCGTCAACTGCATCTAATAAGTCTTTCGCAGCTTTGGTATTTTCGCTGTCGGAAACAATGTTTGAATATTCTTTTGTAATTTTGTTGATATCAATCGAATCAAGAACTTCATTTGCCGCTGCCTGAGCAACAAAGTCGTTTCCGAGTGATGTAAGTGAAACCGTATTTTCGCCGGTTGTTTTCTTATTTGCGTTAACAACGCTCATAATGAATGTTACAAGCGGCTCAACATTGCAAAGCAGGAAGTAAGCGGAAAGTGTGCTGATGCCCACATAGCCGTTTTCGCGAGGCTCGAATGTGAAGGAGTCCGCATGCTCTCTGTTCATAAGGAAGAAGCCGTTAAGAACATCGGTAAGAATACTGGTTTCGCCAAAGAGGTCTGCGCCCTGAAGCAGGGAAGCAACAACCGGAATATTCTGCGTGATGGTGTTATCCGTGGAAACAACATCGTTTAAGAAATCGGTGAGTGCGTTGAACCAATTGTTTACAAACATGTCAACGAATGTTTCAAGCACATCCGCTGCGGGGGAGTTGTTTTTGCAAAGGTCTTTAAATTCTTTTGCGGAAACATTGTATTTGCAGCCGTCAGAATCCTTGGCAAATTCGCCGAAGGTCCAGTCGCTGGGAACATCGTATTTTGCAAGGAAGCTTTCGCCCACGGAGCTGATGATGCTCGGAAGAGCAACAAGAATGTTGTTTACGCCGCGGAAAACGATTTCTCTTTTGCCGTCCTGCGCGGTGATGTATTTGCCGATATCGGAGCCGTGGTCTGCAACATAGCTGTCAACATCGGAAACAAGCAGATTCATAAGGGTTTCAATAATTTCCGAAACCATATCGCTGCTGCCGAGGTCCGAAGCGGAAGCGCCTGCAAGCATCTTATCAACGGCATAAATGTTAAGGATAACGGGAACATGATCAAGCTTATTGCCGTCATTATCGTATTTAGTGCCGTTTGCGCCTGTTGTGGGCGTGCCGTAAACATAATTTGTTTCGTTTGTTGTGTCTACATTATAATAGGTATAGGTGTAGCTGTTATCGCCGTTGAGCCAGTGAAGCAATGTGGGAAGCACTTCATTGAGGTTCCAGCCGATTTGGCCGATACCCGTGGGGCTGCCCGTTGCCTGAGTAAGCTTTTTATCGTTAAGCAGGTTTGCAACAATGCCGTTGATCTGGCCGTAGTACATATCGCCGTCTTGGTTAAAGAGCAGGGGAACAAGTACATCGTCAAGAACAACAACGATAACGGGAAGAAGCTCGAATATTGTTTTAACCGGGTCATCTGCAAGCTTCTTGTAAATGTCGGTAACCTTTTCAAGCAATGTGTCAAGTGTAAGCGAATCGGTAAGGTTTGCGATAATGTCTTTTGCGATTGCATAGATATTTAGCGAAACACCGGGGATACCGGTTCTTACATAATCAACATAGCCGTTGATGTTTGCGTTTACGATTTCGATTGCAAGATCGTTATCGGGCTTAACCGCATTCCAATCATAGCTTTCTGTGATTGTGGGCACAACCTCTTTTGAAGTTATGAATTCAAGATAGCTTTCAAAAATATATTGCGCGTGATTACCGGCAACATTCATTGCATCGGTAATATTTTCTTCTGTGCCGTCCCACTCTTTGATTGCCGCAAGCGGAATGCTTGAGAATATTTCGTTTGTAAGATAGAATTTAACGAAGTTTGAAAGGCTGTCGTCTGCCTTAACAGCAGGAACGGAACCTACGCCGTTAACAAATTCGTCCGCCGTGATAGCGGTAATATCCGTTGTGCCCTTATTGGCAAGAACATTTTCAATTCTTGATTTGATTGCCGCAAAATCGCTTGCCGTGAAGCCCTTTTGATACATCCAAGTGGTGTATTGGGAGCCTTGAGGTTCATTCGAGAAAACATTTGCGGAAACATTTTCACACCATACAAAGTTAGTGTCAAAAAGAGCATACCAGAAGGAGTCCTCGCTTGCATTTTCGGGAGCGCCGGTTATCTCTGCAAAAACACTGTACGGTAAGTCGTCTCTCTTACATGCGTCAATGAAGTATTCGCCGGGTGCGATGGTGACATCTGCATTGCCGTTATCGGAAACGGTGATTGCCTCGCCGCTGATATCGGTGAGAACCTTTGAAAGAATTGCGTTTGCACTTCTGATCGGTTGGTTGTAATACCAATAAGCAGCTTCGGCAAGAGACGGATTTGCGCTGATGGGAGCGTTTACCGCTTTGCAAAGCTCAACAACCTTATTGATAAATGCCGCAACATTGCTGTCGCTCGAAGCATTGATGTCTGTAAGCTTTGTGCCCTTGAAGGAGTCGCCGTTTGCAACTATTTTCTTTGCCTCTGTTAAAGAAGCCGGAATAGCGGTAAGCTGTGCGCCGCATGCGTTTAAAACATCGCTTGCTTGGCTGAGCTCTGATCTGCCGAATGAAGGTGCGTTCAAAATATAGGGTGCATAGAACGAAACGGAAACCTGGCTTGCAAAGCTGTTTTCCTGGAAAGCATTGCTGCCGATAATATTCGTTCTTACATATTCCTCTGCCGCTGCAAAATCGGAATTTACGGAAGTTTTTGCAGCATCGTAAGCCTTGCTGAATGCCAAAATAAGCGGCTTAAGAACGTCTTTAGTGTCGTTGCAATATTTCTTTAAGTCTTTATTATCCGCATTTGCATTATCCATGCAGAATTTATAAAGGCTCCAAATGCTCATTGCAGCGTCATCGTCGGCAAGATAAGTATATTGCGCATAAACAAGGCGCATTGCTCTTTCCTTATCTTGGTCTGCCAAATCCGAGCGAATTGCGCCGGCATCCAAAAGAACGGCTTTGATAACCTCGTCGGAATCGCCGTTGCTGCCGCTCATAAGCTGGATAAGCGTTGGTGAAAGCTGCGCCAAAAGCTCATAAATAGGCTTTTCGGAAGCGCAAACCGCATCTACGTCAACGCCGAGATCGGTGAGCTTGCCATCTTTGTTGATAAGCTTAATGATTTCGGGAGCGTAGGTGTTGACAAGGTTGTTAAGCGATTCATATGTGATATCTACCGCTTTACCCTCGTCGGTAACATAGGTGAAAACATCGTCGCTCTTGTCGGCGGCAAATGCACTCATGCCGACGGAGCAGGTTGTTACCACCATTACCACAGCCAAAAACAGGCTGAGTAATCGTTTGCTCGTTTTCATAATCATCTCTCCTTTTTTATGATTTGGGAACATAAACATGCCCTCAGTAAGCGCACGGGTATTTGCTTGGCAAAGCAGTTTGTGAACGAAGTGTTAACAAATCGCCTTGCAGGGCGCAAAATGCCCACACGCACGAACAATACACTATATTTATACCAAATATAAAAGCGGAAGTCAACACTTTTTTTGAATTTTTTAACAAACTGTGAACAAACAGCGGCGATTATATGTAAATCATTTCCTAAAATGGGCCATTTTTTGACCTGTCTTTCGTTATGCCTGCATAAAAACGGCGTTCAAAACAAGATATTTTCGGGCAAGTAAAACGCCCTGCCGAAATTGTTGATTTTTGAAAAATATTGTTGAAAAATATACAAGATGTTGTTGTGTAAAGGGTTTTGCATTTACGAAAACTACCCTCTGTAATGGGTTACGAAATTGTTACATAGTAAATTTTTTGTAAGAAATCTATGAACAAATTGTAAATTTTTCAGTGTTTAATTTGCACAAAATCGCACTTGTAATTTCGTAAAAACTGCTGAAAAGTTCGTTTCGACTTTGTTCGTGTTGACTTTTTTATTGCCTTGTGTTTTAATATTTAATGAATGGAGTAATATTCGTTTTTGTAAACACCTGTTCACATTCGGTGCGCCGCAACGCACGCTTCCGCTCTGTTCGGATTGCCCGTAGGTCAGAGAGTCGGTGTGTGAACATTCTATGAATAAAACTTCATTGTGTTTAAAATTTTCACGGAGGTAAAAATTGTGAAAACAAAATTTGGCAAGAAATTGCTTGCTTTGTTTCTTGCAGTTCTGATGGCGCTCACTGCTTTCACAGGCGCCTTCTCAGCCTATGCGGCCTCCGCCGACCCTTCTTATCATGACGATGCACTTAAGGCAAATGCCTTGGCTTGGGTTGAGCTCACGGACGAGCAAACCTGCGCGGCTCTTCTTGATTATGTGGACGACATTCTTTACGATCTTAAAATGCCCGTTTCACTCAGCGGAAACTATGTTGTAGTTTCCGTTAATTTAAACGGCACGCTCGACAGTGTCAGCGGTCTTCTTGATATAGTTGATCAGCTTAAACCCACTGTTGATCAGGCAAACGGCTTGGGTAAAGATCTTAAAAACATTACCCTCAGCCCGCTCGCAGGTATGTCTTACACGAAGGTTGACGGCAACTGGCCGGCATGCGGTAAAGATTACAGAGCCAACAATTCCGCGAAAAGCATTGTCAAAGCCCTTTTGAATGTTGTTTATAACAATGTGTCAAACTGGGACGGCGGCCATGCAATCGTTAACCAGCTTCTCAGAGGCTCTTTAAGCCTGCCTCTCAACCTTAACCTTTACAGCATTCTTAACAATGCTGCAAAACTTGGTATGAAAGACGGCTATGAAAAGAACCTTGTTTATAACATTATTGTTAAGCTTCTCACCGAAAACACCACTTGGTACACAAGCGACGAAGCTACTAAAATGTATAACAATGAAAGCGGCTACGATCTTGACACCATGCTTTTCAGATCTTTGCAGAATGAACTTCTTCGCAAGATCAATGTAAATGTAACTTATGCAGACGGCACAAGCTCTCAGTCACGCTACGCCGCAGGTCAAAAAGACCCCGGCCTTTGCTACACTCCGGACGGTAATGTTTACCTCTTCCAGTATGACAGCAACGGCGACGGCGCAGATGATGCAAATCTTACATTGACACCGAGCACAACGCTCTTTAAGTTTTCTTACGATGCGTTGGGCATTGCCTGGAAAACGGTTCTTCAGCCCACCCTTAAGCTCCTCAACTCGGCGATTAAGGATTATGACTGGGATTATATGGAATGGTTCCTCGGCAAGGGCAAAACCTGGGATTACTCAAATCCTGCCGCCAACTATTCCGCCGCTAATGTTCAGGCTTGGGCTAAAGACTACGGTCTTAACCTTGACGATGTTAAGGCAGATCTCACTTATGACAGAAGCGTTGTAGCAAACGCTGTGTATAATTGGAGAGATATTGATTCCACGAAGCTCTTTAACGAACTTCGCAGAAGCCCGCTTATGGTTTATTACTTCAAGGCGGAAACCGGTCCTCTTAACACAAACCTTAAGTGCACCGGTACTCCCAATATCGATGCGTTCATGGCAAATCAGTATGGCAATTACAGCAATATCCTTGCAGGCCTTAATGATTTCCTTGTTGCAGCGGTTAAGGATTTCCTTCCTGATTATGCAGGCGCAGCTTCTCTTCAAACAATCAATACGAATGATGCCAAAACAATCGGCAAAACTCTTGTTGCAAACGCACTGAAAGTTGTTCAGTACGTCGGCGATGCAACCGATAAGAACATTCTTTCTTCGTTCTATCACACAAGCGGCGATTCAGCTGTTCTTTCCGAGTCTAATCTCGAAAGCGCAATGGTTCCGTTCCTCATCGCTTGCCTTCAGAATAACATTCAGGATCTTAAATCCATCCACTATGATAAGTGGGATAAATGTGATGACGCAGAAGGCGTTGCAGCAGTTATTCTTCAGGAGCACCTTGCATTTATTCTTCCTCAAAATGACTATTCACAGTTCTTAACTGTGGGCAGCGACGGATATTATGATATATCTATGGAAACAATTTATGCAATGTGCCGCGATGCCGTTGGCTATGTTATGATGCAATATGTTCCGATCACCGATAAAAAAGGTACGGCATGGAGCATTTATAATGTTAAATCTGTTCAAACTTATGATGAACAGGTTGCCGAAGGCACAGATATCTTCAGCATTCTTAATTCCGTAATCGTATATTATGCAAAGGATAAGGGTGTTGGTCCTCTTCTCGGTTGTGCAGATTCAAGCGGCAACAGCTTGATTACTCTGGACAATACACTTTGGAAGAATATAGATATTATCGCAAATAAACTTCTCCCCGTTCTCGGTGAGCTTCAATTCGGCACAGCTTCAAAGCGTGGCGCACTTGATTCTCATGCGCTTATTATGGATGACCTGGTAACAGGCGCTCTTAATATCGCAAGCACCCACTCCGCAGACGGTGAGCAGGTAGGCGGCGTAACAAACTTTATTTACAGATTGGCAACAATCATTAACGCTCCCACTATTGCAACAAAGGGCGTAGACCTCAGCGTTTACGATGTTCTTAAAGAACTCCTGAACGGTTTCCTTAATGCCCGCAGCACAAATCAGCCGCTGTATGGCAAGAATATTATTCCGGATGTTTCCGGCGATAATGTAAATAAGCCGTTCCACAACCTTGTTCAGAGCAGCGTTATTGCAGGCACTTCCGATGATGCTTCCAATTTCGGCGTTCTCTCAAGCGCAATTGTTAATATTGTTCAGTTCGCCGGCGTATTCTCCAGCTATCCCGACACTGTTTGGAAGGGCGCTATGTTCGTTGTTCAGTCCGTTGCAAGCTTGCTTAACGGATTCCTTCCTCAGCTTCAAAACTATAAGGTTAGCAACCTTGATGCTAAGCTTGCGGAAAGCGTTGCTAAAGGCTACACTGCAGGCAACACTCTGACAAATACTGTCAACCTGGAGAACCTCGGTAAAGGTATCAACCGTTTCACAATTAAAACGGATGGTTCCACCGAAGAACTCGGCCGCTCTTGGATTAAGATTAAGAGCATTAAGGCCGATAAGGGCACATGGACCTTTACGGGAGACACTTCCGCAACCCTCGATCCCGAGGCAAGAGGTTCTATCGGCATAAGCGGTTCTCTTACCGCAGATGAACTCGGCTCAACAAATGCAGCTGTTGTTACATTCACGGTTACATATCAAATCGTCGGCAAGGACGGCAAAGCATATTCTGATGAATATACAAGCGACTTTACCAGAACGATGTATTACTATGTATCCGCTCAAAAGGATCTGTATTCACAAACCTACAGAAGCGATTCTGCAACAGGCTTTGCTGAAACCCTCACCGGTGTAAACAAAAAAGGCACCACGATCTCCACAACGGATAAAATTGCCGGCGCGGCAAGATCTCAGGATTACCTTATTGTTCCCAATAATATCGCTGTTTCAACAGACGATCCGGCTGCGGTTTCCAACTCCACCGTATATCTTAACCGCGCAAGTAAAACAACTTCTAACATCAGATTTGAAGCTTATATTACTTCCGGCGGTCAGGAATATGTTGCAGCTGCGGCAGATCCCGCAACAGGTAACCTTGTTAATACATCTTGGTATGATTACTATCAATATGAGTACACCACCAAAACTTTGGAAGACGGCTCAACCTTAAAGGAAATCGTTTATGATGAAAACGGTAATCCTAAGGGCGCTTGGGTAACCGCCGAAGATAAGCTTCTCAGCAGAGCTGACGCTGTAAATCTTGTTGCAACGGATAATACGGTTCCCGAATGCAGGCAGCATATTGTTTGCTCTTTTGATGCAATCACAACCACAGGTGTAAACGGTTACATCCCCGCAAGCATCATTGCAGACAGAAATAACGACGGTTCTTATAACTGCGTTTATATTTCCACAACCGGCTCAGGCGATTACAGTGTGGCCATCAATAAGGGAATCAAGGGCAGCGCAACAGCTTCCACCGGTTCTCAGGGCCTTGTATTCTCCATCACTCCCGGCTCAATGTCCGCAACCAGCACAAAGCTCGACTTTGTTGAATGGGATAAAGACCACAGCATTAAGCAGGGCCGCAGCGATGTTAAACTTCGCGTTGTAACCGATAAGGGCTATGATCTTGCAACAAATCTTATCGTCGGCGATCTTTCCGATGTTCCCACATCCGAAAGCCTTTATAACACCGGCGCAGAGTTCCTGAATAACTACACGGCTGCCGATGCAAAGGCTCCCGAATATTATAACTATTATAAGGAAGCAGTTATGCAGGCTCTTTCCACAACTGCAACCGTGCTTACTGCCGATAACGCAGCAGGCCTCGGCTCTCAGAAAGCTAACTTTGCAAAAACTTCCAACACAACCAATGTTGTCGGCGAAGTAGCATATGCCCCCGCAACGGCAGATGTTATGAGCAGTTCAAACTTTGCAAGCCTTAAAGCTTCCGCAGTTGTTAAGGATGGCGTATTCTATCTCACTCATTACACCGATGCAAACGGTGAAGAGGTATTCGCTAATCCTGTTTACGGTAACACCAAGCTCGCAGATGCCGATGTTACCAAAGCAAACGAAACCGTTTCCGTTATGGTAAACGGTGCCGCAACAGATCTTGATGTTTACACGGTTAATGCAACCGGCGTTAAGGTTGTTAAGGTTGATGGCGTATGGCATTTCGTTAATGCCGCAGCTTATGAAACCGAATGGCAGGATGCAGGCTCGGGCACAGCTCCTTATTTTGAAGCTCCCTATCTTGCAACCACAACCACTCAGGTTAAAGACAGCGCCGGCTCTCTTGTTTACTCAGCTGTTGAATACACTCATAACAATGCCGATAACAAGGCAGTTGCCGCATCGGATGATTGGGTTGTAATGTATGCAAATACACAAAATCAAATCGTTCCCGGCACAGCCTCCAGAGGCACTGTTGCAGCAGTAAACGATAAGGTAACTTATGCTAAGGAACTTCTTGATGCAAATCTGAATGTTTCCTATGCAACGAATGTTTACAATAATGTTTACGTTCTTAGAACCGGTCTTAATAATGTAAACTTCGATGTTGTTAAGTATGAGCAGATGGCAAGCGCAGGTCGCAGTGCAGAAGCTCTTATCAATGTAGATCTTTACAGGGATTATTATTATACTCCCGAAGGCGGCGAAAAAACGCTTGTATTCAGCTCTCTTGATTCTGAGAAAGATGATGCTCTTAAAGCATACAACACCGCCAATAATGCAAACCGCAGCTTCAGAGATTTCGAAGCCGTTGTTGATTACAGCAAGGCTGTCGTAACCTCCACCGCTTCCACCTTTGAACTTCGTGAAGCTCTTCGTAACTTCAACGATTATATGGCAAAGGTTCTTGAGCGTGGCTATGTTCCGGCTCAGCTTGAGCAGGAAATCCGTTGCGCGGTTGCCGGTAAGAACAGCACAGGCTCTGCTTCGCTTGATATTTCAACAATTGATGCAGATCCCGATGCTAAAACTTACACTGTTGGCAACACCACTTACACAGCATCCTCCAACCCGGATGGCGTAACCTATTCGGATGAGAGCTGGTCTGCATTTATTGATGCACTCTATGATGCTGTTGATGCAGTAAACTTCCAGTCGGGTCTTTATAAGCACCAGGATATTTCCCCGTTCGTTCCTTCCGATAAGGATAACTACACGCTTTGCATTTCCAACCTCTATACAATGAGGCAAAAGCTTATGCTTGCAGAAAACGGACTCACGGAAAAATCCGCTGAACCTCAGCCGCCGGTATCTTCCGGCCACAGCGTATCTGCTTATATCGGCGCAATGACAACTCCTACGGATACAGAAGGTAAGTACGCAGTAACAGGCGCAGTTGTTTCCATTGATGTAAACGGCAAGGCTGTTACGGCAACCACCGATGATTCCGGTAAGTTCACTCTTACGGATGTTCCGGACGGCACTTACACCGCAACCGTAACCTACAAATATGGCTTCACAAGAACCTTCACCATCACCGTAAACGGTGCCGATGTTGCTTCTTCAACCATGGTAGGTATCGTTGCCTGCAACTGGGATGGCAATACTGTTGTTAATGCAAAGGATAAATCGTCTTACTTGGCTGCTTCCGGCACAAGACAGGGTTCAGACGGCTACGATGTAGGCGTTGACCTTGACAGAAACGGAACAATCAACACCAAGGATAAAGCTATTTATCTTGCATTTGCAGGTTACAAAGATAGCGATGTAAGCTATACGGATGTAACTGTTAAATAATAAGTGTGTGCTTTTGTTTAACATATATTGATTTTATCGGGCATTCGGCGGAGCAATCCGCCGAATGTTCGGCCGATATTCGCGTTATGCGAAAATTTGTTTTAACGGAGAAGCTGTTTAATGCAACTTGAAAAATTCAAAAGGAAATTATCGGTTGCATTGGCATCCGTTCTTACCTGCACTTTAATCATATCGTTTTTTAATATATACGGAGCGGCCGCAGATGGTCCGATTTCTTCTGTTGGCACGCAGATGCCGGTAATGTTCGCGCAATTCACGGATTCCTCCGGCCAAACAGCAGACGGCAATGCATTAACGCCCGGCACATATGAAATGGTTTTGCGGGTTGATGATCTTGCATCAATCTCTCAAATGCAATTCACCGCTTCTTATGACCCGGCGCTCCTGGCCTTTTCCGATGGGTCTTTGCCCCTCGCCTCGGCCACCGGCCTGAATATAAATGCGGTGCAAAGTGAATTTTCAAACGGTTCCTTTGTGTTTGCCTATAATTCGGGCAATTATGATTCAAATTCGGCTCTCGCCGCAAACGGTGCCGAATTGTTAAGAATCAATGTAACTGTGTCTGATAATAACGATACCGCTGTAGATATGAACACTGCTTTGCAGGTAGACACAAATCCAAATCGAACCTTTATCGAAGTGGATTACGGCGATGTAACCGTTTCGGGAACATCGTATTTCTATAAATGCTATGCGTTAAGCACGGCATCCGATTTTAACGGAGAGGTTCATCCCATGAAGTGTGACCTCTCTCCCGAATTGGCCACCGGCCATTCGGTGTCGGCATATATCGGCGTATTAGCTGCGCCGAGCGATGAATATGGCTCCTACCCCGTAACAGGGGCGCAGGTTTCTGTTGAAGTCGGCGGCGAAACGGTAACGGCGGAAACGGATGAATCCGGAAAGTTCATTTTTAATAATGTTCCTGCCGGCTCTTACACCGCAACCGTTTCTTATAAATACGGCTTCACGCGCACCTTCACAATTGAGGTGGCAGATTCCGATGTTGAATCTTCAACAATGGTTGGCATTGTTGCCTGCAATTGGGATGGTAACAACACTATCAACGCTAAGGATAAATCGTCATATATAAGCCTCTCCGGTTTTAGGTCTGAGGATGACGGTTATGATGTCGGCGTTGACCTTGACAGAAACGGAACCATAAATACTAAAGACAAGCAAATTTATCTTGCTTTTGCAGGATATAGTTCAGAAAACCTTACTTACACAGATACTGTTGTTAGTTAATCGGAGGTAATTTAATGAAAAGCTTTAAAAAAGCTTTGGCTGTGTTGCTCTCTGTATTGATGGTGGCTTTCAGCTTCCCTCTCACTTCGTTCGCACTCCCGAATCCGGATAATGCAGACGGCAGATACAGCTATGACGATGACGTTGTTCTTCACACCTATGTTGTGGATTATGACGGCACCGATTCTTGGGGTTACACATCCAACTACTACTATGATGTAGTAGAATCGGGTGCAGTTCCCACATATGATTTGAAACACTTAAAGAAGTCTGACCTTAAGTCGGAAGACGGCACATTTGCACTTGTTGTTACAGTTGAAAATGTTGACACGGCAGACTGTCTTTCCATCATTTGGAAATATGCAAAAGGCCTTGCAAATAACGATGTTATCCCTGCAAGCTATGCAGGCAAAAAAAATAAGCTTACAACTGGCGAAGCAGCCGGTAAATCTTGTGTTCTTGGAACATGGGGCGACTCAAACACCGATATTGACGCTTCCGATGTAAGTGGTATCAACCTTCGTGCCAGCGTTCAGTCACTTGCTGTTATTCTTAACGCAACTCCTCATGAACCTTGGCCGAATTCTTATCAGCAAGACGAAGAAAATACCGAATCTATCTATAAGGGTCAGTTCCTTGCAGCTTTCGGTCTTCAAATGCAGACTGATGAAGTTGATTTAACAGAGGCACTTCCTCTTTACAATAGTTCGGGCGATACATTCATTAACACAACTCCCGGTGCCGATGATAAGGACCTTGTTGTTTATGGTGCAACTAATGACCAGGAAACAGGTCCCTCACCCAGAACTAAGTTCATTATGCCTGAATGGGGTCTTCAGCCTGAAGAAACCTCAACAGATGTAACTTATACTTACAACTATTTTGGCGGCAGCAAATCAGAAACTGTTACTGTTCCTGCCGGTCAAGCACCAACAGCTCCGGAGAACACACCGGCAGTAGGACCCAAATCGGACGGCGCAGGCAAACACACCACCAAGACTTATTCTTGGCCGGATTTCGTTGAAGGCACAACAACCTATGATGAAATCGAAACGGTAAACACCGTTGATTGCGATATGCACGAAACCGAAGCTGCAGTTCCCGCAACTCACACAACACCTGGTAAAACAGCTGTTCAAACGTGCTCTGTTTGCGGCTACACCACAGGCGGCGAGGTAATTCCTGCAGATGCAAGTGCTCATGATTGGAAGGTAACAAGCCAAACCGATTCAACCTGCACAGTTCCGGGCGAAATTCACTACAGCTGCGTATGCGGCGAAACAAAGACCGAGTATAAAGATCTCGATCCTAACAACCATACAAATATCGTAACAGACGATGCTGTTGCTGCAACTTGCGTTGCAACCGGTTTAACAGCAGGTTCTCATTGCGCAGATTGTAATGTTGTAATCGTTGCTCAGCAGCAAACTCCTATTGATAAGAACAACCATGTTGGCGAAATCAAAACAGGCGTTAATGCTAAGGAAGCAACTCGCGGCGAAGACGGCTACACAGGCGATTCTGTATGCGCAGCTTGCGGCGATGTTGTTGCAAAGGGTCAGGTTATCCCTGCAACAGGCGTTATGATCACTGTTAATGCTTCCGATAAGGGCACAACAACTCTTAACGGCGAGGCTACAACAGGCGCAGCTCAGAAGGTTGCTTATGAGAAGGAATACACCCTCACCGCAACTCCTGCTGCAAACGCTAAGTTCGTTGGTTGGGAAGTAAACGGCAAGCTCGTTTCTAACCAGGCTACTTACACAACTGCTGCTTTCGCAGATGTAACTTACACACCTGTATTCGCAGCAGATGAGGCTAAGGCATTCAACGTAACATTCGTTGACCAGTTCAACAATGTTATCGCTAAGCTCAGCAATGAAGAAGTAGCAGCACTTGATGCTATGCCTACTCCTTATGAATATAAGGGCTTCACCTTCAAGGGCTGGAGCATGGATCTTGATGCAGTTAAGGCTCTCCAGGGTGCTGCAACAGTAGTTGCTTCTTACTCTAATGAGGCTGCTTCCTACACCGTAACGGTTCCGGAAGGCTGCACAATCGCTGTTGGCGGCCAGGATATGGGCACAACGGCAACTGTTTCTCATGATGCTAAGGTAACTGTTAAGGCAGCTAACGAAGGCACATGGAAGATCAACGGCAAGGATGCCGCTTACGGCAGCGAATACACATTCTTCGTAACAGCTGATGTTAACGTTGAATTTGTTGAAGGCGCTGTAACAGCTCAGCCCGTTGTAACCGCAGTTGCAGCTGAAAAGCTTGCAGCTAACAAGGCAAGATTCCTTGCAACACGTTCCGTTCCTGAAGATTACAATCTTCTTGAATCCGGCTTCGTATTCGGCAAGGATGTTGCTGACACAGCTTCACTCGTTCTTGAAAATGTAGGCAACGGCGCTTACATCTATAAGAACAGCAATACCGCAGCAGACGGCCAGTTCGCTCTTACTCTTAAGACAACTGCTTCTTCTGTTTCGGCTCGTGCATACATCATCGTTGAAAAAGACGGTGTGTCACAGGTAATTTACGCAGAACCGCAAACTGCTACTCTCGGTGCTTAATTTAATTTAAGCATGAAATCGGCAGGGCTTCGGCTCTGCCGTATCAATAAACTAAACGGAGGTCTTTCATAATGAAAGAAGTTTACACAAAGCCCGTTGTAGAAGTTGAGCAGTTCCTCTCTGTTGATGTTATCACAACATCCACAGAAGAAGGCTACATTGAGTTCTAAGTAACTTCTGCAACTTGTTTTCCGCTTTCCCGCAAGAAAACGGAAATTTGCAAAATAAATCGCAAGATTTGGGAGGGCGCTTCGGCGCCCTCTTTTTTTGCGCCTTTTTTGCTAAAAGCACTGTTGCAACATATATTGCCGTTCCCCGGCGCCGAAACAAGCACCGTGCCGATGCAATTTGCTTTTCAAACCACAAAAGGCATGGCGGTTGTTTATCCTTTTCCCCAAAAAGCAAGCGCATTTCGGGAATCCGCTATTCAGTTTAAACGGTGCTTTGGCAACAAATTCGCCTTTCTCCTCGCGGGAAGTGGCTCAAGCGCTCGGATAAGGGGGTGGAAACAAGTGGTATACGGCATTGCAACAGTGCTCCTCACAAGTTCACCCCCGTTTCGCCGCGAATTAACAACTCTTGCCGCTTGACCTTACAGTGCGTTTATGATAAAATAAAAAAGCGGCAAATGCCGCCTTGCTCCTGCACGGCTGCGCAGGGCTTGCCTTATTTATTTTGCAGTCGGAAAGGTTAATGCACCTAATGGCAAAAAATAAAAAAGCGGCAAAAGCCGCTTTTTTGAAGTCAATATCGCCTGTTTAGGATCTCCACCACGTCCGCCAGCGCGCCGTCCTTGCAGTGGCAGACGATGTGCGCACCCCATTCCTTGACCTCGGGGATGGCGTTTTCGGGCGCGAAGCCGATCTCGGAGACCTCGAGCATCGGAATGTCGTTGTTGTGGTCGCCGATGCAGTAGATGTCCTTGCGCGCAACGCCGAGGAGTTTGGCAAGCTTTAAGATCATGCCGCCCTTCGTCGCGCCGCGGCGCGTCAGCTCAAGCAGGTGATCGCTCGAAAAGATGAGCTCGTAGCGTTTTCCCCAGTCCCGAGAGACGATAAAATCGCGCACCTGCTCCAAAAGCGGCTTTTCCTCTTCAAAGAGCAGCTTGATGATCGGCAGGTCCACCTCGCGGAAGTCCTTGACCTCCTCGGTCTTCGCACGCGTCAGATGCTCGTGGTTGCGCGTGTAGTCGTTCGGGTGCAGGGCGTGGAT
>OGRE01001753.1_pt1 | contig 17322 bp, 17 predicted proteins | sample 1553421 | NCBI WGS metagenome assembly OGRE01 (sample SAMEA2580076, study PRJEB22360) | human gut metagenome | biome: human gut; feature: human-associated habitat; material: faeces | place: Denmark | collected 2008/2010 | reverse complement strand
GATCGTGTCCGGCCACCGCCGCCAGAAAGCCAGTGAGCTTGCCGGATATGCGGATATGCCCTGTATCGTCCGAAACCTGACAGACGATGAAGCCATCACCCAGATGGTCGAGGACAATCTGAACCAGCGTGAAGAAATCCTCCCCAGTGAGCGGGCCAAAGCCTTGAAAATGCAGCTTGAAGCTATCAAGCACCAGGGCTCCCGCACTTCGGGCCAGATTGACCCGAAGGACGCTGGCAAACGCTCCAACGAGATCGTGGCCGAGCGCAATAAGATGGCGGTCAAGCAGGTGCAGCGGTATATCCGTCTCAATGAGCTGGTTCCAGACCTGATGAAGCTGATGGATGAAAAAAAGCTGGGTTTTACTACGGCGGTGGAGCTTTCCTATATCGGCAAGAAGAACCAGAACTATATCGCCGTCGCCATTGACAGCCAGCAGTCCTCGCCTTCACAGGCGCAGGCAAAGCGTATGCGTGAGCTGGACGAAAAGAAGCTGCTCAACGGGGATGTGATCGACGGCATTATGATGGAGGACAAAAAGGAGGTAGACAAAGTGATTTTGACAGGTGCGGAACTGAGCAAGTATTTCGGCAAGGAAACTACGCCGAGGGAAATGAAGGACCAGATCATCAAGCTGCTGGACGACTGGAAGGGTCAGCAGAAGGAACACGAAAAGCCGGAGAAGAAAACCGAACAGGAAAAGTAAGCCCAAACTTCGGGTCAGCATGGCCCGAGGATTGCGGGGCTCTGCCCCGCGCCCCGAAGCTCTGGAGATATAAATTATTCCCCGTCGCCAGTTATTCCGTAGCATAGCCGGGAAAATCAGTCAAGGGCAGCGCCGCCGCAGGCGGTGCCAGAGGCACCCTTGACGGATTTCTCCCGGTTATGCTTTTTCCCGGTCAAGCGACGGGGATATAAATTCTCCAGAGCCGTTCCCCTTCCCGGGGGAAGGGGCGGAGGGGTTGGGCGAACTCTTGCTTTTCCCTAAACCAAAACAGAAATGGAGGCTCAACCAATGAAACGACCTTTAGCATACCTGACCGCCGCATGGAGCGGCGAGCCGGATGTTGATATGGAGCTGGCGGCCCACTACTGCCGCCTTGCTTATGAGGCGGGCTTTTCCCCGATCTGCCCGCTCTTGTATCTGCCGCTGTTTTTGAATGACAGCGTTCCCGAGGAACACAAGGCCGGGATTGATATGCGCCGGGATATGCTGCGGCGCTCCCACACCCTGATTGTCTGCGGCAGCGCTGTGGACGAGGATGTGAAAAACGATATTGCGGTTGCCGGGCGGCTGGGCATTGCGGCGACCACACTGGAAGGGGTGCTTGCCGTGAAGGGACACGGCACCCCGGGCCATGCCGGACATTAAGCTGGGAAGCCTTTTCGACGGGATTGGCGTGTTCCCTCTGGCTGCTTCCCGGTGCGGTATCCGTCCGGTATGGGCCAGTGAGATTGAAAAAGCGCCCATCTCCATAACCAAAAGGCACTTTCCCGACATGGTGCATTTGGGGGATATTACGAAGGTGGACGGCGGGAAAATCCCGCCGGTCCATGTGATAACCTTCGGCTCTCCCTGTCAGAACCTTTCTCTGATCGGCAACCGCTCCGGCCTTGCCGGGGCAAAATCAAGCCTGTTCTATCAGGCGTTTCGTATCATACAGGAAATGAGGGATGCTACTGATAACCTATATCCAGCTATCGCTGTTTGGGAAAACGTTCCTTATGCGTTGAAGTGCATAAGGCACGTTATGAGTTGTAAGCAATTATGAAAAGACCTCCTTCCAAAATATTGAGATTTCTTTGAGGATTAGAAAGACGCTGCGCATAATTTCCCTTTATACTGTGAGCATCACAATATAAAGGAGGCAAACTATGCACAGCAGAAAGGCAGTTCCAATCATCGACTTGATGAACGCGGCAAATATGGAGTTGATCCGTCTGGACTTCAAATCGTCAACCCTCAGTCGGCATAGCAAGGAGTTCCGAAACTTCTCCAATTTTTGCAGAGAAAACGAGATCACCGCCTACGACACAGAAACAGGACCACAATATTTCCAATACCGTTATGGTTTGGACATCGGTGACCCCACCGCAAAACTGACCAAGCAGCAACTGGACACACGCTGTTCGATTCGTTTTTTAGATGACATTTTTCAATTTGGGTATGCACTGCGATACAGCCATCATGACTACACCGTGCCACGGCAATATATCGGTTTACTGGAAGAATACCTTGCATGGTGCCACAGAAATAAAAGTTCTGCTGGTACTATCCGTGTCAAGCGGACAAAGATGCGGCAATTTTTCTGTTTTCTGGATGGGCGTGGAATAGAACTTTCAGAACTAACCGCTGCAGACATTTCGGAATTTATGACCACACTGTGCCGCTACCATCGCGCAACGATCCATGTATTCAGCAGTGTTTTGCGTGATTTCTTCCGATATCTACATGAAAATGGGATATCGGACGATGACTTATCTCCAAGTGTTCCAAGGCCCAAAATCTACGTTGAAGAAAATATCCCCGAAACATGGAGCCCAGAAGAAGTGCGGCAGTTGTTGTCCGTTATTGACCGTAGCAATGCGATTGGAAAAAGAGATTATGCGATGCTTCTTCTGGCGATCCTTCTTGGTATGAGGGCGGGAGACATCTGCGCATTGAAATTCAAAAATCTGGACTGGCACCAGAAGCTGATCACCTATACACAGCAAAAAACACAAAAGGTTAATACACTGCCTCTGCTCCCCGTAATTGGCGATGCCATCATTGACTATCTGAAAAATGGGCGACTGGATTCCGAATGTGATAATGTGTTTATCCGCCATATCCATCCTTACGGAGAATTCCAGTCCAGCACATCTCTTTCTGAAAACCTCAAGCGATACATGAAATACGCGGGCATGACAGTAAAGAAACGCAAAGCAGCCCATTCACTGCGTCATACTCTGGCAAGCAGTCTTTTGTATGATGGCACACCGCTGATGACGATCTCCAATATTCTTGGGCACAACAGCCCCAAAACGACTTCCGTATACACCAAGGTGGATCTTCCGGCCTTGCGTAAGTGCGCGTTGTCTTATGGGGAATGGAGGAGATTGGTATGACTTCAAAAATACTGTTGGAGCAGTATATGGCAGAACGACATGCTCTCGGATTCAGCCTGAAAACGGATGAAGGCTGTATCCGGCGCTTCCTCCGGGATTTCGCTGAGCCTGATGATGGAGTGATCTCATTTACAAAAGAATATGTTCTAAACCATATCGGAAACAGATTAAATGTGCAAACCAATACCATCCTCAGAGATGTTAGCGCAATCAATGGATTCCTCGATTTCGTGATCCGCAAAGGATATACTGCATACAAAATCCCACCTAAATCTCTTCCAAAAGAAAACCGTAATTTTAGAGCCTATATTTTTACGGACGATGAAATTGAGCAAATGTTGATTGCCGCAGATCATACACCATTTGCAGAGCAGAACCCTGCTCGAAAGCACCAGATCCCTGTTATCTTCCGTATCTTATTCAATTGTGGGCTGCGGACTTCCGAATTACTTAAACTCCGTATGTGCGATGTGGATCTCAAAGAAAATGTGTTTACCATATTAGACACAAAATTTCACAAAAACCGTTTGGTACCATTTTCCGATTCGGTTTCGGAGGCCCTGACTCAATATCTGGAAATGTTCCCACCACAATTTTCCGATTCATTGATTTTTCCCAGTTCAAGCCCTCGCAGCAATGGTGGGAGGTATGGAAACAGTTGGCTGCAAACTCAATTCCACCAGCTTCTCAGAATGGCAGGGATTCCTTATAATGGTCCAGGAAAAGGTCCACGGCTTCATGATATCCGGCACACCTTTGCAGTACACTGCTTGAACAACTGGGTGCTTTCAGGTGAGGATCTCACTGCTGCTTTGCCTGTACTCTCACGCTATCTTGGACACAACGGGCTGACTGGCACACAAAAATATCTCCAATTGACGGCGCAAATGTACCCGGATATCGTTGCCAAACTGGAAGTACAATTTGGGGGGCTTATTCCTCAGATGGAGGTGTCCGATGAAAACATCTGACTTCTCCAGATTTTTGACGCAGTACCTTACACACTACCTACCTGTCCAGAGAAACCTGAGCAGCAACACCATCCGTTCTTACCGAGATACGTTTAAACTTCTCCTGATTTTTTGTAGAGACGAGAAAGGCTTAAATATTGCAAAACTGAATCTGGCCAAGCTGGACAAAAAGTGCATAGAGGACTTTCTTCTATGGCTGACCAACACCAGAGGTTCCTCTCCATCCACCTATAACCAGCGGCTTTGTGCTATCCACGCTTTTTTTGCTTATGTTATGACTGAAGAACCGGCATATATGGAGCAGTGCATTTTGATCTCCAATATTCCGAGCATGGTATCTCCTGCTCCTCCAGCGCAGTATTTAACGCCAGAAAAATTGAAGCATCTATTATCCATGCCAGACACCTCCACAGCTAAAGGACGGAGGCATCTCGTTCTGCTAACTGTTTTGTATGACACTGCAGCCCGTGTTAGTGAACTTGTGGATATTTGTATGCGAGATGTGCGATTGGATTTTCCAGCAGTGATCACTCTGCATGGAAAAGGCGGGAAGATCCGTACTGTGCCCCTTATGAAACAGACTACCGAATTGTTGCGCAGTTACTTTGCTGAAAACCATATTGATGTGCGGCGCAATCCAGATATGCCGCTGTTTTGGAATGGAAGCAGGCACAAACTGACCCGTTCCGGAATTACGTACATTGTCCGGAAATATGCAGATATGGCACGGGAAACTGATACAGGAATACCTACCAAAATCTCTCCTCATGTTTTCCGCCACACAAAAGCCATGCATATGGTACAGGCAAATGTTAATCCCGTTTTTATTAAAGATTATCTGGGGCATGCGGACATCTCTACCACTGAGGTCTACGCCAGAGCAGATAACGAGGCCAAGCGAGCTGCTTTGGAGAAAGCGACAGCTCATCTTGATCTTCCAAAGGCATCTCATTGGGAACAGGATACGGAGTTGATTGAGTGGCTGTCCTCGCTTGGCTAAATCCAAATATTATGTGCAGTGAAACAGGGCTTTTTTGCTCTGTTTCACTGCTTTTAGGAGGTACTACACATAATTGATTTCTGTTCATAACGTCATTTATGCGTTGAAGTGCATAAGGCACGTTCTCGAGCAGAAGATACGAAGGCCGTCTGGTTTCAGCCAGGCGGGCAATTTCAAAGAAGAGAGTACCTCTTGCATCGTCAAATCCTTTTCTGCGGCCAGCGAGAGAAAACGCCTGGCAGGGGAATCCCCCACACAAAAGGTCGAAGTCGGGCAGGTCGTTGGGGTCAATGGCTCGGGCGTCTGGATAGTATCGCTCCTCCTTCCTGATGTCGTGGATCGCGCGGTAACTGGCTTCGGCATATTTGTCGATCTCGCAGTGTCCGACGCACTGGAAGCCGCCGACGCGGGTCAGCCCCGCCCGAAAGCCGCCGATCCCGGCGAACATATCAAAATATCGAATCAGATGGTATCATCTCCCTCCTGCAGCGCACGGAGAAAGCCGAGGACGTCCTCATCGACGGCCCCGGCCTGCTCCTGCTGCGTAGTGGTCTTTGGGAAGGAAACGCCTGCCAGTTCCTCCCGGATAGCGCCGCGAATGGCCTCCAGCAGTTCCTGTTGTTCCATATAGCCGTTGATCATCCTGCACACGGCGTCCATGCGCTGTCCGGGCGCAACGGCGGACAGGCGCTCCCATGCGTTCCGCTGCTCCCGCTGAGTCAGGGAGAAGGAAAGACTGAGCCGTCGCTTTTCAGGCATGGGCGCCGCTCCCCGACATCTGCCGTACAAGCCGTTCATAGCCCTTGGCGTTCAGGGATACATCATCGAGGATCACGGGCCGACACAGGCCGTTTGTGGCCGAAACACGCCGCTTCATGAGCGCCGCTCCGCCGCCTATAAAAATAGTAGGCATGGCGCGGGTGTCCAGGCCGCACTCCGTGATGGTGGAGAGCAGGTTCTGCACATACAGGTCCGCCTGGGCATGGATGATTCCTTTCGCCTCGTCCGGGAGGCTGCTGGCATCACCCCGCAGGACGCACTCGATCTGCGCCGTTGTCAGAGAAAGACCCAGGACGCGTCGCACCTGTTCGCTGATCTCATCGATGCAGCGGATCATGCCCCACTCCAAGCTGCGGCAGGTGGCGGCATTGGGGAGGCGGTTGTCCAAGCGCATCAGGTCCACTGTCCAGCCACCGATGTCCGCCACGATGACGGACGGTTCATCCAGCAGCTCCGTCTGGGTCAGCACAGCGGCATAGCCCTGGGGGAACAGTTTCACATCCCGGACGGTGACGGTATAGTCCCGGCCCTCATAGCGGAAGGGCACCGGTTTGCCGTCCCGCAGCAGATAGGCACGGAACTTCTTCTTGTCCCGGCCAAAACTGGTCAGGGGCAGGCCGGCAGCCAGAATGACGGAGCAGGTGCGCTCGGCATTGCGGCAGTCCAGTTCCCTGGCGATGGCTGCCAGGGTCAGCAGATAGTAGTCCTCCGTCCGGGTCTTGTCTTTCTGCAGAGGCTGCCTGCCGCTGCCTACCACATAGTACGTACCGCCGTATTCCAACACATTCTTCTGGGTGTACGGCTCGTGCTCATAGGCCACCAGCCCCGAGGGGAAGGAACCGTGGACAGTTTTCATGGCTGCGTAACCGTGGTCCACGCCGATGACGTATCCCTCGCTCACCGAGCGCCGCCCCCTTTCTCTTTTTTGGTAGCCATGTCCTGGACCTTGCCCTCGTCCAGCAGCCGGCGGATCTCATGGAGGTCGTAATTCCATGTGGATGGCGCCGCCAGGAAACGCTCCGGCCCGCCGTATTTTTCGCACAGCCGGGGTAGGAACCGTGGCAGGTCCTTCGGCTCCCTGGGGTATTGGATGCCGTCTTTGTAGACGATATCCTTTTTTAGCTCGTCCCGCATCTTCTCGATCCTGTCTGGTTCCATCTCGTCGTAGGCGCTGCGGCCGGTGAGCTGCTCATAGGCGTAATCGCCCACATAGGACAGGCACTCGAAACAGCAATCGCCGTATGGCTCTATATCCGCCAGCGTGTCGGGATCCCTCAGCGCATTCATGTACACCTCTTTGCCCTGGGCGATCAGCCAGGCGCGGAAGTCGATAAAACCGTCATCCGAACAGCCATACTCCTTGATCACGCTGACGGCGTCCCACAGGCCGTATTGGTCCGCCAGATCCTCATAGGTTTGCAGAATGTCATGGAAATTTTTCGCCGCGGCAGGCCCCATAGACACAAGCTGCTCCCGCAGGTAGTCCTCCATAGCGTTCAGATCCTGGCCGCAGGCGGTTTTTGCCTCCTGAATCAGCGCCCAGAAGGCATCCTTGCTCATCCCATTGTCAGGTTTCTGTTCTATCGCTCAGCACCTTCCTTCCGTTTTTCTTTTTGCTTGCCGATCCGCCGTTCCTGCTCCTGGGGCAGAAGGCCCTGAAAACCTAAGTCACGCAGGGCCTGCGTATAGAGCTGCTTTTCAAAGGCCCGGTACTCCGGGGTGGCGGTGTCCACATCCAACAGGACAGCCTTTTCATAAGGTGTCCCCGGCACGACCTCCCACCGAACGGCATGGAAGTGCAGGGCGGTCAGGTACTTCAGCAGTTGATGACCGTCCGCCTCATCAAAGACACCGCGGTTGTCCTCATAGGGGAACTCGCCGGGGAGATTGGGATAGCCGGAGATCGCCAGGGCGGCGTCGTAGAGGCGGAAACCACCATCATCAAAATCCGGGGCGATGGTGTCATAGAACCGCCGGAGCTGCTCCGTGCTGTCCAGGGCCGGGCAAAAGGACGCAAGGGCTTTCTTCAGTGTTTCCACTTTCTGGCGCTCCTGATTGGCGGCATATTCCTTACCGCAGCTCTCCTGGTAGTATTCATCGACGAGCGGTTCCAGTTCATTGATCTTGCTCTGCAGTTGCGCGCATTCCATCCGGCTGAGGTCCAATTCAGTGTTGGATTCCTCCAACGCCTGCCGCAGAGCGGGGTAGTCCCGGACCGCGGCGATCAGATCCTTGATCTTCATGTCACGCCGCCTTTCTGAGCCGGGCGATCAGGCGATCCAGCACAGCGATGCGGGATCTCACCTTGCCGGCGGAAGCGTTCAGGCCATGCGCCTGATTTTGAATGCGGCGGCGGATGGCCGCGAGCTGTTGGCGATCCCTGCAGCACTCCAGCACAACATACCGCCCCTTCCCATTGGACAGGACCTCGCGCTCACCAGAGGCATCCCGGAGGCTGGCCATGAGGCGCTGGCCCAGCTGCCTGCGGTAGCGGTCCTGCAGGACGTCGGCGTCGCAGGAGACATGGTGTTTTTTCAAAATGGCCGCGATCTCGTCGCCGCTGATCTCCATGTTGGCAAACAGCACATGGAGGATCTCATCCTTGGCGTCGGGCGGCAGCGCGGGGCGGCCGTGGGATCTCCTGGTCATCGCGTCTGCTCCTTCCTGCGCTGTGCGCGCCGCACCACATAGTCGGCCCTGTCCAGAGCGGGGGCCTTGCTTGGGAAAACATAGAGCATGCCGTGCTGTTCGGCCCGCTCCGCGGGAAAGCCCTGGGGAACATTCTCCGGAGAGTCCGAAACCGCGACAGTCCGATATTTCCAGTCGCGGGAGGATTGGTAGGCGAACAGGTGATCCCCCTCCCGCCGGATGCTGTAGGCGGCTTTCCCTTCATGCTGCCGGACATATTCCCCCACAGCCGCTTTCTCCAGCACGAAGCGAGGCTGGATCCCCTGGGCCAGTTCCGGCGCCATGGCGTTGATATAGGCGGTCATCTCCCGCACATTCCCGCAGCAAAACTCCGGCGCGTCATAGCCATACCGCTCTGTGTACAGCGTCCACTTGATCAGTTCGTGGTGGCTGTCCAGGGCAACAAGAAAATATTTCCCGTCGCGCTCCCCGGTGAGAGGCTCAAACCGGACGTCGTCATAAAGCGGTCCCTCCAGCGGGCAGTTGTTCTTGAACCACACATAGTAGTTGTCCAGAATGAAGGGGTCCGTGATCCCCAGCACCACGCTGGAGATCTTCTTCAGGCGTCCGGCCAGGGCGTCGTCCCGGCAAAACCAGTCATACCAGCCGGCCTCGCACTGCACAGCACGGTCCCGGCTGCTGAAATCCCCGGCACGGAACCGCTCCTGCCATGTTCGCACACTCATCTCATTCATAGCGTCCCCCTTTCCGGCAGGAGGTGTTCCATGAGGCCGGCAATGGAGGTAAACACCCCGGCCAACTCATGGGACTCCTGGATGGTATCCTCCATTTCTTCCTTAGTCATGCGGGTGCATTTGACCCAGATGCGCACATTTTCCTCTGTGGGCGTCAGCAGAACGGCCTTTTCATAAGCCTTGCAGAACACGCCGGCGATCTTGCTCTGGCGGTCGATCTCCGCATCCTTCTCCCGGATCTCCTTTTTCGCTTTTTCCAGCTCCACCAGGTCCAATGCCGCCTGCCCCTGCTCGTCCTCCGGCAGATCCTGTACCTGCCGGGTGATCTGATACCCTTGGTTGACGGACAGTTCCTTTTTATCCAGGGCCTCCTTCACGGCGGCGGGGGCGTGTTCGTCGATCTGCATCACCTTGCCCATCGTGCGCTCTCCGAGGCCAACGGATGCAGCCAATTTTTTGCGGGTGTCCACAGGTGCGGAACCTTCCGGCAATGTTGCCGAAAGGTCTGTACGGGCACCCTGGTTGGCCTTTGCCCTGGCCTCGATCTCCGGCCGCAGTTTCAGGGCGATCTTGCCCAACTCCCATTTGTCCAGGTTGCGGCGGCCCTTCTGGGTATCCAGCGCCCACTGCTTGGCCTCCAGCAGATCGTCAAAGGCAAACACCGCCATCTTGTAGGGCAGGTCGTGCCGGGTGCAGATCTGCTGCCGGTTGTGGCCGTCTACGACGACCAGATCCTCATTGACAATGATGGGCGCATAGCAGCCGTTTTGCAGGATGTCCTTCTCCAGCGCGGCAAGCTGCTCCCCGCTGAGAGGGGGGAGCAGTTCCGCCAGTTCCGGTAGAATGGTGGGGGTGCGTTCCGCACTGGTGTATTCAATGCCTGTATTACGCATGGCGCTCAGGCCGCAGCCTCATCCATACCGTCCGCAGGCATGGACACGGCGCTTTCCTCCACGCGGCGGGGAGACAGGAACTCCACCTCCGTGGCTTTGATGAGGAAACCGGGCTGACGCTCCGGCTCGTCCGCGAAGGTGATGGTTTCAAAGTCGCCGGAGGCGGCCAACTTGCAGCCCTTCCATGCAAACTCCGCGCAGCGTTCCGCCAGCGGGCCGCGGACCTTAATGGAGATGAAATCCGTCAGGCGGTTGCCGTCCTTGTCCCGGTAGCGGCGGTCCGAGGCGATCCGCAGGATGGCATAGGGCTTGCCGGTGGCCTCATGGACCTTCAGTTCCACATCGTTTGTCAGGTTTCCGATTGCTACGATCTTCAGCATAGGTGCATTTCTCCTTCTTTATTTAATGTAGAGTGAATTGTGGGATAAAAGCGCCGCGGCCCACAGTGGGGCCGCGGCACAGCGGTTGGATCACTTGTCCCAGGTTTCAGGGGCGGTGAGGATGGCGGTGTGGGCGTTGGCGGCCTCCAGCACGTTGTAGTAGGCCCAATGGCGGGAGGACACGTCGGGGAACATCACCAGACGGCGGTGATTATCGGCAATATAGTCCTCGTCAGCCTCGCGGCCCAGCAGGCGGTTGACAATGGTGACGACTTCCGCCCGGTCAATGGGATCGTCGGCCCGGAAGGTGCCGTCGCCGTAGCCCTCTACCCAGCCGTGGATGGCGGCGTCCTTGATATACTCAGCAGCCCAGTAGCCGTCGCTCACATCGTCAAAGCCCTCGTACTGCTCCATGATTTCCTCGGCTCCATCGCCGTACACATCAAAGAACCGCGCCGCCATAGCGGTAAACTCGGCGCGGGTGATGGCCTTATCACCCCGGTAGGTGCGGTCATTGTAGCCCACGGCCACGCCGTAGCCAGTGAGATATTCCACATAGCCCGCATACCACATATCCGGGTCAATATCCTTGAACTTCACATTATTTCCGCTGGGGATGCGCTCGTCCAGCCGGTCAGAGAGCAGGCGGGCAAAGATGGCTGCGGCCTCGCTCCGGCTCATGCTGCGCTCCGGGCCAAAGGTGCCGTCTGTGTAGCCATAGATATAGGCCCCGTGGTACTCAGTTTCTGTGACAGCGGGGACGGTGAGTTTGCCGTCCTCGTCGGTTTCTCCGCGCTCACTCTGGCCCAGATCACCCTTGACGATAACCGTCACACCCTCCTGGGGGTCGCGCTCATTGTCCGTGACCGTGACGGTGATGCGGTTATCCTCATCCATATCGGTTCCGTCCGGCAGGGTGACGGTAATATTGCCGCCCTTGCCGATGGATACTTCCGCGTCCTCGATGGGGCGTCCGGTTTCGTAGTCCTCTACAGTGACGGTCAGTGTCCAGCGGTCGCCGTCCTCGTCCTCCCAGCCAACGGTGGTATTGCCGTCCTCATTGGTCTTGCCGCTGGTGCCGGGAACAGTGACCTGCCCATTGCTGTCAGTGTTACCGGCACAGTAGTTATCGTGCTTGTCAGTCATAGTAACGAACATACCCTCCACGGCGCTCTTATCCTTGGTGAGCAGGACAGTCACGGTAGTCTGGTCGGCATAGTCCAGCTGGCGGGAATTGGGGAGACGGATGGACAGGGTATCGTCCGCATGGAGAGTGACAATAGCATTGGAAACGGGGTCTTTAGTGTCGGTATCCGTGACAATTACCAGATAGCCGCCCACAACGGCCTCGCCCTTACTGTCCGTAGTGGCCTGATTGTAGATCTTCTCAATGGTTTCTTCCTCTAACTTCTCACCGCAGACCTCGCACTCCCTGTGCTTGCTGCCCTCGCTGTCGGTGGTAGGCTCCTTGTCGATGATCCAGTCGCCGGGCTTATGGCCTGCCGCCTCGGTGTAGTCGCCCTTGTAGGCGTCGCCGCAGCGGGTGCAGGTATAGGTGGTGTAGCCCATCTCGGTGCAGGTCGGCTCGGTCACTTCCTCGGCATAGTCATGGCCCAAAGCGTTCTCAATGACGGCGCCGCAGCGGGTGCAGAGTTGAGGATCGGTGCAGGTGGCCGGGTCGCCGGGGATATGGCCCGCGGCCTCGTCGCCCTCCAGACGGGTGGCTCCGCAGCGGACGCAGGTGTACTCGGTCATGCCCTCGCCGGTGCAGGTGGCCCCGGTGATCTCCTTGCCTTCGTCCCAACTATGCCCCAGCGGGTCGGTGTAGTCGGTGATGAACGAACTGCCGCAGCCCTCGCAGATATGGAGGGTGCGCCCGCCGCCCTCACAGGTGGCCGGGGTGGTCTTGCTTACATAGTTGTGAGGCAGCGCGGCGGTGATGTCCTCGATGTGGCGCTCCCCACAGACGGTACACTCCCGCAGGGTGTAGCCAGGGCTGGTACAGGTTGCCGGAATGACGGTGGTGGAGAACTCATGCTCGGTCTGAGGCAGGTCGGTTTCTTTCACATTGCCGCACCGCTCACAGATGTCAATGGTCTTACCGGGGACTTCACAGGTGGCGTCCCGGATGACCACACTCTGATAGGCGTGGCCCAGCGCGGCCTCATAGTCCCGCTTTTCAATCATGCCGCAGTCCACGCACAGATAGCGGTCATAGCCCAGGGTCAGGCAGGTGGGGTCTACGCTATCCAGCAGTGTCCAGTTGTGGTTCTCGCCGCAGCCCTTGTCGTCACAGCAGCAGCCGTCACAGTCCGGATCCTGGCAGCCGCAGTCAGGATTGCCGCAGCCGCAGGAGCAGGAGCCGTCCTCGGTGGTGGTTTCATCCCTGAGATGGACATACGCCACACCGTCCTCCACCATGTCCGTGTCGTGGTAGGTGTAGGTGATCTCGTAGTAAACCGGGTAATCCCCCGCCTCGGTGTAGTTGGGTGCGCTGGTCAGGGTGCAGGCATCTGCGCTGTGGCCGTAGCGGATAGCGGTGGTCACGCCGGCCTCGGACAAGTCCGACACGGTGACGGTGTGGGGCTGGCCGTCCACCACGCCGAAGTAGTCCGCAATGACGGCCTTGGCGGCGGTGTAGGAAGTTTCAGCATAGCCGCAGTCGGCGCAGGTATCCATCTCCACAAAGCGGTCATGGGCCAACTCGGGCCGGATGGCATTCTCCATGTGGTGACGCTCCAACGTGGAATTTTCCTCCTTGAATGTGCCGTAGCAGAACCCGCAGTATTCGCCGCTGGTGGTGATGACGCGGTGATACTCGCTGTCCGCTTGCTCAATGGTCTGGGTTTCCGGCAGTTCCTCGAAAAAATTGTTCGCGCAATCGTAGAGCCAATAGACGTTCTTCAGGTAGCCGTAGTCCGTCTTGGCCATGTTGGTGTTGATGCTGCCGCAGGTTTCACACACGGCTTTGGTCCAGTGATAAGCCGTGTAATAGGCGTCCTGTCCCGGTACGCCGTCCAGAATGGAACCCTTGCCGGAACCATCTACAAAGGTGCCGTCCGAGTATTTCACATTCCGGCTCATGGCCGTCTGGCCATCCCTGGTATATTCCGGGGTGCGGAACACGATAAAGGAAGTCTGCTGCTTGCAGACTTTGCAGTTAAAGGTTTCGTGGGTCACGGTGGCGTTGGCGTCCAGTTCGTTGGTGCGGTTGTTGGCCTCCTGCCAGTTCTCAGCGGGGTCGTGGTAACTGTCCTGCTGGGCGGCAAAGGCGGTGGGCACCATGCCGACGCACAGAACCACGGCCAGCAGCAGGGCCGTCATGCGCTTCAGGCCATGCCTGGTTGTCTTGCTTTTCAAGCGTTCTTTCCTCCTTTTGTGTAGAAATTGCTGGTTCAGGTTTTTATTTTCGTTTACTTGGTCACCGCCCCCTTTCCCGGAACTGCTGCACAAAGGTCAGATAGGCGTTCCAGTCCTTCCGGGAGGGAGGGGACAGCGTCTGCACGACATATCCCTCCGCCGCGTATTTCCGGCCCATGCGCTCCGCGGCCTCCTGGCCGGGGCGGTCGTGATCCAGGCACAGGACAACCTTCCGCACTGTGGGATGCTCCCGAAGAAACACCGACAGGGCGCGGTCATCCAGGCAGCACAGGGCAAGTGCATTGCTGTGGAACTCCCGGTGCAAAGTGCAGTAACTCATGAGGTCGATAGGTGCCTCGAACACATACACGGTCCTGCTGTCCGGGGCATACGGCAGTCGGAAACCGATGGATTTGTCGCTGCCGGCGGCGTCGCCCTTGAAACCGCTGCCGTCCCGGTCGTAGGTGCCCCGCAGGCTGGCGAAGGCAGCCTTGCCGTCCCTGTCATACCCTACGAACACGCAGTTGTGATGCTCGGAGTCCTCATACAGCAGTCCTGCGGAAATAAAACTCCGAATAATCTGGGGAGAAACCCCGCGCTTTTTCAGGTAGGCGTACACTCGGCGGGCATCGGTGTGCCTGGGCGGCAATGCAAACGGTTTCGGCGGTTCCGGCGCCTGCTCAGTTTGCCTGCTCCGCTCCGCGGGGGCGTCCCTGGCGCGGCCGTGGAATGCCAGCAGATCCTCCACCGCCTCCGGGAAACTTCTGCCGCAAAAATGCTGTAGGAAGGTGATGGCATCCCCGCCCACTCTCTCGGAGTAGCGATACCAGGTGCGGCGGTTCTTGATCCGCAGGCTGTCCATCTCCTTGGTGGAGTAGTAGCGGCCTATCCGCGTCACGGTGTAGCCGAGAGACGCCAGCAGGTCCGGCAGGTCCGTCCCACGGGCAATCTCCAACTCCTGTTCTGTGAAACGATTGGCTCTCTGTTCCGACGTTTTCTCACCTCCGGTTCTCTTGTGAAACAGACCGCCCGGAACGTCCCTGTCGGGCGCTCCGGGCGGTTCTGGGATCCTGATTTACTTGGTTGTTCTCTTCCTGGGTGGCCGCTCCACATACTCGGAGATGTCGCAGTCGCAGCTGATGAGCTGCCCTCCGCACACCGGGCACCGCTCCGCATCACACCCCACATGGTGGTAATGCCCAGGCCTGGCGCCGCAATCGTGGCAGCGGGCATCGCCATGCGCCATGCCATCCTCGCCGTACTTAATGCGGCGGTAGTACCGGTTGCCGCATTTCACATGGGTCCAGGTGCAGCCGTCCGCTTTCAGCATCCGCTGGCCGCAAGCCCTGCAGGGCGCTCCGCCGGCCGCAATCATGGCCTCCAGTTCATTCTGCCACATTCTTGGCTCCTCCTTCCGTTTCTTCAGCCTCCCAGGACGGGGCGCTGTCTGCCGGCTCATCTATGGGATCCAGCGTGTCAGTTGGTGCGCCGGGATCGGCATCCGCTGTTTCCTGCTCCCACCGCTCCAGAGCGTCCTCGATCAGCCCAATCACGAACTCCTTCTGGGTCACTTTCCGGCCCTGGCGCTCATTCTCGTGGGCCAGATAGTCCTTGATCCGCTGGAACAGGTCCTCACTGATTTGAAATGCCATTGTCCTTGTCTGTGCCATGTCTTTTTTTCCTCCATTTTCATAGTAGTTGGTAAGTAGTCCCGTGATGTACTCGCTGAGGGACTGGTTTGCCGCGACGCGCTCCGCCGTCACCCTGGCATGCAGGGATTCCGGGATTTGGCATGAGAGGCCCTTGGTCTGCTCCATGTCTGACTGCCTCCTTTTCTTGATTTGCAACGCAAGTATAGCCGGAAAGCATCACGAAAGCCATTACCAACACCACCAAGGAATGGCGAACAGACGCAGCAAAGGCAACAATTTCATCCTGCGTTGGGGAGCCGGAAATAGCCGGCGTCCTTGTGGGCACGGTAGAAATGTTCCACGGCCCGCAGGCTGCCCGTCACCGGCATCCCCGGCAGGGCCTCTGCCATGCTCTGGAAATATCTCCGGCCGCGGGCGGCGCGGGGATCCAGCACAGCGACAACGCAGGTGTCCGTTTCTGTGCGGATGGCCCGGCCAAAGCCCTGCCGCAGTTTGATCTGCATTTCCGGGACAACGACGGAGCGCAGGAACTCCCGCAGGTTCGGGTAGTCCTCCCGCTCTTTTTCTTTTACAGCGTCCGGGTAGGCGAAGGGCAGGCATGGGATGATGAGCATGGACACGCCGTCGCCAGCGAAGTCCAGCCCCTCCCACGCCGCGCCGGTGGCCAGCAGGATACTGCCGGGAGCGGCGCGAAATGCCGCCAGGGTGAGGGCCGGGCGTTTGCCCATCGTAAATACAGGGAAGGGCAGCGCCGCGGCCTGCAGCCGTTCCTTGACCGCCGACATGGCGAAGTAGGAAGTGAACAGCACCAGGGCGTGGCCGTGGGATGCCGCCGCCAGCTGCCGGATCTGTGCGGCCAGCCGGTCGTAGTAGTCCGCCGCGTCCAGCGGGATCGGGTCCGGGGGAAGATAGAGGAGGCAGTTGTGCTGATAGTCAAAGGGTGACGGACACACAGTTTCCGTCACGGGCCGTTCCCCTGTCAGGCCGGCGGCGGTGCGGAACCGGCTGAAATCCTTCCCAACGGCAAGGGTGCCGGAGGTCAGGACAATGGGCTGTTCCTGCCGCCAGAGCGTGGCCTGGAGCTGCGCGGCCAGTTCCGACACCGTGCCGCACAGCATGGCCCCGCCGTGGTCGTCGTCTGCCGCGTAGAAGATCATCTCGGGATTCCCCAGGTAAAAGAGGGATACTGTGGAGGCGACGGCGGACAGCAGGCGCCAGGTTTCCCTGGTCAGCAGGCCCTCCAGCTGCCGGCAGATCACCGTCAGGACCTGATGCGGCCGCTCCAGGAACATCTGGTAGGCGTCAAATCCGGCCCCTTCCTCCACCGGGAGCGACAGTTTCTCCGCCAGCGGCTCCACGGCCTCGGACAGCAGTTCCGCCGCGAGGACATACCGCTCCACATGCAGGCTGCGGATCAGCTCCGCAAAGTCCTGGGCATTCAGCGTTACGCCGAACATCTGCCGTGCGGTTTCCGGCAGCTTGTGGGCCTCGTCTATGATGATGGCCGCGCTGTCCGGCAGGAGGGGCTTTTTCTTTTGGCTGCGGTGGATGAGGTCCGCCAGCAGGAGGTTGTGGTTGCAGATCTGAACCGTGTACTGCCCGCTCTGGCAGGCGTCCAGGAAACAGCGGTATCGGCAGTCCTTCCGCCGGCAATTACACCGCTTGGGAACGCAGATCCGCCCCCGGTCATAACTGCTCATCCCGGACAGCTGGTCCAGATCCAGCACATGCCAGGCGGTGTGCAGGGCTTGGCGGGCGGCGGGATTCTTATGGGTGGGGGCCCCCCCTTCGCCTA
>OGRE01001750.1_pt1 | contig 17337 bp, 12 predicted proteins | sample 1553421 | NCBI WGS metagenome assembly OGRE01 (sample SAMEA2580076, study PRJEB22360) | human gut metagenome | biome: human gut; feature: human-associated habitat; material: faeces | place: Denmark | collected 2008/2010 | reverse complement strand
CAAGGAGAGGTGGCAGAGTGGTCGATCGCGGCGGTCTTGAAAACCGTTGACCTTCACGGGTCCGGGGGTTCGAATCCCTCCCTCTCCGCAAACACAAGGGTGTAAATCAGCAAATTGAACCGAGTAGGTCGAGAAACGAAAGTTTTCTGACCTACTCGGTTTTCTGTTATTCTGAGATAAGGAATTTATTCCTCTCCCTTATACTTAGCGATGAGTTCTTTTAACATAGAAAGTATGTCATCAAGGGAAATGCCACTGCGCTCGCTCATCATAGCGATGGTTGCTTTAGGAACGATAATGCGTGCGAGAGGCGAATTGAGCATTTTAAAAGCAGAATTCTTGCTTGGCAAATCTTGCCGTAGCTTTGGGTAGATTTTGAACAAATCCTGTAAGCGAGTATTGGCAGAGAGTTCTATTTCCGAGACTTCTCTTGTAGCAGACGTATCGTCCGGAGTAGACTTTTTCGCCTCCATTGGTTTTACTCCTTGCATGTCATTTGACCACGTCAGCAACGTACGTGAACCTTGAAGCTCACGAATACGACTACAATCTTGCATCATTTCGAGTACTCCCCTGAATCGTCCTTCAGAATCACGCACAGCAACATAATAAATATAGATGAACACGCCGGGTTTGTTAATCCAAAAATCCACACTATCCTGCTCACCTGAGCGGAATTTGGCAATGATTTCCTCAACGAGGTGGACACTGGTGCGCGGATGGCAGTTCTTCACATCACGTCCGATAACATTCTTGCTACGTGGGAAGACGCGGTGGTCGGTATCTGAATAGAAGCGAACGAGTTCGTTTTCATCTACATAAGATATATCTACAGGAAGATGCTTGTAAATGAGGTTGATTTGTTCAAGGGAGAGTTTGCCTGTTGTAACATCGAAAACTCGGCATGTATCGTCTCCTCCCAGACCATATTTACTAAGAAGCGCAGATAGTTCTGAGGCGAATCCGTCAGGGACTGTTGTGGGCTGGGGTTCTGTTTTGTCGGTATTTTGGAATTCCTCTACATCAATCCATGCAAAGCCAATTTCGTAATCTCCCGAACGCATCTGTTCGAATTCTTCGGGAGTAATCATTGCCAAAGCAGTTGGGTATAGTACAGATTCTTCTTTCTGTAAAAGGTCCCGCACATCTGCCACAATAGTAGACTGCATCGCCAAAAACTCTTCTTCCTTATCTTCTTCAATAAGTTTTTTAGCATCGCGTATTTCGTCTCGCACAAAGTCGTCGAGCAACCACATCGTAGTCGTTGGACGGTCAAATCCTTTCTGCTCGAGTATGGAGTAGAGCTGATTCTGCTTACGAGAAAGATGAGTGCGAAAAGCCGCTATTTGGTCGTACAATTCTAGCCACTGGTTCTTGATAATCGGATATTGTACAAGATCTTCTATAGAGAGCATAAGGCGACGCATTTCATCGTTCTCTCTGTAGTAGCACATGATAGGGTGGTTGAGAGGAAGATTTGGGCGACTGGTGTCCATTACTTCATCAAACAGCTCAATCATCTTTTGAATATCTTCCTTACGACACTCATCCTCTTCTATGGTTTTAAGTTCCTGTTCTGCCAATGCAATTTCATAAGGGTAGATTTTCCCAACTTGCTCTCTTATTCGGGTTCTACCCTCTTCCAATGAAATATCTCCTCGTTGGTATGCCTCTTTAATCTCGAGTATTTTGCCGAGTTTTTCAAGGTCTACATGCGGCAGATGTTTTTCATATCTATAACGTTATTGTCTGTTGATGAGGTAAACGAAAAAATCACTCTCTTCTATGGCATTTACGCCTACGTGGGCTTCACCGGGGAAATGTAGAACGGTACCTGTGCTGATACGATGTACCTCGGTATCGTCAAGAGTAACCTCCACAGTTCCTTTCACTATAGTGAAGTATACTTCCTGTCCTTTATGGTCGTGGGAGGGAACTTGTTCTCCGCTTTTCAGTTGCAGGTGTACAAGCATGAGTTCCTTGTTGTCAATCACCTTACCTAGAGTATTGATTTCCTTCCCAATGGGATTGATTATCTGTTTCATGATTCTTCTTTATTTGGTTATGATTAATATTTGTCATCTACGAAGATAGGCAAAACAGTTGAATGACGTTCACTTTGAATTTGGATTTTTATGCCGATGTATTACAGGCTGTTATGACTGATCAAAACTAAACAATGTGCTATTACTATTACTTCGTTTCCCTACCTACTCGCTTGTTGATGGTTATTGGCTTTTCTCTAGCTACTTGTGACAAAAGTCTCTCGGCGGATTACTTCTTTGGCTTTCTTCTTCCTCTCCGCCGGTAATACCGTCTGTAGAGCATCCATCCAGTGGCCAAAGCCAAGATGAGGAGTAGGGCCGAAAGGAATATGTATAGAGGCTGGAGCGGACCGAGTATTTTCCCATACAATCGGCCGACATGCAGCTCAAGTGCGGCATGCCAGAGTGAAATCCTACCGGGACTTATCTCTGTTGGCATTGGTGGCATAGTGTCGGCCGCATCCTCCGCTTGGAGTTCACCGGTGGAGTAGCTATAGAATCGCTCTCTCCCGTCAGAGTCAATAGTGTACCCACTGATTGGGGTCCCAAAGATGGGCATGCCTTTTCGTCCGGATTCGGTGTAGGCCTTGCCTGTCAGGGCATCGTAGACTTGCCCTTTTTGTCGATTCCACCTGAATGCTCCACTGAACGATCCCACCACCCACAGCGAGTCTCGGTCACTCCACTCCCAGACATTGAGTCCCATGACACTGACAGGTGGAGTGCCGGTCAGTCGCTTGGGGGCTTTTCCAAATTGCTTCAGCGCATAAAAGCCCCGAGAGGTCGATAGCAACCACTCTTTTGTGATGGGATCGCGACGGATCATTCTCAGTTTGTTATTCCACGGGTTGGTGCTGTAAAGGTTTGTTCCCGGAATGGTCGGGACCTGTGCCTTGATGACTGTAATCATCAACGGAGGACGTAGAAATGCGCCTGTGATCGTCACAAAAAGCAACCCCCAAAAGCACCATTTGCCCCACCTATTGTGTTCCTTGAGAAATTGCTTCCACACCTTTGCTTTTTTGGGGACAAAGGTGATCAAAATGCCGGTGATGGAGAGGAGGATGAGTGCCACTCCCATCAGGTCAACAACTAGTCGTCCTATTGTTCCAAAGAATGCTCCACTATGTATCTGCCAGATAGTGCTGAATAGCGATACCCGTGGCTCATAGTCGTCTGGTGCGGGAAGGTCTGCGAGTGTGGGGGATTCTTGAGAGGGAAAGATAAGGTATAGGTGGCTTCGGCTCAGTAAAACAAGGGTGTCGCCTTGCGTTTCCAGGTCTGCCAAGCGTTCGTTTTTGGGTGTAAGCTTCGGTTGTTTCGCCCACTCCTTTTTGTCGGCTTGCCACTTGTACAGGTTGTATGCGGTGAGGGCGTAGAGGTCGCCATGGTTTGTCCGGACTACTTTTTGGACCGATCTCCTGTCGGCACCAGGGTCTAGTCCATCGCTCCGGCTGTCGTAGCTTTTTAGCTGTGGGTCGTAAGCCCATACTCCGGTGGCTCCATAGATCCACTCCTCATCAGGGGTCACTCGGATCTTCCCGGTGAGGCTGCCACCGCTCCAGGATTTATAGTGGTAGGCCTTGGGTAGCCAGGAGCGGGGTAGGTCAATACCCGACACCAGGTCTCTGTGGTTTAGAATAATGCCAGATCCGGCAAAGCCTAGTACAAGTATGGTGATGACTAGGCAGATCCACTTGTGCCATCCTTTTAGGCGGGTGTATCGAGAGCGTTTCATTTTGGTTCTTGTCTTACAATCAAGCAGGTCGGGAAACGAAAATTTTCTGTCCTACTTTCGTTTTCTTCCCTCCCACACCATCCGTACGTGCCGTTCGGCATACGGCGGTTTAATTTGTTTTCAAAATATGCCCGTCACACAAAGAGTATCTCAGGTGCGATGTCGCACCTGAGATGCTGTCTGTCCTATTTCGTCCAGATCTCCTAGTCTAGCTTGGTGGAGCCGTCGGGTTGGTAGACGTAGTCAAAGGAGACGATACCGCTCTTGCCACTGTCGTCTATGTAGCTAATCATCTTGACTTTGGCGTATTTCCCGTCGGCTGTTCGGATGATGAATATATTGTCCGAGGGAGTGTATTTTGGGGGTGGACCACTGAATTCGATCATTTTGTTGAGCTCGGGGTTGCCGGATACTTCGGCTTTGATCAGTTCGCCTTTCCAGCCCCATATGGAGATTGCTTCGTCCACGATGTAGCCTTCGGTGGGGGCTTCTTTCACTGCGGATAGTTTTGTCTGATTGGTCATGAGGGCCCCTCCTTTGCCTTTGCCGGATGTGCCGCAGTTGGCTCGGAAGTAAAATGAGTGGATCGCAATGTCCCAGTCGGTACGTTCCTTGAAGTTGGTTTCGTCAATTCCGGGCACCTCTTTGCCAGTGGCGAAGCTGAAGTAGATCCAGTCTTTCCCGAGCTCTCCTTTGCAACGTCGGCTCTGCGTGTAGGTCTTTTTGTTTTTTGAGGATGGTGCGTTTGGCTTGTTGTTTCCGCAGGAGACGATGGCCAATGACAGCACCAGAGCACTGATCAGTGCGAGAATGCATTTTGTTTTGTTCATCTCTTTAATAGGTAATAGTGACAGTTGTTTTTATAGGTTGAAGTGGTAGGACATGAATAAGTTTCGACCAGGGCCGGCATAGGAGTTGAAGGAGACGACGTCTGCTTGGTAGTTGAGTATGTTGTCTACCCCTATGGTGAGTGTGCCCCACTTTGGGTGGGTGTAGGCGATGGTCGACCGTACTAGGGTGTAGCCCGGTATGGTTATTCGGTATGGAGTCTCTTTTGGGATGCCTTCGTCCTCGATGGTTGTCAGTCCAGATAGGCTTTTCTTTCCCATTACTGATGCACTGATATTGAATGCCAGCCGGTGGTTACCCCAGTCCTGTAGGTACTCGATTCGCCCAGTCCCAGAGATCGGTGCCTGGGAAGTGAGTCTCACTCCGTCGTGAAAGAAAGGGTGCAGGTAGTGCGATGCCAGGTGGATCTGTAGGGGCAGGCTGATGAATGGCCTGATGCGCATTTGGATTTGAACACCTGCGAGTGTGGACTTGGAGATGTTGCGGTAGTGGAGCTCTTTTTGGTCTTCGGACCAGATACCCTCGATCTTGTTGGTGAAGAAGTTGTAGTATCCCGAGAGCATCACATACAGTTGGGGATGTGTGTACTCTGTTGTCAGAGAGAGGTAGTGGTTGGACTCCGGCTTGAGCTGTTTGTTGCCGTAGATCCAAAACATACCGAGGTGGTCCCAGTCCATGTAGAGTTCTTTGATACTTGGGGATCGGTAGCCGCGACCGTAGTTTAGCCGGATGGTAAAGGGAGACACCTTGTAAAGTAGAGCCAATTTTGGGGAGAGGTTGATGCCGTACCCCTTGTTATAGTCTACCCTTAGCCCGCTGATCATGCTCAGTGAGGTCCCCGGTATTTTCCAGTCATCTTGGACAAATAGAGCGTAGGCCCCCTGTGCTCGGGCTGTCAGTCCATCTTTGCCAAACTTATCCGCATAGAGTACTTCCCGCAGGTATTCAGCTCCAGTGATCAGTTCATGGTCATTGCCTATGGTCCATCTGTACGAAATCTTTGGCTGGAGGACTGTGTGCGTGTAGACGAGCTGTTTTTGCATCTTTTTTTGCTCGAATACGGTGTATCTGCGATATCTGTCTCCGTGGAGATTTGCCTCCCAAGTACCACCGTTGGGTAGGGTGTATTTTGCAGAAAAGAGTCCAGAGAGGTCTCGGTTGTATTCGTGCTTGTTGTCCAGGTAGAGGTCATGTACGCGCTTGGAGTAGTAGTTGCCTTGTGTGGTCAGGGTCAGTGCCTTGATGGGGGTCCACGACAAGGTCTGCTTGGCAGTCATTGTGGTGAACCCAGATATGTTGGTAGGTGTGGAGCTTTTCTCCTTGGTGACCGTTTTGTTGAGCTCGGGGTAGTATGTGGTGCTACCGGCTTTGTCGTAGATGTTGTAGGCATCTTTGGTTTGTATCGAGAATACGGTCTGGGTGCTCCAGCTTTTCTTTTTGTACCCGATGGTCAGTGCGCCATCGGCATTTGGCATGTCGGTGCTTGTCTTGTAGTACCGGTATTTGTCATCAGGCTCTATGTGGAAGTAGTTTTTTTGAAACCTCGTCCCCCATCTCAGGTCCACACCCAGACTTAGTCGGTCGGTTGGCTTGCGTGTGATGATGTTGATCACACCGCCCATTGCTTGTGAGCCGTAGAGTGCCGATCCAGCACCTTGTACGATCTCGATGCGTTCAATATTGTTGAGGGTCAATCGGGTGTAGTCGATGTTGTTGCCCGACTCGCCAGCAATCCGCTCCCCGTCGATCAAAAATAATATGTGCTTGGCTCCAAGCCCTTGTAGGTTGATGCTCGTGCCAAATCCCACTTCGCTAAATGAGAGACCTGGTATCTCGTCTTGTAGGAGGGACTTGATGTCCATCCAGCCTTGTCTCTCGATCTGTTTGCGTGAGATGACTTGCGTGAGTACTGGAGAGTCCGATATTTTCTTTGGGGTCCGGGTGGCCGTGACGACCACTTCGTCTAGCTCGTGATACATCATCAAGCTGTCTTGCCCAAATCCTCCTAGGGGAGCAAGAATGAGAAGAATAAGAGCAAAGTGGTAAGCTTTCATGTGTTGTATCTCTCGTGTTTCCGATCAATGCACAAAGGTAAAACAATCCCGTTGGGAGGAAAATACCTAACAGTTGCTGTTTTTCCCAGTTTTTGGTGGACTCTGTTGGCATGGTCTAGGTAGATCTCTCGGGGTGCGTGGCGTTGCCTGCCTTTTTAGTACGTCCTAATCGAGTATCCTCTGCATGAGATTACAGTTTTCTGAGACTTTTTTTAGACGGGGCTTTTGAGGAATTCGATAAGGAAAATGAGCGTGCGATAGGTTGACAAAAAGCCCTCCCCAGGAATGGTTGAGAATTAGACGTCTGAGGAGGGCTTTGAGTTTCACGGATAGAAGCGAAACTTTTTGCGGATAGTGGCAATTTGTCTGGGAATGGTTGGCTTGTTTTTTTGGGGGGAAGCCAACTTTTTGGGGGCTACTCTGGGTGTGCCGTGAGTATTGTCGCCAGCAGGGCACTTGCTCCTCGGGAGATCGACTCTGTGATCTTCAGGGATTGGGGATGAAAGGAGAGTACGACTTGGTGCTTGCCGGCAGGTACTGCAAGTGCATGGTGCAAGACTACTCTCCGAAGGGTGATGAAACCAAGAATTTGGTGATTGTTCAGAAAGATGGTACTTTTGAACTCGGATAACACAAAGTAAGTGTACTCTGTACGGACTCTCAAAAATATCCGTCTTGGCTACAATTTGGCTACAGGGATTTTAGAGAGTGTATAAAGAGAGTGAAACATAGGAAGTTGTGGGTGTAAGTTCGTTTTCCCCTGCTTCCGCTCCTAGCTGTTGCATAAAGAAACTACTGATACTACAACTGGAGCAACAGAGCAAAATTGAGTAAGTGTCGTGACCCATTGTGTTGCGACACTTTTTGGGTTGTATGTGTATGTCAAAACGCTGAATCTCTTTTGCCCGCCGAGCCTGATGCGTCACGAAGTGGTGCAAAAGTCGTAGCTTTGCACATGCACTTCGCTAGGTGAGGGTAGTCCTTGCCACGAGGAACTATGTATCACGATATAAGATAGCATAATGGACAAGAAACTAGAAGCGGCTGCGAGAGCCTATCTTGCCTCAAGTCTTTGTAGGACGAAAGATCTTGTGCGTAAAAGTCTGCTGTAGGCTCTAATAGGAGTACTATGCCTTTTTCCTCTCCGTTTGTCTTCGTGCTGACCCAATGCTCAGTGAACTCCTCTTGGGTGAACGTAATCAACCCCTTCGCCGGGTCTGCCACATAGATACGCCACTTGCCGTGGCGTAGCCGTTTTACTTTGTAGACAACGACGAAGTGGTTCTGACCCCAATGAGCGATGCAGGGTAATGGTGCTTCCGTAACCAGTGCCTCAAAGGTGATCCGCCCTCCCAAAGTATGTAGTCCCCGCTTCTCAGCCGCTTTGCTGATACCGAGTAGTGAGACTCCCTCTCTGCCTAAAGCACAGTCCGACCTTATCTGCTCAATGTCAGGATCACGGCCGGCGTGCTTGATGACCATCGCCAAGCACGCTGGACCACAGTCCATAGCATCGTGTTGCTTATAGTGATACATATAAGAGATTACTTCCCCGACGTTCTGATTATACTCTATAAGATAATTCAGTCTCAACCAATCGTTTTAAAGTATGGAATGATATCAACTTAACAACCTTTGAAAGTATTCTTGTTCGTGCTATTCCTCAATCAAAGATCAGAAGCTAAAGACTACATACGCCCTGAGTCTGAGTCTTCATTTTCTAATTCACGAGACAGACGGTACTCCTTGCCGATGGAGAAGGAGTAGCTCACACCGAGGGCTATCTTCCAGTAGTTGTCACGCATGGTATAGGTCGTCTTGCCTTGGTAGTATGGCAGTGAGAAATCTGTCGTAGTGCCTCGCTCAGGGACAAACATATTCTCGAGGCTCAGTCTGAATCCCCACTGCTTGTAGTAATAGGCAGCACCCAGTGACGAGTACCACCCGGAGTAGTCCACGAAGTAGCTTGAGAGAGACTTGTGCGGTAGCTCTACGCCTGCCTGTACGGCAAGTCCCTTGTAGCTTGACGATAGGTTAAGACCCGCTCTTAGTGACCAGAGCGAACGGCTTACGCCCTGTGAGAGTTCGTACCTGTCATACATAGGTGTCGCAAAGAGTTGGACGGCTATCAACTCGTTGCCAAGGGGCTTGTAGCTCAGCTCCACCTTGTTCCATGCGTAGTACTCAGCCTTTCCATTGTTTAACTGCTGCACCACAGCCGATGTGCCGTCTATATGATCCTGCACAAACTCGGTAATCATCGGCAGGTGCGTGATGCGCCCATAGAGGCTGTTGGCAAGTTCGACCTTGTCCGAGGATAGCGTGTATCGCAGGTAGGCACTGCCGGTATAGCTTCCCTTGAGGTCGGGATTGTTTCTGAAGTAGAAGCGGTCATGCAGCTTACGCATCACCGAGGTGGTCTGTGCCAAGTTTGGCACACTATTGTAGGCAGAGAGTTGCAACCGTAGCTGCTGACCCTTTGCCACGGGGTACATCATCACGACCGTGGGAGTAAAGTACCAATGCACCTCACGCTCCGGATACTCATAGTGTGGGGAAGCATAAGTCATCGTAGCCATCGGACGCAAGTAGTAGACCAAGCGTCCCAGTTGCCCCTCCATCGAGAGATAGATCTGCTGACGGTACTGTCGCTGGTTGTCATGAACCTGTGGTGCATTATGCCCATCGATCGTAAAGTCCGAGGTGGAGTACATCCCGTGGAGACCATATCGTAGGGCAAAGTTCTTGAGGGGCTGTAGGTATTCCACCTGTGCAATCATGGATGCCTTGTTATTGTGCACCGACAGATGGTCCTCCAAGACGGTTTCGCCAGACACGCCCCCCTCCTGATTGTCCAGATGCTCAGACACTCGATTGAGCGTGCCGACCACGTTGGCGTAAAGTCTGGCACCCGAGCTGTAGCGACGATCGTAATAAAGATCCAATACAGGAGTAAAGGCCCCACTGCGACTGTTGCTTGCACCCACTCTGTTGCCCTCAGACGCCTCCACTGTAAAGTCGGACTTACTACCGTAGAGGTCGTATAGACCGGATAGAGAGACCAGGAAGGTCCGCACGCCCGGCTGCGAATAGCTGTACTGGCCCTGTACGGAGTATGCCGATGCCCCGAAGCGCTCATTACGATCATAGGCAAAGTCATAATGCCTGTCCGCATCGTAGGAGAGTCGCTCGGTCGTCTCTCTGCCTTTACGTGTATTGCGATAGAACCCTCTGGCGTAGACTCCTACCCGATGGGCTCCTTGATTGTAGTTGTAGTAGAGCGAACCACTCGCATCGGTCGCAAGCGGAGCCGCAGAGAGGTCTATCCCTCCTGTATGGCCGTTATCCAGTGGCTTGGTGATGACATCGATGACTGCCGAGGTGGTGTGGTACCGTAGCGGTGCTAGGTCGTAATAGTCGACTCGGACGATCTTGTTCGTTGGGATCGTCTTGATTTCGTCATTGCTGGAGCGTACACCATTGAGCATAATCACAGGAGCCCTCTCTCCCATGGCACTGACCACGTTGCCTGTGCGTACGTCCGCCTTGACAGCCGGCAGCATAAGCAGCAGATCGTGCACTTGCCGTGCCTGCTTGCGTTGCTCTGTGGTAAAGGTATAGCTGGAGCGACCTATCAGATCGGGTACTCTATTGCCCCGTACCACGACTTCATCGAGCACTTTGCTGGTTGCGACAAAGGCAAAGTCCACCCGTAGCTGCTCGCTTATGGTTGACACCCTTATCACCGTATCGATGGGAGTCAAGGACACGTAGGATGCCTGCAAGCGGTATAGCCCGCTATCTGGGCAACTAATCCTATAGACTCCCTCCTTGTCGGTGATAGTCCCGTCTATCAGCGAGTCTCCTCGAGAAGAGTAGAGTGCGACAGAGGCAAGCTCCAACGGCTTGCCCTCTATCGAGACTTTTCCCGCCACCACTCCTTGCTGTGCCCATGCACTGACGGGCAGTAAGGTGGCTACCAACAATCCGAAAAGCATTCTCAATCTCATAGTGTTATTTTTGAAACCTGCAAAACAAAATACGCATTAGTCTAGGACGTACATTCCACCCGCTAATGCAATTTCATAAGGGTAGATTTTCCCAACTTGCTCTCTTATTCGGGTTCTACCCTCTTCCAATGAAATATCTCCTCGTTGGTATGCCTCTTTAATCTCGAGTATTTTGCCGAGTTTTTCAAGGTCTACATGCGGCAGATGTTTTTCATATCTATAACGTTATTGTCTGTTGATGAGGTAAACGAAAAAATCACTCTCTTCTATGGCATTTACGCCTACGTGGGCTTCACCGGGGAAATGTAGAACGGTACCTGTGCTGATACGATGTACCTCGGTATCGTCAAGAGTAACCTCCACAGTTCCTTTCACTATAGTGAAGTATACTTCCTGTCCTTTATGGTCGTGGGAGGGAACTTGTTCTCCGCTTTTCAGTTGCAGGTGTACAAGCATGAGTTCCTTGTTGTCAATCACCTTACCTAGAGTATTGATTTCCTTCCCAATGGGATTGATTATCTGTTTCATGATTCTTCTTTATTTGGTTATGGTTAATATTTGTCATCTACAAAGATAGGCAAAACAGTTGAATGACGTCCATTTTGGAGTGGAAAATACGGCATGACACTCCGACTGGATGAAGACAACCAAGGGGATAGATGGCTTGAATCTAGCTACGGTAGCGCTATAGCTTCACTTCATAGCGACTCCTACATCTCCGCCGATTCTCTTCTCTCACGAGGAAATCAAAAAGCTCCACGGAGCAAACGAAAATTCTCCACAGAGGGCCGAAATAAAAGTTCGGAAGAATGAAATGAAACTTCGGAAGAATGAAATCAAAGTTCGGAAGAATTTGTGCGTTCCTCACTGGATAATCAAAAAGATCCACCGAGGAATCCTGCGATTTCCTTGATAGTCGTGGATGAACTCATCCAGCATAAGGCAATCAGCCCTGATGCGTCACGAAGTGGTGCAAAAGTCGTAGCTTTGTATCCGTTCTTCAGTAGATGAGGAGAAATCCTTGTCTCGAGGAACTATGTATCATACTATAAGATAGCATAATGGACAAAAAACTAGAAGCGGCTGCGAGAGCCTATCATGCGCTTCCACAGCCTGGTAAGATAGAGGTGCGACCCACTAAGTCGCACAATACACAGCAGGATCTGACACTCGCTTATAGTCCCGGCGTAGCTGTGCCTTGCAAGGATATAGAAGCTGATCCCGAGCTTGCTTACGACTACACCTCCAAGGGTAATCTCGTTGCAGTTATATCCAACGGTACAGCGGTCCTAGGTTTGGGCAACATCGGTGCTATGGCAGGCAAGCCCGTCATGGAGGGCAAAGGATTGCTCTTCAAGATCTATGCGGGTATCGATGTCTTTGACCTAGAGGTCGACGAGAAGGATCCCAAGAAGTTTGTTGAGATCGTTCGCTCGCTGGCACCTACCTTCGGCGGTATCAACCTCGAGGACATCAAGGCGCCCGAGTGCTTTGAGATCGAGGAGGAGCTGAAGGCTACGCTTGACATTCCCGTCATGCACGACGACCAGCACGGCACTGCTATCATTTCGGCTGCGGGTATGCTCAATGCACTCAAGATCGTCGGCAAGAAGATCGAAGATACTAAGATTGTTGTCAGTGGCGCAGGTGCCTCAGCGCAGTCCTGCACCAAGCTTTATATAGCTCTGGGAGCTAAGCGGGAGAACATTGTGATGATCGACTCCAAGGGAGTCATTCGCACCGATCGACCCAATCTAGATGAGCGCAAAGCTTTCTTTGCGACCGATCGTGAGGGCATCTACACGCTAGCCGATGCGATCGAGGGGGCTGACCTTTTCCTCGGACTCTCGCAGCCTGGAGTGTTGACGCCTGAGATGGTGCAGAAGATGGCCCCCAATCCAATTGTCTTTGCGCTAGCCAATCCAGAGCCTGAGATCAGGTATGAGGATGCAAAAGCGGCACGCCCTGACGTACTTATGGCTACGGGCCGGTCGGACTATCCGAATCAGATCAATAATGTGATCGGCTTCCCCTATATCTTCCGAGGGGCACTCGATGTACGTGCCACGGCAATCAATGAGGAGATGAAGATGGCTGCCACGATAGCCATCGCAGACCTAGCGCAGGAGCCTGTCCCCGATGAGGTCTCTAGTGCCTACGGACACATGCCGCTGCACTTCGGCCCTGACTACTTTATCCCGAAGCCTGTGGACCCACGTCTCATCACGAGAGTCTCGATGGCTGTGGCTCGTGCAGCTATCCGTACGGGTGTAGCACGTCGTGAGATCTCCGACTGGGAGGCTTATGAGCAGTCGCTCCTGATGCGCACGGGAGGTATGAGTCACCTGCTACGTCGCATCCACGAGGCTGCGCAAAAGTCCCCCAAGCGTATGGTCTACGCTGCGGGTGAGAACCCACTCGTGCTACGTGCTGCTGCTGAGGTAGCTCAGCTGGGCATCGCTCATCCGATCGTGCTCGGTGACCCCGTGGTCATCCGAGAGATAGCCAAGGAGCATGATTTGGATCTCTCCACGATCGAGATTATCAATCAGCATGACGAGCAGTGGAAGGCTAAGCGTGAGGAGTATGCTCGCCGCTATACAGAGCAAAACTGGCGCAAGGGTGGTCTCCTAAGCGAGGCTAAGGACAAGATGTTTGGCCCGAACTACTTCGGCATGATGATGGTGCAGTGTGGCGATGCCGACAGCTTGATCACAGGCATTTACTCGAACTATGGATACCTCTCCAATGTGGCTCGCGATACGGTGGGTATCGCCCCTGGTCACCAGCACTTTGCGACGATGCACCTGGTGATGATGAAGAGTGGACCTCTCTTCCTGGCAGATACGCTGATCAATCAAAATCTCAAGGCAGAGACACTGGTAGACATTGCGCTCCTAGCTGCCGAAAAGGTGCGCTGCTTTGGCATCAAGCCAGTCATTGCGATGGTGAGCTTCTCGGACTTTGGCAGCACCGATGCGGAATCTTCTGTGGAGGCGCGCAAGGCAGTGGAGATCCTGCACAGAGACCACCCGCACATTCTGGTGGATGGTGAGATGCAGCTACAGACTGCACTCAACTATCAGCGACGCGATGAGGAGTACCCCAACAATTGCATCAAGGGTGAGCCTGCCAATGTACTCATCTTTCCCCGTCTCTCGGCTGCGAATGCGTGCTATCAGCTACTCAAGCACCTAGACATAGCGGAGGATGTGATCGGTCCTATCCAGATCGGACTGGCTAAGCCGATCTACTTCGCTGACCACGATGCAGACGTCAAGGACATTGTCAATATCACAGCGATGGCTTCGCTAGACTCGAACTCCTGCTTCGTCTAGCCCGTCGCGACATACGACAATAAGAGGGAGATCCACCGCAGTGGGTCTCCCTCTTTAGTTTCTTAGGTGAGAAACTCTAGTTTCCTAGGTATGAAACTCCAGTTTCATGGGGAAGAAACTCTAGTTTCATCTAGGAGAAAATTTAGTTTCATCGGGGGAGGGGAAGGATTGCGTAGGGGAAGGGAACAAAAAGAGGAGACTTAACCGCGTTTAATCAGCGATTAAGTCTCCTCTGCGTAGGGGGTGCGTCTGACTTTCGTCAGGGGGGCGATGGTTGAGAGCTAGGCTGGGCTAGTATTGTCGCTCGCCAAAGATGGCGGTGCCGATGCGTACGATCGTGGAGCCTGCCTCTACGGCTATGGGCCAGTCACTGCTCATGCCCATGGAGAGCTCGTCCCATGCGATCTCGGGGTAGCGCTCACGTAGCTCCGTCTGTAGCGTGCGGAGCGTGTCGAACTCGTGGCGTATCTGCTCTTTGTCTGCTGTCAGCGTCGCCATACCCATCAAGCCGCAGATGGTGATGCGCTCTCGCCACTCGGGAGTCGCTAGGTAGTGATCTACGAGTGCTAGGAGCTCTGCGTGGTCTAGTCCGCTCTTGCTCTCCTCCTGTGCTATCTTGTACTGCAGGAGGATGCGCAGCTGGCGGTCAAAGCGGTTCGCCTGCTTGACGATCTCCTTGAGGAGTGACTCGGAGTCGACGCTCTCGATGAGGGAGACGTAGGGGACGATATACTTGACCTTGTTGCGCTGTAGTGTGCCGATGAAGTGCCACTGGATGTCTTCGGGGAGCTGAGGAGCCTTTTCGGCAAGCTCTTGTGCACGATTCTCGCCAAAGAGTCGCTGACCAGCTTCGTAAGCTTCACGGACGGACTCTACGGGGTGAAACTTGGAGACTGCCACCAGCTGCACCTGCGCTGGTATCTGACTCCGTATCTCTGCTAGACGCTCTGCGATCATGATGTGTGGGGAAAGTTTTGGGATGGGTACAATACAAAAGAAAGACTGCTACCTGTCTCTAGGTAACAGTCTCGGAATAGGAATAGATTACTCGTTGGGCTTAGAGAAGTCTATCGGCCACGCATCCATGATGATGGTCTCGGTGATGGAGGCTATCTCGTAGGGTGAGAGCGTCGTGGACATCTCCTTCTCCAGGCGGTTGAGGGCGTTGGGCAGGCTGTCGCTCTGCACGATCATAGCTGCAGCGGTGCGCTTTTCGATGCCTTTGGCTTCGTCTAGAGAGATGAAGTTGACCTTGCAACGATAGAAACGATCGTCCTCGGGGTGATCAGAGAGGAAGAGCTCAGCGAGCTTGATCCGCTTGATCGTGTTGATGATGAGTTCGCCTAGAGAGGTAAAGGGGGTGAGCTCCTTGGTGAGTCTCTCTTCTATCTCCGTATAGGTGTCGCCCTGTACGAGGTACCCCTCGGAGGTACGCTTGGGCGTTCCGTTGTCGACCATCTTCTCGTAGGTCACCTTGCATTCAAACCAATTGGCCATATAGTTGCTATTCGTCTAAAAAGTGAATTGATGTGGGGCAAAGGTACGGATTTATTGAGATGCAAGAAAGAACCAAAGGCTAGGAGATTACGCCTGCATGAGGTCACGTAGGAGTACTTTCATACGTACGAGAGAGGGCTTGACCAGGAGGTAAGAGCTCGTTGCTCCGATGGTGACACCGATGAGAGGCGTCTTGCGACCGATCCAGGCAGTGACGCCACCCTTAGCGGAGAGGACTAAGAGACGCTTTGAGATCTCTACAATGACCTTGTCTATGGGGGAGCGGCTGCCTACGTAGGGCATAGGCGTTATGGAGACTTGCCCCTTATATGAGCGACAAGCGCTGCGGAGGAGTGCATCAGCCTCTTGTATGCCTAGCATGCTGCCCATCATAAAGGTTATACGCGCCTTGGTCTCTGCCGTTACGGTTCCATAGGAGTAGAAGTCGTCCCAGCCGTAGAGGTAGGCGAGCTTCTGTATGAGGAGGACGAGGTTGACACTGTACTGCGCTAGTTCTGTCGGTATGCCGACCCATGTAGCTATGCAGCCTGTGAGACTGCTGCCTGCAGAGCCCATAGCTAGGAGTTCGGTGTGGCGATTTATCTCTTGGTTGGCAATGTGGTTGAGGACCTTGACCGAGAGGAAGCGGTGGGGAGGCTCCGTGGCGAGCTGCTCTAGCTCAGTGATAGAGAGAAAGGGGTAGAGCACATCGGTGAGCCACTCGACACGATTGACCTGCGCCATATTGGCCCCGAGAACAAGGTCTAGGAGACGATCCCAAGCTTTGGAAGATAGTGACATGGTTCTGTAGTTATAGAAAGGTTTAGAACTTAAAGCCGAAGGTTGCTACTCCGTAGATGCGGTGCTTCTGTAGCTGGATAGCTTGAGGCGTCGTGAGCTGCTCTCCATTGTCCGCATAGTAGCGTGTCGGGAAGGGGTACATGTGAGACTTTTGTCCCTGATAGACGACCGCTAGGTCTATATAAGAGGAGGGAGAGAAGCGCCAGCCTAGTCCGCCCGTGACGCCGTAGCCCATGCCGACGATCTCGTAGTGCGGCACGGTGCCAGCCTCGTTGACCGGGATCTTGGCACTCTGCTTAGGATCGGAGTCGAAGCTAGACTTCATAGGAGCTTGTCTCCAGTAGCCACCCGCACGGATACTGAACTGAGGAGAGATTCTCAGCTCGCCACCGAGACGTAGCGTGCTCTGCATAGGGGTGAAGTAGTCCTTCATCAGTTTGTTGTCATCGACAAAAGGACCATAGGTGTCTTTGAGTTGGATGCCCGAGTAGTTGGCTAGCTCATAGTCGAGACTCAGCATGCCGTGCCGTCCGACGAAGGCTCCACTGAAAACGACCTTTGTCGGGGTCTGTAGCTGGTAGCGCCAAGCGGCATCGCCAGGTGTCTGATCCTTTTTAGTCCAATCTTTCTCGGGTAGAGGCTTGTCCTCCTTGTCTACTCGTGGGTGTCGAGACTCGGCTCCTGCTACGTAGTTGTCTTGCAGTGAGAACCATGTGGGCGTTTGGACTGCAGCTCCCAGGCGTAGATGGTCTGAGACACGAGCGATCAAGCCGAAGCTAACTGATGCACCTGAGCCAGAGGTGCGAAGCTCGTTGGCCAGCTCTAGGTAATCCTTGTCTATAAAGTCCTCGCCGTAGTAGGAGTTCATCCGATAGTCTAGCGCACTGAGTTTGACGCCTAGACCGAAGTAGAGGCGGTCGTTGTAGTTAAGCCCGAAGGTGAAGTCGAAGTCCTGGATGCCACCACGCTCGTTGACTCGTAGCTGCGAATTGCTCGGCCCTAAGA
>OGRE01001740.1_pt1 | contig 17420 bp, 13 predicted proteins | sample 1553421 | NCBI WGS metagenome assembly OGRE01 (sample SAMEA2580076, study PRJEB22360) | human gut metagenome | biome: human gut; feature: human-associated habitat; material: faeces | place: Denmark | collected 2008/2010 | reverse complement strand
TAACTTTGCGCGTCCGCAGACGCGCCCCCAAGCTGCTCTTCCCCCAAGATTCCGTGAAGAACCTGAAAAAAGCCGCTTCTCTTTTGTGGAAAGCGGCTCTTTTTGTGTCTGTTGATTTGCACTTTTCAGGAATTGACTTGTATTGCAGCAAGCCCTCTCCATCCGCTATGGCAGACCCCTTTAGCTGACTGAAAGGGCAGATAAACACGCGGGCACTGCCTGATAATGGCACCACCCCAATCGCGCGGAAGGGTCAAGGGAGAAACTCCCTTGCGTTACATAAAATAGTGCTTGTAGGTGTCGTAGTAAATCGTCAGGCGGCGGGAACCGGAAATTTCGCGCAGGGTATCGCGAAGAGCGGAATCCTGCAGGATGAAGCGCACAATGTCCGGGTTGTAGCGAACACCCGCATCGCGTTTGAATTCCGCCAGCACTTCGTCCGTCGTCTTGGCTTGGTGGTAGTTGCGGCCGTACTGGTCAGTCGCGGCATCAAGGCAGTCGCAGACGGTGATGATGTCAATCATGAAGCGCTCCGGCGAGGCGGTGTTATCAAAGTCGTTCGGATAGCCGCCCTTGCCGTTGTAGAACTTGTGGTGGCCGCGGGCGATATCCACATAGCGCGCCAAATCCTCGTCGATGCTCAGGTACTGCCCGCCGCGGTTCGGGTGGGAGCGGATGATGCCGAACTCCTCGTCCGTCAGCGGGCGGTGCTGCGTCTCGATAATCTCGAGCATGGAATTCTTGCCCACATCGTGCAGCAGGGCGGCGTCATGCGCAAATTGCAGGATTTCCGCACGGTGCGCCTGCACATCCTCCGGTGACGTCATGCCGTGATACCCCACCATCAGCGCCGGTTCTTTGTCGATGATGGCGGAGAGAATCGCTTCCGCAAAGGCGGACACCATCAGCGAATGCAGGAACGCGGTGCAGTGCCGCGCGACAACGAGCCGGAAGATGTAGTCGATTTTCTCCTCCGCCGTGTCGAACAGCGCATAGGCATTCGGGAAGAACGCCAGCTCCTCCAGTGCGTTGTTCAGCGTGTTGCTATGCCCGGTGCGCGTGTCGTAATCCGCAATGAAATCACGGATATCCTGCTGATATTCGCGGAAATAGCGTTTCTTATCCTCCATCGGCATCGTCGTTTCCACAAGGAAGGAAATCAGCGCGTCCAGAGAGGTCATGTAATAGGAAATAACGTCAATTTTGCGCACGTCCACTTCACCGAACTGCTTCACCTTCGGCTTTGTCTTACGGAAGAAAGTGTGAATCTCCTTCCAGCACTCATCTGCCGTGCGGCGGCCCGTCTCGCAGTCGAAGTCACACTGGCTGGTGATAATTTGGAACATGTCGGCAGTGCTTTCCTCCGGCTTATCCAGCTTTTCGTAATATTCTGCCGTTATCTGCTCAATCCGACTCATCAATTCCGGCGGCACATAGCGGGTGTGCGCCTCAATGGTGCGGTCAAACGATTTCGCCAGCGCGTAAGCGTCCGTGCGGAAGCGCTCGGTGAAAATATCCAGCAGCCTGCCTACGTCCGGCTCGCTTTCGCGCGTCGCCGCCAGCGCATCCGACGCTTGCAGTTCCTTCATTTCCTCCCACATGCCAAACGCTTCTTCCATCGTGACCGTGCCCAACACGCAGCAGCTCATCACGAGGTTCGCGTAGGAGATCACAATCGCCTGATGGACGCTGTGCTCCTTGATTGCGCCGAAATTCCGCGATAAAACCGAAATCTTGCGGTAATAGTCCCTTGCGCGTGTGCCATATGGTTCACGCAGGATGCGGGAGAATTCCAGATTTGTGTACGCCAATGTCAGATCCACATCCGTCATCGCGGCAAGGTTGTTGCTATGTCCATAGTGCTTCTGGAGAATCTTTGCAAGTTCCATCAGGAGCGCCAAGTCATGTGTATCTGCGCGATAGAAGTCCATCATCGAAATTTGCAGCTGGTTCCATGCGTCATCGTCTAAAGCAGGTTCTTCCTTCGCGAACTCCGGCATCACGCTGCGCATCAGGGCATTCATGTGCGCATACTCCGTGCGGAAGAATTCAGCGCGCTCCCGAAGGGCAGCGCACCATGTGTCCCAGTCGGACTTGATGCGCATGGCAGCTTCGAGCTGCTCCACCCGCTTGAGGACAACCTGATAATCAGCGAAAAACTTCCGGATCTGCTCACTGTTCATATCGATAACTCTTTCTTTTCGTTCATCACAGGGCGGCACAGGCACATTCGGATTTCTGAGGCAGCGTTTCCTATTATATAGCGCAATTGCGCATCTGTCATTATACGCCCAATTTCAACATCCGTCAAGGAAACAGACAGCATTTCAGAAAACGTTATCGGAAACTCAGGGAGATCACAAGACATATGGCAAGAAAGTTCAAAAATTGTTCAAGCAGTTACACACACTCTGTTATTTTTTCGGCAAAAGTTTCTTGACAAGTGTCCGAAATCGGACTATAATCGATACTGTCCGATTTCGGACAAACTGAAAGGAGCATTGTGATGAAAGCGTTAAGCACACGTCTGTTTGCGCTGAACGAGGCATGGAAAGAAAATGCCAATATCTACCGACAGATGGCGAAGCAGATGAACCTGACTGACATGGCGATGTGGGCGCTGTACACGCTGCGGGTTGAGCCGGGCGAAATGACGCAGAGCCGGATGTGCGAATTTCTGCACGAACCCAAACAGACAATCAACTCCGCGCTGAAGAAAATGGAAGCGGACGGGCTGATTACGCTGCAAAGCGGTTCAAATCGCCGCACGAAAACGATTCACCTGACGGCCGCGGGCGAAGCGCTGGCGCGTGAAACCGCAGACCGCGTTGCCGAAACCGAACAGCAGGCGCTGGCGCAATTCAGCGAAGAAGAGGCGGATCAGCTGTTCTCCCTCTTGCGCCGCCTGAATGCGCTGATGATAGACATTTTCCCGCAGACAGTGCGGAATCAAGAAGAGGAAAGTCAAACCAAATGAGCAAGAAGAACCCAATTCAATTATCTGACCACTTTACCTACGCTCGGCTGTTCCGCTTCGTCCTGCCGTCGATTGTCATGATGGTGTTCACGTCCATCTACGGCGTGGTGGACGGGTTGTTCGTGTCGAATTTCGCCGGAAAAACGGCGTTCGCGTCCATCAACCTGATTATGCCGTTTCTCATCATTCTGGGCGCAATGGGCTTTATGCTCGGCACAGGCGGCACGGCGCTGGTCTCCCGCGTGCTGGGCGAGGGCGACAAGGAGCACGCAAACAAGTATTTCTCCATGATTACGCTCTTCGGCATCCTGCTGGGCGTTATCCTGACGGTGGTCGGGGTGCTGGCCATGCGCCCAATGGCGATTCTGCTGGGCGCAACAGAGGCCATGGTGGATGACTGCGTGATTTATGGGCGGATTGTCGTCTGCTTTCTTACGTCGTTCATGCTGCAGAACATGTTCCAGTCGTTCCTGATTGCGGCGGAGCGGCCGAAGTTCGGCTTGCTGATTACGCTCGCGGCGGGCGTGACGAACATGGTGCTGGACGCGCTGTTCGTGGGCGTATTCCGCTGGGGCATTGCGGGCGCTGCGATTGCGACCGGCATCAGCCAGACTGTCGGCGGCGTTGTGCCGCTGATGTACTTCCTGTTCAGCAAAAGCAGCCCCCTGCGCCTGCGCTGGACGAAGTTCGAGGCGCAGCCGCTGCTGCGATCGTGCGCCAACGGCTCATCAGAGCTGATGAGCAACATTTCCGGCTCGCTGATTGGGATGCTGTACAACGCGCAGCTGATGCGCTTTCTGGGCGAGGACGGCGTGGCGACGTATGGCGTACTGATGTATGTGCAGTTCATCTTCGTCGCGATTGACATTGGCTATTCCATCGGCTGCGCGCCCATCATCAGCTACCACTACGGCGCGCGGAATCACCCGGAGCTGCGAAACCTGCTGACGAAGGGGCTGAAAGTCATGGGCATCTTAGGCATCGTGATGACAATCGCCGCCATCTCGCTGTCCGGGACGCTGGCAAACATCTTCGTCGGCTATGACGCAACGCTCTGCGAATTGACGCGGCATGCCTTCCACCTCTTCTCCTTCGCCTTCCTGCTCGCGGGCTTCAACATCTTCCTGTCCTCCTTCTTCACGGCGCTGAACAACGGCGGCGTGTCCGCGGCAATTTCCTTCCTGCGCACGCTGGTGTTTCAGGCGGCGTCGGTCATCCTGCTGCCGATGGCGCTGGATGTGGACGGTCTCTGGTGGGCAGCTTCTGCGGCGGAAGCGCTGGCGTTCGTCGTGTCGATTGGCTTCCTGCTGGCCATGAAGGGGAAATACCATTATTTTGATGAAACCTAATCAGGAAAAACTTGCGTGTTCCCCTTGCAAACTGCTGTTCGCTGTGGTACGATAAGAAGCGAAAGAAACCTGGCGGCGATTGCCGATTGCATCCCCCGCCGGTATCCAGAAAGGAAGCGGTATCATGGCAGCAAAGAAGCCCGCAAAGACCGAAAAAGCCGCCCCAGTGACGGGCGCGCAGGAGGAGAAACTCAAGGCGCTGGAGCACGCGCTGGCGGATTTGGACAAGCAGTTCGGCAAGGGTGCCGTCATGAAGCTCGGTGAACATGCGGAGCAAAACGTGCAGGTCATCCCCACGGGCTGCCTGACGCTGGATGAGGCGCTGGGTGTCGGCGGCATTCCGCGCGGCCGTATTGTGGAGATTTTCGGCCCGGAATCCTCCGGTAAGACGACCGTTGCCCTGCACATTGTCGCACAGGCGCAGAAGATGGGCGGCATCGCGGCATTTGTGGACGCTGAGCACGCCCTCGACCCGGTGTACGCCAAGAATCTGGGCGTAAATATTGACGACCTGTATGTCTCTCAGCCCGACACGGGCGAACAGGCGCTGGAAATCGTCGAAGCGCTGGTTCGCTCCGGTGCGCTGGACGTCATTGTCATCGACTCTGTCGCCGCCCTCGTCCCGAAGGCGGAAATCGACGGCGAAATGGGCGATTCCTTCGTCGGTCTGCAAGCGCGTCTGATGAGTCAGGCGCTGCGCAAGCTGGCGGGCATCATCAACAAAACCGGCTGCGTCGCGGTGTTCATCAACCAGCTGCGCGAGAAAGTCGGCGTGATGTACGGCAACCCCGAAACCACCCCCGGCGGTCGTGCGCTGAAGTTCTACGCCTCCGTGCGTCTGGACGTGCGCCGCGGCGAGCAGCTCAAAAACGGCAGCGAAGTCGTCGGCAACCACACGAAGGTCAAGGTTGTCAAGAACAAGGTTGCTCCGCCGTTCCGCGTGGCAGAGTTCGACATTGTGTACGGCGAAGGCATCAGCCGCGAAGGCACGCTGCTTGACATGGCGGTCGAGCGCGACATCATCCACAAGAGCGGCGCGTGGTTCAGCTACAAGGACCAGCGCATTGGTCAGGGGCGCGAGAACACGCGCCTGTACCTGCGCGACCATCCCGAAATCACGGACGAAATCGACGCGATTATTCGTCAGGAGATTTTTGCGGATAAGCCCGCGAAGCCGATTGCGCCCGAAGAAGATCCCGGCGAACTTCCGGATGAGGATGAGGACGACCTTGCCCTGCTGGAAGCAGACCTCGGCGATGATGCCGGTGTCGCCCCGCTGGAAGAAGAATAATCCACAGGTTATCAAACTTGTCCACCCTTGCGTCTGCGGGGGTGGATTTTTTGTGGCAGTGCGCTTTTCCCTGCAGCAAAAAAGACCAGCAGTAGGAAACGAATTGCTCCCTATGCTGGTCGGTCGCGCCCATCTGGCGCGACACTGTTGAGTTGAGGAAAAGAGAAAGTTGGGGGCGCGTCTGCGGACGCGCAAAGTTACTGGCAGGGACGCTTCGCTGCCTGCGCCTTGTTGACTTCTTCCTTTGAGTAGGTTTGACGCGGAACAGTTGGGGCGTTGCCCCAAACCCCACAAGGGACGCTGTCCCTTGACCCTGCAAGGGGGATCCCCCCTTGACCCCTCCGCGCGATTGAGTTGGCGGCTTCTTCATGCTTTATCCGCGTGTTTATCCACGTGTTTATTCGCTTTTGTCCTCTTTCCCTTACAGGTGAAACACAAATTTCTCCTCATATCGCCGGAAAACGACCAGCCCAATCATCAGCATTCCGAAAGCGCCTGCCCCGCACGCCAGCAAGCGCTCCGGCGTCGGCGGGATTCCCGCAATCACAATCTGCCGCAAAAAATCAATCAGCTGATACATCGGGTTCAAATGGAAAATCCCCCGAAGTCCCTCCGGCCAAATCGTATCCGGATAAAAAATCGGCGTCGCATACGTCCACAAGAGCGAAATCACGCTCCACAGGAATCGCGTATCGCGAAAAAAGACGTTCAGCGTCGCCATCACCAGCGTCACGCCCAGCGCAAACAGAAACAAAAGCGCAATCATCAGCGGCAGCAGCAGCAGCGCGGGCGACACCCGCACCCCCGTCAGCAGCATCAGCAGAAGCAGCGGCAGCAGCGAAATCAGGAAGTTGATAAGGCTTGACAGCGCGCGGCTGAACGGGAAAATCAGCTTCGGAATCGCGACCTTTGTGATGAGCGACGCGTTCATGACAATCGCGTCCATGCCCAGCGTGACGCACTCGGTGAAGAAGCTGAAAACGATGATACCCGAAATCAGGTACACCGGGAAGTGGTCGATAGCGGAGCGGAAGAGCGTGGAGAACACAAGGTACTGCACGAGCATCGTCAGCAGCGGATTGAGGAAACTCCAGAGGACGCCGAGGATACTCTGCCGATACTTTGTATTAAAATTGCGGCGGACAAGCTGCTCAATGAGGAAGCCGTAGCGGCGGACGTCGGCTTGCAGGCGCAGCAGATGGTTCTGCCGTCCGGCGGCGGCGCAGCGTGCGGTGAACAGGCTTTCCCAGGCGCAGAACAGCACCAGAACCGCCGCGAAAATCCCGTAGTACAGCATCGCGCGGGAAGGGCGCGTACCGGACAGGCGGATGCACAGCTGATTGCCGCTGCTCATGCCCAAAGCAGGGAGCGTGTTGCCGGAAAAGGTAAGCACAAGTTTGTCCGCATCCACGGGTTCAAACGAGAAGGTCAAATTTTCGCGGATGATACTGTCGGTCAGCAGGGCGGTCTGCGTGAAAATCGGTAACCCCTGTCGTGTCAGGATCAGCGTCGCTGTGCCGCCGGATTCACTGCTCAGCGCCGTAACGGGCAGGCTGATTTCGCGGATGTCGCCATCCGGCAGCGGCAGCGTGAACGTCTCGCCGTCCATCAGCGGATGCAGATGCGTCTGTGCCGCCGCGTCGATGGTGAACGCCCGCGTCTGCCACGTCGGGGCGAACAAAGCACCATACAGCGCCAGCACCAGCGCAATCACCAGCGTCACCCAAAGCCCTTTTCTCAGCACAACGGAATCGCCGAAAATCGGCGGTTTGCACTTCGTCACGGCGTTCCCTCCTGTCGGTCAAGGTCAATGAACATGCTGCCGTCCGGGCGAAACAGCGGCGAATAGTAACGCTCCAGCGGGTGCGCGCCCCACGTTTGGCGGAAGCGGCGCAAATCCCCTTTCGGCGCGCCCTGCGTCAGGCACGGCGGCAGCAGCGAAAGCCGCATATCCATTGCCATCCGCGCATACGGCGTGTAGACGTTGAGCAGCCCGATTTGCTGGCATTTCAGCCCCAAATCCGCGCCGCGAAGGTCACTCTGGTACGGCGAAAATCCGCCGACGGACAGGAACACGTCGCGCCGAATCATCAGCAGTGCGCTGGATACGCCCGTCACGTTGCGGACGATGCGGTCAGTGAGCATGTACGGCCGCCCATAGCGCCACTGCCCCGCCTGATGGCTGACCGCGCCGCCGGGGACCCCCACCGCATATCCGGCGTGACGGAAGCAATCACGGTCATCCAGCAGCGCCGAGCCGACGCAGCCAACGTCCGCGCGCTGGGCGTACTGCATGAGTTCGCTGACCCAATCGGTATCCAGCGGGCGCAGTCCGGCGCGCAGAAACAGCACCGCGTCGCATTCCGTCCGGCGGACGAGGTCATTGACCGCTGACAAATCGCGGACGCGGATGCACGGCATCGGCAGCTTCGGCGCATCGCCCTCGCCCCAGAGGACGCAGACGATTCGCATCTGCCGCGTTTTCCACCGAATGCGGACGCGCAGCTCTTCCACCGTCACGTCGGCATCCATGTGCAGGCGGCGGAGCTGATCCGCCACGGCGCGCGCGGCGGCATCCGCACAGGTCTGCGCTTTTTGATGGCTGAACGAGGTGTCCAGCATCCGCCAATGGTAGAGAATACGCGGAATATGGGTAATTTTCGCCGCGTTTTCGGACAGTCGAAGCGCCAAATCATGGTCTTGCGAGCCATCGAAACCGGGGCGAAGTCCGCCGACCGCGTTCATCAGTGCCCGTGACGCTGCCGTGATGTGGCAGATATAATTGCCGGAACGCAGCGAATCCGGCGCGAAATCAGGCTTCAAGTGCGGCTCAAAGAAGTGCGTGCCATCGGCGGACACCTTGTCCCCATCGGTATAAACGAAGTCCGCACCATCCTGCGCTGCTTCGAGGATGCAGCGAACCGCATCCGGTGCGAGCAAGTCATCGTGGTCGCAGAGCGCGACAAATTCCCCCGTCGCCATCGTCAGCGCGGCGTTTGTGTTGCCCGCAATGCCGCGATTCTCCGCGCCGAACGTCACACGGAAGCGATTGTCCTCCTGCGTCAGCGCTTGCAGCAGTTCACGCGTGTCCGCGCGGGTGCTTGCGCCGTCATAGAAACAGGCTTCCCACGCGCCACACGACTGATGCAGCAGCGAATCCGCCAGCGCGCGCAGCAGCTCCGGCGGCGTATTATAAGTCGGAATGAGGAAAGACAAGCGCATGGTCGGGGTGAAGGGGGCTGAAAGGGGCGCTTCATGCCGGCGGATGAAGGCTTGGTAGCCGTCTTCCTCCTCTTGACGCAGAGCGGTTTCCGTCTGGAGGAAGGGGCGCTGGCGATGGAGCGCGATGCGGAACCGGATGGCTTCGGGGATGCAGCGGAAGCCTTCGCGATGAATGCGCCGGATGACGCGCAGGGGGAAGAGCATGACGGAAACCTCCTTTCGCGGATGATTGGCTTTATTATAGCATAAGGGGAAGAACGATGGAAGGGAAAGCGAGGATAAAAAGGGATAAACATGCGGGCAAAGTAATACTAATTCGATTCTAAAACATGGCATCGAGCATAGCAGATTTTTCGTTCCGGCAAAGCTGAGTGAAGCAAGGCGTACTGGAGGTACGCACGAGCGGAACGAAGCAAAGCCGGGGCGGAAAAGATGCTGTGTGAATGCCATGTTTTAGATGAGAATTAGTATAAGGCAAAGCGCGCAGCTCAATCGTGCGGAGGGACTTCATCCGTTTTATTTTTCCAACCTTGACGTTTCGCGCTGCTGGGAAAAAATAATTTGCCACCCAAAAAGCGCGACGCATATCCATCATGCGCCGCGCTTTTTGTTGCGATACTATTTCCAAATGAGAATGTTCCAAGATGCGAATGGTATGTTATTCCGCCGCCACAGCCGCGTCCGCTTCCACGGTCACGCTCTGCTCCTGCTGTTCCTTCTCCGCAATCAGGTCTTCGATGCTTTCCTTCGTGCGCATCAGGTCCTCCACGGACATCGTCTCAAAGCCCGCAGTGGGCGTCTTGACCTTCACGCCGTGGCTGCGCAGGAAGTTATCCACCTTCTCCTCGTTGTGCTTGTAAGCGTAGAAACCAACCGCGCTCACGCCCACACCAATCAGAATGCCCTTGACCATCGGGCTCATGTTCAGGTTCAACATATGTTTGTCCTCCTTATTTTTTGCAAGTATCTATCGTTCAGGTCGTTTGACCGGACGAGCGAATGAAATTACCCCTTGTGCGCTAAGACTTCGACGCTCCGGCGGAAGATGCTTCCAGCAAAGGCGCTGCCGTCCTCATTGCCCACGACGGGGGTGAGCGTCGTGGTATGTTCGCCGTTCCGAACCAGATATACCTGTTCCCGCGGGCCGCGCGGCAGCAGGTGGCGGCTGAACGTGACAATCCACGCCAGCAGACTCGCCTGAAAGCCGTTGGGCTTGCCAATGGCGTTAATCAGGTAGACGACGGACATCACTTCCGGGTCGAAGCTGCCGCGTGTGTGCAGTTCCTGATAGGCGTGCTCAACCACGGCGGTCAACGTCGCCCCGGCGGACAGCCAGCGCGTGTAGCGTGTGAGCGTCGAACCCGCGAGGGTCATCATGCCGTCAAGGACAATGCAGCCAAGCGCCAGATAGCCGCTGGGCGCCATCGAGAAGCCTTCTTCCTCCGAGTGCTTGACATGCAGCACCGCCGTCTGCTGCAAGCGGGCGTACAGCGCACCGATGCGCACGAGCAGGTCACTTTCAGAAATAACCGCCTTGTCGTAGCAGCACAGCATCGTCTGAATGCGCGGATTATACCGGCAGCTTTGCAGCCCCGGAATGCTCAGGAAAATCGCTTCGCCTTCAATCGGCTTTTCCAATTGCAGGCGAAGTCTGCCGGGCATAGCGCTCAGCACTGTCAAATGCACCGCGCCCACGTTGTCATCACGCATTCATTATCCCTCCATCGGCGGAAACACCATCAGCCGCAGCGAGTTCGCCACAACGAGAATGGTGGACATGTTGTGCATCAGCGCGCTCGCCAGCACAGAGATGCCGCTTGCCGCGCCGAGAATCAGCCCGACGGTATTGATGCCGATGACCATTGCGAAGTTCTGCTGCACAATGCGCATTGTCGCGCGCGCCAGGCGGCGCAGTTCGGGAATCATCATCGGGTCATCGCGGTTGATAACCACGTCGCTGGTTTCCATGGCAATGTCGGTGGACTTGCTGCCCAGCGAGATACCGACGTCCGCATACGCCAGCGCGGGCGCATCGTTGATGCCGTCGCCAACCATGACGACGCCGTTGCCCTGCGTTTGCAGCTTCAAGACAGCCTCCGCCTTCTGTTCGGGCAGCAGCTGTGCCTGATAGCCATCCACGCCGACCATTTCCGCAACAGCCTGCGCCTGTGCCGCCATATCGCCCGTCAGCAGCTCAATGTCGCCCACGCCGTCGTAGCGCAGGGCGTTGATGGCGCGGCGGACGTTTGCGCGCGGGTTATCCATGGCGTACAGCACGGCGACAATCTTGTCCCCCACGCCAACGTAGTTCGGGATTGCGCCGTTCGCATCGGGAATCGCAACGTCCGCGCGGACGCCATTTTCCTTCATGTACTTAAGGTTGCCGACGCGGATGCACTTGCCGTCGACTTCCGTCCGGCTGCCGCGGGAGACTTCGGTTACAATTTCGCCGTGCGTGGGAATTTTCGCTCCGTGCGCTTGCCCGTAGGTCAGAATTGCGCTTGCCAGCGGATGCGTGCTGGTTTCCTCCGCCGCCATCGCCAGCGAAAGCACTTCCGCCTCGTCCATCGTGTCGGTCAGCATCGTCATGCCCGTCACGCGCGGACGGCCCTCGGTAATCGTGCCGGTCTTATCCAGCAGGACGGTATTCGCGCTGCTCATCTGCTCGATGTACGCGCCGCCTTTAATCAGCACGCCGCGCTTGACCGCCGTGTTAATCGCGGCAGAGAACGCCGTCGCGGTCGAAAGCTTGATGCCGCAGGAATAGTCAATAACAAGCATCTTCAGCGCCTTCTGCGGATTGCGCGTCACGAGCCAAACCGCCGCGCACAGCAGGAAGTTCAGCGGCACGAGGTAGTTGGAGAACTTATCGGCATAGCGCTGGATGGGCGCTTTCTTGAGTTCGCTCTGCTCCACCATGCCGACGATGCGCGAGACAACCGTCTGGTCGCCGACGCGCTGCGCCTGAATCTGCATATTGCCGTTCTTGACGACCGTGCCCGCGAACACCTCCGCGCCCTTGCGCTTTTCCGCCGGAACGAATTCGCCCGTGATGGCGCTCTGGTCAACAACCGCGCTGCCAGACACCACCGTGCCATCCACCGCGATTTTCTCGCCCGTGTGCACCTCGATGGTGTCGCCCGCTTCGAGTTTACCAATCGGCGTTTTCTCCAGCCGACCGTCCGTGAGCACCTTCCAGACCTCGCCGTCTTCCACCGACAGCATCTGCTTGATGGACGACCGCGTGCGCTCGATGGTGTAGGACGTCATCAGTTCCGCGAGGTCAGACAGCGCCAGAATCATCAGGGCGGAATGCGGCGTACCGAGCAGCAGACTTGCGACAATCGATGTAACCGTCAGGAAATCGGCGTTCGGGCGCATATCGCGGCGCAGACCCGCCGCCGCGCTCCGTGCCATCGGCATCGTCAGTCCCAGACTGGTCAGCGCTTCCAGCGACGTGAAACTTGCCATCGCACCGCCGAGCAGGCTGCCAGGCAGAATCGTGTGACCGAGCACCACCGCGCCCGCGTTGAGCGCCAGCCGCTTTGTCAGCTGCTTTGTCGTCATGGACACTTCCGGCTCTTCCGGCTTGCTGCCTGCCTGACGATTGCGGTAGGCGTTCATGGCATAGCGTGCCATCGTCACGTCCACGCCCTCACAGAGAATCGACGTATCCGTCGCGGTCGGATCGAAGCGCAGGAGGATGCCGCAGGTAATCGGCGTCACCTGCACGCACTGCACACCCGGCAGCTTGGCAAGCATCTGGGCAATTTCTTCCTTCTCGTCATTCAAGAAGTTCAGCCCTTCTACTCTGAGCCGCAGCCGCCCGCGAAGGCTATGCGCCACCTGACTCTTCATCCAGTTTTTCTGTGTTTCCCGATTGAACATGTTATCCCTTCTTTGATTTGGCAATTCAGATTCAATGATTCATGCTTTTTCGCGTCGATTGCGCAAACCCTTGCCGTGAAAAGGCTCAACTAACAGGAGTGTGCACCGAGGGTTTCCAAAGGGTGATCGCGGACTTCGTCCGTTTCCATTGCCCTTTTGTCGCCTCCGCAGAGGCGAACCCCCTGCTTTCGGAAAAGACCAGCTATGGTCGGAATTCAAGCAATCCGGTCGCGCCCATCTGGCGCGACACAGCATAGGTGTTGGAAAGAGCAGCTTGGGGGGCGCTTCTGAGGAAGCGCGAAGTTACTGGCAGGGACGCTTCGCTGCCTGCGCTTTTGTTGAGCGCGTTTGGCATACTATTCGCCCGTGGAACTGTTGGGGCGTTGCCCCAAACCCCACAAGGGACGCTGTCCCTTGACCCTGCGAAGGGGCAAAGCCCCTCTCGACACCCATTGACTGGCGCCCGGCTTGGGCGCTTTTCCCTTACAAGTCTTTGCCGTTACTTTTTTGTCTGTCCCAGCCGCAAGGCGAGGCGGCGGCGTGCCATCGTCGCCAGTTCTTCCTCCCCCACATCGCTCCTTGTCCAGTCAACCTCCTGCGCCAATTCCAGCCCCGTATCCACTGCTGTCGCAATCCACCGCAGGATTTCCTCCCGATTGGTCATGTTCGCGTCATACGTCACCAGCGCCGTGCCAATCCGCGGATTTACCTGCGCGCCCCGCACCCCCGGCAGCATCGTCATCACATCCTGCACATAATGCAGATACGGCAGCGCTTCCTTCGGCAGCATCTGATATCCCTTGAAGCTCAAGCGCAGGCGCCCCGGCAGGTCGCTGGTCACAGCGGGCTTCAGGTAGTGGCGAATCAGCGCCGTTTCAATTCGTCCCACTGTCGTTTCGCCTCCAGATGCTGGCTGCCCACCAGAGCAGCGTCATCGCGCCCGGAACAGCCGCGCCGCTAACCGCAAGGCTTTTCACGCCCGCGAACGTCAGCGCGCATCCCGCCAGCGTCCGCACATCAAGCAGACCGTTCGTCGCCTCCAGCAAACCGTGGTTGATTGCCGCCATCAGCGTATTCAACCCGCTTTGAATTCGGCTGACCGGCTCTTTCTGCAGTGCGTCGGTCAATCCCATCAGCTTCAGCACCGCGCCCTGCACCACGGCGGCTTCTACCTTCGTCTCGTCGTAGCGAATGAGAACGGTAGACAGGCGGAAGTTGAGCGTCACTTCATGCACCACGCCGGTTGCTTCCAGCTGCCGCTTCATTTCCTCTGCGGCTTCGCGGTTGGCGGATACGGCGGGCAGATAGAGCCGCATCCGTCCCGGCAGACTTGCGCGGACTTCCGCAATGCCCCGGAAGGACGGCAGACGCATCAGGTTATGGTTCTGCGTCGGCTTCTTGACCGAGAGCGCAGCGCCGCCCAGCGCGAGCGCTGTCAGCAGGGTTGTATTCATTCGGATGACCTCCCCTGTGAATAAAAGCATTACCTAATTGATAGTTCCAATTTATTGGGATACCGCAAATGGTCGAAGAACATGGCATTCTTCAACCGCTCACAGTGTAGCACAGGTGAAAAAGCGTGTCAAGATAGCTGCAAAAATACTTCTTTTGTTGCTGACGCTGATGAGAAATCGCCCATTTGCATCCATTTTGTTCCCAGCTTCTCACTCCCAATTAAAAAGCGCCGCTCCTGTTTCCAGAAGCGGCATCGGGATTACCCTTGTCCGTCGTCAATCGTGGCCTTCCAAGTGAATTCCGGCTGGTCATTGGCAGGAATATCGTAGTGCTCGCCGCCCTCAATGTCGTAGCCATTGATGCGCATGACCACCTGCCCCACGCCATAGGGCTTGATGTACTCGCGCCCGAAGGAGAACTGCCCGTGGCGGGTCGCTTCACCGGGGGCAAGGGTGAAGTTGTAAGTGCCCTTGAAGGAGAAGGAACGCCCGTCGGTGTTGCAGACCAGCGGTTCGCCGAAGGCATTGTAAAGGTAAATCGTGTAGTAGAATTTGGTGATGGTCAGGTTGCTGGCGTTGTAAACAACAATCTTCGCCGCGTTGTTTTCCGCCCACAGATTCGTGATGCGCAGCGCATCCTTTCTGCTGCCGACATTGATGGTGTAGGTGACGACATAACTGCCGTCATCCGTCGTACCGATGATGGTCGTCGTGCCCCATGCACGGCCCGTCACCTTCGGATTCAAGCCGTTGCCCGATACCGTCGCAATGCGCTCATCCTGGCTTGTCCATTGCATCTTCTTGTTGTCGGCGTTCGCGGGTTCCAGAATAGCGGTGTTCGTGGTGTACTTGTTCAGCCCCACGTTCTGCGAGGTGTACTTCATCGTCACGCCCGTGACCGGCTGCGTCACCGTCACGCGGATGGTCGCCTTTTTGCCGCTGCCGTCGTTCGCGGTCGCGTAGACGTAGCATTCACCGCGCTTGAGACCGGTCACGATGCCGTCATCCGACACCGACACAACATCCGGCTTGTTCGTCGAGAAGCTGACGGACGAATCCGTCGCGTCCTGCGGTTTCACCGTCCAGCTGAGGGCAATGCTGCGCCCCACCGCCACGGACGGTTTCTTCTCGTTGAAGGTGATGGACGTAACCGGCGCATACACCGTCACGTCGATTTGCGCATAGACCTCCGGGAACGTCTTGCTCTGGCAGGTGATGGTGCAGCTGCCCGCGCGCACGCCCTTGACGTAGCCGTTCGCGCTCACCGTCGCGACGCTCGCGTCCGACGTAGACCACACAACCGCCTTGTCACTTGTCGTGTTCGGCAGCACGGTCGCCTTCAGCGTCACGCCGCCGCCCACGCGAATATTGCCGCTTAAGCCGCTCAGGGTGATGCTTTCCGGCTGCTGCTTGACGGTCACGTTCACGCTTGCGCGCTGACCGCTGCCATCCGCCGCCGTCGCGCGAATGGTCGCCTGTCCGCGCCCAACGCCCGTCACCACGCCGTATTCATCCACAACGGCGACTTTCTCGTTCGTGCTTTCCCACTTCACGCCCGTGATGGACGCATCCGCCGGCTTCACCGTCGCGGTCAGCTGCGCCGTTGTGCCGATGAAGAGCGTCTTGGTGTCCGCCGTCACGGTCACGCCCGTTACCGGGGTGATGACGATGACGCGGTAATCCACACTGACTTCCGGGTTCGATTCGCTCGCCACGGTCACGATGCACTCGCCCGCGCCGCGCGCCGTCAGCGTTGACCCGCTCACACGCACCACGTCCGTATCCGACGAAGCGACGGTGTAACGGCGGTTGTTCGCGTCATTGGGGGACAGCGTCGCCCGAATCGACACCTGCTTGCCTTTGCGCAGCAGCAGCACGCGGCCGTCCGCGCCGCCCGTCAGGTGACTGATGAGCGGATCTGCCGCATCATAGAGCGTGAGATTCGTTTCGTTCACCGCAATGTCCGTCACGGCGCGCGCCACCGTCACGGTGACAGACGCTTTCCACGTCCGTTTCTCGGTTTTGAGCGTCGCGGTAATCGTCGCCTTCCCTTTCGTCAGTCCCGTTACCACACCGTTTTCATCCACCGTCGCGATGCTCTCGCGCCCGCTGACAAATGTCAATTCGCCGTCCGCCGCGCAATTGCCCTGCCGGATGAGCGACAATTCCAGCGTATTGCCTTCAAAGACGGTCAAATTCGTTTTTTCAAACTGAAAACGGTCGGCTTCCGCCATCGCCGTCACGCCGCACAGCAGCGACACGCACAGGACGGTCAGCATCACAATTTTCCAGAAATTCTTCATAAGGAAGTTTCCTCCTTCCATCGGCTTTCCAATCATACAACGAATGAAGCGCCGCTCTCATTCCTGATTCGCAAAATTATTTTTGCTGATTTTGATGGTCAGCCGCTGATGCCTGCCCACTTCCGCCGTCAGCGCAATCCGCCAGAGCGACCCATGCCAGTTTTTCGCCATTCGCGCGTCGGTGACGGGAATTTCTTCCACCACCGCCGCCAGCATGGGGCTGATTTCCATCCGTGCGTGCGCAAATTCAATCCCGTCCGGACGGATTTCCGGCTTCTCCCGCGCCAGCATGGTGAACGTGACGGCTTCCGGCGCTTGCAGGGTGATTTCGTCCGCAATTTGAACCCTGTCCGTCGTGACCAATGCGCCGCGAATCGCCGACAGCACGCCCGCTTCCGCCGGATACGCGCCCGCCATGTCCAGCGACGCGCCGTCCGGCAAAGCACGGAAGTTCCGCGCGGTGTACTCTGCCCCGGCGCACTGCTCGAATCCGCCAATCAGCGGCACATTGTGGTACATGCTCCGGCAGTTCCAGAGCGTGTAGCGCGCATCGGAGAAGGTTTTCGCGGTATAAACCATGTTGCCCGCATCCACCAGCAGCGGATGCCCGTCCACATACACCATCAGCGACCCGACGTCGTTGTGATTGTGTCTTTCGCCGTTGTGCCCGCCCTTGATGCACAGCGTCCAGCCATTCCGGCGGATGATGCGCACCTGCAAGTCCGGCAGCAGCGTGTCCTGCATGTCCCCTGCCGGCTGACCTGCGCCAACCGGATGGAACAGCCGCTGCAAAAGGCGCGAAAAGTGCGGCACGTCGCCGATGCAGTCCGTCGGCTGACCGCGCAGGTTCTGCCCCATTGCCGTCAGCGGCGCATCGCGAAGCAGCTCGCCCGCGCGCTGCAATCGCTCGCCATACATCACCGGGCGCGCGTCGCA
>OGRE01001716.1_pt1 | contig 17664 bp, 14 predicted proteins | sample 1553421 | NCBI WGS metagenome assembly OGRE01 (sample SAMEA2580076, study PRJEB22360) | human gut metagenome | biome: human gut; feature: human-associated habitat; material: faeces | place: Denmark | collected 2008/2010 | reverse complement strand
GCGGTCGAACGGCGGGGCGCGCCGCAGCGCCCTCTCCCGTCCCCCTCAATAAACACGCGGGTAAATTATGCAGTTGTCACCAACTCAATCGCGAGAAGGGAGTCCAGAGGGTCGAAGACCCTTTGGCAGGTCAAGGGCGGAGCCCTTGCGGAGTCCAGAGGCAGAGCCTCTGGGGTCTCCCCACGTCATAAGGAAGGAGGAAGCGGATGGCGGTTGGATTGTTTTGGAATGATCGGGTGTCGTTTGAGAAGCATGAGTGGGCAAAACGCTTCTTTTTTCTGGGGAATAATACGGGAAATCTCGTGTTTATCCGGGCGCTGAAGGACATCTTTCACCCCGTGATGATTCCGCTGTGGGATGTTACGTCGGACACGTTCCGCGACCGGGCGGACATCACCCACTACATCACGACCGAGCTGATCTGGCTGACCCCGAATCAGACGTACCCGCACGTTTGGACGATGCTGAAGCGAATCGGCGATAAACCGCTGGTTCCAATCAGCGTGGGCGTGCAGAGCATGGCGCGCAACGTGGACATCACGCTCCACCCGGATACGGTCAAGCTCCTGCGGACGATGGCGGAGCGCGCTGTGCTGGGCGTTCGCGGCGAGTACACCGCGGCGGTGCTGGAGAAGAACGGCATCGTCAACTTCCGCATTATCGGCTGTCCCAGCCTGTATCAGGGAATGAACGAGAAGTTTCGCGTGGAGAAGAAACCGTTCGACCCCGCCATGCGCGCGTGCTGCAACTTCCGCACTTTCTACGGCACGCTGTCCGACCCGGAACGGCAGTTTTTGACCTTCTGCGCGAACCGCGACCTCGGCTTTGTGGAGCAGAACGCATTCCCGCTGACGCTGGAAAACTGCTGCGGCGACGAGTACCAGTTCCGCTATTTGCAGGACTGGCTGAAGCGGCAAATGCACGTTTTCTTCCACATTGAGGATTGGCTGGCGTGGGTCAGGCAGTACGACTTTTCGCTTGGCAGCCGCTTCCACGGGAACGTGATTGCCGTCACGAGCGGCATTCCGGCACTGACGATGGTGGTGGACAGCCGCATGGACGAAATGACCCGCCTGTTCCGTCTGCCGACGCTGCCGATGGAGGATTTTCGGCTGGAAAAGCCGCTGGAATACTACTACGACTTGGCGGACTACACCGATTTCAACAAGGCGTACCCGGAAAGAATGCGCGTTTTCCGCGATTTTCTTCAGCGGAACGGGCTGGCGGAGGCGGCGGGCGGATGATACACGCGGTTGGCACGGCGCTGGGCGAAATCATCCAAAACCTGCGGCGAACCGTGCGCCTGACGCTCTACGAGAACCGCTCGCGGCGGGCGGGGATGCTGCTGGGGCGCTGGTGGGACTTGCTCAGCCCGCTGCTGCAAATCCTCATTTACTGGTTCGTCTTTTCCGTCGGGCTGGGAACGCAGGAAAAAAACGGATTCCCGTATCACCTGTGGCTGATGTGCGGCATGATGCCGTGGCTGGCGCTCAACTCCGCCATTCTCGGCGCGTCCGCGTCCATCCAGCAGGCCGCGTCCATCATCCGCAACGTGCGCATTCCGCTCTCCATCATCCCGATGAAGGCGGTTGTGCGCGCGTACTACGAGCATTTGTGGACGATGGCGATTCTGCTGATTGCGCTGCTCCTTGGCGGCGTGCCGGTGACGTGGCATTATCTGGAACTGGCGTATTACCTCGCGGCTTCGTGGGTGCTGCTGATCGGCGCGGCGCTGCTGACGAGCAGCCTGACGGCGGGCTTTCGCGACTTCGGCGAGCTGCTTCAGCCGCTGATGCGCCTGCTGTTCTACGTTTCCAGCGTCGTGTGGGCGATTGACGGGCTGTCGCCGGGCTTGCAGCGCGTGATGCGGCTGAACCCGCTGGTTTACATCATCGAGGGCTACCGCAAGTGCCTGCTGTATGGCGAAGGCTTCTGGTCATCGCCGGGGCAGGGGGCGTACTTCTGGCTGGCGGCGCTGGCACTGCTGGCGGCGGGCTGCACGCTGCATATGCGGCTGCGAAACCGATTCATCGACCAGCTGTAATCAGCGCCATTTAATAGGAAGAAATTCCGCAGAAAGGGGGCGATGCGCTTGGCGGATGTAATCGTCCGCTGCAGGGAACTGACGAAGGTCTACGACCTGTACGGCGAGGAAAAAGACCGCCTGAAAGCGCTGCTGGGGCTTCGGGCGAACGTGAAGAAATTTCCGGCGCTCTGCGGCGTGACGCAGGACTTCCACCGCGGCGAAATCGTCGGGCTGGCGGGGCTGAACGGCTCCGGCAAATCGACGCTGGCGCGTATCATCGCGGGCATCACCCGGCCCGATTTGGGGCTCTGCGAGGTCAGCGGCACGGTCAGTATGCTGGCGGCGAACATCGGCATGAATGACCAGCTGACCGGGCGCGAAAACATTGCCTATAAGTGTATGCTGATGGGCATGGAGAAGCGCGAAATCGCCCAAATTCAGCAGCAGATTATTGATTTTGCGGATGTTGGCGTGTACATCGACCAGCCCCTGCGGACGTATTCCAGCGGAATGCGCTCCCGGCTGGGATTCGCCATTTCCGCCCACATGAACCCCGAAATCCTGATTGTGGATGAGGCGCTGAGCGTGGGCGACGCGAGCTTCGCGGAGAAGTGCATGGCGCGGATGCGGCATTTCCGGGCGGAGGGCAAGACGATTTTCTTCGTCACCCACGCGCCATGGCAGATGCTGAACTTCTGCGACCGGGTGATGTGGCTGCATCAGGGGCGCGTTGTGGGCTATGACACGGCGGAACGCATGATTCCGGCGTACGTCGCCTTCACGCGCGAGTGGACGCAGCTGGATCATCTTCAGCGCACGCAGCTTTCGCCGGATTACGAGACGTATCGGGCGCAGGTGGAAAATCAGCAGCGCGCCGTGTGGCAGCAGCGCGCAAAGGAAACGGCGCAAAAATCGCCGTAAGCAGGAGAAACTTTCCTGCGATTCAACTTTTTAGGCTCATCCCGGCGAATAAGAGGAAAGTTACCCAGATTGCTGGAAACAGAATCAGCAGCTCATTCGTCGTATTTGCTGGAAGGCATATACCATTTCCCCCAACAGATAAAAGGAGTGACGCAGACCATGAAACGACTGGTTTCTGTATTCCTGGTGCTCTGCATGATGCTCTCCTGCGTGGCATTCGGCGAGACGCTGGACGGCGCACAGGGCGAAATCATGAATGAAGTGTCGGATGTGGCATCGGACGAGGTGCAGACGCCCGACGAACCGACGCAGGCTCCTGTGAACGAGGACGACATCGTTCTGCCGGATATGGATGACGACATCAGCATCCTGCCGTCGGACGACGTGAACGGCCCCGATCCCTACCGCGAGCTGGTGCTGCTCCAGCCGACGGACCTCATCGGCACGACGCTGTCCGAAACGAGCGTGCGCATTGGCTGGGGTTCTGTCGCCTTTGCGACGCAGTACGACGTGTACCGCAAGTTCGGCGGCGAAACCAGCTACACGTTGCTCGGCTCCGTGCCGAACAATCGCCTGTACTATGAGGATACGAACGTGACCCCCGGTCGGGCGGTGTACTACCGCGTGCGCGCGGTGAACGTGTCCTACGACGGCGAGCAGGCGAAATATGTGTACAGCCCTGATTCGCAGACGCTGTCCTACATGACGCTTGCCAAGCCGAAGCTGGAAGACCCGCGCGGCTTGGGCGCGGACACCATCCGCCTGAACTGGTCGAGCGTCTCCGGCGCGCAGACCTACGAAGTGCAGATGTCCACCAATGCGACGAGCGGCTTCACCACCGTGCGCACTGACCTGACCGGCACGCTGTGCAACGCCACCGGCCTGAAGAAGGCGACGGGCTACTACTTCCGCGTGCGCGCGGTGCGCGTGTTCTCCTCCGGCGAAAAGTTCTACTCTGAATACTCCAACGTCGGCTGCGGCACGCCCATGGATCGCCCGGAACTGACCGTGGTGCAGAGCGGCAACAACGCCCTGCTGTCCTGGCCGGCATCCTCCGGCGCGACGGGCTACATCATCTACCGCAAGACGGGCGCGAGCGGCAGCTACACCCTGCTGGCAAAGACCGGCGCGGTGACTTCCTTCGTGGACGCGAGCATTAACCTGGGTGAAGTGTACTACTACTTCATCTACTCCATGCGCCCTGTGGGCAGCTACAACTGCTTCTCCCTCTCCAGCGAGCGCGTGTACTTCACGGCGCTTGGCTCTGTGAACCTGTGCGCGGTGCGCAACACCGGCAAGCAGGAGCAGACCATTGACTGGGATACCACCGTGCTGGGCGCGAACAAGTACTATGTGTACAGCTCCACCACCATGGACGGCCTGTACACCAAGATTGGCGAAACCGAAGGCACGACCTATGTCGCCAAGAACCTCGTTGCCGGCACGACCTACTACTACAAGGTTCGCCCGGTGCGCGTGTTCTCCAATGGCACCATTTGCTACGGCCCGTGGTCGAACGTCATGTCCCAGCCTGAATCCGGCTCGTTGACGCTGGAGGGCTTAAGCGCGGTGAACCTCTCCGCGGGGCAGGATATTTCCGGCGGCTATGTGGGCGATGTGTTCTCGTGGAGCGCGACCGTCTCCGGCGGCAGCGGCTCGTACACCTTCAAGTACAGCCTCATCAGCCTGAGCGGCGGCAGCCCCATCGTCCTGAAGGACTTCTCCGACGGCTACACCTCGCTGCCCGCCGGTAAGACCAGCATGACGACCACCTTCACCCTCACCCTGACGGAAAACTACATCAACCTGATTAACTCCCAGAAGTACGCCATGCAGATGGAAGTTCGCGACTCCCTCGGCGCGACGACGGCGATGTACGCTGCCCCCGCGACGCTGAGCGAGATGAACTTCGTTGCCCCCGCGCCGGTGAGCAAGGTCGTCAACAAGACCATCCGCGTGGGCGAAAACTTCACGCTTGACCACGGCATCTACACCGAGGCGGGCGACGTGGCGAACATCGAAATCGCCAACACCAACAGCGCGATTTCCCTGCACGACAACGTGATTACCGGCGTCAACAACGGCTACGCGACGCTGCTGATTACCTCCAAGCGCTGCCCCGACATCCTGATCGTCTACAACATCACCGTCGGCTACGCGCCGCTGACGATTGCCAGCGTGCAGCCCAGCGCCTCGAAGCTGAACAACTACGAGACGCTTGCGTGGGATATTACCTTCGCGGGCGGCCGGCCGAACTACAACGTGAACTTCAAGGTCTACCGCGGCACGACGGTGGTTGTCAACAGCAACCGCACGGAAACCGCAACGGGCCGCATCTCCGTCAACTATCAGCCGACGGTGGCGGGCACCTACCTGCTGGAAGTTACCATTACCTCCGCTGATGGGCAGTCCATCACCCAGCGCTCCAGCGCGACGGTGGTGTCGAACTACACGCCTGTGACGGTTGTGCCCAGCACGACGGCGAGCGTGACAAACCGCAACCTGACGTGGACGACCGCCTACAAGGGCACGAGCAGCGTCATCCGCCGCGACTACACCTTGTTCCGCGATGGCTCCGTGGTGGCGACGGAAGTCGGCCTGAATAACCTGACGTTCAACTACACGCCCACTGTCGCGGGTTCCTACATTCTGCGCGTCATCGTGTATGAAGCCAACGGCAACAAGATTGAGGTCACTGCGCCGACCATCACGGTTACGCAGGGAGGTTCCGGCACGTCCGGTACGGGCACGGTGACGGGCGTCCGCGTGGCGCTGCGCCGCGGTGCAAGCACCAAGTACGGCATCATCCTCCGTGTGGACAAGGGCGAAACCGTCACCATTCTGGAGCGGTCCGGCAGCTGGTACTACGTCAGCTACAAGGGCACGACGGGCTGGATGATGGCGCAGTACGTCAAGGCAAACTAAACCAAAAGGTAACATAAAAGAGGGGCGCTCCGGGGTGGAGCGTCCCTTTTTTGGCGATGAAGTTGAAATTAGATGAATCAAAGAAACAGCCGCCGATAGTCCTTTTTAGAATTGAAAATCGCAGACACAGTTACAGTTTTTGTGTCATTGTCAACTCTATAAAAAATCAGATATGACTTATGCGGCACGAATCGGTAGTCCCTCGCGCGCAAAGCATAATCTTTCGGCAGTGCACCTAATTGCGGGAAGTCATTCAGTCGGTCACATCTGTCAAGCAACTCGTTCACAAATCGCTGCGCAATCTCTCTGCTCTGTGACTGCTCGGCGAGATAGAACGAAATTTCATGCAAATCCTGTATTGCAGTATCAGCAAATATAATGCGGTAGTTCATGGTGCCCAATCATCCAATTCGCGCAGAAGATTCCTACGGACATCTTCAATCGGCTGCACCCGCCCTAACTTCACATCATCCTCTGCCTGTGCCAAGTGCGCATAGACCTGAAGTCTCGCTTCCATCTCTGCAATGTAATTCTGCTGCTCCATGAAACTCTCGTGGCTCATGACGACAGTATCTTCCTTGCCATTGACCGTGATGGCAACGGGATTCTGCCGCGCCAAAGCGGAAATCTGCGAGTAATTGCTGCGCAGGTCGCGCGAGGGTCGAATCGAAATCGCTGCATTCATGGAAAAATCACCTCCTGTTGTAGTCATATTATACCCTGAAACGCCTACGGTGTCAAGCGGAAAATCATGGAAAAATGAAAGGCGATTTTCCTATCTATCCCTTTTCTTTTGTTGCTTTTCCCCAAATGCGAACGGCGAAATTTCATGACGAACGGCACCTGAAATGGTATAAACGCACGAAATTAGGACGAATATGACAGCTTGTGCGAGAATTTCGACAGTTTGTGCGAGACTGCTTGCGTCACCCGAAAAAATTGCTATAATAAAGTAGGAAAAAAGCACAGTGGGTGGTCTGTGCAAACGCGTAAGGATGGAATGAACATGAAACACGGTGATTTGGTTTCCCAAATGACTTTGGAGGAAAAGTGCGCCCTGCTTGCTGGCAAAGATGTCTGGCACACGCGCGAGATTCCGCGGCTGAATATTCCCGCCATCACGCTCTCCGACGGGCCGAGCGGCTTGCGCAAGCAGGCGGGCGAAGGCGACCATCTGGGCCTCAACGCATCGACGAAGGCGACGTGCATTCCCTCCGCCGCGACGCTGGCGTGCAGCTGGGACGACACGGTGTCCGAGGCGATGGGCGCGGTCGTCGGGCGCGACGCTGCCAATCAGGGGGTGGATGTGCTGCTTGCGCCGGGGCTGAACACGAAGCGCTCCAGCTTGTGCGGCCGCAGCTTCGAGTATTACTCCGAAGATCCATACCTCTCCGGCAAGCTGGCGGCGGGCTTCATCCGCGGCGCGCAGAAGCAGGGCGTATCCGCCTGCGCAAAGCACTACGCGGCGAACGCGCAGGAGCTGCTGCGGATGCACTCCGACAGCGTGATGGACGAGCGAACACTGCGGGAAATGTACCTGACGAACTTCGAGATTGCCATCAAAGAGGGCAAGCCGGGCTTTGTGATGACGGCATACAACCGCGTCAACGGCGTGTACGCCAACGAAAGCCGCCATCTGCTGGGCGATATTCTGCGCGGCGAGTGGGGCTTTGACGGCGCGGTCGTGACCGACTGGGGCGGCAGCAACAGCATTGTCGAGGGCGTGCGCGAGGGCATGAATCTGGAGATGCCCGCGGCGGGTGACGACAGCCCCTGCCAGCTGGTGAAGGCGGTCAAGGACGGCACAATCGACGAGAAAATCATCGATGAGCGCGTGGATCAGCTGCTGGATTTCGTGCTGGCAGCGCGCAAGTCCTCCGGCGAATCGTCGTTTGATGCCGCAAAACAGCATCAGGCGGCGGAAGCGGCGGCGGAAAAGTGCCTTGTGCTGCTGAAGAACGACGAGCACCTGCTGCCGCTGAAGAAGGACGCGCGCGTGGCGGTTATCGGCGAGTTTGCGGCGCGCTCTCGCTATCAGGGCGCGGGCAGCAGCATGGTCAACGCCGCGCAGGTGGATGACACGCTGCCCATGCTGGATGAATTTTTCCCGGCGCGGGTCGGCTTCGCGCAGGGCTTTGAGCGCCTCGACGCCGCGAACGACGCGCTGGCGGATGAAGCGGTGCAGCTTGCCAAGACGGCGGATTGCGCGGTGGTGTACCTCGGTCTGCCGGAGTGCTTTGAGACCGAAGGGCTTGACCGCACGCACATGCGCCTGCCGGAGAACCAAATCGCCCTGATGAAAAAGCTGCGCGCCGTGTGCAAGAAGATTGTGGTGGTGCTCTCCTGCGGCAGCGCGGTTGAAACCGACTGGGCGCAGGACTGCGACGCGCTGCTTTACGCGGGTCTGGGCGGCGAAGCGGTGGCGCGCTCCGTGCTGCGGGCGCTGGTGGGCGAGATTACCCCCGGCGGCAAGCTGGCGGAAACGTGGTATCGCCACTATGCGGACGCGCCGGTCAGCCACTACTACCCCGGCACGGAAGCGACAAGCGAATACCGCGAAGGGCTGTACGTCGGCTATCGCTACACCGAGTCGGCGGATGTTGCCCCGGCGTTCGCTTTCGGACACGGGCTGTCCTACACAACCTTCCGCTACGACAACGTGCAGGCGGATGCCAAGGGCGTATCCTTTGATGTGACGAACACGGGCGACTGCGCGGGCGACGAGGTGGCGCAGCTGTACATCCACAAGCCGAACGCGGAGGTTTTCCGCCCGGCGAAGGAATTGAAGGGCTTTCAGCGCGTGCATCTGGAGAAGGGCGAGACGAAGCGCGTCACGATTCCGTTTGACGGCTATACGTTCCGCTACTTCAACGTCCGCACGAACCGCTTCGAGGTGGAGGGCGGCGAATATGAGCTGCTGATTGGCGCATCCTGCCGCGACATCCGCCTGACGGCAAAGCACACCGAGCAGGGGACGAACGCGCCCGATCCGTATGCTCAGCTGGCGGTGCAGAGCTACCGCACGGCGCGCGTGACGGACGTGAGCGACGCGGAGTTCGCGGCGCTGCTGGGCCACGCGATTCCGCCGCATCTCTGGGACAAGACGCAGCCGCTGACGCTCAACGACACGGTGACGCAGCTCCGCTATGCCAAGAACCCGCTGGCACGGCTGATCTACCGGATTCTTACGCGCATGAAGAACAAGGCGACTGCCGCCGGCAAGCCGGATTTGAACCTGCTGTTTATCTACAACATCCCGTTCCGCGGCATGGCGAAGATGATGAACGGCATGGTGTCGATGGCAATGGCGGAGGATATGCTGCTGATGGTCAATGGGCATTTCTTCCGCGGGTGCGGACGGCTCATCCACCACTTCTGCCACCGCCCGAAGCTGAACCTCAACCCGGATAAAAAGAAGAAGTAATTGCGGAAAAGCAATTATATATAGGAAGCAACTCACAACAAGGAAAGGAAGCATGTCCCCCATGAAACAATCCTTCTGGCAGTCCCCCCTGACGCGCTCCAGCGTCCCGAAGGACAAGGTGACAACCCCCGAAACCCTGCTTGGCTACCTGATTGGCCCGTTCGGCGCGCTGCTGTCCTCCGGCATCTTCACCAGTTACCTTCAGGTTTATCTCGGCAAGGCGCTGGAATTGAGCAGCGCCTACCTGTCCATCCTCCAGCTGGTTTCCACCTTCCTGATTGTGGCGGCGAACCTCATCGTCGGTCAGCTGATTGAACGCACGCGCACCATGGCGGGCAAGGCGCGCCCGTGGCTGCTGCTCTCCGCGCTGACGCTTTCCGTTGCCAGCGTGCTGATGTTCATCATGCCCTTTGAAGGCACGGCGCGCTATGTGTGGATTGCCATTGCCTACAACCTCTACTACGCCGTCGCGTACCCGATTTACAACACCGCGAACGCGACGATGGTGCCCGTGTCCACCCGTGACAGCGAGAAGCGCAGCGTCTTGGCGTCAATGAGCAACTTCGCGGGTCTGGGCGTAATGGGCGCAGGCTCGATGGTGTTCCCGGTGCTGATGACGATGTTCCTCTCCACCACGAATGAGGCGGGCGAAACGGTTTACACCGGTTTTGGCACGCAGTGGTTCGTCATCATGCTGGCGGTCGCCATCTTCACGGCGCTGACCGTCATCCTCCAGTTCAAGTTCACCCGTGAGCGCGTGACTGAAGAGCTGATGGAAAGCAACGCGAAGGAAGAAAAGAAGCAGAGCGTCTCCATGGGTCAGCAGCTGAAGGCGGTCACCAGCGAAAAGTGGTGGTGGGTCATCATCGTGTTCTACCTGCTGTTCCAGTGGGCGGGCGCGGTGAAAAACGGCTCGATGGCGTACTTCTGCTCTGATGTGCTCGGCGCGGACTGGTACATGTCCATCCTGTCCATCCTCGGCGCGGTGCCGATGGCGATTGCGGCGGCGTTCGTGGTGCCGCTGGCGAACAAGTTCTCCAAGCAGAAGCTGACGCTGGCGGGTCTGGCGCTGGGCGTTGTCGGCGGCGTGATTGCGGGGCTGGGCGGCAATAACCTCGTGGTGGTCGGCATCGGCATCGCGTTCAAGTGCCTCGGCTCCTCCCCGGCGTGCTACCTGATTCTGGCGATGCTGGCGGACGTCATCGACCATGTGGAATACAAGCACGGCATCCGCACCGACGGCCTGACGATGAGCATCTACTCCTCCCTGATGGTCGCGGCGACCCCCATCGGCGGCGCGATTATTCAGGCGCTCAACGGCATGCTGGATGCAGGCACGGCGGCGTCGGTCAACTACATCTGGATTGAAACGATTGCTTACGCGGTTTGCGCGGTGCTGATGATTTTCTTCGGCGTGGAGCGCAATCTGAAGGCGGAGCAGCAGGAAATTGCCAATCGCGTGTCGAAATAAGACAGTAGATTGGTGAAAAGGGCAGCGCCTGCAAGGGACGGCGGCATCCTCACCGATGCACGACCTTGCAAGCGCTGCTCTTTCTATATAGAAAGGATGAAACCAATGAAACTCTTGTCGATTGCCATCCCCTGCTATAATTCGCAGGATTATATGCGCCATGCCATCGAAACGCTGCTTGCCGGCGGCGAGGACGTGGAAATCCTCGTCGTCAACGACGGCTCAAAGGACAAAACCGCGGATATCGCGGCGGAATATCAGCAGAAGTACCCGACCATCGTCCACGCCATCAACAAGGAGAACGGCGGCCATGGCGATGCGGTGATGACCGGCCTCAAAAACGCGACCGGGCTGTACTTCAAGGTCGTCGATTCGGACGACTGGGTGGACGAGGAGTGCCTGAAGCGCGTGCTGGCGCAGTTGCGCGCGTTCACGGAGCAAAAGGAAGAAATTGACATGCTGATTTGCAACTACGTCTACGACAAAGTGGGCGTGAAGCACAAGCACGTCATGCAGTACCGCCACGCCGTGCCGCAAAACCGCGTGTTCGACTGGAATGAAACGCGCTTCAAAATCGGCGAATATCTGCTGATGCACTCGGTCATCTACCGCACGGCGCTGCTGAACAAGTGTGGGCTGAACCTGCCGAAGCACACGTTCTATGTGGATGAACTCTACGTTTATCAGCCGCTGCCGATGGTAAAGAAAATGTATTATATGGATGAAAACCTGTACCACTACTTCATCGGGCGTGAAGACCAGTCCGTGCAGGAGAATGTGATGATCCGCCGCATTGATCAGGCGCTGCTGGTCAACCGGATGCTGGTGACGGAGGTGGATTTGAGCAAGGTGACGAACAAGCGCAAGCAGGCGTACATGCGGCGCTATCTGGAAATTGTGACGACGGTTTCGTCGATTCTGCTGCTCAAAAGCGGTACGGCGGAGAACAAGCAGAAGAAGGACGAGCTGTGGAAGTTCATTCGCGAAGAAAACCCGTATGTTTACAAGAAACTGCGCCACGGGCTGATGGGGCATGTGCTGCACCTGCCCGGAAAAGGCGGGCGGCGGATTGCGCTGGCGGGGTATAAGGCGACGCGGAAAATTTATGGGTTTAACTGATTGTTAATGAGCAATGGCGGGGGAACGACCTCATCCGCCGCTGCGTGCAGACTGCAATCCACCAACGCCAAAATCAGGAAAGAAAGCAAAGCTGGGGTATCGGCGAATTGCGAATTACCTGAAAGTATCATCCACAAGGAGAATGAGAATATGAAGTATGATTATCTCGTCGTCGGGGCGGGGCTGTTCGGCGCGGCGTTCGCGCAGATGGCGAAGGAAAAAGGCAAGCGCGTGCTTGTAATCGACAAGCGGAACCACATCGCGGGCAACATCTACACCGAGGACGTCGGCGGCATTGCCGTCCACCGCTACGGCGCGCACATCTTCCACACCGACGACGAGGAGGTTTGGCAGTACGCCAACCACTTCGCCACGTTCAACCGCTTCACAAACGCGCCGCTGGCAAAATACCAAGACCGCTTGTACCACATGCCCTTCAACATGAACACGTTTTATGCCATGTGGGGCGTGACGAAGCCGAATGAGGCGCGCGAAATCATTGAGCGGCAGCGCAAGGAAATCACGGGCGAACCGCAGAATCTGGAAGAACAGGCGATTTCACTCGTCGGACGCGACATCTACGAAGCCCTCGTGCGCGGATACAGCGAGAAGCAGTGGGGGCGCCCCTGCCGCGAGCTGCCCGCCTTCATCATTCGCCGTCTGCCCGTGCGCTTCACCTATGACAACAACTACTTCAACGACCGCTATCAGGGCATCCCGGACGCGGGCTACACGGCGATGGTGGAGAAAATGCTGGATGGCATCGAAGTGCGGCTGAATGTCGATTTCCTCCAACATCGGGCGGAACTGACGGAAATTGCAGACAAAATTGTCTACACCGGACCGATTGACCAGTATTACGACCAGTGCTTCGGCGCGCTGAATTACCGTTCCCTGCGGTTCGAGACGCAGAATTTGCCGGTGCAGGACTATCAGGGCAACGCCGTCATCAACGATACGAACGCCGACGTGCCCTACACGCGCGTGATTGAGCACAAGCATTTCGCCTATGGTCAGGCGGATGTGCTAAATCTGCCGCACACGGTGGTGACATACGAATATCCGGCGGACTGGAAGCAGGGCGACGAGCCGTACTATCCGGTGAACGACGCGAAGAACGGCGCGCTGTACGAGCAGTATCGGCAAAAAGCGGCGGGGGAGCGGAACGTCATTTTCGGCGGCAGGCTGGGGCAGTACCGCTATCTGGACATGGACGACACGCTGCGCGCCGCCATCGACTGCGCCCGGAAGGAACTGGAATAAGGGGGAGTAACGGTGCGGCTTGCCATCGTGGAGGACGACGACAAGGTGCGGCAGCAGCTGCAAACCTATGTGCTGCAATATTTTCAGGGACGCGAGAACGACGTGGATATCCGCCTGTTTGCCGACGGCGATGAGATACTGGAAGACTACGCGGCGGACTACGACCTGATTTTCCTCGACATCCAAATGAAGCGCCTGGACGGCTTGGCGACGGCGGAACGCATCCGCGAGCGTGACGAGGACGTGTATCTGGTGTTCATCACGAATTTGGCAAATTACGCCATCCGCGGTTACGCCGTCCACGCGCTGGACTTCATCCTCAAACCGGTGAATTTCCTCATGCTGCGGCAGGTGCTGATGAGCGTGGAGCGGCTGCTTGACCAGAAGCCGAAACGCTACATCACCCTGCCGACGGACACGGGGCTGACCCGCCTTGATGTGAGCCAAATAACCTACGTCGAGACGGACGGCCACGCCGTGAGCATCTACACGGAAAAGGGGGCATATCGCCTGCGGCAGAGTATGCGCGGGATGGAGGAGTTGCTTGGAAAATACGGATTTTTCCGCTGCAACAGCTGCTATTTAGTGAATCTGCGGCATGTGGAGCGCGTGGAGAATGGCGGCGCCATCGTCGGCGGGCAGGCGCTGACCATCTCACGCCCGCGCCATAAGGCGTTTATGGAGGCGTTGACGAAATATCTGGGAGGAGCGAAAGTCTAAATGGTAGCGTTCCTCGAAGTCGGATTCTTCCCGCGTATCCATACGGCGATTGCCGAATGGCTGGCGTGTATGCTCTTCATCCTGCCGCAGAAAAAGCGCTTCGGCGAAACCAGCTGGCAGCAAATTGGCTGCTGCATTGGCTTTCTGGCGCTCCTGCTGGGGCTGAACCTGCTGAATCAGGAGCAGAGAGGGCTGACATGGATGCTGCTGATGGCGGCGTGCATGGGTACAATGCTGGCAATGATTGTCTGCTGCTGCAAGCTGAAGCTGATGAAAGCAGGCTACATTTGGGCGCACGCCTTCATCACGGCGGAGTTCGCCGCGTCGCTGGAGTGGCAAATCAACTATTATCTGCTGATGGCGGATTCGGTGGATTCGCGGGGCACTTGGCTGGTGATGGCGGGGACGTACATCATCGTGTTTTCCGCGATTTACCTGCTGAACCAGAAGCATCATATCCTGCGCAGTGGCACAAGCGTCACGCGGCAGGAGCTTATCAGCGGCAGCGCGATTGCCCTTGCGGCGTTTTGCCTGAGTAATTTCAACTTTGCGTTTACGAACAACGTGTTTACCGAAACACTGGGGACAGGCATCATCTATTCCCGCACACTGGTGGATTTCGGCGGCGTCATCATGCTGTTCGCGTATGACATGGCGCGGTCGGAACTGTACCTCAGCCACGAGCTGGAGGCGATGGAGAACCTGCTGAATCGGCAGTATGAGCAGTATCGGCAGTTCGACGCGAACAACAAGGCGATGCACCAGATTTACCACGACCTGAAGCACCAAATCGACTTCATCCGCAACGAAAAAAGCGCCAGCAAGCGCGAATCGTATCTGGCGGAGATGGAAAAAGTGGTCACGCTGCGCGACGCGGAGATGAACACGGGCAACGCGATTCTGGACACGGTTTTAACGAGCAAGAGCCTGCGCTGCGCCGAGGAAGGCATCGTGATGACGTGCTTTGCCGACGCGCACGACATGGGCTTCATCGACATGATGGATATTTGCTCCATTTTCGGCAACGCGATTGATAACGCCATCGAGTGCGTGGAGAAAATTGCCGACCAGAACATGCGGCTGATTAAGCTGACCGTGCGCACGCAGAACCGCTTTCTGCTGATTCGCGTGGAGAACTGCACAGATAAGGCGATTGACCTGAACGGCGGTCAGCCCGCGACGACGAAAGAAAACAAGGAGAGCCACGGCTACGGCATCAAGAGCATCCGCAAAGCCGCGGAGAAATACGGCGGCTGCATGACGCTGGAGCAGCAGGACGGCTGGTTTATCATGACGGTGCTGATTCCGCTGGCGGAGGAGAATAAGTGAATCAAAAAACCCGGCTGGTCAAGCGGCGCAATTCCGCTTCCAGCCGGGGATTTTTATGGTTCTTCACGGAAAGTTGGGGGAGCAAACAAAGGCTTAGGCGAAGCAACAAAAAGCTGCACGCGGAAGGAGCATGAAAGCGCGACCAACTCAATCGCGAAAAGGGGTCAAGGGGCAATTGCCCCTTGCAGGGTCAAGGGACAGCGTCCCTTGTGGGGTTTGGGGCAACGCCCCAACTGTTTCGCGGGCGCTCAATTCAAAGGGAACAGTCAACAAAGGTGCAGGCAGCGAAGCGTCCCTGCCAGTAACTTGCGCGTCCGCAGACGCGCTCCCAAGCTGCTCTTCCCCCCAAGATTCTGTGATGAACCCATTTTTATGCACTTAGTCGAGGTCAACCCGCTCATATTCGCGCGAACCGAAGCCAAGTCCCGCCGCGCATTCGATGGTGTAGATGCCGTGGCGGCTCTCGATGCGCTCCAGCATGTGCTGCTGCCCCGGGTCGTCCGTCGCGGCGTACACCATGTCCACGCAGGCTTGGTCGATGGCAATCGGGTCGAGTGACGCCATGATGCCAATGTCCGCCATGCAGGGGTTTTCCGCCACTGCGCAGCAGTCGCAGTCCACAGACAAGTTCTACATCACGTTGATGTAAACAGCCTTGCCCGCGAAGCGCTTGGCGACGGAGGAAGCCGCGTCCGCCATTGACGCAAGGAAGCTGTCGTGATCCGCGCCGAAGCCGACTTTCGCGTCGCCCGCGCCGTGGATGTACGCCTTGCCGTAGGAGGATGCCACGCCGATGGACAGCTGCTTGAGCGCACCGCCGAAGCCGCCCATCGGATGCCCCTTGAAGTGGCTCAGCACGAGCATAGAATCATAGCGCGTCAGGTGCTTGCCGACATAGTTCTTCTGGATGACCTTGCCATTGGGAATGAGCAGCTGCAAATCAGGCCCTTCTTCGTCCATGATGTCCACGGTGAAGGCATCCGACCAGCCATGGTCGCGCATGGTCTGCCAGTGGGCGGCGGTGGTGTTGCGGCTGCCCGGATACGCCGTGTTGCACTCGACGACCGTGCCGTGCACACGCTCGATCATCGACCGCCAAAATTCGGGGGGCAGGAAGTTCTGGTTGCCCTTTTCGCCGGAATGCAGCTTCACGGCGACGTTCCCCGACAGTTCCAGACCACAGGCTTCGTAGAGCTTCAGCACGCTTTCGGGAGCGATATTGCGCGTAAAATAAACCTTCGATGGCATAAAACATTCCTCCTATTACCTATTTATGTGGATGTTACGCCTCGTAGGCGCGCTTGCTGAGTTCGTCGGAGACGTACCCGGCAAGAATATCCACGATGCGGGCATTTTTGCCGCCGCCCGCGACGATGATATCCGCAAATTCCACATAATTGGCAATATACTGGCTGAACATGGGACGAACCGTCGCGCGGTACTGGTCGGAGATGCTGTCGATGCTGCGCCCGCGTTCCAGGATGTCGCGCTCGATGCGGCGGAGCAGGCAAATATCCGCGTCCACCTTCATGTACAGCTTCAGGAACATCAGCTTCATCAGCCGCGGGTCAAAGAAGCAGTGGATGCCCTCCAGAATCACCACATCGTGCGGGTAAATCAGCTCATCGGTGTCCGCACGGCGGTGCTGCGTGTAGTCATACGCCTTGCGGGTGATGGGCTGACCGCTGATGAGCGTGTTCATGTCGTGCAGCAGCAAATCGTGGTCAAAAATGCCGGGTTCGTCGTAATTGAGCTTTGCGCGCTCGGTAAAGGACAAATCCGGATGGTCGCGGTAGTAGCAATCCTGCTGGATGACCAGACAGCGGTCGCCCAGCCGGTTCGCCAGCGCGTCCGCCAAGGTGGATTTTCCGCTGCCGCTTGCGCCGCAGATGCCAATCAGAATCATCGTTCTGCCTCCCCATGTATTTCCCTCCAAAAGAGTACACCGAAAACGCCGCGCTGTCAAGGGGAACAGCAAAAAAAGCCGGAAAGTTTCGGCAATTCGGCGGAATGTGGCGAATTCTGACAGTGACAAAGCCGCACGCGTCATGCTATCATGGCGGAGCGAAAGGAAGTGAACCGCGGTGAGCAAGCAGATGCCGCGCACGAAAGAGACGAAGGGGAGGGGCTTCAGCCGGGTGATGCTGACGGTGCTGTCCGCCGCCATCATCGCGGCAAGCGTCTTTATCCCGGCGGCGCGGGCGGAAAACCCCCCGATGACCGTTGTGTATGCGCTCGACAGCGCGAATTTGACCTTCCGCGATTCGGACGCGGCGAACATCAACCAAATCAACTACGCCTTCGCCCTCATTCGGGACGGCGAGGCGGTCGGCAGCCATTGGGAGGCGATTGACCGCGTTCGCGCGTATCTGCGCAAGCACCCGCACATCCGCGGGGTGATGGCGGTCGGCGGCTGGGGCGCGGAGGGTTTCTCTGGCGCCTGGGCGGCGGGGGGGGGCTTCAGCA
>OGRE01001701.1_pt1 | contig 17784 bp, 15 predicted proteins | sample 1553421 | NCBI WGS metagenome assembly OGRE01 (sample SAMEA2580076, study PRJEB22360) | human gut metagenome | biome: human gut; feature: human-associated habitat; material: faeces | place: Denmark | collected 2008/2010 | reverse complement strand
CGACTAGGCTGTACTAAAAACAAAGACCTTCTTCTTATGAAGAGGGTCTTTTTTAATGGAGGGCAAAATGAAAAGAACAAAGGCATTTTTTCTCACGATTTTGGCGGTAATGGGCTTATGCTCATGCGGTGAAAGCACCGAAGTCAAACCCGTAAAGCTGGCAGAGGATTACAAGACCCCGGCTGAGTTCACCATTGACGGCACGGAATACGTCGCAAGCTTCACCCGTGAGGGCGCAGATATGTGGGAGTGTGAGATAACTGCGCCAGAAACTGTCAGCGGTATGGTGATAACCTGCTCAGGAGAAAGCGCACGAATTGAATACAAGGGTTTGACCTACGAAACTGACCGAGGGAACATACCCGAAAGCTCCGCTGTCACAATGACTGCCGCTGTGCTTGAAAAGCTTATTTCGCAGAAAGGCGTGACGTATCTCAAAAATGACAAGGGAGACATCACCGCCACGGGACAGATAAAAGGGCAGGATTTTTCGGCTAAAATCAAAGGCGGAAAGGTAAAAAGCTTGAAGATATCAGGGGAGGTAAGCGTAAAATTCACATAAAAAAAGGTGCAGAGAAAATCTGCACCTTTCTTATGTATGGAAATGAATTATTTACCAAAGTTTGCGCAAGCGATAACGTTACCGTCCTCGTCCTCAAATCTGAGGTCAGCAATGTAGAAATCAGCCTGGTTTGGAATGCCCCATCTCATAAGTGAAACATACTGTGGTTCAGTTGAGTTTACAAATGTAGCGCCGTCCTTGATACCAGGTCTCATTGTAAGCTCATAGGAACCCCACTCAGAAGTCCACTCAGCCTCGCCGAAGTCATAGAGGTCGTTCCAACTGTTTTCACCTTCACCTGTTGTAGGCTGTGTAACGAATGCACCCATGAAGTTACCAGGAACGAGTGATTTTGTGCCGTCGTCACCTGTGAACTCGCCAACTGCCTTTGTAACTACATCAGCCTTGATAGTGAAGATCTTCTCAAGATCAGCCTCGTGACCCTCAAAGAACTTCTCCATGTGGAACTTGATCTTAGGGATCTTGTAGTTGCCCTGATCGTCCTGATCAAGAACCTCGACCTTGAGCATTGGAACGCCTGCAAGCTCCTCAACAGAGAGGTTTACATGAGACTCATCGTTCTCGTAATCCTTCTCAGCGAAAGGCTCAACGATAGAAGCAACGTCCATATCCTTCTTGAAATATACAGAAGCCTCCTCATAGTTCTTCAGAGTAGCTGGCATTTCGGAAATATCCTTTGCAGCATCGCCCTCAGACTCTGTGCCAGAAGCAGCTGTTGAATCAGCTGTTGACTCAGGAGCGGCTGTTGTTGTAGTTCCAATGCGGTTTTGTTGTTATTAGCCTCTGTTGTTGTAGCAGCTGTAGTTGTTGTAGTTGTTGTCTCAGCCTTTGATGAAGAAGAATCATCAGAGCTGCCGCAAGAAGCGAACATAGCACTTGTAAGTGTAAGTGCAAGAGCGCAAGCTAAAAACTTTTTCATTTTAATAACCTCCGTTTGATTGTCATGCTATACACATAGCCTGACCTGTATTTACTTTTGTATTATAACACAATTGTCACATATTTTCAATATACTATTTGCACAATTTAAGCACATGATTTCATATGTTTTGCACAGAAATCGTTTACAAATTAGTGCAGGTTACACAAACGAACAAAAAAACAGAGCTTCCCGAATGACAGAAAGCTCTGTATAAATTCACTTATTCAAGTGTGTTATCTGAGAGAGATTACTTTCTCTTAGAAATAACGATAGCTGCACCAGCAAGTGCTACGCCAGCGAGTGCAAGACCAGCTGTTGCGCCTGTAGCTGCTGTGTTGTCAGAAGCTGCATTTGAAGATGTAGTTGTTGTGCCACCGTTGTTAGCAGCCTTTGAAGATGTAGCTGCTGTTGAATTAGCTGCTACAGAAGATGTAGCCTTAGAATCGTCCTTCTTAGACTCGTCCTTCTTAGACTCGTCCTTCTTAGATTCTGTATTTGAGCTTGAATCCTCAGCTACTGGCTTCTTCTGAACTTCCTTCTTGTCCTTGTTAGAACCAGCCTCGAAGAGAACGTTGCCGTCAGCGCCAAGAACCTTCATACCTACAACGTCGATACCCTTAAGGTCTGCTGCCCAGTTGTTGATACCAACTGCTGCGTAATTATCAGCATCGCCGTCTGTTGTTGCGAAAACAGGAGCGTCGCCGAGGTATTCAAGAACGTATGTGCCTTCCTCTTCTGTTGTGTAGCAGAGAGTATCCTTTGGCTTATCGTCCTCAACCCATGAGCCGCCAGCCCAGTCCTTAGCGTTCCAGCCACCAGACTTTGAGTTGAAGTTGATTGATCCGCCACCGCCGATCGTGTTCCAATCGTTGTTGTCAACCTTGATTGTGAATGAAGCACCGTAAACAGCTCCAAGGTCAGAGATAGCATCCTTGTTTACAGCACCCTCTGACTCATCGCCATTGAAGAATACAGCAAAAAGGTCATCCTGAGTCTGTCTGCCGATCTTAGCGAGGTCATCGCTTACGTTGAGCTTTGTGCCTGCTGCTGATGCTGGGATCATTGCCATAGAAGCTACGATAGCTGCTGCTGACATACCAGCGAGAATCTTAGAAATTTTCATCGTTAATCTCCTCCATATGAATATAGTTTTATGAATTGTCATTCAATTCTAGTCTTATTATAGCAGACTTTCTCCCTAAAATCAAGGGGTTTTCACTTTTTTTATTCCAAAAAGTGTTGAAATTTCTAACAATATTGTCACACTTCTTTTGTGCATTAATCACAGAAAACGTTATCACCTCTTATATTTTACAACATTTTCCCGTCCTATCTGTCATTAAATCTCTGCAAGAACTGCTTTGTTCTTTCGTTCTGGGTCTGACCGAAAACTTCATCCGGAGTACCCTCCTCCACGATATAGCCGTCGTCCATAAAGATAACATGATTTGCCACATCACGGGCAAATGCCATTTCATGGGTGACGATGACCATGGTCATTTTCTCTTTGGCGAGCTCTTTTATTACCTTTAATATCTCACCTGTAAGCTCAGGGTCAAGTGCGGAGGTCGGCTCGTCAAAGAAAAGTATCTGCGGTTTCAAAGCCAATGCTCTTGCGATAGATACACGCTGCTGCTGACCGCCTGAAAGCTCGCAGGGATAAGACTTGCCTTTAGTCTCAAGTCCCATTTTCTTTAAAAGCTCCTCACAGTTGGCTTTTGCCTCGGCTTTTGGCTGTTTAAGGACATGGAGAGGGGCTTCCATTATATTCTGATTTACAGAAAAGTGCGGAAAAAGGTTGAAATTCTGGAACACAAGACCTATTTTCAGGCGGATATCCCTGAGGGTCTTAGAGGGTGCATACACTGCCTTGCCATTTTCTGTATAGAACATATTCACGCCGTCAACGTTTATCTCTCCGCCGTCTGCTTTTTCAAGCTGGTTTATACAGCGCAGAAGCGTTGATTTACCGCTTCCTGACGGACCTATTATTGCGACTACCTCGCCCACCTCAACGTTAAAAGAAATATCTTTGAGCACCTTAAGGCTGTCAAAGCTTTTAGAAATATTTTTCACTTCAAGAATAGCCATATGAGTTCTCCTTATTTATAATAATCGAATTTCTTTTCGATAACGGCAAATGCCACCGTCACGATAGCGTTGAGTACGAAATAGAATGCGCCTGCGATAAAAAGCGGTGTTATTGAGCTATACAGGTTCATTTGCTGTTTTGCCTTCATTGTTATCTCAGCGAATGCGATAACGTTTGCGAGAGAGGTATCCTTTACAAGGACGATGACCTCATTCGATGTGGCAGGGATAACACGCTTTGTGACCTGGGGCAGGATTATTCTGAAAAATGTCTGCATTTTCGTCATGCCGAGCATTGAAGCCGCTTCGTACTGTCCCTTTGGGATAGCCTCGATACCGCCTCTGAATATCTCTGCGAAATACGCCGCATAGTTAAGGACAAATGCCGTAACAAGGGCGATAAACATATAGTTCTCGTTGTTTTTTATATTGGTAAGCACGTCATATACACCGCCTGTTTTGCCCTGCTTTGCAGCACTTGCGATAATAAGCGGTACTGCATAGTAGATAGCGATTATCTGAAGCATGAGCGGTGTGCCACGCATGACAAGTATATAGAGATTTGTCAGCCACGAGATAGGCTTGAAGCGGCATTTTTTCAGCATTGTCACAAGCACTCCCACAGGTATTGAAAGCACGATGGTCCATGCGAAAAGCTTCAGTGTATTAGGCAGGAACTCCAGCAGGATCTCCGTGACCTTTTTTACTTCCTCAAAAGTCATAAATATTCATTCCTTAACAAAATATTACGATAACACGTCACCGTATCAGCGTATTAATACATTATACTACATATTTTGCGACTTGTCAAACAATTTAGTGAGGAATGAGGTTGAATGAGGAATGAGGAGTGAGGAGTGAGGAGTGAGGAGTGAGGAATGAAGGTATCGCCTGCGGCGATGATTTTTTCATTGCGAACTGCGTTCGCACAATTAACTCACCAATGGTCTTATTAACTTACCTCTTGGAGTATCTCAAACCGCAGCTATGCTAATTCCTCATTCCTCATTCCTAATTCCTCATTTGTCATTCCTCACTCCTCACTTTAAATCAGTTCTCTTCGTTTTTCAAGGCAAGCACAGAATCACGAACTTTCGCCATAAGTTCCTCAGGGCTTTCCCCGTTTGGATATATCGGCTCACCGTAAACGACTTTTACTTTATATTTGCTAAGACGCTTCCAGTTGAAAAGCCTTGGGAGCTTTCTGTCTGGTGGGAATATCTCGTGTCCGCCTTTGATGTAGGCTGGTACTATAGGTACATTGGCTTCGATAGCAAGGACGGCTGCACCGCTTTTGAACTTGCCCATTTCACCAGTTTTGCTTCTTGTACCCTCCGGGTGAACTAGCACACCCCATTTCTGACCAAGCTTTTTACGCAGAGCCGCCATTGTTTCGTCTACTCTTCCGCCCCTGTCAACAGGCACCATACCGCCTATTCTTACTATAAGTCGACTGGCTATACTGCCGTTGAAAAGCTCCTTTTTCGCCATACAGCAGAATTTTGCAAAACGCTCGTATCTGAAATTCAGGGTGAGGAAGATAAAATCAAAATTTGAAACGTGATTTGCACAGATTATATAACCGTCCTTATCAGGTAGATTTTCCTCGTTGGTGACCTTGACTTCATAGAACGCTGTCACAAGATTTCTGTAAAAGCGGTAAATACGATAGTCTATCTTTTTCTTGTCCAGAGGATAGAGCATTGATTTCACTGTTTGCGGCTTTATGCGGTTTGGGTTTTGCACGAGGGCGATAAGCTTGCCCACGGTCATATCCTTATCCATACAGCCGTCAACACGCACACCACTGAACTCCTCTATCTCCAATGCAAGCTCGATAGCTGAGAGGGAGTCTATGGTGAACTCTTGCAAAAATTTTGTACTGAGCTTGACTTCATTCGGCTGAACGTGTGCTATTTTTGCCACGGCGTTTCTCACCATTGACGGGATATCCGACGGGTCGATACTATTTTTCGCCTGCTTTGTAAGGCTGTCGAGGTCATCCTCCATGACCATTTTCTTCAGCAGATAACGCTTTGGCTTGCCGATAGCTGTTCTTGGTATAGAATCCACAAAATGTATGCCGCTTAGTTTCATTGCCTGACCTGCGGAGGAGCTTATTTCTTTTAGCTTTTCTTCCGTCTGCTCACGCTTATCTTCAGCACAGACCACAAAGGCGTGTACCTCGTCATAGCTTCCCTCTTTCGCAGGCACTCCGCAGACCACAAGCTCGTCAACGCTCTCAATGCCCCTATAGACCTGTTCGATATCGTCAGGGGCGGCTTTTTTGCCTGTGGATAGGACGATATTTTCTTTACATCTGCCGAGAATGACGATATTTTTATGCTTATCGAACTTTGCAAGGTCGCCTGACTTGAACCAGCCGTCAGGATTGAAAGCTTCATCTGTGGACTTTTTGTCGCCATAGTAGCCTATCATCATATAAGGTGACTTTATGAGAAGCTCACCGCTGCGGTCGATTTTAACTTTTATATCAGGATATGGCTTGCCGCAGGTGTCAGCGTAGACGTGCTTGCCATATGTGCCGATAGTTGGTATGCTCGTTTCGGTCGCACCGTAGTTGTTCACAATATTAAAGCCTGTGCCGTAGAAGAAATCAAATGTATCCTTTGACATCGGCGAGCCTGCGGAGCAGAGAAATCTAAGCTCACCTCCCAAGGCTTTGTGTATCTTTGCAAAGATCTTTTTGCCGCTGTTTATGCCGTAGATCTTACGCTGATGAAGTGCAACAGGAAACATTTTCTTGAAAAGTGCTGAAGATACTTTGCTTGCGTTGATCTGCTGCATTATCTGGGTTTTCAAAAGCTCATAGACCTTTGGCACGCCTGGGAAAACTGTCGGCTTGAAGTTTTGGAAGCCTGCGGAAAGACCCTTTGCACTGAGAGACTCAATAAAGCACACTGTTCCACCTGTGAGGAGAGGGGCTAAGACCTGTGCAAAAAGTCCGTAGATATGGCTGTTTGGCAGGATCCCGAGATAGCGTTCGTTATCGGTTATGCCGTTGCACTGGCAGACCATTTTGCAGGAATTTATCTGAGAATCGTGGGTGTGCATGATGCCTGAGGCTGTCCTTGTCGTTCCGCTTGAAAAGATTATCACTGCGATATCAGGGTCGCCTACTTCACCTTGGCGGAGTATATTTTCCCCTGAACCGTCAAGTCTGTCAAGCTGGTTTTGGATATCGAGAACAGGTATATTTTTCACGCTTGTAAGCTTCTTTGCCGCCTTTTGAGAAGCGACAACGCACACAGGCTGTGACTTTTTCACCAGTGCGACAAGCTCTGCCGCAGGAAGCGAATAATCCAAAAGGACGGCTGTGGCGTTTAGCTTTGCACAGGCGAGAAATGCGATATTCCACTCAGGTCTGCCCTCAGATGCGATACAGACCCTATCCCCTGCCACAACGCCCATGGCTTTCAGGCGGCTGCAAAAAACATCAGCCTGCTGCAAAATTTGTCCGAATGTATATTCCTTTGTTTCACCCTCGTCATTCATCATCACGAGAGCGGTCTTGCTATAGCGGTTTATTGCCGTTTTTCTAAATTCGTTATAAATGTTCATGGCAGTTTCCTTTCCGCACCTCAGACTTTCTGAGAGTTGCCTTTCATTGTATGTTCAAGTGCCTCGACAGCTTTTTCGGAGCTGTCAAGGAGGTTTTTGAGATTTTCCTCACCCAATGCGTCAACGAACACGCTGAAATATTTTTCAAGACGCTGCTGCTTTTCTTCAATGGACTTTTCACCTTTTGGGAGGAGTTTCACCTGCACACGGCGTTTATCCTCAGGGTCACGCACAAGGCTAACAAAGCCTTTTTTCTCCATTGCACTGAGCACTGACGTTGCTCGCTGACGTGATATCATAAGGTCACGGCTTATGTCTGAGGGGTAGACTATGCCCTCGGCTGTGCTGAGATAGACTATCACTTTGCTTTCGCCCTGAAAAAGCTCTGCAAGGTCGTCCATATATCCTGTTTCAAAAAATCGTCTGAAAACTTCTCCAAAACGCTGGGCTGTTTTATCGTTCATTGTTATTCCTCCAAATGTCAAGGCGGTTGATTATCAACACTGTTGATTATACACCCTGTTGATGAATTTGTCAAGTGCTATGGGCGGTATGGTACAAATGCCCTTGACAAAATGTCTATATCATACTATAATAATATGGTATAAATCTTTCGGCAAATGCCGAAACACCGAAAGGAGGATATGCTTTTCAAAGGTCGAAAGGCATGATCTGGATATGATAAAGGACGTACAGGAAAAAATTCTTCAGTTAAAGAAAGAAAACGATATTTGTATACTTGCGCACAGCTATCAGGCTAAGGAGATAGTAGAGATAGCAGATATTACGGGTGATTCATACAAGCTAAGCGTTGAGGCGCAGAAGGTCTCAAACAAAAACATACTTATGTGCGGAGTGCATTTTATGGCTGAGGCGGCAAAAATGCTCAACCCTGACAAGAACGTATATCTTGCAAATCCATCGGCAGGCTGTCCAATGGCAGAGCAAATGGAACCTGAGATGATAGAAATGATAAAGGCGCAGGAGCCTGACAGAAAGGTAGTATGCTACATAAACACCACAGCCGCACTCAAGAGGGTTTGCGACGTTTGCGTTACTTCCTCGTCTGCGGTGAAGATAGTAAAGAACATGGACGCTGACAAGATACTGTTCATTCCTGACTGCAATCTTGGTTCTTTCGTAAAAAAAGCCTGTCCTGAAAAGGATATAAAGCTTTTGCAGGGCGGATGTCCTGTTCATGCGTCGGTAACAAAGGCTGACATGATAGCGGCTAAGACGGCTCACCCTGATGCACTGGTGCTTTGTCACCCTGAGTGTATCCCTGCGGTAAGCGAAATGGCTGATTATGTTGGTTCAACTTCTGGAATAATGAATTTTGCGGCAGAGTCTGACGCAAAGGAGTTCATCATAGGCACTGAGATATCCATTGCGGAGCATTTGCAGTACAGATTCCCTGAGAAGGAATTTTACATACTCTCAAAGAAGATACTTTGCCCTAACATGAAGCTCACCACTCTTATGGACGTTTACAAGACTTGCGAGGGCATCGGCAACGGCGGCGGTTTTGAGATAAAGATGACAGACGAGGAGATAACCTCTGCAAGAAAATGTATCGACGAAATGATACGTCTTGGGGGCTGATATAATGGATAATTACACCATAAAGATCGCAAAAGGGCTTGAAAACAATCCTGACGCTAGGCTTATAAGGCAGCAGGTATTTGTTGAGGAGCAGGGCTTTGTGAACGAATTTGACGATATCGACCATGAGGCTTATCATGCTGTTATCTACACAGGGGGATATCCCATTGCAACAGGCAGGCTGTTTGACGAAAATGGCAAGGCGCACATTGGGCGTATCTGCGTGAGAAAGGCATATCGTGGCAGAGATCTTGGGTCAATGATAGTGGAAGCCCTTGAAAAGCAGGCTGAAAAAGTGGGCTACAAGGAAGTCGGCTTATCGGCACAAACGAGGGTACAGCAGTTTTACGAGAAGCTTGGCTACACGGCATATGGTGATGTTTACAAGGACGAATACTGTCCGCACATTGCAATGAAAAAGACCCTTTCAGGGGAATAGATATGAAAAAGGACGACTTGGGGTCGTCCTTTTTTTGTGGCGTTTAATGAACAAAACAGTTTGTGATTGAAACGAACGAGAGTGGCGGGACGTCGAGGGCGCCGTCCCCTACACAAAAAAATTGCGCCGCTCCCCTACATAAATGTATTGATAAAAAACGATAATAATATAAATTTTTGTAGGGGCGAACAGCGTTCGCCCGTTTACCGCAAGATTGCCCACCGCTCGCAAGATATCAATTCGCCCCACAAAAATTGCACATAATTTGCGCACAAAAAAAGGACGGAAGCGATTCCGTCCTTGATTTTTTTAGCTATTTACTGTTTCCTTGATAGCGTCAACTATTTCAGGGAAATACCAGCCGCCCTCGGATCTGTTGAGAAGTCCGAAGTTCTCACCGTTTCCTATTCTTGTGCCGTTATCCCACCAACAGCATGGTACGCCATACTGCTTTGCGGTGCTGAGATAATCCTTTACACACTGAACTCTCGCTTCTGTATTAACCTTATTTACAGAGCCGAACTCACCGATTATTACAGGTATTCCCTTGCTGAGGAACACTTCATTGATATCGGTAAAGAGTGTTGTGATAGAAGAGTCGATACTTGTATACTGATCTGTGCCTGCGGTATCAAGTGCAAATGAATATGGCAGATAAGCGTGGATAGAAACTATTATCTTATCGTCGCCCTGCGGAACTTCCAAAGCTTCCATGTTCTGCTTTGTTGATGATGCGGCATATGGTGTCACCATTATACATCTGTTAGGATTGTTTCCGCCAGAAGCACGGACAGTTTCAACAAACGCCTTTGCATACTGATTTACGACCTCTCTTGACTCAGCGTCGCCTATCCACTCGTTGCCCTCGCCTCTAAGTCTAGGTTCATTCACGCCCTCGAAAATGAGGTGCTCGTCATAACCCTGAAATCTGTCGCATATCTGTTTCCAGAGGGCTTTGAGCTGCTCTATATCCTTATCGGCACGGTCTTTCTTAGGCATATACCACTCCTCGTGGTGGGTGTTGAGGATAACGAACATTCCGTTGTCGATACCGTAATCGACAATTTCCTGAACTCTGTTCATCCATGCTTCGTCAACTGTATAGTTCTCGTCCATGTGAGTACCCCATGAAACAGGAAGTCTGAACACGTTGAAGCCTGCGTCCTTGACCTGGTCTATCATCAATTTTGTGGTTTCCACATTTCCCCATGAGGTTTCAGCGTCAAGACCTGAGCCGCCTGTGGCGTCCATGGTATTGCCAAGATTCCAGCCCACTTTCATCTGAGCCACAAGGTCTTTTGCAGTGGTCACTGTCATAGGGTCATTGGTATGCTTCTGAGTATTTTCTGTAGCTGAAGAATCGTTTTCAGCCTTTGAGGAGCTGTCCGAACTGCCACAGGCTGTCATCATTGATACGCCCATTGCAAGGGAAAGCACTGCCGCAAGTAGTCTTTTGATTTTCATATTTTGGTTTTCCTTTCTCACCATATAAAATAATAACATTTATATTTTAGCTCATTAATGTGGATTTGTCAATAGGAATAATAAAATTAGATAAACGCACAAAGTTCTGTTGAAATGTGACTATATATACAAAATTTGTTTTTTGTTATTTATTTTGCCCATTGACAATTATAATCATAAACTGTATAATTTAAACATAGGATATTTAATTTGAAAATTATATGGGGGTACAACTATGAAAGCTAAACACGTTGGTATAATAATATGGGTAATTGTTGCCGTTGCATTTATATTTTGTTTTTGGTATTTTGGCATAAAGAACATAGTTTCTTCTGATGAACCTGAAGATGATGAAAGCGGGATAAATACCTTTAACTACAGCTGTCCCCATGACGATACCTATCAGGAACCAACGCTGAATATGGGAAAATATTATCCAAACGGAGATACAAGCAAAGATTATTTTATAATAGGAGAAAACAACACTCTGAAATACAGCGGAGATTCGGAATATCTTTGCAATAAGCTGTTTACGTTTTATGACGAGACCGCAAAGCAGGATACGATAAAAATGTGGTCTGAAACCAGAACATATACTATTAAAACCTATCACGAAGCAAGAGATCAGATACTAATTGAATTTACAATCGGAAACGATTTACAGCACGAAAAATATAAAGAAGCTTTTGACAGCCCGTTTAAGTATGTTGATGAAAACACATTCGTCGCCGTTGATACTTACATTCGTGTTCCCGACGATTCTGCCGCTGAATCGGAATCTTATTCCGACGATGTTTCGGTAAATGAAAGCAAAATTTCATAGTAAAAAAACTTCAATGGCGAAAAAACGTCATTGAAGTTTTTATTTATGTTTTATGTTTCAGCCGGCTTTTCCGGAATTATCGGGGTAAGCTTTCCGTCACGGAGAAATTCTATGTAATCTTCTATGGAATTGATAGGCTCGTCAGTTGCAACACCGCTGATACGGCTGTCCTCCACCCACAGGTGGTGATTGTCCGTACCGCCCGTTTGCTTAAAGCCGAACTGTTCGGCATACCATTTTGCACGCTGATTATAGACCTCTTTGCTGTTTCCGCTGTTATAGACCTCAACGCCGTCTATCCACTTTGGCAGGAGCTTTATTTCATGGATATACCAATCCGCCTCACGAAAAGGGTGGGCATGGACTAGCACGCCCCCTGCTTTATGCACTCTGTCAGCAAACTGATAAAAGCTTATATCACTGATGTTATCATTGGCAAGAAGAAAGTCCTTGTCGATACCATAGGTCAAAAGGTCTGCACCGAAGTAGGAATACTCCAGACCGAAAAAGACTTTCAGACCTATCTTGTCACCCACTTCTTTGGCATTCTCATAGCCCTTGCAGAACTTGTTCACTCTGTCCTCCCAACTGTCAAAGTTGGTAACAGCACAGTTGCCGTTGAAAAAGTGGTCGGTGACGATGATGCCGTCATAGCCAAGGGCTTTATAACGCCTTGCCTGCTCTGCTCCGCTTGCAGAGGCACAGGCGCTTCCCTCGGCGGTATGCAGGTGTGTTTCATACCTGAACATCAGAAATCCACGCCTCTGTTGATGACCTCCATGCACATTCTGCCGTTATGATAAGGGCATTTCCATGGACCTACTATCTCTTTCCAATCATGTGGCTTATGGTCATAGGAAACCTCGGCATACCACTCTGAGCCCTCTCTCTTGTCGATTATCTCAGCCTTGATATACTCCCAAACGCTTCTTGCACTTTCAAGGAACTTCTTTTCTCCGCTGTGCTGATAAGCATTGATGAAGCCAACAACAGACTCTGCCTCTACCCACCATACACGCTTCTTGTCTATCTTATCGTTCTCACGCTCGTTGTTCAGTGCACCGTTATCAAGGGCGATATTCTGAATATTATGAGAGATCTTAAGATCCATTTCAGCAAACTGCTTTTTAAGCTCCTCGTCCCCCAAAGTATCGCAGGCAAGATCCATAAGCCATGTTGCTTCGATATCGTGACCAAATGAATGGATATCTCCCACAAGGTCAAACTTTGTGTCAAAGAAAACTTTCAGAGCGTTTGTTTCAGGAGTATAAACAATATCTCTCATCTGACCAAGCTGGAATTTAAGCCTTTTAGCAACTTCCTCGTTGTGGTCTGCCTTATAAAGCTCGGTATAAGCTTCGATAAGGTGGAGAATAGCGTTCATTGTCTTATCAGCATGCAAGCCATTCTCAGAAAGAGCGTCATTTGATACCAAGTTCCACTGTCTGTCGAAAGCTTCTCTGTAGCCGTACTCGTCGAGAGTGTTGTTCTCGATGTCGTGGAAAAGCTTATATGCAAGCTCCAGAGCTTCCTTATCTCCGCTTGCGTTATAGTAGCATGACAGTGCATAGATAGCAAATGCGATGTTGTATGTATGCTTCATAGTGTCGGCAGGCTCGCCCTTATAGTTCATCATCCAATAAACTCCGCCGTACTCATAGTCGATACAGTGGTTTTTGATAAACTCGTAAGCGTGGCGTGCGTTGTCAAGAAGTGTCTTATCGCCCAGAGTGATATACGCTTTTGAATAGAACCAAAGTATTCTTGCGTGGAGGATAACGCCCTTATCAGCCTGCTTATCCAGCTTAAGGTCATAGCTCATAAAGCCGTAAAATCCACCGTTCTCATCATCTCTCAGCTTGTTCCAGAAGGGAATGATATGTCCTGTAAGTTCCTTTTTGACTTCTTCAATTATCATCGTAAAAACTCCTTTTAAAATATATTGTCTACGATTTTTCTATTTCAATATTTCTTTAATATTTCTATTTCAATATTTTCCTTGCCTCAACATAAAATCTCTTATCCTCGGCATGACCCATGGAGAACGTTTTTCTTGGCAGTGCGCCGTCAACTATAACTGTAGGGAAAAGCTCTTCCTTGCCCATATCAGGGAGCATAAAGCCTATGGAATTTTCCTTTGCGGAAAGCTCTCTTATGACCTCTGCACCATGGATATAGTCCACCTTGCCCCCTTTTTCCTTGATATAGCTGTCAAGGAAATTCTGCAATGAGCCGACAGTGAGCTTTGAAGTCGGCTTATGTATATAGAGCGTCTTTTCCGTGCCATTGTCGCAGACAACTATTGCCTGCTCTGCCTTTTCCTCAGAAAGCTCAAGAGCCGCTGTCATTTCGCTCATAAGAGCCTTTGTGTCAACGTCTGTAACTATCCTATGGATAGCTTCAAATTCAAGTGCAGGCGAATGGAGATTCACTATCTCCACAAGGGCATATCTGCAAAGAGCATTGCTCATGTCCTTATCAGGGTTCTCTCTCTTCTGCTCCTCGTAAAACTCCTTTGCAGTAGCAAGAGAATGGTTGCCGTCACCCATTGCGTAGACAAGCGGTGAAGTTTCCTTAAGACCATACTTTGTATTGAAAGCGTCGATATCACCAAGCTTTTCAAGTGCGGCTATTATCTTTTCCTGCATAGGCTTTTCAATAAGATAGCCTGCGATATGACCACCCTTTTTCATAAGGTCAAAGTCATAGAGCTTTTTCATTTCTCCCTTGTGGGCTTCAAGCGGCTCAACAACGTTTTTTTCTGTATCGTCAACGAGTATCATGATATGCGGCAGCTCAACAGGTGCGCCACGTCTTACCTTTATTCTAGGCGGTATTCTCTCCACAACTGTGGCTTCTGTTGCTCTTACGGCAGACTTCGAGCCTTTGCGGTAGTCATACTCTTCAAGGTCGATAGCGCCAACAATGCCTGCTCTGACCTTTCCGTCAGACTGTGTTCTTTCAACGTATATCATAGCGTCCTTATACTCTTCAAAAACGCCCTCGCTGATATAGCTGTCCATATTCTTATGTATGTCGGCTATTCTTTCATCAACGTTATCGTCCTCCAGATAGACCTCAGGCAGGATAAGGTTAAGTGCGCTTTTTGCACCCTCTGTTATCTTTTCCACGTCAGCCCAATACTCAGGCTCAGAGGTATACTGGTCGCAGGCAACTACTGCCCATTTTGACATATCGGCGTTCTTAGGCAGAAGTATATCTGCGCTTTTAAATGCTGTTGACATTTCACTACACTCCTATTATTCTTATATCCAAAACAGGACGGCTGTTTTCACCGTCCTGCATATTGTTTTTATTTCTCAGAGCTGTCAGAGCTATTCTCTGCCTGCTCGGCTTCGTCAGCCTGTACACCGTTTCCAGCACCGCAGCAGTTCTTATACTTCTTGCCGCTTCCGCATGGGCAAAGATCGTTCCTGCCCGGCTTCTTAGCCTTTCTTACGGTCATGTTATGATGCTCGCCCGGCTTGAGAACGTCCTCTCTCTTTGGAGCGGCGCTGTTCTTCCTTACCTGAATGGTGAACAACATTCTTACAGTATCTTCACGGATAGAAGCTACCATATCGTCGAACATATCCATACCTTCCATACGATACTCGACTACTGGGTTCTTCTGACCGTATGAACGCAGACCGATACCCTTTTTCAGCTCGTCCATATCGTCGATATGTGCCATCCACTTTGTATCCACAACTTTAAGCAAAACAACTCTCTCTATCTCATGGAGAAGTTCCTGACCAAGGTCTTCCTCACGCTTTGCGTATATCTTCAAAGCTCTGTCTTCAAGGAGGTCGATTATATCCTTCTTTGTTATCTCGTCAAGCTCCTGCGGAGTATAGTTGAAGTCGTCCTCAACTGTGATTATGCCCATAAGTCTGTCCTTAAGACCCTGCAAATTCCAGTTATCCTGAACGTCCTCGTCAGTGATATACATATTTACGGAATCCTCAACAAACTCCTTTATCATGCCGAGGATATTTTCATGGAGATCCTCTCCGTCAAGCACCTGCTGTCTTTGCTTATAGATTATCTCACGCTGTGTGTTCATAACGTCGTCGTAGTTAAGGACGTTCTTTCTGATGTTGAAGTTTCTGCCCTCAATCTTCTTCTGTGAGGACTCGATAACACCTGTGAGCATTTTTGACTGTATTGGAGTATTCTCGTCCACCTTGAGAGTATCCATCATAGCTGTTATTCTCTCACCGCCGAAAATTCTCATAAGGTCGTCTTCAAGTGAGAGGAAGAATGTGCTTTCGCCCGGGTCGCCCTGACGGCCTGAACGTCCTCTGAGCTGATTGTCGATACGTCTTGACTCGTGTCTTTCTGTACCGATGATATAAAGTCCGCCTGCTTCTCTAACCTTTTCTGCAAGCTCCTTTACCTCTTCTGAATACTTTGCATAAAGCTTCTTATACTCTGCTCTTGCAGCCAGAACTTCCTCGTCCTGAGTATTTGAGAAACCTGCTGCCTCGACAGCAACTTCCTCAGAATAGCCCATTTTCTGGAGGTCTGCAAGGGACTTATACTCAGCATTACCGCCAAGCATGATATCAGTACCACGTCCTGCCATGTTGGTAGCGATAGTAACAGCACCGTATTTACCTGCCTGTGCAACTATCATAGCTTCACGGTCATGGTGCTTGGCGTTAAGCACTTCATGCTTGATGCCCTTATTTTTCAGCAGTCTTGAAAGATACTCTGACTTCTCAACGGAAACAGTACCAACGAGGACAGGCTGTCCCTTTTTATGGCACTCTATCACCTGCTCGATAACAGCGTTGAACTTGCCCTTTTCTGTTTTGAAAACAACGTCTGGGTGGTCAATTCTGATAACAGGCTTATTTGTCGGTATCTCGATAACATCGAGCTTATAGATCTCTCTGAACTCGTCCTCCTCCGTAAGGGCAGTACCTGTCATACCTGACAGCTTGCCATAAAGACGGAAGTAGTTCTGATATGTTATAGTAGCGATAGTCTTTGACTCTCTTGCTATCTCAACGCCCTCTTTTGCTTCGATAGCCTGATGCAGACCGTCATTGAAACGTCTGCCCTGCATGATACGGCCTGTGAACTCGTCTACGATAAGAACTTCTCCGTCCTTAACAACGTAGTCGATATCCTTTTTCATAACGCCGTTTGCCTTGATAGCCTGATTGATGTGGTGGGCAAGGGTCATATTGTCAGCGTCCATAAGGTTTATAACGTTGAACGCCTTTTCTGCTTTCTTAACACCGCTCTTTGTAAGAGTTGCGGTCTTAGCCTTTTCGTCGATGATATAGTCGCCGTCCAGAAGGTCGTTATCTGCCTTATCGTCCATTTCAACAACTGTAACAGGTTTCAGTGTTTTTGCAAATCTGTCGGCAAGTGAATAAAGCTTTGTTGACTTGTCGCCCTGACCTGAAATGATAAGCGGAGTTCTTGCTTCGTCTATGAGGATAGAGTCCACCTCGTCCACGATAGCGAAAGCGTGCTCTCTCTGAACCTTATCTTTCTTATAGATAACCATGTTGTCACGGAGGTAATCAAATCCGAACTCGTTATTTGTACCATATGTAATATCAGCGTTATAAGCTTCCCTCTTCTGCTCCTTGTTCATGCCAGTAAGCACAACGCCGATAGAAGTGTTCAGGAAGTGGAACACCTTGCCCATTTCCTCAGACTGGAACTTAGCAAGATAGTCATTTACAGTTACAACGTGAACGCCATTTCCTGTAAGGGAGTTAGCATAAGCCGCCAGACAGGCAACGAGAGTTTTACCTTCACCTGTTTTCATTTCGGCGATACGTCCCTGATGAAGAACGATAGCACCGATTATCTGAACAGGGTAAGGCTTTTTGCCAAGCACTCTGAACGCAGCTTCACGGCAAACCGCAAGAGCGTCAGGAAGAACGTCATCAAGAGTTGAAAGCTCGTCCAGCTTGCCCCTCAGAATGGCAGTCTGTCCGCCCAGCTCCTCGTCAGACATATCGGCATACTTACTTTCAAGCTCGAGTACCTTATTCTTTATAGGCTCGATCTTGGCAAGCTCTTTTTTAGAATAGTTGCCGAATATTTTATCAAATAATCCCATGTTTCAATCCACCTTTATTTATCCTCCTGCCAGAATTTATGGCAGGAAAAAGTTAAAAAATATACTATGCTATAAATACACTTTTATATTATACAATATCCCCTTTTAAAAGTCAAGCAATTTATGTGACGTTTTACAAACTGTAGTGCTACAATAGATATTGGACAAAATTAAGAAAAAAGAAAAGAGA
>OGRE01001698.1_pt1 | contig 17824 bp, 10 predicted proteins | sample 1553421 | NCBI WGS metagenome assembly OGRE01 (sample SAMEA2580076, study PRJEB22360) | human gut metagenome | biome: human gut; feature: human-associated habitat; material: faeces | place: Denmark | collected 2008/2010 | reverse complement strand
CCTGAAAGTCCGCCTATTCTTGAGCAAGCCATTACGCCGCCCTTTTTAACTGCGTCATTGAGCAGGGCGAGGGCTGCTGTTGTGCCATGTGTACCGCACTTTTCAAGTCCTATTTCCTCGAGGATATGGGCAACAGAGTCGCCTACTGCCGGAGTTGGTGCGAGTGAAAGGTCAACGATACCGAATGGAACGCCAAGACGCTTGGAAGCGATAGTTCCAACGAGCTGACCTACTCTTGTTATCTTATATGAAATCTCCTTGATAACGTCGGATATCTTTGTGATATCAGCGTCGGGATATTTTCTCAAAGCGGCTCTTACAACGCCAGGACCTGATACGCCCACGTTTATCATGCAATCAGGCTCGCCAACGCCGTGGAAAGCACCTGCCATAAACGGGTTATCCTCAACTGCGTTACAGAAAACAACGAGTTTTGCTGCGCCAAAGCAGGCAGAATCAACTGTTCTTTCTGCACACTCTCTTACAACGCCACCCATCATTTTGCAGGCGTCCAGATTGATACCTGTTTTTGTTGAACCGATATTTACAGAGGAACATACTCTCTCAGTAGTAGCAAGTGCCTCTGGGATAGACTTGATAAGCTCGATATCGCCTGCGGAGAAGCCCTTTGGAACGAGGGCTGTATATCCACCGATAAGGTTTACGCCAACGTCCTTTGCGGCTCTGTCCATAGCGTGTGCGAATGGAACAGGTGAACACTTGCAGGCAGCAGACACGATAGCGATAGGGGTAACGGAAATTCTCTTATTTATGATCGGGATTCCAAGCTCCTTTTCTATCTGCTCGCCCACCTCAACAAGTCTTGCGGCTTTTGCGGTTATCTTCTTATAGACATTCTCGCAGGCAACGTTTATATCGCTGTCGATACAATCAAGTAGAGAAATGCCCATTGTGATAGTACGAATATCAAGACAATCGTCCTGTATCATTCGTATCGTTTCCAACACGTCATATGTATTAATCATTTTACTGAAATCTCCTCTTTAGATATGGTGCATACAGTTAAAAATATCCTCGTGCATCGTATGGATCTTTACACCCATTGTCTGACCAAGCTCTGTCAGTCCGTCCGCCATGGTAGCAAAATCGGAGTTGAGCTTTGTGATGTCAACAAGCATTATCATAGCAAAGAGGTCCTGCAAAACTGACTGAGTGACCTCGATAACATTCGCATTATATTCTGCACACTTTGTGCTTACCTTTGCAAGGATACCTACAGCGTCCTTACCTATAACCGTAACAACAGCTCTCATTAATAAGACCAGCCTTTCCAAATTCATTTATATATCTTCTATTATACCACACAGCGGAGATTTTGCCAAGAGTTTTAATTATAAATATTTTATTAACGTTGGAAAATCCGTGTTATGGGTCGAGGGTCAAGGCAGGTGGTTTGCAGTGAACGAAACGGGCGAACATTGTTCGCCCCTACCCATATTTGTACGAATTACAAAAAAATTCGTAAAAAAATCAAAAACGTTGAAGTGCAAAAAAGCGGGGTGTCAGATTTCTGCAAAACAAAAAACGCCCCCATTCAGGGGACGTTCTTGTATTATTTTTCTGTTCTGAATGGAGCAAGTGGTATGCCTGTTTCGTTGAAGATAGTTACCTCGCAATAGTTGAACCAGTTATATCTTGCATACAGAGGTTTTTCAACGGCGTCTGACTTGATGAAAATTTTGCTGCCGTTTATGGTGATATCGGCTTTTACGAACTCTTCGTCCTTGCCTGCTATCTCAAAGCCCTGTGCTTCGCCCTTTACTACAAAGCCGTTTTCGGCATGGTCAAAGCTAAGCTCTATACCGCCGTTTTTATACTCCAGCGACTTATAGATAGGTCCGAATGCTTTTACGTCCATGCCGTAGAAAAGCTTTTCTGCCTGCAAACAAAGTCTTTCGCCAACGGGTACTTTATTCTTTGGGTGGATCTCGTTGAACTCACCGCAATCTGAGATAACAGCTATTCCTGTATTTTTCACTGTCTTATATGCTCTCATCTGTGCTTCTCTTATTTTACACCAATGCTTATAATCAGGGTCGGCGGCATATTTGAACATTGGGAGCTGGACGATTATGAACGGAAGCTCGTCGTCGCCCCACTTCTCTCTCCAAAGCCTGATAAGAGATGTGAGGAGGGTATAATAGCTGTCAGGCTTATGGTCGTCAGACTCGCCCTGATAATAGAGGAAGCCTTTTATTGTATAAGGACAAACTCTTGACACCATGGTCTCAAAAAGTCCTGTTGGACGGAATGGGTTTACGCAGTTTATCGGGCCCGGCCAATTCTTATCGCCAAGGATCTCGTTGGCTTTCTCCCAGCTCATTGTTGGGTCTTTTTGCAGAAGCTCGCCGTATTTTTTATCCCACACACGCTCAAATTTCTGATAATCTCTGTATTCTTTTATCTGCTCCTCGACAGTTTTGCCCTCAATACGTTTTTCATACTCGTCTATGTAGCTTCTTATTTCAGCGTTGTTTTCAAGGGTCGGTCTGTCTACCCATGCGGAGGCTGATGTGCCGCCCCAGTTACAGCCGATAAGTCCTACTGTTACGCCAAGGTCTTTGGCAAGCTTTCTTGCAAAGAAGAAGCCGACTGCACTCCATGCCCTTGAATTATCCTTTGAAGCCTGCGACCATGCGGTATTGTTTTCGTCCTCATAGAACATTTCGTCAAGAGTGCCACGCTTTTGAGTGTAATAAAATCTTACGTTGCAATCAGGGGTGAGGTTTTCGAGGACTTCTTTGCCGCCCTTTGCGTTTTGAAGTTCAAGCTCCATATTTGACTGACCGCCGCAGAACCACACTTCGCCTATCATGATACGGCAGAATTTTTTCTCTGTACAGCCGTCTGAAACTGTCATTTCATACTCTCCGCCTGCACTCATTGGAGGGAGGACGGCTGTCCACCTGCCGTCGCAGACCTGCGTCTGGACTGACACGCCGTTAAGAGTAACTGTGACAGTTCTTTCCTCGTCCCCAAGTCCCCAGACTGTTATGTTCTTGTCACGCTGGAGCACCATATCGTTTGAAAAAATATTTGCTACTTTTAACATACTTCTTTCACCTTTCAATACCCATAAAAATTCAATATTCAAAAAATATCATCGCCTCAGGCGATACCTTCATTCCTCACTCCTCACTCCTAATTCCTCACTAATCAAAGAGTGTGGTAGAACAGAATGATATCCTCAAAGACGCCCTCTTTGTTTTCAAAGCCCTTCGGTACAGTGCCGAGCTTAACAAAGCCGAGGTTTTCGTAAAGCTTTACCGCCTTGACATTTGACGCAACAACGGCATTGAACTGGAGCACCTTAAAGCCTTTCTGCTTTGCTATGAAAAGACAATGTTCGACTATGACCTTGCCTGCTCCTTTTCCACGGCAGGTGTTTTTTACGGCATAGCTTGCGTTTGCGATATGTCCGCATCTGCCAACGTTATTAGGGTGGAGGATATACATTCCTACAGTTTCGCCCTCATACTCTGCAACGCCGCAGAATGTTTGTGATGCAAAAAACTTTTTCGCACCCTCATAGTCGAGGGTCTCTTTCTGTGGGAAGGCATTGCCCTCTTTTACAACTTCGTTCCATATCTCTGCCATTTCAGGAACGTCATCAATATTGTAACCTCTTACGGTCACGTTTTTCATTTTTGCCATTTTGGATACTTCTCCATAATAAAATTACTCTATAAATGACTTCATGCCACGCTCACGTCGCCAATCAAGGAACTCCTCATACGTTCCCTGTCTGTCGATACAGCCGTCGGGGGTTATCTCGATTATTCTGTTTGCAACTGTCTGAACTATTTCGTGGTCATGAGATGCGAAAATCACAACGCCTTTGAAATCTCTAAGTCCGTTATTTACGGCTGTGATAGACTCAAGATCGAGGTGGTTGGTAGGTCTGTCAAGCATGATAACGTTTGAGCCGAAGAGCATCATACGGCTGAACATACATCTTACCTTTTCACCTCCTGAGAGAACTTTTACAGGCTTATATATCTCGTCCCCTGAGAAGAGCATTTTGCCGAGGAATCCTCTGAGGTAGGTGTCTGTTACTTCGGAAGTAGAATATTTTCTTATCCAATCAACGATGCTTTCGTCATTATCGTTGAAGTAGGCTGAGTTATCTATTGGAAAATATGAACGTGATGTGGAAACGCCCCACTTAATGCTACCCTCGTCTGGTTCTTCTTCCTCTGCAAGTATCTTGAAAAGCATTGTGATAGCCTGCTCGGACTCACCGATGAAAGCGACCTTATCGGTACGGCTGAGGGTAAAGGAAACATTATTGAGGAGCTTTACGCCGTCAACTGTTTTGGATATGCCGTTGACTTTGAGGACGTCTTTTCCAAGCTCTCTATCCATATTAAAGCCTATGAAAGGATATTTTCTTGATGAGGCAGGCATTTCCTCGACTGTGAGCTTATCAAGGAGCTTTCTTCTTGCTGTTGCCTGCTTGGACTTTGATTTGTTTGCTGAGAAGCGGTTGATGAACTCCTGGAGTTCCTTGATCTTCTCCTCGGCTTTCTTGTTCTGGTTCTTTATCATTCTCTGCATGAGCTGTGAGGACTCATACCAGAACTCGTAGTTACCAACATACATTTTTATCTTTGTATAGTCGATATCTACGATATGGGTACAAACATTATTAAGGAAGTGTCTGTCATGGGATACGACGAGGACTGTTCCGAAATAGTCTGCGAGGAAGTCCTCAAGCCAGCTTATAGCGTCGATATCAAGGTGGTTTGTAGGCTCGTCCAGCATGATAATATCAGGATTGCCGAAAAGTGCCTGTGCAAGAAGCACCTTGACTTTTTCGTTACCTGAGAGGGTGGACATCTGTGAATAGAGGATATCCTCGGAAAGACCAAGACCCTGAATGAGCTTTGAAGCGTCAGACTCGGCTTCCCAGCCGTTTAATTCTGCGAACTCGCTTTCAAGCTGACCTGCTCTGTCGCCGTCCTCCTCGGTGAAGTCCTCCTTGGCGTAAAGCTCGTCCTTTTCTTTCATTATCTCATAAAGACGCTTATTGCCCATTATTACAGTTTCGAGAACTGTATACTCGTCAAATGCAAAGTGATCCTGACGAAGCACTGAAAGTCTGTCCTCTTTTGAGATCACTACCTCGCCTGTGGTAGGCTCTATCTCACCGCAGAGGATCTTCAGAAATGTTGACTTTCCTGCACCGTTTGCACCGATTATGCCATAGCAGTTGCCGTTTGTAAATTTAAGGTCAACGTCCTTGAAAAGAAGCTGACCACCGAATGAAAGGCTTACGTTTGATACTGTTATCATTTTAACTCTCCTATATCTGATAATTATACTTTGACACTTTATTATACCACACAAACACACTTATGTCTACTTTTAATTATTAATTTTTCATCACTGCGCTTTTATGGTGCAAACGAGGTTTTGCTCTTGACGTTTTCAACAAAAAGTGTTATAATTGTTGTGTACACATTGGCAATAGCGATAATTATTGCCCTGAAAATTCAAGAAATTAAGTTGGAAAGGATAACTTGAATATGAAAAAAGTTTTGTTCGCTTCTTCGGAGTGTGTTCCGTTTATCAAGACAGGCGGTCTTGCTGACGTTGTTGGCTCTCTGCCTAAGTGCTTTGACAAGAGGTATTATGATGTCAGAGTAATTCTTCCTAAATATTCCTGCATGAAACAGCAGTGGAAAGACATGATGCAGTACAAAACGCATTTCTACATGGACTTTGCAGGTCAGAGCCAATATGTGGGTGTGCTTGAATGCGTTTATGATGGCGTTACGTTCTATTTTATCGACAACGAACATTATTTCACCGGTGACAAGCCTTACACTGAGCATCACTGGGATATAGAAAAGTTCATGTACTTTGACAGGGCTGTGCTTTCTGCTCTGCCGCTTCTTGATTTCCGTCCTGACGTTATACACTGTCACGACTGGCAGACGGGTCTTATCCCTGTATATCTTCATGACAGCTTTGCAGGGGGAGATTTCTTCCGCGGCATAAAGACCGTTATGACTATACACAATCTGAAATTCCAGGGAAATGACGGCGTTGAGCAGTTCAAGAGGATATCAGGTCTGTCTGACTACTACTTCACTATCGACAAGCTGAGAACGGGCGTTGACGGAAATATGCTCAAGGGCGGTCTTGTTTATGCTAACGCTATCACAACTGTCAGCAACACATACGCCGAGGAGATAAAGACTCAGTTCTACGGCGAGGGTCTTGACGGACTTATGAGGGCAAGGGCTAACGATCTTCGTGGTATCGTAAATGGTATCGACTACGTTGATTACAACCCTGACACTGACAAGAACATTGTTGTAAGATACAATTATGACAACGTGCTTGAGAAGAAGATACACAACAAGAGAGCAATTCAGGCTGAGCTTGGTCTTGCGCAGGACGACAATCGCTTTATGATAGGCATTGTTAGCCGTTTGACAGATCAGAAGGGCTTTGACCTTATTGCATACATGATGGAAAGAATGTGCGAACAGGGCATACAGTTCGTTGTGCTTGGCACGGGCGAGCAGAAATATGAGGATATGTTCCGCTGGTTTGCAGGCAAGTATCCTGACAGGGTTTCCGCTAACATTTACTACAGTGAGGAAATGAGCCACCGCATTTACGCTTCAGCTGACGCATTTCTTATGCCGTCACTTTTCGAGCCATGCGGACTTTCACAGCTTATGTCACTGCGTTACGGCACATTGCCTATCGTTCGTGAAACCGGCGGTTTGAGAGATACTGTTCAGCCGTTCAATCAGTTTGAAAGGACCGGCACTGGTTTCAGCTTTGCAAACTACAATGCACACGAGATGTACAACACTGTTATGTTCGCAAAATACATATTTGATGACAGACGTGACGAATGGAACGGACTTATCAAATCTGCAATGGCACAGGATTTCTCATGGCAGGCTTCTGCTAACAAATATCAGGAAATGTATGACTGGCTTATCGGCTAAGATAGATACAAGAAAAGCTCCGCAGGAAAGGCGGAGCTTTTTTTATGTTATAGGTTTTGTGGCAAGCGTATGATTTGTCGGAGATCAGGTGAGCGACCTCAGGTCGCCGCTACAGAAACAAACATAAAAAGCGGCACAGTTTAGGCTGCGCCGCTTTTGTTTTGCATTTATCAGTCACCGAATGCAACGCCTAGAGCCTTTGCGGTCTTGACGAGCTGGTGGTCGGCAGGGACGAATTTTGTTTTGCCTGCCACTTCTGAAAGTGGGTTTTCTGACACAACTTCATTTATCATTGCCACTGCATAGCCGTATTTATCGGCTGCGATAAGCTCTGCGGCATGGACGCCGAACTTTGTGGCAAGCACTCTGTCATAAGCTGACGGACTGCCGCCTCTGAGCATATGACCAGGAACGCAAACTCTTGTTTCTCTGCCTGTAAGCTCTTCTATCTGCTTTGCAATTCTAGGAGTAGCAGTTGTAAGACCCTGCTCTGCACGAAGTCTTGCTCTTTCCTTTTTCTTGAGTTTAGCCTCTTCTTTATCAAAAGCACCCTCAGCTACGGCGAGGATAGAAAATCCCTTTGATTCTCTCTTTTCGCAGGCAGCGGCGAGCTTTTCGATATCATATGGTATTTCAGGAATGACTATCATATCTGCACCGCCTGCGATACCCGAATAGAGGGTGAGCCAGCCGGCTTTATTGCCCATTATTTCTGCAACGAGTATTCTTCCGTGGGAATTGGCTGTGGAATGAAGTCTGTCGATAACGTCTGTGGCTGTGTCAACAGCGGTATGGAAGCCGAATGTTACGCTTGTGCCCCAGATATCGTTGTCGATAGTTTTTGGCAGGCCGATAACGTTAAGTCCCTCGGTTGAAAGGAGGTTAGCGGTCTTATGAGTGCCGTTGCCGCCCAAGGTGAGCAGGCAATCGAGCTTCTGCTTTTTATAGGTTTCTTTCATAGCCTTTACTTTATCCACGTTATCTTCTTCGATGACCTGCATTTTCTTGAAAGGCGTTCTCTTTGTGCCGAAAATAGTTCCGCCTGTGGTAAGGATACCTGAAAAGTCAGACTGCTTCATTTCCTTGCACATATTATTGATAAGCCCATAATAGCCGTCCTCTATGCCGATTATCTGGACGTCTTCGCCGAACTTTTCATAGCAAGCCTTTGCAACGCCTCTGATAGTTGCGTTAAGTCCCGGACAATCTCCTCCGCTTGTGAGTATGCCTATTCTTTTCTTCATTTTACCAAGTCCTTTCAATGAAATTCTATCATTATCAACGATATCAATACTTATCGCTTGTGCTGAAATCTTCTATATCGGCTTCGTCGGAAGGAGGGATATCCTGCTGAGTTTCCTCAGGGGTGGCCTCGCTTTCCGGCTCATCGTCAATATATGTGAACCTTGAAGTCTGATGCTCTTTCTTATCCTTTTCACTGTTCTCGCTAAGTCTGAAACGTGCTATCATATTCTTTAGTATGAGCGACTGGCTTGAAAGCTCTTCACTTGCGGAAGCTGAACCGACTGCAGTTGAGGTATTGGCTGATACAACGGCTGATATCTGGTCTACTCCCGTATTTACCTGAACGATAGCCTCTGCCTGCGCCTCAGAAGCGTCTGAGATATTCTTTACGAGATCCTTTATAGTATTTGAATTGCTTACGATATTGTTCAGTGAATCAGCAGTTTCTTCGGCTATCTTAGAGCCCTTTGAAACAGCGGCAGACTGGTTTTCGATAAGTGAAGCGGTCTGCTTTGCGGCTTCGGCTGATCTTGACGCCAGACGTCTTACCTCGTCTGCTACCACGCCAAAGCCCTTTGAACCCTCTCTTGCGGCCTCTACGGCGGCGTTAAGGGCAAGGATATTTGTTTGGAATGCGATCTCGTCAATGACCTTGATTATCTTTGAGATCTCATCAGAAGCAGTATGGATAGCATTCATGGCATTTACCATGTTGCCCATATCGCTGTTGCAGTTGTCAACGGCTTCGGTATTCTTAAGTACGATATTATAAGCGTTCTTAGAGTCCTCAGAGTTCTGAGTTATCTGCTTTGAAACATCACTGAGGGTAGCGGAAAGCTCCTCGATCGCGGAAGCCTGCTGTGTAGAACCCTGTGATACAGACTGTGCGATATTTGACACCTGAACCGCTCCTGAGTTCACCTGCTCGGCTGACATATTGATAGAAGCAAAGGTATCAGACAGTGAGTCGAGTATCTCGTTAAACGTACTCTTTATCTTATAGAAGTCGCCCTTGAAAGTGCCTTCCATTCTATGGCAAAGGTTACCCTCGGATATCTGGGTAAGAGCCACTGTAATAAGGTTGATATACTGTCTGAGGCAGACGATAGTTTCCTCCAGAGAGTTTGAAAGGACGCCAAGCTCGTCCTTTGAATACCACACGTCAACAGGGTCGGTAAGGTTGCCCTGTGCGAGAGAACGAAGTCTGTTTGTGGTAGAAATGATAGGCTTTGTTATCCTCTTTGCAAAAAGCAGAGAGAACAGCACCGTCAGGCACATAAGCACAACGCCCATTACAATGATATTAGTAAGTGCGCTGGAGCTTGCAGTGGTGAAGTCGGCAACATTTGTAACCATGACGACAGTACCGTCAAAATATGACGAACCATAATAGCCCACGATATAATTGTTATCCTTAAATTTATACTCTGTTGTACCGCTATTATTTGCAAGTATTTTCTCAACGGCATTTGTCACTTCCGTATATTCTTCATCTTTCTTACCGATCTCAAGGGCATTTTTACCTATCTGATCGGTATCCTTATGAAGAAGGATCTCTCCGTCTTTACCAACAAGATAAACATAGCCGGATTTTCCGAAGGTATATTCATTAAGAGCATTGACAAGCATATCGCTCTGAATGGTAATACAAGCGACTTTTTGTTCTGTGTTACCAGACTTTGTTGAAGCAAGTATAGAAAAATAATTCTTACCGCCAAAGGTATATATATCGGTTATGTAGGCCGAGCTTCTTTCGCAAGCGCTTATGACGTGCTCCTTTTCAACTGATGACGATACCATTTCATTATCTGTTGCAAGCACAATGCCATTGCCGTCATAAACCGTAAAATTCAGATAGAAGCCTGTGTTGTCTGCAAAGCCACTTTTTACCGCCTTTAGTCTGTCAGCGTCAGTTTTTGCCCCTAAAAAAGAATCAGACTTTACGGTCGAAACTATATTATTCGTATAAGAGCTGATCGTCGAGTCAAAATTCTTAGCCGCCTGAACAGCCAGTGGTTCAGCGGTGCTTTTGAGCGTATCCTTTGCAGAAACGTTTATAAAATACACGGAAACCAAGCTGAGCAGCACCGTGATGATAAGTGCGATTGAAAGCATTGCCAAAAGCAGCTTTGAACGCAACGTTTTCATATACAGTTCCCCCTTATGAACTTGTTTTTAACGCAGCACACAACACTGCGATATTACGTGTTTATTATATCATAATTGCACAATTATTTCAAGTACCACAAGCATATTTTTTGTGAACTTATGATGCAATTAATGATATGGAGGTGAATAAGAATATGTAAAAAAGGGGGTAAATAAAATATGTACATAAGTCTAAGGATAAGAAAAAGGGTGATGCTTTGCGTTATAGCTGTGCTTTCTATGCTGGCGGCGGTGGCTGTTATGCCGACCTTTGCAAAAGAAGAAAAAACAGATGGGATAAAGCTTCCAATCATAATGTATCACAGCATCGTAAAAAACGAAGATCGCAGCGGTGAGTATGTCATAACGCCTATCGAGCTTGAAAAGGATCTGCTTTATCTGAAGCAGAACGGCTACACTACTGTTTTCGTAAATGACGTTATAAGATATGTGAAGCGTGGGGGCGAGCTGCCTGAGAAGCCTATCATACTGTCCTTTGATGACGGCACTTACAACTACAGAGAATATCTTCTGCCGCTTCTTGAAAAATACGATATGAAAGCCACTGTATCTATTGTGGGGGCTTACACTGACGCTGCCTGCGAGGAGGCTGAGCCTGATCCTGCTTACTCTTATCTTGACTGGCAGGACGTTTCGGTGCTTCGTGACAGCGGTCATGTGGAGATATGCAATCACTCTTACGATATGCACAATCTTGAAGGCAGGCGTGGAGTCGGTCAGCTGGAGGGAGAAAGCTACGAGGATTACCGAAAGGTATTTCTTAACGACACCACGAAGCTTCAAACGCTTTGTGATGAACACTGTGGTTTTCAGCCAAACGTTTACACATATCCTTTCGGCATAACCTGCGAAAGTGCAAGTCGGCTCGTAAAGAACATGGGGTTTGAGGCTAGTCTTGGAGTAGAGGAAAAAATCAATATAATAAAAAAAGAAGATGAACACTGCCTTTTTGGTCTTTACAGATACAATCGCAGCGGGATCATCTCCACAGAAGAATTCATGAAAAAAGTTTTTGAAGTATAAAAAAAAGCAGCCCCTATTGGAGCCACTCTCTAAACTGAATCACCATCAGCATGTTTACATTATACTCTGGCAGGTGTCGAAATTATACTTGTTTTTGTGTGATTTTTGTAAAAAAAATGTGTATTCGTGTAAGCAGAGTGACAAATGCTGTCACAAACAGCCAAAAGCACGTTGATACGCCACTTTTAGCTGTTTATCATCTCTTTACACAGAACTTATTTATCCTTTTTTCCGCCTTTGATCTTTCCTCTTATCCAGATAATTATTACGACAAGTGCGATAACAAGGACAATAAGGACGATAGCAAGGGCGGTATTGAGCATCTTTTTATACTGGTCCATAACATTTGCGTTTTTGGACACGGCAGATGAAGTATCGGAGCTGTTTTTCTTTTGGACGGTCTGGGTCTGCTGTTCATCTCCGCCAGCGGCTCTTATTATGGTGACAGTATAGGTGGCGGTATTGCCGTCAACGTCTGTGACGGTTATGGTTCGTACATTTTCGCCCACCTGACACTCGCTTGTGCCTGTATACCATATATAATCAGAGGGGCTTGCTGTTGTTCCCTCTATCTCAACATTGGTAACGGAATTGTCAACGTTCACTGTATAGTTATAGACATTATAGGCAAAGGCAGGGGAAAGCTCGCCATTATTCACTGTCAGGGCTGTAAGAACGCCTTTATCGGGTATGCCGTTTGAAGGTGCGGTCTTAGTGGTAGTGGTGGTGGTAGTGGTCTTTTCGGTGGTGGTCGTGGTTTCTGTTTCGGTCTTGGTTTCCACCTTATCGCCTCCAACTGTTATGACGCAATAGGCGGTAGGCGAGCCGATAAGCTCTGAATCAGGGGAATATATCTGACAGCTTTGCAGGCTTATATTTGCATTTCCTGCTGACAGACCTTTGAACGTAAAGCTGAAATCCACTTCTGAAGAGGGGGTATCAGGAAATCCGTTTACTGTAAGAACTCCTCCGCCGCCTGAGGCATTGTCGCTTGACACAAATTCTATAACGGAATCGTCATAGGCGATATTTGCCTGAACGCTTCCTATCTCTGAATCTGCAGAAAATGTCACGGACACTTCAAACTGCTGATCGGTCATGACGGGGTTTTTAGGCGGATAGAAGAAAGCCTCCCCTGTTGCATGGGCAGTGAGAGCCGTCATTGGAACTGCAAGTGCGGCTGTCAAGAGCGATGAGAATATTCTTTTTACAAGCTTTGTTTTTGTGATCATTGCTATCCCTCCCGATAACACGGATAATTATTTGGTATAAACTTTGGCTATATCAGACCACTGTCCGAAATAGGTCTTGTTCCCTGTGGCTGTATAGCTTCTCACACGGACGAAATATGTCTTTTGGCTTTTAAGATTTGTTACGGTCTTTTTGTCGGTCTTATTTGAGGTCACCTTAACTGTCTTTGCATCGCTGAAAGATATATTTTCAGCGTAGGATATCACATAGCCTGTAGCAGAGCCTTTCTGTGCATAGTCTATATAAAAGCCTTTTTTCACCGGAATGAGCTTTTGTATGGTCTGCCTTGCAGGGGTGATGACAAAAGACTTCGTTATCACTCCGCCATACGAGCCTTTTCCTGTTACTGTTACCTTAGCTGTGCCTATATTCTTATTGCAGGAATATTTCACTATATAGTCTGTGCCGTTTTTAAGGGTCTTGCCCGAATATGTGACTGTTATGCTTTGGGTGATGTTCCTGCCTGTGAAAGACTTGTTTTTTATGCCTGCGACCTTAGCTTTGGCAATATCATATTTTGCGGTGGTCACGCTCTTTGTATCAGACCATGCGCCGTTATAACGCTTGCCGCCGACTATTGTATACGAACGCACTCTTACATAATATTTCTTTCCTGCCGTCAGGTTTGAAACTGTCTTTTTATCCGTTTTGTTTGAGGATATGATCAAGGTTTTTGCACCTGCGAAGTCAGAGCGTGTACTGTACTGCAATTCATATCCTGTGGCTGAGCCTTTCTGAGCAAAGTCGATAAAAAAGCCTTTATATCTTGTTTGCAGAGATTGTATCTCCTGTTTTGCAGGATAAATGGTAAAAGTTTTTGTTATCGTACCCTGATAGTTGCCCATGAAGCTTATGATCATTTTTCCAACGCCTATTTTTGTATTTGAGCCATAGGAAACAGTATAATCATGTTCAGGAAGAAGAAATTTTCCTCCGTCCGTTACCATAACGTCAGGTCTTATAGGCTTGCCTGTGTAGGAGAGCGTATCAACATAATAGACGCTTGTCAATTGGGCGGACTTTGGAAGAATGTCGAATGCTTTGGCTATAGCGCCGCTGTATCCGCCAATGCCTGTTATTATCATTTTGCCCTTGCCTGCGGCTATATTATCGGCATAGTCAATGGTATAGTCTTTATTATTTGTCAAAGTGGTGTCGCCATAGGAAAGCGTTATACTGCTTTGAGCAAGCTCATAGCCTGTGAATGTCATATGTGTTTTAAAGCCTGATATCTCGCAGTCTTTTATAAGCTTTCTGTCGGTATAGACCGCCTGCACTGTCATATGAGCTGTGACTTTTGAAAAGTCTTTATCCCAGCCTGTAAAGCGTTTGCCTTTTATGGTCGGTGCTTTGGGCGGATCGGCACTTTTGCCGTATTCTACGGTCTGAGATGACAAAACTGTGCCGTTTATATCAGTGAAATCAACCGTGCAGGTATTGGCTTTCCAGCCTGCATAAAGCGTCTTTGAGCCGTCTGAAAAGCTCACGGACGTTATAGGTTCGCTCTCAAGCTGTGAGTCGGCATACCAGCCTGTAAACTGTGCGCCCTCTTTTGTGGGGGCGGAAAGCTGTGCGGTTTCGCCCTCGCCAAGCTCATCAGTGTTGAGGGAGCTGTTTTCGCCACCGTTAAGGATATAATCTATCTTTGCTTTGTCACTTGGGGTAACTTTTGCGGAAACTGTGGTGTTTTCTGTGAAAACTGTGTTGCTGTTCACAGGTTCACCTTTACGATACCAGCCGAGGGTGAAGCCCTGCTGAACGTTCACATTCGGGAACACTGCTTTGCCTGCATAATCGGTGCAGACTTCTATGGTCTGTGCCACAGCGGAGAATGTTATCTTATGGGAAGCCTGCTCGTTATATGATGTCTGGCGCACAAGAGTGCCGTCCATCGTCCATTTTGCGCTGTCTTTGAACTTTTCACCGTAGGTGTTCATTGCATATGCCCCTTGAGAAAGTGCATTTTTTGCAGAAAGGCTTGAAACCAAGCTGTCGCTGTCATTGCTGTAACAGCCGTATGCGTTCACAACGGAAACGGCAATATCCCTGCCTCCTATGAAGGCATTTGTAATGGCGGAGCTGTTTTCCCTTAGGTTTGAAGAACACTCTGTTATGATACCTCTGGATTGTCTTCCTATGACGCCACCTGAATAGACTTCTCCTGACACTGTGCCGTCAAAGGTGCAGGCTTTTATGGCTGTTCCTTGATAAAAACCCACTATTCCACCTGCGTAATCGCCTTTCACTATACAGTTTTTCAGGGAAATGTTATTTATCTCTGCACCATTTTTTATGTATGCGAAAAGCCCTGAATACTCCCCTGAGGAGATAACTGCGTTTTTTACAAGATGTCCGTTGCCGTCAAAATAGCCCATGAATGGGTTTTCCGAATCGCCTACGGGTGAGATAGTTTTTCCGTCAAAGTCAAGGTCAGCTTCAAGGGTGACTAGCTTGCCCTCGAAGCTTTCGCCACTGCTGACACGCTTTGCAAAGCTTTTCCACTGGGCTTCTGTGGTTATAACAAGGGCTTCGTCCTGTTCTTCTGCGGCGGAGATAAGGATCTTTTGTGCGTTTAAGATATCATTTTTAGAAGCGTTCTCGTCTGCAAGCACCATTCGGGCGTTGTTTGCTTCCCTTTCACAGCCTGCAAGGGTGCCGTACTTTGCAAGGGTGGTTTCAAGTGAACTTTTATCGGGCTTTGCAGTATCGTCAGTATAAGCATAGATAAAAAGATTTCCTATGGAGTCGGTCTTATCTGCTCCAACATCAGACCAATATTTGCCGTTAAGAGAAACATAGCTTTGCCCTGACTGCGCCTTTGATGTTCGGTCGCTTTCTGCAAGGAGATATCCCCTGCCGCTGTCGCCGCTGAATTTTACTGAAATGGAATATTTCTCGCCCTCTTCAAGGAGGATATCCTCGGGAAAGTCAACTGTATAAAAGCCGTTTGCGGACACTGAGCCGCTTATCTGCGTTTCAAGGACGCCTATAGGGTCGCTGTCTGAAACGTTGGTATAGACGCTTAGGGTGTAATCCGCACTGCCCGTTTTGCCCACATACATAAAGCCTGCTTTATCAAGCTTTTCATCGGCTTTAGCTGTGAAAACATTTGCACCGTAAACAGAGCCGTCGTTGCTGGCGTTCACAACATAGCCTGTCATTTTGCTATAGTGATATGTATTATCACAGCTTTCTTCAAAGTCATAGCAGCAAAACTGTCCGAACTCTGCTTCGTCATAGGACACCCAATAGAAGCCGTCATTGTCCTGATCTGCGCCCCACGAGCCTTTCACAAGCCATGCGCCGTTATTGGCAGGCTTATATCTGAAATTATCCTTACTGTAGTTATCGTCCCAGCCCACCACTGTGACGGAATGATTTATGATAGTGTTTTTTGAGGCGTCGGGATCATAGTAGGCAGTATTGTTATGATTCATATAGCCATTTCCTGCAAAATAGCTTGCGGAAACTGCTCCAAGCTCCATTATTTTACGCTTCACCTGCGTGGTGCTTGAAAGCTCCATGACATAATTCAGCCTGTACTCGCTGACGCTTTTCTTATTTTCGGAAACTATCATATTCTCTGTGCCTGATTCTAAAAACGGCTCGTAATCCTCATAGCATAGTCCCTGACCATTTGCAAGAGCGGAGGCCGCAAAGAGCCAGTTTCCCCCTGATGAGAAATCGTCTTTACCTGTGGCTGTGCCTGAATTTGAGGACAGGACCAAGGCAGGCACGGAAAATTCTGCGGAGGGGTTTTCAAGCCCCTTTTTGATAAGATCCTGTTCTGCACAGGCAAGGGCTGAGAATGCCCAGCAAGCACCTGTTGAAGCCTGATCTTTTACTGTTGTGATCTCTCCTGAGCTTCTTGGGTCATAGGTGGATGGGAGCTTTCGGGCGGCTAGTCTTGCAGGGGACTTTATCTGATAGTCACCGTCTGTGCTTTTGGCCACGCCCTCTATCTCATAGCTATAGCCGTTATGGGTAAAGTTTACGGGAACGACTTTTATGCCGTTATCCTCGCTGGCAAGTGCAAAAGTCTGCGCCGAAAGCTGAAAAGCCAAGAGCAAAGCTGTCAAAAGCCCTGCCGCACCTTTCATTCTTCTCATTTTCCGCCCTCCTGTTTATCTCAGGTTATGGTTATCTTTCTTGTATACTCGTTTGAAATACATCTGCCGTATGCCGCTGTTTCTCTAAGTCTTACTGCGTTCTTTTCAAGGAAAGCAACACGCTTTGCATAGTCGGAGATATCCTCAAGCTTTTTCAGCGAGGTATCATACTCCAGAGTTCTGTTCTCAGCCTGCGCAAGTATGCGTGTGCCTGTGCGGTTAAAGGCAAGGATCCTGCCGTATGGCACTTGTCTGATATCGTCCTTTCTGATGCCGAGAACAAGGTGCAGGACCATTCTTCTTACTCTTGCCATGGTGATATTCTTTGACTTTATACGCTGTTCAAAGATATCCATAGTTTCAGGGCAGGAGCTTACGACAGACATAAATCTGTTGGCAAGGTGTTCGTCGCAGTCAGGTAGGGCTAGAAAATCTTCTTTTGAAGCTGTGCAGAGCTTGAAAAGCATTTCTCTGCCTGCCTGCTGGGTAAAGGACGGCTTACAGCCCTCAAAATCATATGGAACAAATTTCCGCCACTCACCGCCCTCTTTTATAAGCTCTCTTATATGAGAAGCCGAAGCAAAATTACCAGACTCTGCCTGAGAATCATGTGCAACAGCTTCACGCTTTACGGCATAAGGAACTAGCCACGGGGCTATACGCTTTGCCGCCTTTATATACTCAACTGCAAGAACGTTATTTGGTGTGGAGAATATCTCTTCGGCGGTTCTGCCATAAAGACCTATGGAGGCTTCATACATAGCCTGCGGGTAGGACTTTCCCTGAGATAAAAGTTCTCTTACCTGCTGTGAATTTTCAAGCATTGCGGATATTTCAGCTGCCTGTTCAAGGGCGTTCCTATCACCGCTTTCACAGCCGAAAGACAAGGTCGTTACCACGTCCTCCCCAAGACCTGCAAGAAGCCTTACTGCACTTCTTGCAAAGGCCTCACTGTTTGAACATGAGAACGGGCATGGCAGTTCTATAACAAGGTCTGCACCGTTTCTTATAGCAGCCTGCGCTCTGTCATATTTT
>OGRE01001691.1_pt1 | contig 17904 bp, 8 predicted proteins | sample 1553421 | NCBI WGS metagenome assembly OGRE01 (sample SAMEA2580076, study PRJEB22360) | human gut metagenome | biome: human gut; feature: human-associated habitat; material: faeces | place: Denmark | collected 2008/2010 | reverse complement strand
GAGCAGCAGCCATTCATGGAAGACGATGCCTCCTTCGCCGCCGGAGAATTTGTTCGTCGCAGGATCGTAGTCCGCATAGATTCCGAACCACATACCCGTGAACGTCAGATTGTTCGATGCCTGAAGCTGGGGATTGGGCACGAAAGCCACCAGTCCGTCGGCCACCGGCGCGCCCAAAAGCAGGCCGCGTCCGTTGTAAACTCCGTCGTCACCCTCGGCCGTATAAGCCACGTTCACGAAGTAATCCGTTCCCTGAAGCGTCACGTTGCCGATCAGCTGCGGAGCGAGTACGTAGAGAAGGCCGCCGCTCCACGCCATATACTGCGATTCGCCGGCATTGAACGCCTGAGGAGCGCCCGTAAGTCCGGACACCTTCACGTAGTCGCTGAATACGTTGTCGAAATCCGCATATCCGGAAGTCGTTCCTCCGTCTTCGACGACTACCTGTCCGAAGTACTGACGGGAGGTGTTGCCGGTCTTGTCATAGGCATCGACCGCATAGTAATCCCACGTTCCGCAGTAGCCCGCCTTGGTCAGGCCGTTTTCGACATCGTCGTACGTATAGTGTATCTGCAGCGGATCCGGTTTGCCTGCCGTAGTCTGTTGCACGCTGTACAGTTTGCCGTAATAGCCGTTGTAAGCCCACACCAGCAGCACGTAATCCGTACCGGCGTTCAAGCCTTTATGAAGCAGCGAGAGACCCGTGTCGTTGATCTTGTCAATTTCTTCAGCCGTAATTGCCTTGCCGGACGTTTTGGCTATTTCAATCAGGTCCTCGCTGCTTTTACCGGTCAGGTCGGCACTCTTGAAGAGTCCCATGTAGCCCGATTCGATATTTTCACCGAATATAATGGAGCGGATAGAGTTTTCGGGAGTGTGTCCCTGCGCTTCGAACTCCCACGTAAGCTCCGTACGGACGCTCAGCACGACGGGTTTGTCGTCGCCGGCCTTGACGTAGCCGAATGACAGGAATTCGTAGTCCTGAAGCTCGCCCGCCTCATCGTAAATGTTGGCAACGACGGTGTATTTGCCGGTCTCTTCGAATTGGGCCACGATGGTTCCGTCCGCCGTGATCTCCTTCGATTCGACCGTTCCCGCGTCGATGCCCGCCGAATTCGCCTTGGCGATGGCGTCGCCGAAGACTCCTTCGAAGAAGGCGTATTTCACCTTGGCGACGTCGGCGCCCAGTTTGGCTGCGATCTCGACCTTGCCGTCGGCCGGTTCGCTGTCGGTCAGGGCGAGCGAGTAGTCGTACTCCTCGGCTCCCGGCAGCATCAGACGCTGCATGCCGCCGGCGTTGCCGACATACCAGCCGTCATCGCCGAACATCAGCAGTACGCTTTTGGCCGGGAATGTGATGACTCCGTTCACGTTGGTGCCGTACCCGCTGCCGTTGAATCCGTTTTCCGGCACCTGCGAGGCAAAGCTGACAATACCGTCGCCGCTGTTGAGGAACACGCCCGTAGACTGTTCGGGCAGCCAGACCTTATCCGGATTCGTCGCGTCGATATAGGTAATGACGTCCGAACGGTTGCCCGACACTTCGGACGGAGACATGTTCAGCAGCGAAGCCAGATACTCCGCCGAGTAGACGTTGCTGATGCGGTAGTAGCCGGGGTTGTCGTCGCGTTCGTAGATCTCCACCTCGCCTTCGCCGTAACGGTTGGGAATTCCGTAGGCGGAACTGAGAATGTCGTCGCGCCATTTGCCCTTGGTCTCGCCTTTCGGCCCGGTCACGAGGTTCCATTTCACGCGGGTGACGGAGAAGCTTACGCCCGAAGCCTTTTCACCGTAGATGAAGGCGTATTTCTTGTCTTCGATCTGGATGTTGCAGGAATAGGTCGTACCGATTTCGGCGTCGGGGAAAGAGACCTGAAAAGTCGTTTCCGTCGCCCCGTCGTCGAACGAGATTTCCGAAGCGGAGAAGATCGCGTCCTCGCTGCCCGTAACGGTCACGGGAACCGTAATGGCGTCGGCGTCGTTGGTACGCATGGCCGTGAAGGTCAGTACCGTCGGATCGGCCGGATCGAGTTCGAGGTCCGCGGCGTTGTCCTGCGAGGGGAAGTAAACCCCGTAGCAGCCGTCGGCCTCGGATTCGCCGCGGGTGTAGGTCGGATCGTCGGAACACCCTGCGAACACGAAAGTCGCAATAAGCGCGTATAAGAAATATTTGATTGCTTTCATATGTTTTTCGGTTTTAAATCATCCATGAAAACTTACGTTACTGCACCCACGGATCGATGATTCCCACGGGATTGGGGTTGTTCTGCGATTCGAGCGCGGTGTTCTGCTGGGTCTCCGTTTCGGGAATACAGAAGTTCCACCACGGTGCGCGGCCGTCGGTCGAGAAGCGGCAGTCCGAAGGTACGTTCGTGCCGACGTATCCGGTTTTCAGGCTGTAATTCAGACGCTTGAAGTCGTAGAATACGACGCCTTCGCCCCATAGTTCGATACGCTTGTTCCAGATAATCTCCTCCACGACGTCGGCAGACGACACGGCCGAGGTGCTGAATTCCGGGTCGCGCTTGGCCATGAAGGTTTTGAGCAGCTGGAGACCTGCGGAGGCGTCGGCGTGCGCCGTAGCCTCGGCTTCGATCAGGTACATCTCCTCGACGCGCATCATCGGAATATCGGTAACATTGCCGACGGAATAGGTCGCCGTCTCGCCTTCGGCGGGATGGAATTTCAGGTTCGCATAGGCCGGGAGGTTGGCGAACTGCGCCGCCGTCAGGTTGGTAATGTCGCTGTAATCGGCATATTTGGCGTCAGGCCCCACGAACGCGCGCTTGCGCCAGTCGGTGTCGGATATTTCGTTGTAGAAATTGCTGGTAACGCCTTCGAAAACGTATTTGCCGCCATACCCCCACGTAGCCTCGCTCGAACGCCATGCCGCGAAATTCACGAGGTTGGCGATGCCTTCGGTAGACTGCGGGAGGTACCACATCCACGAATTGTTGGCTTTGTTGAAGCCCGTTTTGGGGTTCAGCCACTCCGTTTCGGTCATGATCGTGCATTTCGAGGCGTCGATGGCCTTGCGGGCATACGTCGCGGCATCGGCATACTTCGACGAATCGAAGCCGCCCAGCCAGAGGTAAGCGCGCGCCTTGATGCCGTAGACCACGGCCAGACTCGGATTGGTCTTCGACGAAGAGGTGTAGTTGGCCAGCAGCGCCTCGGCGTCGTCGAGGTCCCTGAGGATGAATTCGAACATCGCCTCGCGCGTCACGCGCGGATTGTTGCGGGCCATATCCTCGGTGGTGTTCTCGTCCACGATCGGGACGGTCAGCCCCTTGACGCCCGAAACGTCGGTGTACTTGTTGTCGAGCGGATCGTACAGCCGGGCCAGATCCAGATAGAGCTGGGCACGATAAGCTTTGGCGAAGCCCAGATAGCTTTTCTGCGCGTCGGAAAGTTCCACGCCCGCCAGCAGGCCGACCACGTCGTTGCTCGATTTGATGAACGTATAGTAGCAGTTCCACGGGAAGCGGCATACGGTCTGCGTCGGACCGATCAGAATGCCCGACTGCCAGTAGGTGAACCAGTCATATCCCGAACCTTCGTCGCCGGAGGAGCATATCACGTCGCCCGTGGCGGCGTCCGTAGCGCACATCATGCCCGGATAGCCGAAGTCGAAGCCGTAGTTGTTCGTCCTGCCGTACACCGAATAGGGGTAAGTCATGTTGACGGGGATGGCATTGACGATGGCCTCCACCGCAGTCGGCGAATCGCTGACCTGTCCGGAAGTCGCGCTGTCGGTGGGGAAGGTCTCTTTGATACAGCCCGTGAGCGCCATGGAGCAGACAAGGGCGAGTGTCGTTGTTTTCAATATGTTTTTCATTTCAATCCCTGTTTTATCCGTTAGATTAGAACTGTACGGTTACACCGCCCGAAATAGTGCGGATCGGCGAGTAGTTGGAGAAGTTGGTCGCTCCCGTGAACGAATAACGCGGGTCGAGTCCCTGACGCTTCGACCAGTAGACCACGTTGTCGCAGGCCAGATAGACGCGCAGTTTCTGTACGCCGAATTTCTGGGTGATCTTCGACGGCAGCGTATAGCCGACGTTGATGTTCGAGATGTTCAGGTAGCTCGCGTCGGTCAGGAAACGGTCGGAGACGCTCGTCGTATACTGGTCGCCGTATTGCAGACGGGGAATGTCCGAGCCTTTGTTTTCGGGCGTCCACGCCTTGAGGATGTCCTTGTGGTAGTTGGTGCCGACGGTGGTTCCGTAGGGCGACGACATGAAGCTGGCGTAACCCGAATCGTAGACCTTGCCGCCGATCTGGTAGTTGAACGAGATCGAGAAATCGACGCCGTAGGCCGAAACCGAGGTCGAGAAACCGCCGTATACCGAAGGAATCGCGCTGTCGTGCAGGTAGCGGGTCGCGGAGGTGTAGTCCGAAGTCTTGGTCCGGGTGATCTTGCCGTCGTCGCCCTTCACGTCCTTGTACCAGAGCGAAGCGCCCGTTTCGGGATCGACGCCGGCGTAGGAACGCAGGTAATAGGTGTAGAGCGGCAGCCCTTCGCCAACGAAATAACTGCCGTCGATATAGCCTTTGTAGCCCTCCACGGTCGTGGATTTGTGTTCGGGAGCCAGATAGGTGACCTCATTCTTCACATGGGTCAGGTTCAGGTTGAAGCTCCACAACACGTTTTTCGTGCGGATCAGGTCGGCGTTCAGCTCCACCTCGACGCCGCGGTTGACCATGTCGCCCACGTTGGCGTAATAGGACGAGTAACCCAGCGACGAAGGAACCGAGAATGCGAAGAGCATGTCCGAAGTCTTGCGGTTGAAGAAATCGACGCTTCCGCTCAGGCGGTTGTTCCAGAAACCGAACTCCGTACCGATGTTCAGGTTGGTGTTGGTCTCCCACGTAATGTTGGGATTGCCTTTCTGCCCGAAGAGCACGGCGATTTCGCCGTTGTTGTTCTCGATCGAATAGGTGTCGGTGTAGAGGTAGTAGCCGATGTTGTCGTTGCCCTGCGAACCGTAAGATGCCTTGAGTTTCAGCATGTTCACCCAAGGAGCGTCGAACCAGTTCTCCTGATTGAGGAGCCACGCGGCGCCTACCGACCAGAAGTTGCCCCAGCGGTGGTCGGGGTGGAAGCGCGACGATGCGTCGCGGCGGTACGAACCGCTCACGAAGTAGCGGCCCGCATAGTCGTACTGGGCGCGCATGAAGTAACCCTCCGAGTTGTAGTCGTCGATGTAGGAGTGGGCGCCCGCGCCGTCAACGACGGCTCCGCCGAGCTCCTCGTTGTCATAGGAGAAGAGTTTCGACTTGGTGCCGCTCAGGTAGTAATATTTTTTCTGATAGTACTCGTGACCGACCATCAGCCCCACGTTGTGCTTGCCGAAGGTCTCGTTGTAGTTCAGAATCTGCTGAAGGTTGTAGGCGATGTCGCGGGTGTGGTACTTCGAAATCGTACCGCCCGCCTCGGCGAACTGACCGTAATACTGGTTGTTGAGATAGGTCGTGCGGGTTTCGTCGATGTTGGTGCTGCCGTTTACCGTCAGCTTCAGCCCCTTGTAAAGCGAGATGTCCACGAAGCCGCTGCCCGAAAAGGCGTTGCCCTCGGCCTTTTTCTTGTTGAGCCAGCTGGTCTGCAGTCCGTTGGCGCCGGGCAGCAGCGGACGGGTCAGACCCGCATTGCCCTTGTCGCCGTAGTCGTACATCTGATAGCCGTTGTCGTCCACCATGATGCGGCCCGAACCGTCGCGGATGTATACCGGGTAGATCGGGGGCATCTGTGCAGAGAACGCGAAGATGTTGGCCGTCGAGGAAGCCGATCCTTCGTTCGAGTTGCCGTTGCTGTTGCTGAAGTGCGCATACGACATGTTGCCGCCCACCTTCAGCCACTTCTTGGCCTGATAATCGGCCTTCAGACGCGCGGTATAGCGCTCCAGCGCCGAACTTTTGATAATACCCGTATTGTCCAGATAACCGAGCGAAGCGTAGAACGAGCTGCGCTCCGTCGCACCGGAGATGTTCACGTTGTATTCCTGACGGAACGCCGACTGGTAAGCCTCGTCGATCCAGTCGTCGGGCGTCAGCCAATACTCCTGTCCGTTGTAGATGATCTTGCGGCCCAGCGTCGCGTTCGGATTCAGCTTGCCGTTGGTGCCGATCAGCGCCTGCCCTTCGGGAACCGTATAGACGTTGTATCCCAGACCGCCCGTGCCGTTGGAAGTCAGGCCGCTGCTGGCCAGCGCATAGGCCTTCGCCGCCGGATTGGTCTGCGCATAATAGCCGTAGAGCGCCTTGAAATGCGTCTCGTAATACTGCGCGGGCGAGGTGATCACGTCGTACTCCTCCAGCGCTTTCGAGTTTACGCCCCACTTGGCGTCGATCGTCACGACGGCGTCGCCCGACTTCGCCTTTTTGGTGGTGACCATAATCACGCCGTTGGCGCCGCGGGCGCCGTACAGAGCGTTCGAAGCGGCGTCCTTGAGGACGGTCATCGACTCGATGTCGTTCGTGTTCAGGTTGTTCAGGTCGCCTTCATAGGGCATGCCGTCCACAATCCAGAGCGGCTCCTTGCCGGCGTTGATCGAACCGAAACCGCGGACGCGGATCGAGGGGGTCTTGCCGAGATCTCCCGACGTGCTGGAGGTCTGCACACCGGCCACGCGGCCGACCAGAGCCGTCGCCACGTTGGAGGTCTGCACCTTGGCAATCTCATCCGATTTTATGACGGCAGCCGAACCGGTGAAAGCCTCTTTCTTTGCCGTACCGAAGGCCACGACGATCACATCGTCGATCGCTTGCGCATCCTCCTTCATCGTGACGTTGATCCGGGTTTTTCCGGCGATAGGCAGCTGCTGCGGCTCAAAACCGACAAACGTCACCACGAGCGTGCCGTTCACCGGAGCCGAAAGCGTATACTCGCCGGCCGTGTTGGTCGTGGTCCCCAGAGAGGTCCCATCTACAATGACGGTCGCGCCTGCAACCGGATGTCCGTTTGCATCGGAAACTGTACCGGAGATCTGCCTATTCTGGGCCGTGGCATATGCCAAGAACACGAATACGGCAATTAACGATAGTACAATTTTTCTTACCATAAGCGTTAATTTTAATTAATTTTAAAATAAAAAGTCAACTGCCCGCGTTAGTATAATGTAAATTGTTCATAATCAATACGCGAGGCCCGTCTCCGGCCAAATCTGCCAATTGCAGTCTAATTAATTGATAACCAAACGTCTGTCTCACAACAGGACGTTGTATCGGTTGCACATCTGTTACTACAGCGTAACCCTTCCGAATACGACAACAAGGGGAAAATAAGCTATTTAGACTCAATCCTGCGTCATATGGTTGTTACTTAATCATTACCTTTAAAGCGGTTTGTGTATTGTATAGGTTAATGAAAAAGGTTGTTAAAAACAATGAGAAACACGTTCAAGGTTCTATTCTACATCAAGAAGAATGCGCCTCTGCGGAACGGTTGGGCCCCGATCATGGGACGCATCACGATCAACGGACAGCGGACGCAATTTTCCACACGGCTCTCGGTCACTCCCGCCAGTTGGGACACCGCACAGGGGCGGGTCTGCGGACGGAGCAACATGGCCGTCCAAATCAACGAAAAGCTGGCCAATATCCGATTTCACATCGAGAGATGCTACAACAAGCTCTTTTACGAGCAGGCCTTCGTTACTCCGGTGATGGTCAAAGAGATGTATTTCGGCGGCAATCACAAGCAGGAGACCGTGGTCGCCTTCTTCAAGCAGCACAACGACGAATTCAAACGCATGGTCGGCGTCAGCCGCAGCATGACCACATATTATAAATATAGGTGTGTATGCCGGCATCTGGCGGATTTCGTCTGGGACAAGTACAACCGGAAGGATTTAATGTTCAAGGAACTCAACCGCGAATTCCTTACGGGCTTTCATTCCTACATAGCGCAGGAGTGCGCCCATAAGAAAAATACCACGTGGATCTACATGATCGCCCTCAAACACATCCTGATGCTGGCCCGCAGCAAAGGCTATATGAACAAGGATCTGTTTGCAAATTACAAATTACAAAGCGAATTCGTAACGCGCAATTACCTCTCCATGAGCGAGATCAACAAACTGATGCAGTACGAGGGCGACACTCCCACCTTACAACTTATCCGGGATGCCTTTCTGTTCAGCTGTTTCACCGGCTTGTCTTATATCGACATGAAGGACCTTACGCTGGAAAATATCCAGCAGGTGAATAAACAGTTGTGGATCAGTACGACGCGCCGCAAAACGGGTTCCGAAGTAAACGTCCGGCTGTTCGAAGTGCCTTACAACATTCTGCTCAAGCACAGGCCGATGACCCGGACCAAGCGAATCTTCGACCTTCCGAGCAACGGCTGGTGCAATGCCTGTCTCGACAAAATCATGTCCGAAATAGGCATTATGAAACAGATTACATTCCATTCGGCCCGCCATACCTTCGCCACGACGATCACCCTGTCGCAGGGCGTAGCTATCGAGACGATCAGCAAGCTGCTGGGACATAGAAACATACGAACTACGCAGATTTATGCCACCATTACGCACTCGCAGCTCGACGGCGAAATGGAACGTCTGTCGAAGCGAATCAACTCCCTTTACCGCAATTTGCTTCCTCCGGATGCACCCGAAGCCGGCACAAAGCTCATCTAAGCGCCGTCATCCGCCCCTTGCGCCCCTTCCCGGAGGGAAAATCACCGGAAATCACCGAAAAGACCGAAAACCGGCGGTTACAATCTGTAACCAGCCCGACACTTTGCCGGGAAAACTGTAAGTGGCGGACGTTAATCCGCAGAATATGTGTAATAGTAGTAAATTATTTTAAAAATTTATTTGTATATGAATCGCCAAACGTTTATCTTTGCTAGTGAACTTTTTATTTTAAAAAATTAACTAATAGATTAACGCTTATGGTAAAAAAAATCCTACTATCGTTAATTGGAGTACTTGTGTTTGCAGCGGGGGCATTCGCCCAAGCCAAACAAGTGCGCGGTAGTGTCGTTGATGAAAACGGAGCGGCCGTGATCGGCGCTTCGGTTATCGTCAAAGGTACGACCATCGGTGTATCCACCGATCAGCAGGGATTTTTCGTTATGAACAATGTTCCGGCGAAATCCGAGGAACTGCAAATCTCCTATTTGGGGTATGTTACGCAGGATGTGAAGATCCGTCCGAACATGCAGATTACCCTTGTTCCTGACGAGCAGACTATCGAGTCCGTCGTGGTTACGGGTATGACCAAGACCGACAAACGACTCTTTACGGGTGCGGCGGACCGCCTTTCTGCCGACGATGTGAAACTTTCGGGTATGGCCGATATCAGCCGCGGTCTGGAAGGCCGTTCGGCCGGTGTCTCGGTGCAGAACGTATCGGGTACGTTCGGTACCGCTCCCAAGATCCGCGTCCGCGGTGCGACGTCGATCTTCGGCAGCTCGAAGCCCCTCTGGGTTGTGGACGGCGTCATTATGGAGGATGTGATCGACATCGACGCCGACGCACTCTCTTCGGGTGACGCCACGACGCTGATCAGCTCCGCCATCGCAGGTCTCAACGCCGACGACATCGAGAGCTTCAGCATTCTGAAAGACGGTTCCGCAACTTCCATATACGGTGCGCGCGCTATGGCCGGCGTGATCGTCGTTACGACCAAGAAAGGCCGCGCAGGCGAAAGCCGCATCAGCTATACCGGCGACTATACGTTCCGCATGACGCCGCGCTATGCCGATTTCAACATCATGAATTCTCAGGATCAGATGTCGGTATATCAGGAAATGGCCGCTAAGGGCTGGCTCAACAACTCGACTATCGCAAACGCCTCTTCGAGCGGTGTTTACGGCAAAATGTGGGAGCTGGTAAATACGGGCAAACTCGAAAATACGGAGGCTGCGCGCAACCGCTACCTGCGTAAGGCCGAGTACCGCAACACGGACTGGTTCAAGGAACTTTTCCGGAGTTCGCTGATGCACACGCACTCGATCAGCCTCAGCTCCGGTACCGAGAAGTCGCAGTACTACGCTTCGATGAGCGCCATGTTCGATCCGGGATGGACCAAGGCCAGCGAGGTGGAGCGTTATACGGCGAACCTCAACGCTACCTACAATATTTTCGACAATCTGACGCTGAACCTCATTTCGAGCGGCTCTTACCGTAAGCAAACGGCTCCGGGTACGTTGGCCGCGACGACCGACGTGGTATTCGGCGAGGTAAAGCGCGATTTCGACATCAACCCCTACTCGTATGCGATGAATTCGTCCCGGACGCTCGATCCCGATGAATTCTACACGCGCAACTACGCTCCGTTCAACATTCTCGACGAACTTGGGAAGAACTACATCGATCTCAACGTCGTGGATACGAAGTTCCAAGCAGAACTGCGTTACAAACCCGTCACGGGTCTCGAACTGAGCGCACTGGCCGCCATCAAATATTCGGCTACGACGCAGGAGCACAACATTACGGACTATTCGAATCAGGCCCGCGCCTACCGTGCAATGGCTACTACGGTGATCCGTGACAACAACCCGTTCCTGTATACCGATCCCGACAATGCGTATGCAGTGCCTATTTCGATCCTGCCCAAGGGCGGTATCTACAAGCGCCGCGACAACAACATGCTGTCGTACGACTTCCGTTTTGCCGCTTCGTACAATACGGAGATCAACAACCAGCACATTATCAACCTCTACGGAGGTATGGAGGTCAACCAGAGCGACCGTCACGAATCTTGGTTCAACGGCTGGGGTATGCAGTACTCGATGGGCCTGATCCCCTTCTACGCCTACGAGGTATTCAAGAAAGGCAAGGAGGAGAACACCGACTACTTCGGTCTGGCCGACACCCATTACCGCAACGTCGCTTTCTTCTTCAACGGCACCTATTCGTGGAACGGCCGCTACACCCTCAACGGAACCTTCCGTTACGAAGGAACGAACCGCATGGGTAAGAGCCGCAGCGCCCGCTGGCTGCCGACATGGAACGTCGCCGGTGCATGGAACGTACACGAAGAGAATTTCTTCGAGGCGCTGCGTCCCGCACTGTCGCACTTGTCGCTGAAGGCTTCCTACTCGCTGACCGCAGACCGCGGCCCCAGCTTCGTGACCAACTCGCGCGTCGTCATTACGAGCAATACCCCGTGGCGTCCTTCGGCCGGTGTTACCGAGTCGGGTCTGACGATTTACGACTTGGAGAACAGCGAGCTGACTTACGAGAAGAAGAACGAGGTGAACGTCGGTATCGACATGGGCTTCCTGAACAACCGCATCAGCCTCGCAGCCGACTGGTACAAGCGTGACAACCACGACCTGATCGGTGTGATCAACACGCAGGGTATCGGCGGTCAGGTGATGAAATCCGGTAACGTCGCCGGTCTGAAATCTTCGGGTGTCGAGCTGACTCTTTCGACCCGCAACATCGAAACCAAGAATTTCAGCTGGTCTACGGACTTCATCTATTCGCACCTGAAAGAGGAGGTGACCGACCTGATGTCGTACAAGCGTGCCATCGACCTCGTATCGGGCACCGGTTTCGGTATGGAAGGCTATCCTTCGCGTTCGATCTTCTCGTTCGACTTCCAAGGCCTGAACGACGAGGGTATCCCGCAGTTCATCAACGAGAAAGGCCAGCTCACGACCACCTCGATCAACTTCCAAGAGCGTAACAACCTCGGACATCTGAAGTATTCGGGTACGGCCGATCCGACGGATTTCGGTAGCTTCGGCAACATGTTCCGTCTCTATGGCTTCAAGCTCAATGTCTTCATCACCTACTCGTTCGGCAATGTGATCCGTCTGGATCCGGTCTTCTCCGAATCCTACAGCGACCTGCTCTCCATGCCGCGCGAGTTCCGCAACCGCTGGATGCGTCCGGGCGATGAGAACCATACGGATATTCCGGTTATCGCCAACAAGCGTCAGGTCAAGAAGGACAACTACCTTTCGCGCGCTTACAATGCCTACAACTATTCGACGGCACGTATCGCCAAGGGCGACTTCATCCGCATGAAGGAGATTTCGCTGACCTACGACTTCCCGAAGCGCTGGATCAAGAAACTCCGTTTCTCAAACATGTCGCTTAAACTTCAGGCTACGAACCTCTTCCTGATCTATGCCGACAAGAAGCTCAACGGTCAGGATCCCGAATTCTTCAATACCGGCGGTGTTGCGGTTCCGGTGCCCAAGCAATTTACGCTGACGCTGAAAATCGGTTTATAACAGACGCTAAAGTTGAAAAATATGAATACGAAAAAAATAACCACGCTAATCGTACTCGCGGCTGCCCTCGTGGCGCTTCCCGCTTGTAACGACTTTTTGGATGAGATGCCGGACAACCGAACCGAACTCGATTCGAGCGACAAGATCACCAGTCTGCTGGTTTCGGCATATTCCGAACATACCTACCCCGTAACCTGCGAATACGCATCGGACAATGTCGATGAAACGGCATTGGTTTCACCGAACTTCGAACCCGAACAGGAAGAGTACTACCGCTGGCAGGACGTTACGGCGGCCGTTACCAACGAAGCGCCTCAGGCCGTATGGAGTCAGTATTACATGGCGATTGCCGCTGCCAACCAAGCGCTCGACGCCATCAAGGAGCTGGGCGGCGCCGACACCCCGCAGCTGAAGGCCGCCAAGGGCGAAGCGCTCATTTGCCGTGCATACGCTCATTTCTGTCTGGCCAATATGTTCTGTCAGGCTTACAATCCGCAGTATGCGTCGGAAGACCTTGGCATCCCCTACATGGAGAAGGCCGAAACGATACTCAACCCCAAATACACCCGCGGTACGCTGGCCGATGTCTATTCCAAGATCGACGCCGACCTGATCGAGGGTCTGCCGCTGATCACCGACGAGTTCTACTCGGTGCCGAAGTACCATTTCAACCAGAAGGCCGCCTATGCTTTTGCAGCCCGTTTCTACCTCTTCTATCAGAAGTGGGACGAGTGTATCGCCGCCGCGAAGGTAGTGCTGGGAAGCGCTCCCGAAACGATGATGCGCGACCTCGAAGCGAACGGCAAGCTGGGACTGCAGTCGGCCGACGGACAGACCCTGCTTCGCACGATGGACTATATCGACTACTCGCACAAGTGCAATCTGCTGCTGCAGACCTCGATAACCGATGCTCCCGGCATTTCGTTCGGTCCTTACAATGCCTACACCGGGTTCTCCCACGGTAACTGGCTGGATCAGACCGAAACCTTCCGCGCTCCGACGGCTCCATGGGGCAGCAGCTATACGCTCTACTCTGCGCCGTATTCAATGAATACCGGTAAAGCCGACAAGTGTTTCGCATGGCGTGCGCCCTATCTCTTCGAGATCAAGGACCCGGTGATGCAGACGGGACTCGCGCATACGGTTTTCCCCGCATTTACGGCCGAAGAGACGCTGCTCTGCCGCGCCGAGGCTTACATCATGAAGAAGGAATACGGACCGGCTCTGAACGACATGAACCTCTGGATCAGCAAATATGTGAAATCCGGCGCCCAGACGCTCACCGAAGCCAGTGTCAACCAGTGGGCGCAGAACACGAGGGAGTACACTCCGGCCAACCCCACGGTGAAGAAACCTTTCGGCGAGACGGCTTTCCCGCTCGAAGCCGGCACGCAGACCAACATGTGCTATGCGCTGCTGCATCTGCGCCGTGTGGAGACCGTACACCTCGGTTTGCGCTGGTTCGACGTAAAACGTTACGGCATTACGATCTATCGTCGCAAGCTGGCCAGCTACAACACGCTCGGAAGCGTTACCGACGAACTGCACGCCCGCGACCCGCGCTGCGCGATGCAGCTGCCGATGGATGTCGTTGCCGCAGGCCTGACTCCTAACCCGAGATAATCAGATGCTAACGATAAAACAGGATATACGATGAAAAAGAATATTATATTACTTATGACGGCAGTGTTCGGAGTGTTCGTTTTGGCGGGCTGCTCCGAGGACGACCTGAAAAAGACGAGTGCTGTCCTCGACTCGCCTACCGTCGAGAACGATTTCGACAGATGGCTTGCCAAGAACTATATGGAACCCTACAACATCGATTTCAAATATCGTTTCAAAGATGTTCTGGGCGACATGGACTACAACCTGACTCCCGCGGATTACGGACAGGCGATCAAACTGGCCAAGCTGACGCTGCACCTGACGCTGCAGGTTTACGACGAAGTGACGGGCAACAGGCAGTTCATCAGCGAGAACTTCCCGAAGATCGTCCATGTTATCGGTTCGCCGGCCTATAACGAAAACAACAATATCGTACTCGGTGTGGCCGAAGGCGGTAAGATGATGACCCTTTATCAGGTAAACATCATCGACTATCTGCTGGAGACGAAGAATATTGCCCAGCTCAACGAGCTATTCTTCAAGACCATGCACCATGAGTTCGGTCACATCCTCCACCAGACGCGGCCCTATTCGACCGACTTCAACGCCGTGACGCCTTCGAGCTACGTCGGCGACGCATGCTTCGACACCTATCGGACGGATGCAGCGGCTCGTCAGGCCGGGTTTATCACGCGTTATTCGTCGAAGGCTCCCGATGAGGATTTCGTGGAACAGCTCTCGCTCTACGTAACCTCGACGGCAGCCGAATGGGAAGCCATTCTCGCACAAGGCGGCAGCGCCGGACGTCCGCTTCTCGAACAGAAGAACGATATCATGCGTGCCTACATGCTCAGCACATGGGATATCAATATCGATGAACTGCGAAAAGTGGTATTACGTCGGCAGAATGAGATTTGGTCGCTCGATTATAACATTTAATTCGTAAAAGAGATGAAAAAACTTATCATATTATTAGCGGTTTTGCCGCTTGTCCTCTCTTCGTGCCTCAAAGACGACAAGGACGCTTTCGGCAAAACGGCCAGTGAGCGAATCCGCGAGGTGCAGGAGGGCACCGAAAAGGCGCTGACCGGAGCTGCCAACGGCTGGCTGATGGAGTACTATCCCAGTGCGACGCAGGAGTACGGAGGCATTGCGATCTACATGAAATTCCAGAACGGAACGGTTACCGTAACTTCCGAAGCGGGAGGCGCCGGCAAGACCGCCGAGAGTCTCTACTCGTACGATCAGGATTACGGTCCCACGATCAATTTCGACACTTACAATCCGTACTTCCATATCTATTCGGAGCCGAACTCCGGTATCGGCCCGACCAATACGGGTATGGGAGGCGACAGCGAGTTCATCATCATGAGCTACGCGGCCGACAAAGTCGTTCTGCGCGGCAAGAAGACCCAGAACACCATCGTGCTGACTCCCCTGCCGGAAACCGCATGGAACACGATGTTCGGCAAATATTCCGCAGATGTGAACAAGATGGACAATTTCCGTTCCTACGAACTCGTTCTCAACGGCAAGACCTACGACATTTCGCGCGAGGTAGCGGCCGGTTATAACTCCCGTTATTTTTCGGTTGTAACTGAAAACGGAACGATTCCCGCAAGCTTCATCTACACGCAGGATACCGGCCTCAAGTTCTATGAGCCGCTGGTTGTCGACGGAGTTTCGATCGAGGAGATGACTTGGAGCGGCGGCATGTTCACCGACGAGGTAAGCGGCGCCCGGATTCAGGAGACGGTATCCAACAATAAGTTCACCTTCGCCGTATCGGACATCAAAGCTACTTCGGTCAACGTAGAAGCGACGCCGACTGTTGCAAACGAGTACTACTATTTTGACGTCGTACCTTCGAGTGCATTCGCAAACGCATCAGACGAGGATATTCTGTACGAACTGATGGACGGAATCACGTCGATGAACCAGTTGTCCCGCGGCAAAATGAAGAAAACGCTGACGGTAGATTCCGATACGGAATACATTCCCTGCGCATTCGGTCTTAAAATCGTAAACGGCTGGGTTTATCCGATCACGGAACTGGCAAAGGGCACCGCTTTCATGAGCGGTCAGGGCGATCCGATGTCGCCGGAATACCAAGCATGGCTCGGTACATGGACCGTCACCAGTACGTCGTCCGAAAAGAGCAAGCAGCCGATTACATTCGACATCACGCTTGCCAAGAAGGTCGCCAATACCTCCTATTCGCTGACCGGCTGGGATATTTCGGTCCGCCGACTGACTTGGGCGGGAACTGCCGACTTCAACACAACCGACAATTCGTTCGTAATCATGAACGGGCAAGAGCTCCCGTATTCGGATCCCAACGGTACGCCGTATCTTATCGCCCGCGGAATCGCAGCATCAGGCACCTATATCGTCTCTGGCAGCTACCCGGCACTGACCGGCGTTATGAATTCCGACGGAACAGCCTCCGTTTCCTGCTATAAGGGCAAGTTCTCGGACGGCGAGGAGTTTACCGTAGGTACGGTAGGATATTTCATAGATACCGGAGGCAGCTACGGATCTTATGGTCCCGCAGCAGGATTTACATCGGGAGATCATCCGGTCGGACCGTTCAAGATGGTTAAGAAATCGCCTGCCGGCGCTCCCGCCAAAGCCGCTGCTCTGACGAACGTCAATACTGTAATCCGGTACCATAAATTATCGGATACTCCGCAGTCGTTTCAGATCGACGTCAATGTAAAAGCTGCAAAGCTCGAATAAGGAGCGCTTGCATTATTGATCAATAGGGGTGGGAGGAGTCATTCGATAATGACTCCTCCCAAATTTTAGAGGGATTACCATCGTTTCATCTGCATGAGTTCGGTATTGCACCGGACTCATGTCGTCAATATACTCTTCATCCGCTTGCTGCCGAAGCGCAGCCGATTGCCGGAGAGGTCTGCGATCGGGATGCAGGCAGGGCGGTTCGTCACCATAAAATAATAAATAGAATAATAATTTGCATAAATCCGCACAAAATCGCATATTTGTATCTTAATCTTCCGTTACGAACCATTTATGGAATCTTTTTTGAACCATACGCCGGCGGCATATACTCCCTGTAAATCCGCTCCGGAAGATCTGCCGCTCCTATCCTTTGTCAACTATTCAAAATCATAGTTATGAACAACAGAAAATTACTCATTTTTGCGTCATTCCTGCTGTTGGCGGGCTGTACGACCGATCCGGATATGGATAATAACGTGGGGGGGGGTACTTCCGCGCAGACTCCGTCGGCCAAGATCGTCAACACCTCCGCCGATGCGGCGGCCGAAACGCTTCTGGTCTATTTCAACGACCGTGCGGTCGAAAGCATCGAAAGCACCGCTGCCGCAACCCGCACTGCGGCGACCCGTTCGGGAGTCGCCTCCGTAGACGACGTTCTGAGCCGTCTGGAGATCGTTTCGTTGGAACGTCTTTTCACTTACGACGCCCGGAGCGAAGAACAGACCCGCGCCGCAGGGCTGCATAAATGGTACATACTCACCTTCGGCCAAGGCGCGGATCTGGAAAAAGCCGCAAGGGAGCTGGCCGGAGTGGCCGAAGTGAGCCGCATACAATTCGACACGAAACTGCAAAAGGCATCGGTCGGCAATCCCATGCCGTTCAGAATCGACGAGACGGGGACGACCCGCGCCGATTTCTCCGGCAGCGGCTTCAATGATCCCGGACTTCCGAACCAATGGCACTACAGCAACAACGGCGACAAAATGTTCGCGGCTACGACGGCCGCAGGCGCCGACATCAATGTTCCGGAGGCATGGAAACTGACCGGCGGCAGCCCTTCGATCATCGTCGCCATCGTCGATGAAGGCGTGAAATACACCCATCCCGATCTGGCCGACAACATGTGGGTAAATAAGGCCGAACTGAACGGTGCGGCAAACACCGACAATGATGGGAACGGCTATAAGAACGACGTACATGGCTACAACTTCGCTACAAACTCCTCCGATCTGACATGGAGTGTATCGCATTATGACAATAAAGGCAAATACGACGGCGATTCGGGCCACGGCACCCACGTCGCAGGTACGGTGGGCGCCGTCAGCAACAAACGCGGCGGCGGGTCGAAGTAGTCG
>OGRE01001676.1_pt1 | contig 18010 bp, 16 predicted proteins | sample 1553421 | NCBI WGS metagenome assembly OGRE01 (sample SAMEA2580076, study PRJEB22360) | human gut metagenome | biome: human gut; feature: human-associated habitat; material: faeces | place: Denmark | collected 2008/2010 | reverse complement strand
GAAAAGACCGGGCGCGTTCGCAAGAACGCGCCCGGTCTTTTCGGTACTGTATATTCCCCCTCGGATCGGAATGCTATCCGACCCAGTCCGTCCATTTTCGGTCCGGATCGGAGCCCGAGCGGACCATGGTTTCGATGAACTGCATGCCTCGGATACCGTCCTCGACGGACGGGAAATCGGTCCATTCGGGCTGCGGCTCCCTACCCTCCCGGCGAGCCCGGACCGTGCGTGCGAAATTGCGGTAGATGTTGGCGAACGCTTCGATGTAGCCTTCGGGGTGACCGCCCGGCGTGCGGGTATTGGCCCGCGCGGCAGCACCCATATAGCCGTTGCCCGTGCGCACGACTTCCATCGGGCGGTCGGGCCATTTGACGTACAGCGAATTGGGCTCTGCCTGATGCCATTCCATGCCGCCTTTTTCTCCGTATAGGCGGATCGAAATGTCGTTTTCTTCGCCGGCAGCCACCTGTGTGGCGATCAGTACGCCGCTTGCACCGCCGTCGAAGCGGAGCAGGGCCGCTCCGTCGTCGTCCAGCGAGCGACCCTCGACAATGGCCGACAGATCGGCGCACAGGCTCGCGCAGCGCTGTCCGGAAACATATTCCGCCAACTGAAGGGCATGCGTGCCGATGTCGCCCATGCAGCCCGCCTTTCCGGCTCTCGCCGGATCGGTCCGCCATCCGGCATTCGAACCGGGTTGCAGTTCCGCTCGGTCGGACAGCCAGCCTTGGGGATATTCTACGTATATTTTCCTGATTTTCCCGAATACGCCGCTTGCAACTCTTTCCCGAGCCTCTTTGACGGCCGGATAGCCCGAGTAGGTATGCGTGAGCGCCAGCGTGCGGCCCGTTTCGCGGATTTTCTCCCGCAACCGATAGGCTTCGTCAAGACTGTATGTCATCGGCTTGTCAAGCACGACGTCGAAACCCCGGTCGAGCGCGGCCATAGCCGGTTCGAAATGGAGAAAGTTGGGCGTTACGATCGATACGAAGTCCATTCGCACGCCTTCGGGCAGCGCGGCTTCGCGGTCGATCATCTCGCGGAACGAGGCGTAGATCCGCTCGTCGGATAGAAAGTATTCCCGCCCGGAAGCCAGCGAGACGTCGGGCCTGCTGCTGAAGCAGCCGCAGACCAGCTCGATCTGGTTGTCCATCAGGGCTGCCGCCCGGTGTATGGCTCCGATGAATGCGCCGTTGCCGCCGCCGATCATGCCCATTCTCAGTTTTCTGTCCATCTTCTGAAATATTAATGATTTCTAACAAAGTTAAAAAAAACTTCACAATCCGTTCCTTTCCGTCTCGTTTTGCCGGGAACTTGCACTATCTTTGATTTGAGCCGATAGGATATATTATGGAAGCAAGCATTTTCCGGATACCTTTACCCGATGATTACGAAGGCAGCGTGGCGGCGACTTTGGTCCGCTTTGCGGCCGGGCGCGCTCCGTCGCGGGCCGTATTGTATTTGCACGGATATGTCGACTATTTTTTCCAGACGCACATGGCGCGATGGTTCGTCGCGCGCGGATGGAGCTTCTATGCGCTCGATCTGCGCAAGTACGGCCGCTCGCTGGAGGCCGGCCAGACTCCGTATTATTGTCGCGATCTGCATGAGTATTATCCCGAGATCGACCGTTCGATCGAGCGGATGCGTCAGGACCGGATCGAACGGATCGTTCTGATGGGCCATTCGACCGGAGGATTGCTCGCTTCGCTGTACGCTTCCGACGGCCGGCGTCGTGCCGACATAGAGCGACTGATTCTCAACAGCCCTTTTTTCGAGTTCAACGCGTCATGGTTCAAAAGGCGCGTAGCCGTTCCTGTTGCCGCCGTTCTCGGACGGCTGTGGCCCTATGCTCATAAGAAAAACGAGCTCTCTCCTTTCTATTTCGACAGCGTTTATCGGGGCGCGCGCGGGGAATGGGATTTCGACACGCAGTGGAAACCGCGCGACGGCGTACCGCTCTATTTCATTTGGCTCGGCGCGATCCGCAAGGCGCAGCGACGATTGCGGCGCGGTCTCGGACTGCGTATTCCCGTACTCGTTCTTTCTTCGGCGGATTCGTGTCGCGCCAAAACATGGAACGATTGCTTCCGTTCGGCCGATGCCGTGCTGAACGTTGCGGATATAAGGCGTTATGCAGGTTGTCTGGGCTCCTGCGTGACGAGTGTGACGATCGAGGGAGGATTGCATGATCTGGTGCTTTCGGCCGCTCCGGTCCGGGAAAAAGTCTTGGAAACGATGACATCCTGGCTCGATTGCCCTGAAAGCCGATCAGACCCTTCGTCCGGAGAATCTTCGGCATAAATGCCGTTCACGCAGAAAGAGGCAGCGTTTTTTTTCGGCCAAGCCGGATGATCGTCGTGCTGTTTTCCTGACATTCTCTGTCATGCTTCTGAAATCGATTCGCATAGACGGGTTCGATATGCGGCGGGTACAGACTTGTATCATCGGATATTTTCTAATATCGTTCAGGAAACCGGAGGGTGGACCGAACTCCTTGTTACCCCTGAAAACGACGAACCGCGTGCCGTTTGAAAGGCACGCGGTTCGATGCAGGAAACGGGCCAGCCGTTTCTATTTCCGCTTGTTTCTGGCGGCGGCCTGCTGTCGCGCCAGTTGCTCGCGCTGCTTCATAAGCTCTTCGTAGCGTTGCTGGAACTTGCTCATCTTTTTCGGTTTTCTCGCGTTCTCCTTCATCCGCTGGTGAAGCTTGTCCTCGTTGACGATATAGCGGAATCCGAAGGTCTGCCCCATCGTGATGATATTGCTGACCAGATAGTAGTAGCTCAGGCCGCTCGAGTAGTTATTGAACCAGAAAAGCAGCATCAGCGGCATCAGGTAGAGCATCATGAACTTCATGCCGGCCATCTGCGGACCTGCTTGGGCGGTCTGCGAGTAGCTGATCTTCGAGGTGATGAAAACCGATACGGCCATCAGCAACGCGAACAGGCTGACGTGGTCGCCGTAGAACGGGATGTCGAACGGAAGATGCAGAATGCTGTCGTAGGACGACAGGTCGTCGGCCCAGAGGAACGATTTGCCGCGCAACTCGATCGAGGCCGGGAAGAAACGGAACATCGCGATCAGGATCGGGAACTGGATCAGCAACGGGAGGCACCCGCCCATCGGATTGACGCCGGCGCTCTTGTAAAGCGCCATCATCGCCTGCTGCTTTTTCATCGCGTCCTCCTGCTTCGGGTATTTCTCGTTGATCTTGTCCATCTCGGGTTTCAGTAACCGCATCTTGGCCGTCGAAAGGTAGGACTTGTAGGTCAGCGGCGAGATGATGATCTTGATGAAGATAGTCAGCAGCAGAATGATCAGACCGTAGTTTGCGATGTACTTGCCCAGAAAGTCGAACGTCGGAATCACGAGCCAGCGGTTGACCCAGCCGATAATCCAGCCGCCCAGCGGCACAAGCCGCTGCAGCTGCAGGTCGTCGTACTTTTTCAGCGTCGAGTACTTGTTCGGGCCGAAGTAAAAACTGAAGCCGTAGCTGTCGGTCTGCGGAGTGTACGGAACCGAGAGCTGGGCATGGAACTGTTTGATATTTCCGCTGCCCGGCGCGAATGTTTCGTATTGCAACGTGGCGTTCTGGAAGTCGTTTCCGGCGATCAGGATCGACGAGAAGAACTGCTGCTTGAAGGCCACCCACTTGATCTTCGAGTTGACCGTCTCGTCCTTGGTCTCCTTCGACATGCCCAGTTCCTCGATCGTGTTGTCGCCCGGGAAATTATAAGCGATCGTCGTGTAATTGTTCTCGTTATCGAAGCCCTTCTCGTTCTGAGGCCCCACGTTCTGCCAGTTGATTTCCAGATCGCCCTGATTCGGCGCCAGCAGGTCGTCCATTCCCACGAACCGGACGTCGAAGTCGATCATGTAGTTGTCCCGACGGATCGTATAGAGGTATTCGACATAGGATGCGGAATCGACGTTCAGCCGCATGGCGAAGTTTTTCTGTTCCTCGCCGGGCGCGAAAGCCAATCCGTTCGCATCGACCGGTTCGAAATAGTACTCGCTCGTGTTGATCTGGGTGTTGTTGTATCCTTTCTTGATGAAAAAGGAGAGATCGAACACCGAGGTAGAGTCGGCGAACAGCAGGAGCGGAGTTTGACGGTAGGTCTTGTAGTCTTTCAGCTCGACCGACGCGACGCGGCCTCCCTTATTCGAGAAGCGGATTTTCAGCAGGTCGTTCTCGATCGTGTAGAATGTTTCAGTGCCTTCGGTCGCCGCGTACAGATAACGGCCCAAATGTTCCTCGCGCTGTTGTTTCTCCCGCAGAGCCGCGCTGTCCGCCGTCGGGGAAGGCGATGCGGGATCGATTTCGGACGCGACCGTCTCGACCGGCAGCGAGGCTCTGGCCGCCGAGTCGATCGAAGCCTGCTGCCTTGCTATTTCCGCCTGCTGCTTGCTGCTATGCCATGTGAATACAAAAAGAATGACGCCTATGATAAGTAGACCCAATAGCGATTTCTTGTCCATGTTCTGTGCGTGAGATTATTTGCAGCCGTTGTTATCTTTACAGTACTGGGTCGACGCTTTGACGAACGATACGAAAAGCGGATGCGGATGCAGGGCCGTGCTCTTGTATTCGGGATGGTATTGTACGCCGATGAACCACGGATGGTCCTGCATTTCGACCACTTCGACCAGATTGGTGTCCGGATTGACGCCGACCGGTTTCAGACCGGCCCGAACGAACTCGTCGAGGTAGTCGTTGTTGAACTCGTAGCGGTGGCGATGACGCTCGACGATGTCCTTGCGGCCGTATGCCGCATAGGCCTTCGATCCTTTCTCGAGGGTGCACGGATAGCCTCCCAAACGCATCGTGCCTCCTTTCTCGGTAACTCCCTTCTGCTCCTCCATCAGGTCGATGACCGGATGCGACGTGCTGGCCATTTCGGTCGAGTTGGCGTCTTCGTAGCCCAACACGTGACGGGCGAACTCGATCACGCAGCACTGCATGCCGAGACAGATGCCGAAAAACGGGATTTTCTTTTCGCGGGCGTACCTTACGGCCAGTATTTTGCCCTCGATGCCCCGGTGTCCGAACCCCGGAGCCACCAAAATGCCGCACATGCCCTTGAGCTGTGAGGCGATATTTTCCTCGGTGATTTTCTCCGAGTTGATGTATTGCAGCTTGACCTTGGTATGATTGGCCGCACCGGCATGAATGAACGACTCGGAGATCGACTTGTAGGCATCCGGAAGCTCGGTATACTTGCCCACCAGAGCGATATTGACCTGAGTTTGCGGGTGCTTGACCTTATCGACGAACTCGATCCATGCTTTCAGGTCGGGTTCTCCGTTGTCGGGTAACTGCAATTTGTTGAGTGCCACGATGTCGAGCTTTTGGTTCAGCATCATCAGCGGGACCTCGTAGATCGTCGGCACGTCGATCGATTCGACTACCGCGTTCACGTCCACGTTGCAGAACAGCGCTACCTTACGGCGGATCTCGTTGGTCAGATGCTTTTCGGTGCGCAGCACCAGAATGTCGGGTTGCAGCCCGTTCTCGAGCAACTGCTTGACCGAGTGCTGCGTAGGTTTCGTCTTCAGCTCGCCCGAGGCTGCCATGTAGGGGATCAGCGTCAGATGCACCACCAGCGAGTTGCTGTACCCCAGCTCGTAGCGCAGCTGGCGGACCGCCTCGATATACGGCAGGGACTCGATGTCGCCGACCGTGCCGCCGATTTCCGTAATGATGACGTCGTAGATTTTCTTCGCGCTGAGCAGCTTGATGCGGCGCTTGATTTCATCCGTAATGTGAGGAATGACCTGCACGGTCTTGCCCAGAAACTCGCCCCGTCGCTCCTTGTTGATTACGCTCTGATAGATGCGGCCCGTGGTCACGTTGTTGGCCTGAGAAGTCGGAATGTTCGTAAACCGCTCGTAATGTCCCAGATCGAGGTCGGTCTCGGCGCCGTCCTCGGTTACGTAGCATTCGCCGTGCTCGTAAGGATTCAGCGTGCCGGGATCGACGTTGATATACGGATCGAGTTTCTGGATGGCCACCTTATAGCCGCGAGCTTGCAGCAGCTTGGCCAGCGAGGCGGAGATGATGCCCTTGCCCAAAGAGGAAGCCACGCCTCCGGTTACAAAAATGAATTTCGTCTTGTTCGTGTTAGCTACAGCCATGATGTTACTCTCCTTGCTTGTCTATCAGATTAATCTTTTCGATGATGGTCGCCATTTCCTGCTTGGCGCGCTCGATCTTGTCGTTCACGTCGCGGATCATTCCCTCCGCGTTCTTGCTTTTCGAGAAAAAGCCGATGTTGTTTTCGAGCAGCGCGATGTCGGCTTCCAGTTGCTTCATCTTGTTGTACAGCCGGTCCCGTTCGTGGCGGATGCGGCGGTCGCCTCCTTCGGACAGGCTCGACAACTTGCCCCGGAAACGCTCCATGTGGCGTTCCCGCTCGCTGCCGCGAAGCCGTGCGAAGATATCGTCCACCAGCGAGCGGTACTCGCTTTGGATCGCGTCCTTCTGTTTGATGGGAACGAACCCGATCTCGGCCCAGCGGCGTTGGAGTTCCTTGATCGCCTCGAAGCCCTTGTCCCGTTCCTCGACCGAGAAATTTTTCAGTTCCTCGAGCAATTCCCGCTTTTTCGACAGGTTTTCCTCGTATTGGGAGTCGATCTCCGAGAAATGGGCCGCCTTGCGCTCGAAGAAATGGTCGCAGGCCGTGCGGAAGCGTTTCCAGACGGCATCGGAATGGCGGCGCGAAACGGGACCGATCTCTTTCCACTTTTTCTGCAGGGCGATCAGCTCGTCGGTCGTCTTTTTCCATTGCTCGCTGTCCATAACGGCTTCTGCCGCCGCACAGATTTCGTTCTTCAGGAGCAGGTTGTTCTCCATCTCGGCCTTAGTCTGCAGGTAGAAGTTCCGCTTGTTCTCGAAAAAGCGGTCGCAGGCCGTGCGGAAGCGCTCGTATATTTTCGTGTTGTCCTTTTTGGGAGCGAAGCCGATCGTTTTCCACACCTTTTGAATTTCGATCAGCTGTTCCGACGCCTTGTTCCACTCCTTGCGGGTCGTCGGCGAAGCCTCCGAGAGTTCCTCGGTGCGGACGCAAAGCTGGGTTTTCAATTCCAGATTGCGCTTCTGCTCCTCCTTGATGTTGTCGAAATACTCCTGATGCCTTTTGTTGATTTTCGAGCTCGCCTCGCGGAAACGGTCCCACAGCGGCTCTTTGTATTCGTTGGCGACCGGTCCGATCTCGCGCCATTGCTCGTGCAGTTTCTGCAATTTGTGGAAAGCCGTGATGACGGAAGTTTCCAGTACGAGCGCATCGGCTTCCTCGCAAAGCTGCAGCTTGGCCTCGTAGTTCTTCTTCAGGTCCAGATCGCGCAGTTCCTTGTTGATCTTGATGAAATTGTAGAAATTCTCAACGTACATGTTGTACGTTTCCCACAAGTCTTTCAGGTGGGTCTGGGGCACGGGGCCCGTCTCCTTCCAGCGACGCTGCAACTCGCGGAAGGAATTGAACGTATGGTTGAGCGTTTCGTTGCTGTCGATCAGTTCTTTGAGCTCCTCGATGATCTGCAGCTTGGTCCGGTAATTGGCTTCTTTCTCCTCGTCCAGACGGGCCATGTACTCGTTCCGCTTGCGGCGGTACTCGGCGAACAGCTCTTTGAGGCGCTGCTCGGCCGCGTCCGTAGGCGGTACGAATTGCTCGATCAGGCCGCCCGACTCGACGAACTGCCGGCGCAACTGTTCCGTCTCGCTCCGGTATATTTTGTAAAAGGCTACCTTGATCGCCTCCGCGTCGTTGCGTATGATCTGTACCGGCTGGGTCGAGAGCAACGTTTCGAATGCCGACAAGAGTTCCTCTTTCGTTTTGCCCGTATAGTCGCCGGATTCTTTTTTCAGGTCGGCGCTCTCCTCCTCGCTGGCTTCGCCCAGATCGAATTCGGGAGCGCTCGCGGCCAGTGCGGCGTCCTCGTCCGAGAAGTCGACTCTTTCCGCGGAAGTATCCGCGTCCGTTTGCGTATCGCCCGGCTCTGCGGCTTCGGACTGCTGTTCGGTTGCAGCCGCGTCCGGCCGTTTTTCGTTTCCGGCTTCAGTGCTCGGCGCCGGATCTTGGGCCGGTTGTTCTTCATCGGCGATCTCGGAGGATGCCGGGGCGGATTGAGGCATATCTTCAATGCCGGGGGCATTGACTTGTTCCACGGGAACAGACGGATCTTTCTTGTCGGTGTCCATCGCTTTGCTGTTTATTGTTGAGTATTCTTTTCGTAGCCTGTGGCTAAAGTGACAAATGTACATGATTTTTCGGGAAAAATCACACGGCGTCTCCAAAAAGTTAAGGGATGGGAGCGAACCCGCGAAATTCGCCGGGATTCTTAACGTTATGTTCACATTAATTGATTAAAATTGCAACGTGAAACCGTATGCGGCCCGATGTGCCGATACTACAAAAACAACCATGGCCTATCGCATCTTGCTTGTCGACGACGAAGCCGACATTCTTGAATTCATACGCTACAATCTGGAAAAGGAGGACTACGAGGTATTTACGGCCTCGAACGGACGCGAGGCGGTCGAGACGGCGCTGCGCGTCGTGCCTCATCTGATTCTGCTCGACGTGATGATGCCCGAGATGGACGGGATCGAAACCTGCCGCGAGATTCGCTCCCACGATTCGCTGCGCCGGACGCTGATAGCCTTTCTGACGGCTCGGGGCGAGGACTATTCCCAGATTGCCGGGTTCGATGCGGGCGCCGACGACTATATCGCCAAGCCGATCCATGTCAGGGTGCTGCTCAGCCGGATCAGGGCCATGCTCAAACGATTCGACTCGACGGTCCGAGATGCCGACGGGCAGTCGTGCGGCGTCGTGATCGATCGGGAGCGCTATCTGGTCTTTTGCGAGGGCCGTCAGTTGACGCTTCCGCGCAAGGAGTTCGAGCTGTTGAGCCTGCTCTGTTCGAAACCTCAGAAGGTATTCTCGCGGGAGGAAATTTTCGCAAGCGTCTGGGGCAGCGACGTGATCGTGGGCGACCGGACGATCGACGTGCATGTCCGCAAACTGCGGGAGAAGCTCGGAGACAGGCATATCGTAACGGTCAAGGGCGTAGGGTACAAGTTCGAGGATTAAGACGCGAAGGCGGGTCGCCGGAGGCGTCCGTAGCGCATATTTGTTATGGAATACATTCATTATCTGATCGATTTCGTTCTGCATGTCGACGTGCATCTGGCCGCGCTGGTGGCTCAGTACGGAATATGGGTTTATGCGATTTTGTTCGTCATCGTATTTTGCGAGACCGGGCTGGTCGTTACTCCTTTTTTGCCGGGCGATTCGCTGCTGTTCGTAGCCGGGGCTTTGGCCGCCCTGCCGACCAACGGCCTGAACGTGCATCTTTTGGCGCTCGCGATGGCCTTTGCCGCCGTGCTGGGCGATGCGTCCAACTATGAGATCGGGAGATTGTTCGGAACCAGACTTTTCCGTAGTCCGAACTCGAAGATTTTCAAGCAGAGCTATCTGGAAAAGACGCATGCCTTCTATGACAAGTACGGCGGGAAGACGATTGTCATCGCCCGCTTCGTGCCCGTCGTCCGGACTTTCGCGCCGTTCGTCGCGGGTATGGGGCGGATGAGCTACCGTCACTTCGCGGCATTCAACGTGACGGGAGGCATTCTGTGGGTGGCGCTGTTCATCTATGCCGGGTATCTGTTCGGGGGACTGGATATCGTACAGCGCAACCTGAAGCTGCTGATCGTGGCGATCATCGTTCTCTCCGTGTTGCCCGCCGTCATCGAGGTATGGCGTGCCCGCAGGGGAAGAAGGAAGACAAAATAGTTAGGAAAACCTTTTTGTTTCGTCGGCAAATCATTACCTTTGTATGATATTGCAGACGAATATGAAAGCTCTTTTGCTGGTCGGTGCCGGCGGCTTCGCCGGAAGCGCGCTGAGATATCTCATTTCGCGGCTGATGCTGCCTTGGGCGGTGTCGTCCGGCTTTCCGTTTTCTACGTTGACGGTCAATGTGGCGGGCTCGCTGCTGATCGGCGCGCTGATGGGTCTCGGATTGTCCGGCGGTTGGGCCTTGCTTTGCATCGTCGGTTTTTGCGGAGGGTTTACGACGTTTTCGACTTTTTCGCTCGAGACCGTCACGTTGCTTCGGGCGGGCAGCTATCTTCCGGCCGCGCTGTATATGTGGTCGAGCATGGTGCTTTCGATTGCGGCCGTCTGCGGCGGCTACTATCTGGGAACTAAATTCAATACCTTTGAATAAATTACAATAGCGATGGAATTTGTTGAAAAAATCAAACAAAAGGCCAAGAGCAATCTCAAGACGATCGTATTGCCCGAGGCCGAGGAAGAGAGAAACCTGAAGGCTGCCGACCGGATTCTCAGCGAAGGCTTCGCGAAGCTGATCCTGATCGGCAATCCCGAGAAGGTGCATCACCTGGCTTCCGAACTGTATCTCGAGAATATCGCCGGCGCGGAGATCGTCGATCCCAACGACAATCCGAAAAAGCAGCAATACGTCGATCTGATGCTGAAGCTGCGCGCTTCGAAAGGCCTGACCGCCGAGCAGGCCGAGAAGCTGATCGTCAATCCGCTCTATTTGGGTGCGCTGATGGTCAAGGCCGGCGATGCCGACGGCGAAGTGGCCGGAGCGAACAATCCGACGGGCGACGTGCTCCGGCCCGCTTTCCAGTACGTGAAGACGCTGCCGGGCATCAGCGTCGTATCGGGCGCTTTCATCATGATGCTTCCGGATACGATGTTCGGCGAGAACGGCATGATGGTTTTCGCCGATTGCGCCGTGCATCCGAATCCGACGGCCGAGGAGCTGGCTCAGATCGCCGTGATGACCGGGCGCACGACCCGCGCGATTGCCGGGTTCGAGCCTCGCATCGCGATGCTGAGCTTTTCGACGAAAGGATCGGCCAAGCACGAAATGGTCGACAAGGTGGTCCGCGCTACCGAACTGGCCAAGCAGATGGACCCGTCGCTCGCGATCGACGGCGAATTGCAGGCCGATGCGGCCATCGTTCCGGGCATCGGGGCCAGCAAGGCGCCGGGTAGCAAGATCGCCGGCAAGGCGAACGTGCTCGTCTTCCCTACCCTCGAGGTGGGCAACATCGCCTACAAGCTCGTACAGCGCATGGCGCATGCCGAGGCGATCGGCCCGATCCTGCAGGGAATGGCCGCTCCGATCAACGACCTTTCGCGCGGATGCTCGGTCGACGACATCGTGTCGCTGGTAGCCATTACGGCTTGTCAGGCCGGGGGAATGGAGTGATTTGTTTTCTTCTTGACAGACAGAATTTAATACATGATTATATATAGCGATGAAAATCCTTGTTCTGAATTGCGGCAGCTCGTCGATCAAGTATCAGGTAATCGACATGAAGAGCGCCGACGATTATACGCTGCTCGTGAAGGGAATCGTCGAGCGAATCGGTCTTTCGGACGCGATACTGACCCATAAGCCGACCGGAAAGTCCAAGTATGAGATCGTGAAGAGCATTCCCGACCATACTTCCGGAATCAGCCTGATTCTCGACGCGCTCGTCGATCCGGAGCACGGCGTGCTGGAAAGCATTTCCGAAATCGCGGCGGTCGGCCACCGGGTGGCCCACGGCGGCGAGTACTTTAAGGACAGCGCGGTGGTGGATAGGGCCGTCAAGCAGAAGATCGAGGCATGTTTCGAACTGGCCCCGCTGCACAATCCGGCCAACCTGAAAGGTATTCTGGCCATGGAGAACATTTTGCCCAATACCCCGCAGGTCGCCGTGTTCGACACCTCGTTCCACCAGACGATGCCGCCCAAGAACTTCATGTACGCGCTTCCCTACAGGTATTACGACCAGTACCGCGTGCGCCGCTACGGATTTCACGGTACGAGCCACAAGTACGTCGCGCAGATGGCCTGCCGGCTGACGGGCGTCGATTACGGACATTCCAAGATCGTGACCTGCCATATCGGCAGCGGCGCGTCCGTTACGGCCATTCTGGACGGCAAGTCCTACGACACGTCGATGGGATTCACTCCGGTCGACGGCCTGATTATGGGGACCCGGTGCGGCAGCACCGACCCCGGGGCTCTGATCTACATCGCTGAAAAGGAGGGACTGAATCTGGACCGTCTGAGCAGCATGATCAACAAGGAGTCGGGTATGTTGGGCATCACGAACGTCTCGTCCGACATGCGCGATATCCGCGCGGCCGCCGAGAACGGGAACGCCCGTGCGCAGCTGGCGATCGAGATGTTCGCCGCGCGGATCAAGAAGTTCGTCGGCTCGTATGCCGCGCTGATGGAGGGAATCGATCTGCTTGTCTTTACCGGGGGGATCGGCGAGAACGATCCGACCACGCGCGAGCTGGTATGCCAAGGCTTGGAATTCATGGGTATCCGGTTCGATTTCCAGTTGAACAAGCAGGTGCACGGCGAGGATACGCTCCTGTCGACGCCCGATTCGAAAGTGAAGGTGGCCGTGATAGCCACCAACGAGGAGCTCGTGATCGCGTCGGACACGTTCCGACTGACGAAAAAGCGCTCCGAGTAGTTTCCCGCCCGCCGTTCCGTTGCGGGGCCGGCAGGGCTTTGCAGATAAGTTTCCGGGCCGGTTCGCTGTCCGGTCATTGTTCTCCGGCCGTTTGGCCGGAGAATTTTTTTTCGTTACATTTCGTCCGTTAAACAGGCAAATCATGATAACGAAACTCGATCAGATCGTCCGGGCCGTTCAGGGCCGGGGCAGGAAGAAGCTGGCAGTGGCTTACCCCCAAGATTCGCACACGCTCGAGGCCGTGAACGCCGCTACGGACATGGGTATCGTCGAAGCTATTCTGATCGGCGACAGGGAGCAGATTGTCAAGGTCTGCATGGCCGACGGGATCGACCCGGAGAAGTTTTCGATCGTAGACGAAAAAAATGATGCGGTTTGCGTCGAGACCGCGGTGCGAATGATACGCGATTCGATGGCCGACGTGCTGATGAAAGGGCTCGTGTCGACGGACAAATACATGCGCGGTATTCTGAACAAAGATTTCGGACTGCTGCCGCCCAAAGGCGTGCTGAGCCATGTCGCCGTGCTGGAGTTGCCTATGTATCACAAGCTGTTGCTCGTGTCGGACGTGGCGGTGATACCCTACCCCGATATGAATCAGAAAGTCCGTATCGCCAAGTATCTGATCGAAACGTCCCGGACGCTCGGTATTCGTACTCCGAAACTGGCCGTCGTCGCTCCGAGCGAGCAGATGTTGCCCGGCATACAGTCGTCGGTCGATGCGGCGATACTCGCCAAAATGGGCGACCGGGGACAATTGGGCGATGCGTTGGTCGACGGTCCGCTGGCGGTCGACGTCGCGCTCGTTCGCGAAGCGGCCGAGACCAAAAGGCTGACGAGTTCCGTCGCGGGCGATGCCGACTGCCTGCTGTTTCCGAATCTGGATGCGGCCAATGCCTTCTTCAAGGCGGCGACCAAGCTGTGCGGCGCCCGGTTGGCCGGTATGGTCGTAGGAACGCGGTGCCCGTGCGTATTGACCTCGCGCGGCGACTCGCCCGAGTCGAAGCTCTATTCGATCGCGCTGGCCGCTTTGTCCGCCGATTAATTACCCGGCAGAAAGAAGCAATGGATAGGCAATATGTCATACTGGTCGTCAATCCGGGGGCCACGTCGACCAAAGTGTCGGTTTACGACGATCTGCGCGAGCGCGTGTCCCGCACGATACGGCACTCGGCCGACGAGCTGAAGCCTTATGCGAGCGTTGCGGACCAGTTCGGCTTTCGGCGCGATCTGGTTCTGGAGGCTCTGCGGGAGGAGGGCGTCGAGTTCGCTTCGCTCTCGGCCGTGATCGGCCGGGGAGGCTTGGTCAAGCCGATCGAGTCGGGAGTCTACGAGGTAAACGACGCGCTGCGGCGCGACTTGGGCCATGCTCCGCAGGGCGAGCATGCCTCGAATCTGGGCGGGTTGATCGCGGCCGATATCGCATCGCGTATTCCCGGAGCGCGGGCATTCATCGCAGACCCGGTCGTCGTCGACGAGCTGGACGACGTGGCGCGCGTGGCCGGCCATCCGCTTTTCCGGCGCGTGTCGATTTTCCATGCGCTGAATCAGAAGGCGACAGGCCGGCGCTATGCACGGGAAAACGGCCGGGCATACGAGGATATGAATCTGATCGTCGCGCACATGGGCGGCGGTATATCGGTCGGCGCTCATCGCCGGGGGCGGGTCGTCGACGTGAACAATGCGCTGGACGGCGACGGCGCACTCTCTCCGGATCGTTCCGGATCGCTTCCCGCCGGACAGTTGGCCGATCTTTGCTTCGGCGGGAAATTTTCGGCCGAAGAGGTGCGCCGAATGATATGCGGTTGGGGAGGATTGTCTGCGTGGGTCGGTTCGAACAGCGTGCGCGAGATCGTCGAGCGGATGAAGGCCGGCGACGACGATTGCCGCCGAGTGATCGAAGCTATGGCCTATCAGGTGGCCAAGCAGATCGGCGCGATGGCTGCCGTGCTCGAAGGCCGGGTCGATGCGGTACTGCTGACCGGCGGTATCGCTTATAGCGAAACGGTCTGCGATCTGATCCGCCGGCGGACGGCGTTCGTCGCGCCCGTTGTCGTCATGCCGGGCGAGGACGAGATGGGCGCATTGGCCGAGAACGCGCTGCGCGTGCTGCGCGGAGAGGAGCGTCCGAAAATTTATGAATAGAGGGCTCTTTCGGAAATCGGCTTGCCGGTCTGAAGTCGGGCAGTCTCCTGAAAAGTCGCTCCGCTGTTTCGGCTGTCCGATACCGGAACCGCTTATTCCGTATGATTTTCCATAAAAAGCGCGCCTATGCTCGAGGCAGAGGCGCGCTTCGCTCGTATCGCAGAATCTTCCTCCGGCAATCAATCCTTTCTGTAAGCATTGTATTGACTCAGGGCTTTGTGCTCCAGATTCAGCACGTTTCCTATTTCGAGGAAAGACGCGCCTGTAGCCGCTCCGAAGCTGCCGCCCAATACGACGATCAGGTCTTCCTTGGAGAGCCATTTCCGGTCTTCGAGATAGTAGAGTATGTTCAACAAGAAGCCTTCGCGGCTGACGGAAGGCTCGCAATAGATCGCATGGACGCCGTACGAGAGAGCCAGTTGACGCATCGTGCTCTTGCGGTAGCAGACGGCATAGACCGGCATCTGCCCCCGGAACGCCGCTACGTAGCGTCCGGTACGGCCCGACAGCGTGTCGATGACGATCGCCTTGACGCGCAGGTTGATCGAAGCCCGTACGGCGGAGCGCGCGAGCTGAGCCGTGATTTCGTTGTTGATGCGCACCAGATTCATATCGATGTTCGGACCGTTGTTCACTTCGTCGTTCTCGATCTCTCGCGCTACGCGGGCCATCGTGGCGACGGCCTCGACCGGATAGAGCCCGTTGGCCGTTTCACCGCTCAGCATCACGGCGTCCACCCGCTGATAGATCGCATTGGCCACGTCGCTGATTTCGGCCCGGGTCGGCCTCGGATGCTCGATCATCGTATGAAGCATCTGCGTGGCGATGATGACGGGCTTTTTGCTCTCGATGCACTTCTTGACGAGCAGCCGCTGCGTGACCGGAATCCGCTCGGCCGGAATCTCGACGCCCAGATCGCCCCGGGCGACCATGATACCGTACGTCTCGTCGAGTATCTCGTCGATATTGTCTACGCCTTCGCTGTTCTCGATTTTCGAGATGATCTTGATCGAGCTGTTGCGGTCCTTGAGTATCTTCTTGACGGCCAAAACGTCCGACTTTTTCCGGACGAACGAGTGGGCGATGAAGTCGATATCCATGTCGATCGCCCAATTGATGAACTCGTGGTCCTTGTCCGTCACCGAGGGAAGGTCGATCGGTACGCCGGGAATGTTCACGCTCTTGCGGGGTTTGATTACGCCGCCGTTATGCACCTCGCAGACCAGCTCGTCATCGGCTTTGTCGACCACTTGCAGTTCGAGTTCGCCGTCGTCTATCAGGATGATCGATCCGGTCGGAACCGCATCGTATATCGTCGGGTCGTTCAGATATATCGTTTGATCGCTCGACGGACGGTCTTCGGCCGTGCCCTTCATCCGGACAAGCTGTCCCTTTTCGATGGGAATGCCGCTCTCGAAGCCGGCGGCCATGCCGGTCAGGCGGATTTCGGGTCCTTTGGTGTCGATGATGATAGCGATCTTCTCGGAGACGCGGCGGACGTTTTCGACGATCGTCGCCGCGCTGCGGGTCGTGACGTGAGCCGTGTTGATGCGCACGGCGTTCATGCCGGCCTCGTACAGGGAGCGGATGAACTCTACCTCGCAGCGCTTGTCCGAGATCGTGGCGATTATTTTGGTTCTTTTATCCATAGCTTTCGATTTCCGTTTGTCTGTTCCGGGCGCGCCGGCGGCCGGAGACGGTTCATTCCATGAAACTGAGCAGACCGAGCCGGTACGAGTCGAGTCCGAAGCCCATGACCGACCCCTTGCATTTGGGCGCGATCAGCGAGACGTGGCGGTACTCCTCCCGGGCCAGAATACAGGAGATGTGCACCTCGACCACCGGCGTGCGGATGCCTCCGATCGCATCGGCGATTGCGATCGAGGTATGGGTATAGGCTCCGGCATTGATCACGACTCCGTCGTAGACGTCCTGCGAGGCGTGGAGCCGGTCGACGATCTCGCCTTCGATGTTGGACTGGTAGCAGTCGATCGTCACCCCGGGGAATCGTCCGCGCAGTTCTTCCAGATAGGACTCGAACGTCCGTTCTCCGTAGATGCCTTTTTCGCGTTGTCCGAGCAGATTCAGATTGGGACCGTTTATGATCAGCAGTTTCATGGGATCTTTTTTTAGGCGGCCTGAGCCGTTTGCGAAATTCATTGCAAAAATACATCAGCGAATCGAATAATTAGCATATTTTTGCGATAAATTAACCATTTGAAAAACGTTCCCATGCAACTGAACGAATTGGGCGAATTCGGCCTGATCGGCCTGATCCGGGAAAAATTCGCTTCTGTTTCCGCCGCCGGGTACGAGGGTATCGGGGACGACTGCGCGGTGATACCCTGCGGCGACGGCACGTCGCTGGTCGTGACGACCGACATGCTGATCGAAGAGGTGCATTTCCGCCTGTGCACGACCGATCCCTATCGTTTGGGACGCAAATCCCTTGCCGTAAATCTGAGCGATATAGCGGCCATGGGGGCCGCTCCGGCGGCTTCTTTTCTTTCGATCGCCTTGCCTCCGGACACGGCGGTCGAATGGGTCGAGCGGTTTTTGGACGGCTATTGCAGCTTGTCGTCCGAGTTTTTCGTTCCGTTGCTCGGAGGAGACACGACCGCTTCGCCGGGGAAGCTCGCGATTAGCGTGACGGCTGTCGGGCGCGTGCCCGACAGCGAGATCAAACGCCGCGCTTCGGCTCGTCCCGGAGACCGGATTTTCGTCACGGGTACGCTGGGCGATTCGGCTCAGGGGCTGGCCGATCTTCGGGAAGGCAGGCCCGGGACGGAGTTCGTCGCGGCTCATCTCGACCCGAAACCGTACGTGCGCGAAGGCGCTTGGCTCGGAAAGCAGCGGGCCGTCCGAGCGATGATGGACCTTTCCGACGGGTTGGCTTCGGATCTGGGACATATACTGAAGGCTTCGGGGGCCGGAGCGGAGATTTCCGTCGAGCGCATACCGACCCGTACGACGGTCGAACTGGCCGTAACGGGCGGAGAGGACTACCGTTTGCTGTTGACGACCGATCCCGATGAAGCGGACGCGCTGATCGAGCGGTACGCGCAGAAGTTCGGGACTCCGCTTTACGAGATCGGCCGGATAATCGAAGGTAGCGGTATCCGGTGGAAAGAGAACGGCCGCGCGATCCGTCCGCGTTGGCAGGGATTCCGCCATTTCTGAAAACGACCGCAAATTCGTACATTCGCGCTATGGAACGATTCAAAAGGGTACTTTCGGTCGCCGGCTCGGACAGCGGAGGCGGAGCCGGCATTCAGGCCGATCTGAAAACGATCGCGGCCTGCGGCTGCTACGGCCAGGCCCCCCCAAACGCCCGGACGGGCCGACTCG